>Ga0214919_10002091_pt1 | contig 31861 bp, 34 predicted proteins | sample LL1503_MetaG_FD_177994 | JGI IMG/M metagenome (GOLD analysis project Ga0214919, IMG submission 177994) | Freshwater microbial communities from Lake Lanier, Atlanta, Georgia, United States - LL-1503 | ecosystem: Environmental > Aquatic > Freshwater > Lake | place: USA: Georgia | collected... | reverse complement strand
AAGCATATGCTTCTTCTTTACTTGCAACTAAACCTTTTTGTATTCTTACTACTTGATCAGAGGCACCAAATGCTATTTTTTTAATAAATTCAAATATGGCTGAGAACGGGTTGAGTAAGGCTTTGATATCTTTTAATCCACTAGATAAACCATCAATTCCTCCTTTAGTAAGTCTATATTGTAAATTTTGTTTTTTAACTTGATCAAGAAGAATTTCATTAGCTTTTATCTCATCTTCATATTGGCGTTGGATGCCTTCATGAGCTTCTAGTATCTCATTAACTTTTTCTAGCTCTTGAGTTTTCCTAGTGATTATTCTTTCATTATTTTTAGCTCCACCTTCAATAACTCTGATGAGTTCAGATTCTTCTTTAATTTGGGTTTTAATAGCTTGAACTGCTCTTTCTTCTATCTTTCGTTGAGTAGAAGATATTGTAGCGTTTCGGATTTCCTCTTGATTTGCTAAATTACGTCTAAGACTATCAATACGAGCATCAGCATTAGCTATATCCTCTTGACGTTTAACTTCTTTATCGGCTAATTTATTAAGTTCTTCTTGGAGACTTTTTTGTCTTATAGTAAATCTACCTCTTTCACCAAATGATTTATTATTTCGAGCTATATACTCTCCATAAGTCTTTTGAATATTTGATAAAGCAGTAGATACTTCTAATTCTTTCACACGCCCAGTAAGTAACCTTTTAGATAAACTTTGGGCTTGTTTTAAAGCATCATTATATTTACCTAAATCAGCGTAAAGTTCACTGTTAGCTCCTTTAGAAAGTTTAAGAGCATCAGTAACAGATTTAACATTTTTAGATAAAGATCTAGACAAATCTATAGATTCACGTAATGAATCATTAAATTTATTTAATTCTCCGGTATTATCTTGAAGATCTTGCTTATTAAAATTATCAGCCATAAAAGTATATTATATAGATAAATATGAAAGCGCCCTATTTTTTAGACGCTTTCGATGTATATGTCGGATTTATTGGAGGTTTAGCAGTTGTTGCCGTTCTAGATTTCATTGATTTTTGCTGTTTTTCAGCTTCCGTGTTTTGTTTTTCATAATGTTCCCTTATTTTATTATAAATAAAGTCACGATGTGAAATAGGCATATTATAAATAGTTTCCCAATCATATCCTCCTTGCCCATAAAAACAAATTTCATGTATTTTAGAAAATAAATATTCTCTATATTTGGGCGTCAGGCCAAAAAAAGCTAATCCCTATTGGGATAGTTACGCCCTCCTGAACGTATCCATCTTTATTTAAAGTTATTGTAGTTTCAATGTCCGGAGATATTTCAGCATAGTACTTTTTAAATGCTCTTGAATCTGGTACTAGTAGGTAATTATCTACAAAGTCTATTATTGACACGCGATCAGTTTTACCGTTAATTGCGATTATCATGTGTTTTAAACGCGTAGTATTATCAAATGACCCGTTTGCGTCAATTTTTTGAAGTCCTTTAATTTCCGCGTCTATTGATTTTTCATCTTGACCAGTTAATAACTTAAAAGTTACTACATTACCAGATTTAGGTAAAGTAAATATAAATTCATTCTTACCTTTTTCAAATAAATTTTCATCTAGCGGTTTGTCATCTAATGTAGTTAAATCTACAGTATATTCATCATCAGCGCCTGTTAATTCATTTCTAAATTTGAATGTGTAATCTTTTCCGTATCCTAAAATACGAGCAGCAAATAAAACTGCATTCTTATCACCTGTAACCATATCATCAATATCGATAGGGGATACAATAAGTGATTTTAACAATTTATCAATAGCTGTTCCTTGCTTAATGAAGTTGATATTGGTTAAAATATCTTCATCTCTTGCGCTCATATAACGCATTTCAATTTCTCCCTTAGCTAGTAATGAGGTTTCGGGATAAACAAGACCTTTTGATGGTAATGTAACGATTTCTGTTGGAATTTTTAAATCTGCCATAAACTTATTTTAATTTTATATATATAAATATAACGAAACTATGTTTTTTGAAAAAGAAACCCGATATTTCTATCGGGTTTTTTATTTACTTATGTTTAGTGTCTAGGAGCATCTGATCTATCTGAAAAATAGCGATCAATATATCCTTTCATTCCTGAGAGGAAATCTGCTTGCTCTCGATCTGTCAACTTATTATAATCATTTAATATATCTAATTCATCTAACATATATGAGAATCCTTTTAACATATTATCAACACTATTTCTGTGTTGATCTACATCTCTGTCGATGATTTCAGAAATGCATTCTTGAATTAATTGTTGAAGATCTTTTTTATTCATATTAGTAGTTTAATATACAGTAATCCATACCAATAGTCATAGTAAGATTAACTGCTTCTGTGTATGTTGACCAATCGTAATCGTCAAAGTTTGCAGTTTTGATAAAAGCACCTTTAACAACCCATTCTGATACTACGTCACCAACTGGACCTAAAACATTAAATGTAATGTCTTTTTTATAAAAATCCGAGTAACCTGCTCTACCAGTAATTGATTCATATGCTAAACGAGCCCATTCCATTACTACTTGTGCACCTGATGGAGCAATTGGGTCAAATAATGTAAATGTCATATCACCCCATAGCCTTTTTCCGCTACGAATTTTTCTATAGGTGTTAATGTGATCTAGAATAATTTCTCCATCATCGAAATTTACGGCACTAACACCTTTAATGATATATGATGGAATACCGTTTACATACATTATAAACCTATTTGGTACTTTAGGTTCATATTGGGTAAACATAATTTCGTTTGCGTTTAATATAGGCATGTTATGTTGTATTTATTAATTGTTTATTATAAATATTACTTAAGATGGAAATGATACACCAGTTGGTAAAATTGTGAAATCTAATATTACGAATTCAGCAGTTTTAGTTGGTTGGATGTAAATTTGACCTACTAATTGGTTTCTATCTACAACACTTGGTGTGTTATTTGATTCATCCATTATTACTTTAAACGCATATAAACCTTGTCTTTGTACTACTGAGTCTAAGTATGGGTTTACTTGGTTTAAGAATTTATTTCTTGTAACTGCTGTGTTTTGTTCAAATACTAATGAACGAGATATTCCACTAATATATCCTTTCAACGCAATTAATAATCTTCTAACATTTACTCTATCTAAAGCTGTTGCTTTTTGTTGTAATGTTTTCTGACCAAATACCACAACACCGTTTCCAGGGAATGTAGATAATGGGTTTACATTATCTAAATATAAGTTGTTTCTATCGCTTAATGATAATCTTCTTTCAACTTTTACTACGTTTGGAATACCACCTCTAGTAATACCTGCTGGAGCGAACCATGGAGCTGATACTTGATCTGTAAAGGCAAATACACCACCCATTAATACTGAAGCGGGAACCCATACTAATCTACCCATTGCTGAGCTAAATACTTGACACCATGGCCAGTATGTTGCTGCGTAGCTAGAATTTGAAGCATTTGCTGCTGTTTTAGCACTTGTAACTGTACCTCCATAAGGAACAGGATCAACTACTGATAGAGCATCTGCTCTTCCTTCACACAATGCGATTGGATCAGCACCGTTAGCACCAATATTAATATTTGAATTACCACCTGCTAAAAATAAACCAGGAGTTAATAATATATTAAATATATATTCGTCTGAATTGTTTAATAAGTTGATTGCTGGGAAGTAATCTGCTGTTGTAAATCCTTGAGCATTTGTTACACCTGAAATTATGTTTTCGTACATAAATCTTGGTAATGAAGTATCTATTTGACCACCATTAAAAGCACCTGCTAAACCTCCATCTCCATTTTCTGGTAAACTTCCACTGAATAATGCTGATTGGTAAAGACCATTGTTATCAAATGTACCAAATTGTGCTTTAGGTACATTAGCTATTCTAATATATCTTGAAGCATTTGGAAAATCACCATTATAATCAATATATCCTTGACCATCTGCTGTTGAGTAAGTATAAACTGGTTTTGTGTTACCGATTACTCTAGCTATATAGTTTGGTTGGTTAACATCCATACATAAGTTAGTCCATGTTTCAAGAACATTTGGTTGAGCATCTGTATCATTACCGCTTCTTACAACTAATGTAAATGTACCTTGTGTAGTATTTACGTTTTGAACTTGCCAACGTACATTAGTAGCACTACCACTTACTAAAGCACCTGAAGCTAATACAGATCCGGAGTTGTTCATTTGAGCGCCCCAAGCTAATGTTTCGATTTCAAAACATTCTGCACCTGTTAAACCACCAGCAAAGACATTAGTAATACTTGATGATACTATACGGAATGAGTTACCTAAAGTTTCATTATAATTTACACTAGCAGTTACAGCTAAATTAGTTGCAGATGATGTTGCCACCGTTCTAAACGTAGATTGTAATGAATTGATTTTAGCTGTAATATTATCGGCTGTAGCTGTAGCTGTTGAACCTGTTGTAACATAGTAAATAGGAGCAGCATCTATTTGAGTAGTACTACCTGTCATTATGAATTTACCAAAAGATCCAGTAGTAACCCCATTAGCAGAACCTGATAATAGGAAAAATACTGTTCCAGCACCACCATCATCTTTATGTAGGCCAGCTACACTCATAGAAGAAGTTGCATCAAATCCTACAATCGGAATACTTGCAGAAGAAAATTGTTCTAATGCTGAACCTGTTCCTTGGTTTGTGATTCTAGTTACTAATAGAGTTGTACCTCCATTATCGAAATAGTTTTTAGCTGCTAATGAGGTAAAATATTCCATAGAGCCACTTGCTCCATTGTTAAAAGTAGTTCCAAATTTTGCAATATATTCACTATATGAAGTGACTAATGTTGGAACATAAGGAATACCATTAACAGTTGGTCCAATGATAGCTGCACCAGCTTCAATAGGGCCTTGTGTTACTGCGCTCTGGTCGTTTTCATTGGTATATACACCAGGAGAGATAATTGCTTCTGCCATTTTTATGTTGTTATTTTAAATTGTATTAGGTGTTATTCTAATGATAAATATTCTAAAACCCTTACAAACCTAAAATAAAATTATTTAAGTTTGCCTGTTTCTAAATCAACTTGCTTGTCTCCATATTTGTCACCTAATTTAGCGGTTAAAGCTAAACGTTTTTCATTAGTTTCATTAATATAGTCAATTAAATCTATTTTATTTCCGTTTAATTCATCTAATTTTTTCTTAGTTTCTTCAATAGTAATAACTACTATTCCTAAATCAAATAGTGCTTTTTGATAATTTTCATGAACACTTTTAAATTCAGCTAATTCTTCTACAGTTAATTGATCTGTTAATTGTGTTTGTTCTTCTGCGTTTCCTTTTAACATAACGTTGGTTTTTAATTATTATTTATCCCATTTATTTTCAGGGCATGGGTTTGTTTCTAAATCTACAGGGGAAAATATTTTTTTGCTTAATGGACACCCACATAATCCACAGTAATAGAAGTCAATTAATGTTGTATTTTTTTTACGAAATTCACATCCATTACATACAGCTGCTCTACGCTCAGCTAAGGCTTTACTTTCCGGTGATGGGTTTTCTGCTTCTATCCAAGCAGAAGCTATTGTTTTAAATTTTTTAAACATAACGCTATTATAATAAATATATTTTAGATATCCAAATATTTTATAATTCTCCTGCTCTAGTATTATTAACATTTTTTACAGTTTCAGCAGTAATAGAAACCACTGATTTTGAAAAAAATTGGCGTTGTCCATTAGTTGCTAGATCTCTGTTAATTGTTTCAGGTATAATGTATCCATACAATGTTATACTTAAGCTTGTTTTAGATACACGTTGTTCATTAATTGAATATTCATTAGTTGAATCAAATCTGTCAATATATGTTCTAAATTGGTAACGTTCTTTATTACCCCAATATGAGTCTGAGGCAAATTCAATAGATTCTACTATTTTATTATTTTCCTGAATAAAGTTAGTAATAATAACACAATCATATGTTACATTAATATAGTCAGGCACGGGTGTTAAATAGAATTTCTCAGATGGTAAGTAATTGTTTAAAACATCAAAATTAGTATATTGATTTTTTGAATTGTATCGTCCTTGTGCAACAGCAAAATTATTTACTCCGTTACCATCTAATTTATTTGCTAATGTTCTATTTTTTTCAAATCCAGTTCGTCTAATCATTATGATTGGGTACATAATTTTACCATTTTTGTCACGGTAATACCCATCTTTTTGAACAGCTACCCATCTTTCTTGTGAACCATATATCGTAGGTACAGGAATTTGATTTCCGTTTTGTACTACTACGGGTTTAATAACGTCATCAAAATAAAAAAATACCGCTTCATCTATGTCTTGTAAACCAAATGAAATAGGAGTAATATCGTTTTCAATATCGACAGATATTTGATTAGCACGATTTATTTTATCCTCAGGTAAAACAGGCACATCAGCAGGTGAAATATATGGATCAATCTGCTCGTTTACTCGTCTAGCTGGAGTGTTAGGTAATATGGGAAGTTGTTGAGACATTATCTAGATTGAGTTAATCCTAAGCTTTCAGGAGATACATAATGAGCACTAACTATAATTGAGAAGCTTGTTCCAAAGTCATCCATATACGCTCCATTGTAATTATATTCAGGTACTTTACCAACTATATCTTGGTTCTCGTTTACTAAATTTATTTCATAATAATCGTTATTCCATAACACAACATCTCCTATTTGAGGGATAATGTTTTGTGCTACTAAATCTTTACGTAAGAATCTAAATTTAAAATCTCTAGTGAAATTAGGTCCTGCTTCACTATATGTTCCGTCATAATCTCCTCTGTCAATTAAACAAACTATTAAAACAGGTGGATTATACATCTTAGTACCACCCTCAGCCTCACCATAAACATTAGTTGAAGTTTCGTCTAGCGATATCTGATAGTATCCAACGTTTTGTTCAATAATATTATGTAATAATTCAGCATTAATGACGTGGAAGAATGAAATATCACGAGATGATCCGTATAAAGCCATTATTAGTAATTTCTAATTTTTAATATTGTTTTTGTTCTAACTTCAAATTTTACTAATCCTGGGATTTTTAAAGCTTCTGATTTGATTCGTTTTATTGAATCTAGAGAGTTTCCTTGAGAAAGATATTTCATTTCTAGTAAAGAATAGTTGTATAAATCATTTGAAGCCGCTTGTAACTGTTCATTGTCTATTACTTTAACAACAATAACATCTTTTATACCACGGATTTGATTATATATTTCAGTAAAATTAAAATCATTCTTCATTTTAAGTATTATTTGTACAAAAAATGTTTCAAATGATGCTTCTGTTAATAGTGTTTCTAAATATCCCATATTAAAAAATATATAAGCCCATTGGAACGTCGTTTAATGTTTTATTTAAGTTTTCAGAGTTAGCTGCTAGTTTTTCTAATTGAGCTTGGCGTCCTGTTTTTTCTAACATATCTCTTAATTGAGTTAGTAATGCTTCCTTAGTTGCTCTAGCGTCAGTTAATAAATCTTGTTGATTTAATGTTACTTCTGAGCCAGGGATAGGTACAACGCTATATTTACCTCTAACATACCCCAATATTTCTCTACATAGTGCCAATGTATATTGATAAATCCACATTCTACCTATAGAATTAATATAGTTGTAGTTAGGGTTTATATAAGGTACATTAGAAGGATTAGTAATCAAATTAGTTGCTGCAGAGCCGCTTGCTGTTCTTCCACCAATTACACTATCTCTTTCTGACCCTTTAACATATTCTATCCATATGTTATAGCTAGATGGTGGAACCGGGAATATTTTTAATTGATTGTTTTGAATTTCAAATGAAAATTGTGCTCTTCTAATTTGATCGTTTAATTTAATGGCTTGAATTCTTTGTAAGTCAAAAAATAAAGGCATTAATAAAAATGTAATAGCAGGTGAATATGCTCCAAATCCAAAACTATTTAATAAACCTTCATAACTATACCCAATACCAACATAAGGGTCAAAATACCTCATTGCTGCTGGTGGAGCTTCAAAGAATACACGTTTAATTTCAATATAATCATTAGGTCCAATAGATGCTGATTGTTGAGCCCATAGATTCATATCATACGATTGAACACCTGTTACTGTTTTAAGAGCTCCACTATAGTAAGTAACATTACCACCTACACCAGCTTCTTCACCGTAGTTTTCTGCTAATCTAATAGCACCTCCTAATGAAGGAGTCATTAATAATTGATTGAATGGACCAGAACCAGTTGGGTTTCCTTCCATTGAAAGCATATTTTCCTGTACTTGGAATTGATATACTTCATTTCCATATACAGTTACAGCTTCTTCAAAAGCAGTATATATTTGAACTGGTTGGAGTTCAACTACTTCAATAGGCCATCCTAAACGTCTAGTAACAAATACTACAACATTATCAGCGTCTGTTTGGAAATCATATTGATAATCATAAAATCCAAAAGCAGTGTCGCCCGGAAAGAATTGGGAAGTACCATCATATACAGGAATATCAGCCATCTTTGTATTTTGTAATAAATATTGAAAAAAGTAAGATTATAATTGTTTTTTATTTATAGATATAGGTTTAGAAAGAAATAATTACTACTAATCCGTCTCCACCTTTTCCTCCGTTTCCTGCAACAGAGCTAAATGCACCACAACCGCCTCCACCGCCACCACAACCTATTCCACCATTTCCGCCATTTCCTCCAGAGCCGCTTAGAGCATTTCCTCCTCCCGCTCCTCCTGTTGAAAAAAATGGTTTCCAAGATGTTATTCCGTTTGCTCCATTAGTTGCATTAGAACCAGAAGCTGTTTCAAAACTTCCTCCTGGAAGAATTGGGGAAAAAGCAGTTGATAGTACACTTGCTCCACCACCGGAAAATGGTCCGCCTGTTGCTCCAGCACATGTTATTTGTGAAGTTAGAGGTTGTACATTTCCTACAGTATATACTGGTGAGGCTTGTCCTGTTGTTGATATAAAATTTGCTAGAGTAATAAAAGTAGCTGTTGCTTGCCCTATTGCAACTTCTCCTGCAGCTGATAATCCTTGTCCTGTTGATGCTGGGCCACCTGCTGCAGCTGTTGCCCCTGAACCTGCTACTATATTTTGAGCAAGTACTGTCGGTTGTAAAGCTACCCAACTTCTTGTTCCTGCAAAACCGTTTTGTCCATAAACATAACCTCCTGCTGAGCCTGTGCCTGGTGCTCCTCCTAATCCTACTTGAACATATAAAGTATCGGGTAATTGTTGGGCATTGTACAATACTCTTGTAACTGCTCCAGATCCTCCTCCCGAACCTCCTGCAAGGTATGTTCCTGTGTAGGTATGTCCACCGCCACCGCCACCACCACCTCCAATACACATTATCCAAACATAATTACATTTTCTAGGTTTGTTCCATGTTTGCCAAGCATTTGTAACTCCGTTTGAGTAAAACACTTTTACGTCTTGTTGACTATTTGGTATATGAGATAAATCTAACATATTATAAACTTGTTGTTATTATTATAAAACCGTCTCCTCCTCTTCCTCCATTACCTGCATTTACTCCTACATTCCAACCAGTTCCACCACCACCTCCGCCACATCCTGGTGCTCCTGCTCCTCCATTACCACCATTTGTTCCTGCAGTTCCTGAACCTACTCCACCTCTACCACCATATAACATTAGAGTTGGTTTATAGTAAATTGGTCCATCTTGACCATTTTGTAATTGACCTGTACTTGGTAACCCTGGAAAAACTCCTGTTGCTACAACACCATTACCTACTGTACCTCCTCCTCCGCCAGCTCCAACTAAAAAATTTGATGGTGTTATGGAGATTTGTACTGAACCATACCAACCTACTTGTCCAGTTACTCCTGCTTGAAAAGTAAATATTCCTAAATTTGTAAAAATACTATTTGCAATTAATAATATTGTTTCTGCTGCTCCTGCTGCTCCTGCTGCAGTTGTACCTGCTCCTCCACCTGTTGCAGGCGTAGTTCCTGAACGTAAAACTACATTTGATATTGAGCCTGTACTAGGTATAAGAGTTACAAAACTATTTTGTCCTGGAGAACCTGCTGTTGCTGGTGCTCCTCCTAATCCACCTGCTCCTCCAATTCCTGGGAGTACATAGAATATATCGGGAAGTAATTTTGCGTCTATAGTTAATCTTGCAGTAGCTCCTGAGCCACCACTTCCTCCTCCTGCTTTAGTTCCTGCACTTTGTAAACCACCTCCTCCTCCTGCACCTGAACCTTGACAAATAATATTGACAAGTTTAGCACCCCTCGGTTTTATCCAAGTCTGCCAAGTTCCTCCATTAAAGAAACCTTGTACATTTGAGTTTTGATTTTGAAAATATGATAAATCTAACATTATGTTATAACTGTAATTATTACTAATCCATCTCCACCATTACCTCCTCTGACTCCTGCAGATGTTGTACCAGCGCCACTGCCTCCACCGCCACATCCATAAAAACCATTACCTCCATTACCTGGACTACCTGCGCCTGAACCTGCTCCTCCTGCTCCTCCTGTTCCACAAAAAGGAATTAATGTACCATATCCATCAGCTCCATTTTGTCCTGCTGTAACTCCACCATTTACTTGTGTTGTTAATATAGCTGATGCAGATATTATGTTTCCTCCTACAAAAAATGTTCCTGTACCTTTAGCTCCGCCTCCAGCTCCACCAGTAACTAAGCTTGTTGCTAAAGCAGTTTGATTTCCTCCTACACCTCCACTGGCACCTATTCCTCCAATACCTGCAATTGCTGTGAATAATCCTAAATTACCGAATGCTGATAATGATACTGTTGAAATTGTTGCTGCTGTTGGGGAAGTTGCTGGGGAAGTTGTTGATGATTTACATATAAGAGTTTGTTCGGATGTTGATGGTTGTAATCCTATATAACTTATACCTCCGTTTTCTCCACCTACACCACCTACTCCTCCTGCTCCTCCTTTTCCTACTTGAATGTATAGATTATCAGGTAATAAAAAAGCAGGTATAATACCTCTAACTATCCCTGCACCACCGCCACTTGCACCTCCATTTCTTGCTGTTCCACCACCAATAGCTGATGCTCCACCGGCTCCACCTCCTAAACAGAATATTTCTATCATTTTAGCATTACGAGGTTTATTCCATGTCTGCCATGAGTTAGAACCCGATATTGCATAAAAGGTAACAGTTTGCTGTTGTTGAGAAGGTATGTGAGAAAGGTCTAACATATATTAAGGTTGTGCGCAAATAGGTAATGGTGGATTCAAATCTACTATGTGAAATGCTCCTGGTAATCCTATTTCATTGCAGTTTAAATCAACTGCTTTAATAAAGATGTTCCAATCTTGTGAGTCTACTACGTAATAGAACTGATCAAACGGTTCTATATCTCTTTGCATTAATTCGTAGTGCATAATATATAAATTTAGTGTTAAATTGTTGCGTAAGATCCGGCTATTACAGAGGCATACCACCCACCACCTGCTGATTGTACAGTACCTAAAGTTGTTAGGATTCTGTATCCTGGGGGTAAAGCGTAGTTAAGAGGTAGTTCATAAACTGCTTGTGCTGCTGTTTGTGAAACAGTTGTACCTGCTAGAGTGATTTCGTCAAATAGTACATTATTTGCTAATGATCCGGTTGATTGTCCATTATTAATGAATACTCTAGCTACAGTTGCTGTTGCAGAACCTGATGCTCTAAATCTTATTCTTTGAATAAAACTTCCGGATATAGAAGCTGAGAAAGCAAGAGCAGGTGTCCCTATTGTTCCATCAAAAGTTGTATTTGCTGCTGTTTGTACTGTAGTCCACTGAACGTCTCCGGTTCCTGAAAAAATGGGTGCTGTATTTGCTGCCATGTTTTATTGTTTTTATGTTAATATATTAAAAAATATTTTGTAATCCAACTGTCATTGCCTGAACTAATCCAGTGCTAGTTCCTCCTGTTCCTGCGTTTAAAGCAAAGGATGCTGTAGTTGCAAATGAAGATGTACCAAATAAGCTTCCTGTAAAATTAGTTGCTGTTACTGAACCTGAAATATTAAGTGATCCTGTTACTGTTAAAGGTCCTGATATAATTACACTTCCACTTACATCTAGAGTTGCATTTGGTGATGTTGTACCAATACCTACAAAACCTGCCTGGGTAAGTCTCATCACATTAGTGCTATTCATTTGAAAATCCAATGGTTGAGTTGTATTACCTACATTAATTCTAGCATACCCAGATGAGGTGTTTGGAAGTAGTCTTATTTCAGTTCCTCCAACATTGTTAGCTTGCATTGTAAAGGTCCTATTACCAAAATAAGTTATACTCAAATCTCCTGTTAATGTACCTCCTGTTAAAGGCAAGTATAGTGGAGCTAGTGAAGCTGTTAAAGCATAGGAACTACTAACTGCTCTTGAACTTGATACTGCTTGTAAAACGTAAGAAGCTGTTGTTGCGGTACCCTGCAAAGATCCAGTGATACCTTGTGTAACTATTAAAGATCCAGTTACTACGGAATTATTTTGTGAGATTAGCCCATTACGAGCTATGAATTCGTTTGCCATAATATTTAGTTTTCCCTATCCAACTAATTTATAATAAATATTTACTTTATATAAAAGTTGTAGTTGATTTAATTAACCATGCTGATGTTGCTGTAACTACATCTATTTTTATTTGACTTGTAACTATTGCTGATGTAAATGTTACATCTGTTGTATTTCCAATATCTGTTGTTGAGTTATCGTAATTTACTACAGTTGTTCCGTTCCAAACTGTTACAAATTCTCCTGCTCTAGCATTTGCTCCATTACTTACTACATACTTTGTAAATGCTGCAGTATAAGATCCTGTTGCTATTTGGTATAAATTATTATTTCCAACTATAGATGAAGCTACAGAAGAATAATCTATAAGAGATTCGTCTATTTGAACAGTATTTGTTACTATAAGTGAACCAGTTATTTGTGCTGTTCCTGTAAAAGGGAAAGGAGAGGTTGCTGGTGGAGCAATTGCTGAGGATGCTGTTACATATAATTGCCCAGAACCTGTATCAATTAAAACAATATTAGATTGAGCAGTTGATGTTAAACCTTTTAAAAATACAGATCCTGATGTTGTAAATGATCCTGATATTATGGGTTGAAATATTTTCATCTTATGCTATCTGTGTTAGTGTTGCTATTACTGATGGTATGGCTGGTCGGGTAGGTACTGTTTGGGTTCCTTGGGCTTGTAACTGGCCTGTTGCGGCATTACAGCTCCACTTAATCTCTACATAATCACCAGCTGTTATTGGTGTCATAAAATTCCAAGCTGCTACTAATCTACCCGTTGATCCTGGTACTTTATTTAATGTCATTTGTGTATTTGAATTTGCTACATTACTTCCAGTGTATGCAAACCATATATCAAAATCAATAGCACTATTTGCTGTATTTCCTAATTGAGTTGAAAATTGTAAATTGTAAATTCCTGTATTATCAACTGTTATTCTGCTGCTACTAACTATACGTACATTTAATGAAGAATCAGTTGTATTAAATTTCATTGAGTATGCTGTATCAGCAGAGCCTGATTGTGTTTCTGTACTTGAAAATTGTCCGTAATTAAATAATTTGTTACCCCATCTTGTAAAAGATGAACCGCTTACTATATTAATATTTCCATCTATAACGTTAAGTGAACCTGTAATATTTGTACTACCACTTATATTTGTTACTCCTTTAATAAAAGTAGACCCTGTTACAATGAATGTACTATTATGAAAATTGGAAGATCCACTTACATCTATACTACCACTTAAAACAGTATTTCCAATTAGTGTGTTATTTCCTGTTTGGATAGTTGATCCTGTTATACTAAATGAACCAGTTATTGTTGTACTTCCTACTAATGAAGTATTTCCTACTTGTGTTGAAGACCCTGTTACATTCCATGAACCTGTCAATATTCTATTTCCAATAGTTATTTGATCCCCTATTACATTAAAACTGCCTGATAAATTTAAAGAACCTGTTATTGTAGTGCTGCCTATAAAGACTGCAGGTCCTATATTTGTAAATGTACTTGAACCACTTACTATTAAAGATCCTGTTATAACCTGATTACCATTAAACCTATTTGAACCCGTAGTTGCTAATGATCCACTTTTTGCTACAAATACAGGATCTGTTTCAGGGTAATATGAAGCAGATGTTGCATATGTTGAAAATAATGCATATGAAGATGATAAAGCTGTACCTGTTGTTCCTCCAGTTGATGCTATTGCAAATCCGCTTTCTAGAGTTGGGAAAGTAATTGTAGCACTTGAAGTAGTATCTAATGATATATTTTGTGGAATAATTTGATTATAGTTTGAATCAAATACTGTTATAGTTGGTGTTCTTGTTCCTAAATTATGATTAAACGTCCAAGTACTTGAATTAACAAATGAAGATGTTACAGCTGATCCTGAAATAATTGTAACTCCTCCACCTCCTGAAGCTACTACTGTAACATTTCCAGTTCCTCCAAAAGGAAGCGTTATTCCTGATCCTGCTATAATGCTTGTTACACCACCATTTCCTGCTGTTGTAGCAAAAGTTGCACTATCGGCTACTAAGGCATATGAAGCACTTGTAGCATTTGTTGCTGTTGTTGCTGTAGATGCATTACCTTGTAAGGAACCTGTAAATGAAAATGCTTTAACACTTCCACTTACATCCAATGAACCTGACATTGAATGTTGGTTATTTGGATTAAGTATTAATTTATTATGTATATCGACATCACTTCCTCCTGCAAATATTTGAACTGGTTTATTTGAGGCATTTCCTATATGTAGATCATTTCCTGTAGAATACAAATAAGCATCATTAGCATTACCAATAAAATTAACATTATAGTTCTCACTATTAATACCCATATCAATGTAGTTCGTACTTTCATTTCCATTGTTAGCAGTTGCTACAACGTCTGAAGAGGCATTATTTCCTTGATTAGTATTCTGTATGTTTAATTGTAAGTAGTTGTTTATATCTCCTTTTCCTGATATTACATTAAAAGAAGTTGGTGATGGTTGCCAAACATATAGTGCTTCTGGATTTGCTGTTGTTGCATTATCTTGATTGATAATTACAGTACTTGATCCTGATTGGTATATTGAACTTGTTGCTAGAGTTGTATCTGTTTTAAAAAAAGGAATGTGAGTTGCTTTACCTCCTAATATATTTGAAGCTGTTGCTGCATTTATTGCAAAGGAAGCTGTAGTTGCAAATGAACTTGATACTGCGTTTAAGACATAAGAAGCACTTTGAGCATTTTGTACAAAGGAAGCTGTAGTTGCAAATGAACTTGATACTGTTATTGAAGAGGAAATTGCAAAAGAACTTGACAGTGCATATGATGAACTTAATGCTTGTAGGGCATAAGAAGCAGTAGCTGCTGTAGGTGCCCAAGATGCTGATGTCGCAAAGGAGCTGCTTACACTATTTTGTGCTTGAGAAGAGCTTAATGCATATGATGAACTTAATGCTTGTGATGCAAAAGAAGCACTTAAGGTATTTGTAGCAAAGGAAGCAGTACCTAATAAAGATCCTGTAATTCCGTTTATAACGGTAAGAGAATTTAACGAGGCATCAGAGCCACTCGTTATAATTTTTTTCCAACTAGGCATGTATAAAATTTATTATGATTGGTTACAAGACTGCTTGCCCACTTCCCCTAAAGGGTCTATAATACATCAATAAATATATAAGGATAAAAAATCATTTCATGTAAAATATAAAAAATAAATGCACGAAATAAACAATAATAAAATAGTAAATATATAAGATATTGTTTTATGTATGGTAAGCGATAATCTGCGCGTTATGCACTAAATTACGAGCAATAAGCACCAAATATTGGTTGTAGACTAATAACATAAATTGATGATACAGTTAAAGAGGTTCCTACTAACATACAAATATTTAAAGTACTAATATCTACAATATTTGATCCTGTAGGGAGATAAACATTAAATACTTGTAATTCTTTATTACAATTTGTGTATCCAACTTTAACAAAACCTCCTCGTTCAGTTTTAGATTCAAGTGAAGTTACATAACGACACAAACCAGGGGTAGCTGATGGTGATGGGGTTACTGTTATTGAAGGAGTTGCGGTTACAGATGGTGTTATAGTTTTAGTTGGGGTTAAAGAAGGTGTTCTAGTTGGTGTTCTAGTAACTGAAGGTGTTCTAGTTGGTGTTAATGATACAGGTACAAATGTTATTACATTTGAATAGTTACTTTGTAGGTTTCCACAGCATTGTTTAATTCTAAAATACCAATTTCCACTACAAACAGTACAAATATTTATAGAATCTATTGATACCTCAACAGGTGAAACACATCCAAATCCGGCTCCACATGTACTGTAACCACATGAAGTCCAATTAGTTCCATCACAAGAATATTCATAAATCATATCACCACAAGTAGATGTTGGTGTAAAGAATAAACCAAAAGTATAACTAGAAATAGAACGAGCTGCAGCATTAAGAGTAACACTATTTAATATAGGAGCACTACATGTTTGGGATGGTGTTGGTGTTGGTGTTGGTGTACGTGATATACCAGGTGTTACACTAGGTGTAGGTGTTTTTGATGGTGTAACAGTTGGTGAAGGTGTTGGAATAGGACAAGCCCCTAATACTACATTAAATGTTGCTGTTAATGTTGTATTATTATATAAAGCCCACCCAGTTGTTGGGTCAAGAGTATCAGTATAATTTCTAGGTTCACCATCATAAGGCCATCCGTACATTACCCAATATGTTCCGTTCCATAAAATGGTTAATTCGGAAGATCCATAAGCTCCTGCCCAAGAAGGACGTCCATTAATAATACCATTAAATATAAAAGTAACGTGTTCCATGATTTATGGGCAAGGATTAGTTAAACTTGTTGTTCCTACCTGCCAATAAATATTACTAGCACAAGTTAATGTTTTATCAGTACTACCCCCAATAGTAGTTATGTATTGTCTTGAGCCAGTATTAAAATAGTTTTTAGTTGTACCATCCCAAGCAGATATATTTAGTTGAGCGGCTACATTATCTATTCTACAGGCCATCCCATAATAAGTAGATCCAGCAAAACATAATCCTATAATTTTCCAAACACCATCAATATATGCAGCTAATGCTGATCCTGAATCTCCCGGATATATAGGATAAGGACATTCTGCTAATGTTGTTTGGTCTGGGCTGTTTCTAATAAATGTGATTAGGGAAGTATAATTAACATTTTGTGCTACTCCCTCTAATTTATAACCAGATACCGCCGAAGCACTACCAACAGAAAATATTTTTAAACCACAAGGAGAGTCTTGTTTAACACCTGATGTTCTTCCAGAACTAGCTAAAGGTGGGTTAGTTATTAAAAGATTATCTAATTCAGCAGTAGTAGCAAAAGGCATAGGTGTTAAAATACTTGTACCATATAATTTATAAGATTCAGCATTTGTTACTTTACTAGGATCAATTGAAACTAAAGCACCATCTACTAAATTTAAAGCAGGTGTCGGATTTATAGGAACATATCTAACAACTTCACCTACAACATAATTTGGATTTCCTTGAAATCCTCCTTCTCCAGATTGGTAATATTGATCTTGATATTCATTAGAATTGGGTAAAGTTCTATATGTAGTAAAAAAAGCATCCCCAATTACAACATGATTATTTGTAACACCAACTAAAGCACCTTTTTCATTATCTACTGCTAAAAAACCTAAAGTACCTACAGTACCTAATTGATTTTGTGATGTAATAGAAATACCACCTTGCATAGGACGTATAACTCCTCTATTTCCAGGAGGAGTAGCTCCACCCCCACCATATGTTGGTCCTCCAGTATATTCGTTAAAATAAAAATCGGTCCAACTATAACAATTAGTTAATGTTGTAGTAGGGCAAGCAAATGCAGTAATTTCTCCAACTTCAACAACGTCTGTTTTATAAGTAACCCCATCAATTTCTACAGTTGATGGTAAATGTTCTTCTTCAGGTATTTCACTTAATGGTTGTTTTTTAGTTACATGAAATACTATAGAACGTTCTCCAGTATGTTGTTTATCACTAATTTTATTACCCCATCCTACTCCCACATAATCCGGAGTAGAATTAAATAAATCTTCTATTTTTTGTTTAATTGGTTCTGTTAACATATTATTGAATATCTAAATATTTGTATATTGTTCTAAAAGCATTTGATGGTGCTGATGGGGACGGTGTTGGTGATGGTGATGGTATTGGTGGTGGTATTAAATTAACTGTGTTGCAGTTAATTGATGAATTGAATGTAGCTTCAAATAAATTCATATTAGTGTAAACAGGAGTTAATGTATAAGGGCTGTTTAAGTTAACGACATATAATGTTGATAATGGATAAGGGTATTGTGCACTTAAATATAAATTTCCATTTGATTCAAATAAATAAATTTGTGTAATTGATAGGTCAGGTGCCATAGACGATATGTTAATATCTAATTCTAAAACTCCATTAGGGTATGAATATTGAGATAAGTAATACACATTTTGAGCTGATGGTGTATTGCGTCTTCCAACTGTTATTAATTTATTAGTTGATGTTAATAATATTGAATCTAAACCAGCAGGAGCATATATATCAAATAATGCTGTCATCTGTGCTGTCGTTACTGTATTAGCTGTTATGTCTAAGCGAATTAATGTAGCTTTAACATTCCCCGCAGGTGTTGATTGAGAGTTTGTAATTGTAGTAAGTAATGTTGTATTATCAACAGCTTGTAAAAAGGTAAAATAATTTCCAGAATTACTTGTTATCCCCGAAATTGTTATAGTTCTGTTAAGAGCTAATGTTGTTGGATCATTAGTTGGTATCCATTCTTTTATGGTGCTTGTTTGATTTCCTTTCCAATATTTAGTTGATGTGTGAGTTTCAGCAAAATCACTAAATGTATCTCCAGGTAATGTAACTTGAGTTGATATATTTGTGATTGGGTTGTAATTGTATGTATTATTATTTAAGCTATAATAAACACATCCTAATGGGTTAGTAATAGGTGAAGTCGAAGGTGTTGGGGTTGGGGTTAAACTTGGACTTGGACTTAGACTTGGTGATGGACTAACAACGGGTGCTGGTATTACAGTAGAGCAATCTATACCCATAGTAGTCCCTCCTTGGCCTCCAGGTCCAGTAACAGTTAAAGTTGTAAAAGCAGATGGAGCTGAGATTAAAAATATTCCAGATCCAGGTATATTTCCATTAATTTCATTAGTTATAATTACATTACCTGAGATGTAGCATGAGCAATTATTATTACTAGTAATAGTTATACTTCCTCCGTTACTAGTAAAAGTAAAAGTCTCGCCATTATCTAAAGCAGATAAATAAAGTTTTATATTATTAACAGGTTGGCTAAAATTCATAGTATAACTAAATGAATAATTAGAAAGTCCAGGGTTAAATGGATTGGCTCCTAATCCAACACTTTGATAAGGAGTACCTACGTAACCTGGGCAATCAGTAAGCGCAGTATCATTATACCAATACGGCCACATATTATCAGCTAATCCAGTTCCGCTAGCTGATATTGTAATTCCATTATATGTTACAGTATTAGGTGCATTTAAAGGGGGAAGTCCTCCGTCAAAATTATATGGGTTTGCGACTGTTGGAAAACCACAAGATGGACGTGTTAAAGATACAGTAGAACATTCTACTAATTGTGAAGAATTAACTATTTGCGTTCCTGGAGTTTGTATTAGAGTTTTACTATATGGAGCAGTTAAATCTACTTCATACACATTATACCCTATAAGATATAAATTTCCATTTATTATAGATAAACCACTAGGAGTAGTTAAATTAGGTGCGGCAGGTTGAGCTATACTATTATAACTAGTAAATGTTCTAACTTCTAATTGTCCTGTATTATATACCCATTGAACAATAGATGTCCATCCTCCATTTAGAGGATCTTTAACGTACATAATAATCTTTGGAGTAACTCCTCCTACATAAAGTAATCCTCCTGCAGGTTCAGTAAATATAGGAAGCATAAATTTAACTGTAGGCACAGCTGTAGCTCCTGATATGTCGTATTCCACAACATAGTAATATCCTTTTTGTTTAATCCCACTACTAAAAGTAGATGGTTGTGGAACTAAATTTACTCCAATCAATGTTGTATTATTTAAAGCAACTAAACCATTAGCAGGTTTATATCCAGCTGGGAGATTTATGTTTCTATTAAATGTAGAAGTAAAGGGATTTAATGTTATATTACTTTCTCTTAATACAGTGGCGTTAGTTATACTATCCCAAGCATATACCCATGATTTAGTAGTAGTGTTTGCTAGAGTAATAGGAACTTTATTACTTGTATCTAATGTTGGATTAGGATTTACTGCTACATTCAACAAGGTTGATACATTAGTTGTAAAATTATATGAATAATATTGACTAGTTTGAGTTCTATAAAGTATATTATTACAAAGCGCAGCAAATCCAGATGATGGTGATGGTGTTATACTAGGTGTTTTACTAGGTGATACAGTTACACTTGGTGTTTTACTAGGTGTTAAACTAGGAGTAGCAGTTACAGATGGTGTTTTACTTGGTGTAGCTGTTATTGATGGTGTTGGTGATGGTGATAGTGATGGTAATGGTATTGCTGTATCGGCGCATAAAGCAAATGTAGAACCGTTTAAACCTCCGGGTCCTGTAATTATTATAGAGGTGTAATTACTAGCAGCACTAACTTGGGCTAAAATAGCTCCTCCATAGGGTAAAATAAAACCCATTTGTAATGTATTGTCGTTTATTGTAGTAGCACATGATGGTCCACAAGAAGTAAGAGTAGGAACTCCCCCATCAGTATTAAACGTAAAGTATTCAAATGATGTAGGATCTGGAGTTGCACCAGCACCACTAATTAAAAATTTAATATTATTAACAGCTTGGCTAAAATTTATAGTATATATAAAAGCTCCACTATTATAACCTAGAGTAACTGTTTGAAACGGTGAAGGACTTGCTAAACCTACACAAGTCATATTGGTAGGATTAGGTAATATATTTGTTGGAATTTGAGGACCACTATAAGTAGTAGTTAAAGTAGTATTATTAAAAGTTGTAGTCCCATTACCTCCTACAGGAAGTGATTGTATATCACAAGAAACACAACTTGATTGAAATGGTGCTATTGAATTACAATCAATAGACATTGGTGTATTTGCTACTCCTTGTCCATTATTTCCTCCTCCTAATCCGGAAACTGTTAAAGTAGTATATGAGCTAGGAGCAGATATAGTAAAAGTACCTCCTCCATTTAAGAAAGTCCCAGTTATTGTATTTCCAGAAATATTTACCCAACATGCGTCTGTACTTAGTATAGTTGGAGTTCCAACACTAGTAGTAAATGTAATATTTTCAACATAAGGGGCAATACCTCCTATAGCAGTTAATATTAATTTTATATTATTAACAGGTTGACTAAATGTTAATGTATATGAAAAAGGAAGTAAAGGTCCTGGATATCCTAAATCTATAGTATTAGTTTGTGATGTTACTGCGCATGATGCTAAATAATTAGGATACGATGTAAGGGCTCCAGTTCCACTAGCTGTTACAATAACCCCATTATAAACAAGACTACCCCCAGGTAATGGAAGTGCTCCAGTACAATTGCTATTAGCAGCAGATGGTGATGGTGTTGGTGTAGGTGTTCTAGACGGTGTTACACTAGGTGACACTGTTATTGATGGTGTTACCGTTGGTGTTACTGATGGTGATGCTGATACTGAAGATGGTATTATATTTGGTTGAAATGTAACATTATTACAACTAGGTATTTGTGATGCTCCTTCTAATAAATTATTTATATTGTTTACTTGAGTAATAGTATAAGGGAATGTAGTACTTATTTGTTTTAAATTAGTTCCACTAAAAATATAAATACCACCATTTATTGTTGCTAAACCATAAGGCCAAGGAGCAGTAGTAGTAATAGATAAATCAAATTCTAATGTTCCTTCTAAAGTATATTGAGAAATCCAATATGAATAAGGAGCATTTATTGTTTGTGTTGTTACTATAATTTTATTATCTACAGTATATAGTATATCTCCAGATACTGTTCTTCCAGAAGGTAGTGAAAATAAATTTGTTAAAGTAACTGTATTAGTAATAGAGTTTAAATTAATTTTAACAATCCGATTTGGATTAACATTAAAACCAAGTACTTGAGCTGTTAATATTGATGATATTAAAGTTGTATCATTGATAGCACATAAACCAGCTCCTAAAGATGTTCCTACAGGTAAATTAATAGATCTATTAAATGCTGAAGTGAATGGATTTAATGTTATATTGTATTCGTAAAGAGTTGTTGTAGATTTTGATGTTCTATATAACCAAAGTTTATTAGAAGTATGAGCAATATCACGTGAACCTCCTTGTAATGGAGAAGTACCTAGATTTAATAATGTAGAAACATTAGTAACACTATTATATGCATAAATCTCATTAACATTAGGTCCGTTATATATTACCGAACAATTAGATACTACTAAAGATCCAGATGACGGGCTAGGTGTAGGTGATGGTGTTTTACTTGGAGATACAGTTATTGATGGTGTTCTTGATACACTAATACTTGGTGTAACCGTATTGGTTGGTGTTACACTTGGTGTAGTGCTTGGTGTTGTTGAAACACTATTAGATGGTGTTTTACTAGGTGTTTTACTTGGAGTAACAGATGGTGTTGCTGCTGGTGATAGTGAAGGAAATATAGGATAAGATGATGGACTTACCGTTATTGAAGGTGTTACCGATACTGTTTTAGATGGAGTTGCACTAGGTGAAGGAGCAGGACCGAATGTTATATCCATACATAAATCATCTATAATCACAGCAGATCCACTAACTGGTGTAGGTGATGGTGTTGGTGTTGGACTTACAGGTACGCAGCAATTTGCCGTATTAGTTGTTGTACTTTTACCTGAAGATTGATTATTATCTATAAAATAATATGAAATTGGGTTAGGTGTACTTACTCGCCAACAAATATCGTTAGAGTATGATCCTGAAGATGTATATGATTTAGAAACATAATTGTTATTACAATCATAATATGCTATAAAAACTGTATTGTTTAATAATGGATTAGAATTTCGTACAGCACCATTTATATCATCGGAATTTATAATAACATTCCTATATGTACAAGCACAAAGTGATGGTGATGGGGTTACACTAGGTGTTTTACTAACAAAAATATAAGTAGTTGGTGATGGTGTAACAGATACCGATGGTGATACTGGTTGAGTAGGGGCGGGGGTTTGAGTTATAGAACGTGTTGGTGTTGGAGATGGTGAGGGGCAACTACCGCATTCTTTACAAGATTTGTAAATATTATAATCTATTATCAATATTGTAGGGACACCTTCAGTAGCCGTTAATACAGTATAACAATTACCTAAAGAATCGGGGAAAACATATCCCGGAAGCAATTTATTCTCAATATCCTCTACTATTTGAGTAAGCCCTTTAGTACAACAACTTTGAACTAACCATTTTTTACCGGCCATTATTTAATATTTTATTATTTACTATGATTTTTATATAACAGTGTTTCATAGTATAAATATAACAATATGTTTAGTTACTTTTTATCTTGTGATGTTGTTTCTTGTTGAGCTTGTTCCTTTTGAGCAATAAATTCTTCTAATTTAGTTTGAAGTGCAGCAACAGCTTTAGCGTCTTTTCCTAAAATTTGTACAAGTTCAAGAGACGAACGTAATACAATTAATTCTTGTAATGTAAACATAACTTTTGATTTATTAATTATTTATAATATTTTAAGCCCATATAAATATATCACCTGTATCTGTAGTAACATACATATTCCCATACCCATAAGTAGACCCTCCATAAGAGGGTTCAACAGGTAATGCTAAGAGTGTACCATATTGAGTTGTATTTGCATACCCATCTATAGAACTAAAAGATGTAGATAAATGGTTTAAACTTGATTGTAACACCCATCGATTTTCTGGAGTAGTATACCCAAATGTATGTCCTGACCCATCAGTATTGTTTTGGACAATAATACCTCCATCTACATTAGTAGTTGAATTAGCAGCTAATAATAAAAATTGATCAGAAATTATTAATGACCCCTCAAATGATCCAGTAAATGATCCGGTATTATAAGATGATGTAAAGTTATTAAAGGAGGATGTAGTAACAAAAGATCCTGTATCGACAAATGAACCTGAACCAGCAGGACCAGGAGGTCCTTGAGGACCAGGAGTAACAACTTCAACAACACTAGTAATTTGTTGAGGTATAACCAATACATTGCTAATATCATTATTAACATCTACTGTATTGAATGTACTCTCTACATTAACACTATTTATTGTATTATTAATTTCAATTTGACTCATTAACTTATGACAGTAACTTCTTTACTTAATCTAACTTTACCTTCAAGTATTCTATTTACTATTGGACAATTTCCACTTCCGGAGATTATATCTAAATCATAAACAGCATCGATAAAATTAAACATAGAAGAAGTACATGAAGCAATGTATATAGTAATCCCACCTGATACAGCATTAGACATGTTTAATCCAGTACCATCTGGATTTAATGTACTTGTTAGTGTAATAATTGGAATACTAGAGCTATATGAGTTTCTAATTTGCATTTTAGAACTATATTGAGTAAGGTTAACAGGTACTCCAAGATTATCTTTATAGATTAATGGGATTTCAACTGTTGAACCTTGTTCAATTGTAAAAGAATATTTACCTGCGGCCATGTTTATGTGGAATTACTACCGATAAATATTAAACCTTATTTAGTCTCTGAAGTCTTGGTACACTTTTAGTATAGGAGCAACTATATTGTGTCTATGATTAGCTTGTAATGCAAATACTCTAAATCCTTTTACTTGTTCTTCAACTCTAGTTAAAAATGAAAATCCTGTTTCTTTTTTTACTTTTAGATCAATTTGAGCTAAGTCACCACATACTACCATTTTAGAACCTTTACCTAAACGACCTAATACAGTTTCCATTTGATCATGAGTTACGTTTTGTGCTTCATCTACTATTACAAAAGAGTTAACAAATGTTCTACCTCTCATAAATGCAAACGGTACAATTTCAATATTACCATACTCTAATTCTTTATCAACCTTATCTTTACCATATAACATATATAGGTTATGATATATTGGTGCTAACCAAGGGTCCATTTTTTCCTTAAGATCGCCTGGTAGAAATCCTAGTTCTTCTTTAGCTACTGTAGGTCTTGTAATAACAATTTTCTCTATCTCTCTATTAAATAGCATATCTAAAGCAGCTTGTACCGCTACTAGAGTTTTTCCGGAGCCTGCCATTCCTTTAAGGACTACTACTGGGTTTTCAATGATAAGAGCTTTTGCTTGTTTTTGTTCTTCATTAAGTTGCAAGTTGAACTTAATTGGGTTTTTTGGTTTTCTTTTAGGAGTGAAAACCTCATCAGTGTGATGGTTTGAAGCCATAATGTAACGTTTTGGTTTCGTATAAATATGAAAAAAAAGAGCCGAGCTTGCGCTCGACTCTAATTTTTGTTAAATATTTGGTTATTAGTTAATACCTAAAGCATTTAAACCATTAACAAATACTTTACCATAGAATTCAGGACGTACCATTTTCTTAGCGTAACGAGTCATGATACCTTTTCTTGGAGTGAAAGTATCTGGATCGTACACAAGTGGAGTCATTAATAACGGAACGTATGGAGCATAAACAGCACCTGATTCTAAGAATTGAGCACCTTTATAACCCATAAGAATTACGTTATCACTGAAGTAAGGGTTTACATATACTTTATAACGAGAGTTTAAAGTACCGATTTTTTGGCTACCAAAGTTAAATACTTTGTCTAACTCAGCACCTGCGTCTGAAGCATATCCAGGAATAGACTGCATTATAGTAGCAACAGCTGGAGAAATTACCAAGAAGTTAGCTTGACCTCTAAGAGTCTTTTGTAAGATTTTGTTAGATACTGATTGTAATACTGTACCTAAAGTTGCGAACCAACCACCTTGTGTGTTATAGAAACCACCTGTTGTAGTTGAAGTTTGAACGAATGTTGAACCATTCCAAACTTTATTGTTTTCTGCTGACCAATATCCTACAGTAGCTGCTTCTTCAGTCAACATACCTAAGATTTCTAAGTCAATCTCCATAGCAATATATTGAGATAACAATCCTGTTAATTCAGCTTCAGCATCGATGTTTTGGTAAGCATTCAAATCTTGAGCAAGTTCTGGTGTCCATTGCGCTTTTAATTTTCTTGTTTTAGCAACAATAGAGTCAGACTTCATCTGGATGTTTACTGTTGGAATAACAATTTGTTGTGTGCTAGCGGCATTAGGAATAGCGATTCCAGTATTATCAGCTTCAAAATCACCTCTTAATGCAGGAGTTGTTTCTTTTTCGTAGTAAATTGCAATAGAACCAGATGAATTAGCACCTGTTAATGCAGCCGTTGTAACAAATGTTAAAGCTGAGTTTGTAGATCCACTAACGTAGTTAGTAAATTGTTGTAATACGTTAATTCCACTAACTAAAGAGCTACTTGGAATAAATGCTTGTGCAGCTAAGAAATCAGCTAATGTAAGAGTAGCAGCTTGAGTATTAGAAATGTTAATTACATATAACGAACCTGTAGAAGACTCATAACGAGAATCCCAGTTAACTTGGCTCAATGAATTTACTAAAGATGCAGAATAAGTTACAGAAGCAGAGAACTGGTTAACAGAGTAACCATATCTACCTTGTCCGTAAAGACCACCAGTTGGATCAACATTAGTGATGTCGTAGTTAGTAGCTTGAACGTCAGCTAATGAACCGTAAAGTGATTTTCCAGCAGAGAATGGAGTTTTACTATCCCCATATTGAAAATCTAGATAGAATACAAGACCAGAAGGCATAGCCATTGGTTGTACAGATACGAAATCTTTAGCTACGATTTCAGCGAATACTCTACGTACTAAAGGTAATGCAATACCAGCCCAGTTTTCACCAGTACCACCAAGCATTGAGTTTGTACCACTAGTAACGTTAGTTTCAACTACTAATTGTTTTGCTTGATTCTCAAGAATCATAGCCATGTTGTTTTTTTCAATCTCGCTACTGATTCCTTCAAGAAGTCCACTTTTAGCCCATTTGTTAGCAACTTTGGCTGCTTCCGCTTGCTGGCTTTTCCATGGATTTGCTCCTTCTAAGAGCATGTTTAAATTGTCCATTTGTTTAAATTTTTGTGTTTTTTAATTTTATTTAATATTTGCTAATTTTTGCATCCTAGCTATCCATTCATTGTTTTCAACGATTGGAGCTTTTCCAGGAGCCATACCTGCTGGTTTAGAAGCGAATCCTAATGATTCTTTTAGTTGAGTTTTTCCAGCTTTAGCAGGAGCAGTGAATGCTTCTGAAAGTGACTCATATACTAATTTAGCTTCTTTAGCAGATTCTGCTTTGTCAAATGCTTTTACAACCTTTAATTTTTGTGACTCGTTTAAGTTTCTAGCGTTAAAGATTTTGTTAACGTAAAGTAATTTAGCGTTTAATAAATTAACTTCATTAAGTTCAGAACGAAGAGTTTCAACAGCTTCTAAAGCTAATGTTAATTCTTCTTTCAATTTCTTTTTGTAGTCTTCAACTCCTTCTTCTTCAGCAGTGTCTTTTTTGTCACCACGTTTAGCAGCAGGAACATCTCCTTTATTACCACCGTATTTTTTACGTTCGTTTAATTCATCTTCTTCACCTAATAACTCAGCTAATAATGCATCTAAGTCTTCTTCTAAGTTTTCATCTTCGGGCATTTCTGCATCTCCGACCATGTCCATAGCGTCAACTCCAGCTGCGTCTTCGTAGCCTTCTCCGTCACCTGTACCCCCAGTTTCCTGAGCAACAATGTCTTTAATTAAGTCTTCTAATTCATCCATAGATAAATCTTTAACTTCTTTTTCCTCGTCTTCGTCTTCTTTAACATCATCTTCAATGTCGTCAACATCTTCTTCAGCATCGATTACTTCTTCTTCATCGTCACCTTTAGCTTCGTTTAATTCATTGTCTAATTCTGCTAGAATTTCGTCAAGGTCGATTTCATCCATTCTGTTGTCACGATCAGTATATTCTTCCTGAGTCGCTCCCTCCATAGGGATGTCATCCATCATGCCTTCTTCCATTTCTATTTCTTCATCATATTGTTCTTGCAATTTAGCAGCAAACATAGATTGTAAACGTGGAGTAAAAGCTTCTTCAAGGGCAAGTTTTGCTTGAGTAAGAGCAGTCTCACGAACAGCTTTAGCATCAGCAATAGCCTCCTTTAAAAGGTCTTTTGTGTTTTTCATTTTTTCCTAAAATTTGTTTTGTGGAATAAGCTTATTGAGTAAAAGCTTAATAGGGATTTGTTTCGTAGTGACGAGATATATAAGGATATCTCATTGGTCAAACATAAATATATAGAAAAAATAAAAACCGCAACGTAGTTGCGGTTCTTTTTTATTTTCCTTGACCTGTAGGTAGTTTTTGATAATTCTTACTTGATTTTAACTTAGATGTTTTACTTTTTGAATGAACACCTGGTCGTTTTCTTTTAGGTTTTGCTATGTAACTAGTTACAGAACTGGTTTTTGCTTTTGCTGCCATTGGAATAAATTTATTATTTTATATTGTATAAAACATTATTGGAGCGCTTGTTGCATCTAAAGAAGCACTTGTTATCATTAATTCCATTACTGTTCCTGGGGGTAAAAATAATCCAGTAGCAGGAGTAGTACCAAGAGAAAAAGCATTTCCATTACCATCTTTTAAAGCTGATATGTGGCCACCTACAGCTGAAGTTGAGCCTGAAGCAAAACACTGTATTCTATTAAATGATCCTGTTATTGATTGTCCTTGACGTAGTAGGACGGCTGATGGAAATCCCATATTATTGTAAGTTTACTAGTTTATATTTAGTTGAGTAAAGTAATTCTTCAACGGTATCTATTTGATTTTGAATGTAGCTACAAGCTAAATCAGGGGCTTGTCTTAATGTTTTAACAATAGCAATTAATTTATCAAAATATGCAATTATATTTCTTGTATCACAATTATTATCTAAACCAGCTACTGGTTTGAATTCAATTAATCCATTTTTTCCTTGATATGATTCAACTAAACCATCAGTTAAACCTACTATTTCTTCATAGTAACCTTGTAATGCAACATGAGCAGCATATGCTCCTGCTCCACTTACTCCTAAATGAAATACGTGTGTTTGAGTTCTAGAGTGAAATAAAATTGATGCTAATTCTTCCATTGTTATTTAGTATTTGGTAATTCACAAGAGCAAAATCCAGCTCTATTGCAAAGAATATCTGTTATTAATTCGTTAATTTTATTAAGTTTATCGTTTTTAGGTTGATTATAATTAATAGATTCATTAACTATTTCCATAAACGCACCTTGTGTTGATGGTGTTGAAACAAAATCCCAACATACAATATCTAAATCGTCTTGTACTTCAACTGTTTCACCAATTTGCTTTACAGAACCCATAGCGCGAGATGAAATACCAACAGTAATACCAGCTAAAAGTAATTCTTTTAGTATATTTCCAGATGGTGTAGGTAATATTTCAATTTTACCCATTACATCATCTCCGTTCCACCATAATTCTAATATATTATGACATACATTTTTTAAATTAATGATCGGAGATTCTGGGTGGTCTAGTTCACCTAGTGCTCTATTTTCCTTAATATATGTGTCTTTGTATTTTTGTATTTCTCGTTCTAATGTATCTTTAGGATACACACGACCATTACCGTTTTTAGCATCAGCACGTTGTACTACACCTTCAACAATAAGACGGCCTTTATTTACTCTAACTGACTCTTGTAATAATTGAGGAGTTAATGTAATGGTGGAAATACGTTCTATTAATAATTCTTTGCTCATATTATTCTTGACCCATTTCGTCTAATACTTCTTGAACTAACTTAGTAATAGCTGGTTTTAATCTTTCTCTAATATCTGATTCTTTGTTAAGTACTTTTTTTAGAATAGCACCGGCTACTTTCTGTCCTGCTTCTTTGGAACCATATTCTTTTTCAGCAGCTTTTTCTATTTTAGCAAAACCATGACCTGGTTTTCCAATATCTGTACCTTTTTTAAATCTGGCTTCGTCTAATTCAACTTTCATTAATTTAGCTAATTTCTGTCTAGCTTGATCTTTAAGTTGAGGCAATTTAGCTTTAATTTTAGCTATAGCTTCTTTACCTTTTGCTTTAATAAATGCTTTTATTTCAGTAGCATCATCAGTTTTAATAAAGTTTCCAAATATATCGTCAAATGATCTCTCATTTAATTGAGTTTCTTTTACATCTTTTTTAGGCCCTATGTTTTTTAGACGTGCTAATAAAGCTGCTCTTTCTTTAGGATCATAATCTCCTACTCCCTTAGGTGGAGTTTTTATATTTGTGTGAGAAGCTGATGTAATATTTTTATCGTGGATTCCTTCTTTAACGACTTTAACTTTTTTCATTTCGTTTTTAGTATCCTTATCTTTAATAGGCTCTAAACCAGAAGAGGTATCCTTAACTTTTTTATTCGTTTTAATTTTAGGAATATCAGTTAATGTTGTAGCAGGATAAACACCATCTTGCTCATCTACCTCAGGAGATTGCTCAACTTTTTTATATTTAGTTTTAGCATCGGGTGTTGGTGAATCATATGTTGGTTCTTTATCAGGAGCTCCTTTAACGGCATCGCCTTCTACTAACATTCCTTTAGTTTTTAGAATTTTAACTGAGTCATCGTATGAATTATGATTAGTAACAAAACTAGGAAACATCATTCTTGCATTGCGCAAAAATTGGGCTTGGGTCATTTTACCCTCTTTTAAGTCTTGATATTGTAAGCTAATATTTTTCATTATTCTATATTATTATCGTCAACGCTTTCGTCAACAGTTTCATCTTTTCCTACTAATTTTTCTAATATATCTTCTAAATCTTTTTTCATTTGATCAGTAGGGAATACTATGGCAAATGATTTTGGATTTGTTTTATAGAATTTTTCAGTTTCTTTTTTAGCTTTTGGTAAAGCCGATTTGATTTTAGTAACTAGTTCAATAAGTTCACCAAATGAATCAATTCTAGATGCTTGAAGTTCTTCTCTTTCTTTTACTTTTTTAGTATCTTCTTCTTTCTCTTCAGCTAATGTAGACAAAATATCTTCAAGTTGTAAAGATTCTTTTTCAGTATTTAATATTCTACCATACGCTTCTTTCATCGTACGATAATCTTTCATTAATTCACTTATATCGGTTTTATGAGCCCCACCAACACTAGCACCAGATTTTTTAGCTTCTTCTACACGATATTTTATTTCATCGCCTAATTCGTCTAATTTTGCTTTAAGTTGGTCTTTACTTAATACTTTTCTTGCTTCGTCTTTCATTATTTTGATAGTTTTTTAACGTTTTGAGATAATGTATGTAACCTTTCAGATAAATCTTCAAGTTGCTCTATCTTAGATACCCAAAATGTCTCCTTTTTTATTATATTTTCGTCTTTTAATCTAGAAGAATATTCAATTACTTGCTCTATTTCTCTAATGCGTTTTTTTACTTCAGATAATGCGCGAGTAATTTTACGTTCAGGCGTTACTTTAGAAACACTTTCATTAAAACGACGATAAGATATCTCGTTTAATTGTTCTTCTTTATAAAGTTTAATAGATTTTGGTTTAGGGGTTGACGGAAATTGCTTATAATCATATACTTTATAGTCAGA
>Ga0214919_10002090_pt1 | contig 31867 bp, 24 predicted proteins | sample LL1503_MetaG_FD_177994 | JGI IMG/M metagenome (GOLD analysis project Ga0214919, IMG submission 177994) | Freshwater microbial communities from Lake Lanier, Atlanta, Georgia, United States - LL-1503 | ecosystem: Environmental > Aquatic > Freshwater > Lake | place: USA: Georgia | collected... | reverse complement strand
TGCAGCCACAGCTGTATCATCAAAAGTATCGCCTACTAATTTTACCTCCACAAATTCTGCTCCAAACATTTTTGTTTGGTTTACTTTTTGTTGAGGAGAAGGAATGGGCATAAATACCACGCCTTTGACACCTAACTTTTTACAACTGTAAGCAAAGCCCTGTGCATGGTTACCCGCACTGGCACAGACTACCCCTTTGGCCAATTGCTCGGCCGACAACTGACTCATCATATTGTAGGCGCCTCTTATCTTATAAGAACGCACAATTTGTAAGTCCTCTCTCTTTAAATAGACACTGCACTGGTATTTGCGGGATAAGTTGGCATTGTATAGTAGTGGGGTATGACTCACCACCGGCTTCAATCTTTTGACCGCTCCTTCAATATCCAGTGCAGGCTTATTTATATGCTTTACTTCACTCATTTTCTTTCTCGTTTATATTATTCTTTTTAGAATAATAATTTTCAAACCACTTGCTTATTTTGCTGGTTGATTCTCTGGACGTAAACTTCTTACAGTTTTTCCAGCCTGCCACATTTCACTATTGTGTAATTCGGCCAATTCAACCTCTAATTTCTCACGGTAATCTGCTTTACTGTTTAAATCGATAGAACGTGCAGATTCTTGTCCAGTAGCTACACTCTTATATAAATCGCTGAATACAGGTAAAGTAGCATCACGGAATTTTTTCCACCAATCCAAAGCACCTCTTTGTGCAGTTGTTGAACAGTTGGCATACATCCAATCCATTCCATTTTCTGCCACCAGTGGCATCAATGATTGTGTCAACTCTTCTACTGTTTCATTGAACGCTTCAGAAGGGCTATGTCCGTTTTTACGCAATACTTCATATTGGGCTGCAAAGATACCTTGAATTGCGCCCATTAAAGTGCCTCTTTCACCAGTTAAATCAGAAAATACTTCTTTTTTAAAGTTAGTTTCGAATAAGTAACCCGATCCAATGGCAATTCCTAAGGCAATGACTCTATCCCATGCTTTTCCTGTGGCATCTTGGAAGATGGCATAACTTGAATTCAAGCCACGTCCTTGTAAAAACATTCTTCTTAATGAAGTTCCAGAACCTTTAGGGGCTACTAAGAATACATCTACATCTGCTGGTGGTATAATACCAGTTTGCTCGTTGAAAGTAATACCAAAGCCATGAGAAAAATACAAAGCTTTTCCTTTAGTTAAATGTTTTTTAACGGTAGGCCACATTGCAATTTGTGCAGCATCACTTAACAAATAACAAATGATGGTTCCTTTTTCTAAGGCTTCTTCTATTTCAAATAAAGTAGTGCCTGGTACAAATCCATCAGCGATGGCCTTATCCCAACTTTTTGAATGCTTACGTTGGCCAACAATTACATTGACCCCATTTTCTTTTTGGTTCAATGCTTGACCTGGTCCTTGAACACCATAGCCAATCACTGCTATTGTTTCATTTTTTAATACTTCTTGTGCTTTTGCTAATGGAAACTCTTCACGAGTGACTACATTTTCCTCTGTTCCGCCAAAATTTAATTTTGCCATTTTAGTTTAAATTTAATTTGTGTTGTTTTATTAATTAATTGATTGTTTAAGAAAATTATTTTTATTCTTTTTCATTACATGGTAAATACTGCTTCTCTTTTGCCTAAGTATTCATTTTCAATGACATCCTCGCTAGGTTCTCTTTTTTCAAAGTCTTTTAATTTTTCATGAAAGCCACTGCTTTCCTTGATGATGGCCACTCTTGCACTTCTTACAAATTCTACCAAGCCAAAGGGCTCCAAGGCTTTCATTAGCTTATTGGTTTCTTCTCTATGGCCAGTGGTTTCAAATACGATAAAATCTTTTCTGATGGCCACAGCACGTGCACCATACTCTCTTAATAGTCTTTCTACTTTTACTTTCTCGGTGATTTCTTCCGACAATACTTTATACAAAGCCAATTCCTGCCAAACAATTTCATCGTTGGTATTATAATAAGCTTTCAATACTTCTACTTGCTTTTCGATTTGTCTAACTACTTTTAAAACGATATCCTGAGATTCCATGACCACAATCGTAAAACGGTGGATGCCTGCAATCTCTGAAGGAGAAGTATTTAAACTTTCGACATTTATTTTTCTGCGCGAAAAAATAATGGCAATACGATTCAACAACCCTACTTGGTTTTCGGTATACACCGTGATGGTGTATTCTTGTTTTTCGGTATTTGTTTCCATATAATGAGTTATTTTATTTTAATCTTATTTCTGAAACACTACAACCCTGTGGTACCATCGGAAATACATTATTCTCTTTGCCTACCATTACTTCTAACATATAGGATCCTTTATGGGCCAACATGGTTTCAATGGCGTTGACCAAATCTTTTCTATGTTCTACTTTTGCCCCTGCAATGTCATAGGCCTTGGCCACCATCACATAATCGGGACTTTGAATGTCAACAAAAGAATAACGTTTCTCATTGAATAGTTCCTGCCACTGACGCACCATGCCTAAAAATTGATTGTTTAAAATCATGATTTTTACATCCACCCCAGTTTGCATAATGGTACCAAATTCTTGAATGTTCATTTGAATACCACCATCTCCAATCACTGCAATCACCGTTTTATCTGGTGTGCCAAATTTAGCACCAATGGCTGCTGGCAATCCAAAACCCATAGTACCCAATCCACCTGAGGTAACATTGCTTCTTGTTTCATTAAATTTTGCATACCTACAAGTAACCATTTGATGTTGTCCTACATCAGTCACCATCACTGCATTGCCCTTGGTGGTTTCATTCACAATTCTGATTACCTCACCCATGGTCATTTCTTCAGCACTAGGATATATTTCATCTTTGATGCATTGATTGTATTCTTGTTCAGTATAATCTGCGAAAACTTTCAACCACTCTGACCTATCTTTTTGTTGAATGCCTAAGGTAAGCAAGGGCAAGGTTTCTTTGCAATCACCCCAAACACCTACTGTTGCTTTTACATTTTTATCAATCTCTGAAGGGTCAATATCCAAATGAATAATTTTGGCTTGCTTGGCATACTTGTCCAATCTTCCAGTGACACGGTCATCAAATCGCATACCTACCGCAATTAATACATCACACTCATTGGTTAATACATTGGGGCCATAGTTTCCATGCATACCTAGCATACCCACATTTTGTGGATGATCGGTAGGTAGTGCACTCAAACCTAGGATGGTCCAAGCTGCTGGCATCCCCGATTTTTCTATAAACTTTTTAAATTCTTTTTCTGCTTTTCCTAAAATCACGCCTTGTCCAAAAATGACCAATGGTTTTTTTGCGCTGTTGATTAAGGCCGCTGCTTCATCTATATAATTTTTACGAATCACTGGTTTAGGTCGATAGCTTCTGATATGATTGCAAGGGGTATAGCCTTCATAATCGAAAGATTGTATTTGGGCATTCTTTGTAATATCAATTAATACAGGACCAGGTCGGCCACTTCTTGCTAAATAAAATGCCTTGGCTAATATGCCTGGAATTTCTGTGGCATCCGTCACTTGATAATTCCATTTAGTGATCGGCATTGTGATATTAATAATATCTGTTTCTTGAAAGGCGTCCGTACCTAATAAATGAGCAAACACTTGACCTGTGATACAAACAAGCGGCGTGCTATCAATCATTGCATCAGCTAAGCCTGTCACTAAATTAGTAGCTCCTGGACCACTGGTAGCAAATACCACGCCCACTTTTCCAGAGGTACGCGCATAGCCTTGTCCAGCATGGATGCCGCCTTGTTCATGTCTTACTAAAATATGTTTTAGTTTATCTTTATAATCGTAGAGTGCATCATAGATAGGCATGATGGCGCCACCTGGATAACCAAAAATAGTTTCGGCTCCCTCTGCAATACAAGCTTCTAAAACTGCTTGCGCTCCTGTAAATTTTTTTGTTTCCATACTCTCAAAAATTTATTTTACTTTATCTCATTCATCACTTTAAAAAATTAATACTTAATTAATTTTTTAAAGTTCATCCGTTACACATCCTTCACTTGCGTCTTTTACTAGTTGTGCATATTTCCATAATACACCACTGGTTGCTTTTAATACAGGTACCGGTTGTACTGCTTTTCTTTTTGCAATCGTTGCTTCCTCTACTTTCAAAGTCATGGTTCTTTTAGGAACATTCAATTCAATGATATCTCCATCTTCTACTAGTCCAATCAATCCACCTTTGTAGGCTTCGGGGGTAATATGTCCCACCACAAATCCATGGGTACCTCCACTAAATCTTCCATCGGTAATCAGTGCCACCGACTTGCCTAAACCCGCGCCAATAATTGCGGAGGTAGGTTTTAACATTTCAGGCATACCTGGTGCACCAACAGGTCCTACATTTTTTATTACCACTACATCGCCTGCTTGTATCTTTTTTGAATTGATGCCTGCGATAAGTGCATGCTCTCCATCAAATACACGGGCTGGTCCTGTAAACATATCTCCTTCCTTTCCAGAAATTTTTGCCACACTTCCACCCGTTGCTAAATTGCCATACATGATTTGTAAATGGCCCGTTGCCTTGATTGGATTTTCTTTAGGATAAATTATTTTTTGTTGATCGAAATCTAAACTTGGTGCTGCTGCTAAATTTTCAGCAATGGTTTTTCCTGTCACCGTCAAACAATCTCCATGCAACCAGCCTTGCGCCAACATATATTTCATCACTGCTGGTACTCCGCCATATTGATGTAGGTCCTGCATTAAATATTTTCCAGAAGGTTTAAAATCGGCCAAGACTGGAATTTTATCGCTGATGATTTGAAAATCGTCTTGTGTGAAAACTACGCCCACACTCTTTGCCATCGCAATCATATGTAATACTGCATTCGTGCTTCCGCCTAATACCATGATTACCGCTACTGCATTTTCAAATGCTTTGCGCGTCATGATATCACGAGGCTTAATGTCTTTTTCTAATAATAATCGGATGGCTTTACCTGCATCTCTACATTCTTGTTGTTTTTCTTCGCTCAATGCTGGATTAGAAGAAGAATAAGGTAAACTCATTCCTAATGCTTCAATCGCAGCAGCCATGGTATTGGCTGTATACATACCGCCACAGGCGCCAGCACCTGGACAAGCATGTTGTATAATGCCTTTGAAATCGGCTTCTGATAATTCTCCTGCCATTTTTTGTCCTAAGGCTTCAAAGGCAGAAACTATATTTAAATCCTGTCCATTGTAATGTCCTGGTGCAATGGTTCCTCCATAAATCATAATTGAAGGACGGTTTAATCTGCCCATCGCGATTAAAGAACCTGGCATATTTTTATCACAACCTGGAACAGCAATGAGTGCATCATAATATTGTGCGCCACAAACGGTTTCAATACTATCTGCAATTACATCACGGCTGACCAATGAATAACGCATGCCATCCGTTCCATTGCTCATGCCATCACTTACTCCAATCGTATGAAAAGTAAGTCCCACTAAATCGTTTGCCCAAACACTTTGCTTGATATGATCCGCAAGTGCATTCAAATGCATATTACAGGTATTGCCATCATAACCCATACTCACCACACCCACCTGCGCTTTGTTTAAATCCGCATCCGTCAAGCCAATACCATAAAACATGGCTTGCGCCGCTGGTTGTGTTGGATCGAGCGTGATCGTTTTTGAATATTTATTTAGTTCCATATTTTTCATTCTTTAAAAAACCATTGGTAAAATTACACCCCTTTTATCGCCTAACCTTAAGACGAATGTTTGTTAGATAATCGTAGACTTATGCAATCTTTCATGATGCACATGTCCTTCCCCTGTTACTTGTTTTTCAATGTACTCACAGATCAAATCTCCAATAGCAGTGGTGGTATAACTATTCATTGGGTCTATGTCCTTGGTCACAAAGCCACTGTTCAAACACCAGGCAGCGGCTTCTCTTACCAAACCTGCTTCTTTGTTCAATCCAAAATGATCCAATAACATAGCCGATGATAAAATAGAGCCCAGTGGATTGGCGATGTCTTTCCCTTTGGCTTGCGGATAAGAACCATGAATGGGTTCAAACAAGGCCACGGTATTTCCTACCGATGCGGAAGGCAATAAACCCAAAGAACCAGCTAGTACCGATGCTTCATCACTAATAATGTCTCCGAATAAATTTTCGGTCAATACCACATCAAACTGTGCTGGGTTTAAAATGATTTGCATCGCTGCATTGTCTACAAATAAATAATCCACTGTTACATCGCTGTACTCTTTTGCTATGGCTTGAACTACTTTTCTCCACAAACGTGAAGTTTCTAATACGTTGGCTTTATCTACCAGGGTTAATTTTTTTCTTCTTTTTTGTGCATGTTGAAATGCCAAGTGCGCGATGCGTTCTATTTCTGCCACAGAATAAGAACAATCGTCTTTGGCCACCGTTCCATCTTCACTCAAAGTTTTTGCACCAAAATAAATTCCTCCAGTTAATTCTCTGTAAATCACAAAATCTACATTTTCTAAATACTTTGGTTTTAAGGGAGTCAAATGTTGCAAGGCAGCATAAGTAGTGACTGGTCTAATGTTGGCAAACAATTGTAATTCTTTTCGAAGTTTCAATAAGCCTTGTTCTGGTCTTACTTTCGCAGTAGGATCATTGTCATATTTTGGATCTCCAATGGCACCAAATAAAATAGCATCACTGCTCTTACAAATGGCGATAGTTTCATCGGGCAATGGATTGCCTGTTGCATCAATGGCACAAGCGCCCATCATTGCATGCGTATAACTAAATTCATGATTGAATTGTTTGGCGATGGTATCTAATACTTTAATAGATTGCTGGGTAACTTCTGGTCCAATCCCATCTCCCAATATCACTGCTATTTTCTTTTGCATATCCTTTCTAATTAATTCTTTTTCTAATTATTGTTGATTCGCTTTTTCAAATGCTTCTATTTCTGTTTTCATGCTTAATAAATAATCGATGTCATCGTAGCCATTCAATAAACATGTTTTTTTATAGGCATTGATCTCAAATTTTTGAGTAGCTCCTGTAGCATCAATGGTAATGCTTTGCGCTGCTAAGTCAATGCTTAAACTAGCTTCGGCACTTAAAGCAAATATTTCTTGTAAAAAAGCATCCGTCACCGTTACTGGCAATACCCCATTGTTCAAGGCATTGTTTTTAAAAATATCTGCAAAGAAACTAGACACTACTGCTTTAAATCCATAGTCCTGTAGGCTCCAGGCGGCATGTTCACGAGAAGATCCGCAGCCAAAATTTTTAGCAGCCACCAAGATTTCTCCTACATATTGTTTTTGATTCAAAACAAAATCTACCTTGGGTTTAGTTTCATCATCATTTTCATATCTCCAATCTCTAAATAAGTTTTTTCCAAAACCATCTTTAGTAGTCGCTTTTAAAAAACGAGCAGGTATGATTTGATCCGTGTCTACGTTTTCGATGCGTAGTGGAATAAACCTACTTGTTATTTTTTGTAATGATTGCATGCTATAATTATTTCTCTGCTTTAATTTAATATTTCTCTGATGTCCGTAATTTTCCCCGTCAACAAAGCAGCAGCTGCTGTTAATGGGCTTGCTAGTAATGTTCTTGCACCCGCTCCTTGTCGTCCTTCAAAATTTCTATTGCTGGTACTAATACAATATTCTCCTGCAGGAATTTTATCTTCATTCATCCCCAAACAAGCACTGCATCCTGCCTGTCTTATTTCCACACCCGCTGCTTCAAATATTTTATCTAAGCCTTCTGTTTTAATTTGTTTGGCTACTTCTTGTGAGCCAGGAACAATTAATGTTTTAATGCTTGGATGTTTTTGTTTTCCTTTTATAATACTGGCTACCAATCTAAAATCTTCGATACGAGAATTGGTACATGAACCAATAAATACATTTTGTACTGGCATGCCTAACAAAGATTGTCCTGCAGTTAAGCCCATATACTTTAATGCCTTCTCGTAATTTTGCTTTTCGGTAGCATCCGTAAAACTTTCGATGGTAGGTAATTTTCCTTGAATAGATAAGCCCATGCCTGGATTGGTACCATAGGTAATCATTGGATCGATATGTTCGGCTTTGATATTTATTTCTAGATCAAATTTGGCATCTGCATCGGTATACAATTGTTTCCATGCTGCTAATTTTTTATCCCAGTCTGCGCCCTTGGGTGCAAACATTCTTCCTTGGATATAATCAAAAGTAGTTTGATCTGGCGCAATCATGCCGCCTCTCGCACCCATCTCAATACTCATATTGCAAATGGTCATACGCGCTTCCATACTTAAGCCGCGAATGGCTGATCCTGCATATTCTACAAAATAACCCGTTGCACCACTGGCAGAAATTTGCGCTATGATGTATAAAATAATGTCTTTGGACACCACCCCATTTTTTAATACGCCATCAATATTGATACGCATTAGTTTGGGTTTGCTTTGCATAACGCATTGTGCTGCAAAAACCATTTCTACTTCGCTGGTACCAATACCAAAAGCAATAGACCCAAAGGCGCCATGGGTAGAAGTATGACTGTCGCCACATACAATGGTCATGCCTGGTTGCGTAATACCTAATTCTGGTCCAATCACATGTACAATGCCTTGGTTAGGATGTCCCAATCCATACAACTCAACACCATGCTTTTTACAATTGGCTATTAAAGTATCTACTTGAAATTTTGACAAAGCATCCTTGATCGGTAATTCTTGATGCAGGGTAGGCACATTGTGATCCGCAGTGGCTACGATTTGTTTGGGTCTAAATAATTTGGCGCCTCTTTTTTCAATCCCAGTAAAAGCTTGTGGACTGGTGACTTCATGGATTAAATGTTTGTCGATATAAACAACAGATGGACCATCTTCAATGATCTTAACCACATGCTTGTCCCAAATTTTATCAAATATTGTATGTCCCATTGTCCGCTTTAATTTTCTATCTTTTATTTAATCGTTTATTATTTATTGTACGCTGCTGCCATAGCTTGTAAATCTTCCTCTTTTACTTCTTTCTTTTGATCGGCGATTTCTAAAAAACTTGGATACAGAATATCAATGTCATTTCTAGTATACTGAAATCCTAATTTTTGCAAACGATGTGCCAGTGCACTTCTTCCACTGCGTGCGGTCAAAACTATTTTACTATCCTCTGCGCCTACTTCCGCAGGATTAATGATTTCATAAGTTTGTGCTTCTTTTAAAAATCCATCCTGATGAATACCCGAGGAATGTGAAAATGCATTCCCACCTACAATAGCTTTATTGGGTTGTACCGCCATTCTCATTATTTCAGAAACCTCGTGACTGATGGGGTTTAATAATTTTGGATTGATACTAGTGTAATAACCTAAATCTTTATGTTGATTCAAAATCATCACTACTTCTTCAAGCGCTGTATTACCAGCTCTTTCTCCTAATCCGTTGATGGTACATTCTATTTGTCTTGCGCCTCCCATCACCCCTGCAATAGAATTCGCCGTAGCCAATCCTAAATCGTTGTGGCAATGACAGGATAAAATTACTTTTTCAATACCTGCAACATGATTGGATAAGTATTCCATTTTGGCTTGGTATTGATAAGGCAAACAATAACCTGTGGTATCAGGAATATTTAAAGTAGTGGCTCCTGCTTTGACCACAGCCTCTATTACTCTTGCTAAAAATTCATTCTCTGTTCTTCCTGCATCTTCTGCATAAAATTCTACATCGTCTGTAAAATTGCGCGCCAACTTTACAGCAGCAGTTGCACGTTCTATAATTTCTTCTCTGGTGGTATTAAATTTGTATTTGATGTGTAAATCGGAAGTACCTATACCTGTATGAATTCTAAAACGCTTGGCGGGTTTTAATGCTGCGGCGGCTACTTCAATATCATTTTGTACCGCACGTGATAAACCACAAACCACGGTATTTTTTAAAGTTTTGGCAATTTGATTCACCGACTCAAAATCGCCTGGGCTGGAAACAGGAAATCCAGCTTCTAAAATATCCACGCCCAATTCTTCTAAACGCACGGCCAATTCCAATTTTTCTTTGGTATTTAATTTACATCCTGGTACTTGTTCTCCATCTCTTAGCGTAGTATCAAAAATGAATACTTTTTGGCTCTTGTTCTGACTCATCGTTAATCTTTTATTTTATTACAGATTTTATACCTTTTTACTCGTTTTTGGAGGAAACGATTTGCATGCATCTTATTGATTATGAACCTTTTACAGATAAAAAAAGGGCTTATGGCCCGTTTATTACTCAAATTTAGCTCTATTCACAAGTAATTCACATTATTTTTATAGTTATTTTACATTGTGCAATAGCAGTAGAATTGGATTAAATAATTGATAATCAATAACTTGAACACAAATTAGCTACGATGCCCAACCTGAGTACGGAAGTCCTGTTTATTTTAGTCAAATCCCTGGAAAGGGCCGAAAAACGCAACTTCAAATTGTATGTGAAGCGTAATTCTGCCTCTGCCGACTTAAAAATCATTCAGCTATTTGATGCTTTGGACAAAATGAAGGAGTATGACGAAGAGGAATTGTTGCGCAAAAACGAGGGGATTCAAAAGCAACAATTATCCAATTTAAAAGCGCATTTATACGATCAAATTTTATCTAGTTTAAGAATTGTAAAGCAAAGTGAAAACATCGATTTGCAAATTCACGAACAATTGGACCATGCAAAAATTTTATACAACAAAGGTTTATACATTCAAAGTCTTCGTTTGTTAGAAAAAATAAAAGCGCTCACCAAGCAAAATAATCAGGTGACGTATTTATTACAAGTTTTGTTTTTAGAAAAAAAGATTGAGTCCTTGCACATTACAAGAAGTATGCAAGACCGTGCCCAACAATTAAGTGTAGAAATAGATGAAGCCAATATTCGCTTGGAGCAAATTGCCAAAGTTTCCAATTTATCTTTGCAATTGTATGGCTGGTACATTCAACATGGTCATGCACGTAACAATGAGGACAGGCTTGCTTTAGACGCCTTGATGCAGGACCCTGTTTTAGAACAAGTAAAAACTTCTAAAGGATTTTATGAGCGCTTGTACCGTTATCAATGTCATTGTTGGTATGGTTTTATTACACAGGATTTTATAATGCATTATAGGTACGCGCAAAAATGGGTAGACTTATTTGAGCAAGAAGAAAACATGAAAGTAAATGAGACGGCATTATACATTAAAGGTTTACACAATTTAATTAGTGCTCATTTTGATTTAAGAAATTTTCAAAAGTTCAATGATACCATTTTAATATTAGAAAATTACAGCAATACCCCCATTGTATTAAACAACAAGAACAATTTAATACAAAGCTTTATTTACTTGTATATTGCTAAGATTAATAAGCATTTTTTAGAAGGTAGTTTTAGCGAAGGCCTTGCCATGATACCCACAATGGAAGCCAAGTTGAAAGAAATAGAATTGTACTTAGACAGCCACCGTGTATTGGTATTTTATTATAAAATGGCTTGCTTGTACTTTGGCGCTGGAAAGCCCGCCAAGGCCATTGATTACTTGAATCGAATCATTAATTGGAAATTAAACTTAAGAGACGATTTACAATGTTATGCACGACTACTACATTTGATTGCACATTATGAACTAGGCAATATGGAAGTAGTGAACTACTTATCCAAATCGGTGTACCGATTTATGTATAAGATGAAAAACTTAAGTACAGTTGAAGAAGTTTTATTTAATTTTTTAAGAAAATCCATTCAAAGTGGGGGGGAAGCCAATAGCTTATTAGCCAATAAAGCCACTATTAAAAAATCTTTTGCAAATTTACTAGCTACCCTTGAACCCCTTGCCCACAATAAATTAGAGAGCAGGGCCTTTATGTACTTAGATATTATTTCTTGGTTGGAAAGTAAAATTCAAGACAAAGAAGTGCAGACTATTATCAAAGAAAAATTTGAATTGCAGAAGTAGATTGATTTAGTCTGCTGCAATTACGAAAGGTTCTATCTTTCTAGTCACTAAATTAAATACTTCTCCCGAAGACATCATCTTAAAAGGTTTCACCACACGACCCCATTGTTTTTTTTGTGCTAGCCAATCTGCTGAATCATAAATCATAGCATAGGACAGTCCACATATTTTAAATTTACCTGCTTCCACAATCATGGCCGTAGATTCATCTAAACCCACGCCTAAAGTATTTGGATTGTTTTCAATCACGGGAATTAAATCAAATTGACGATTGCGTGCTAGTACATGTTGGTCGATGGCAGTATTTTGCATAAATGAAAAGGCAGGTTGAATGGCATAAGGCTTGGTCAGATCTTTTCTGGCGTCTCCGCCAATCAACAAAGAGCCCATAATGGTGGCGCCTGCAGAGGTACCCATGATCACACCGCCTCTGTCTAATAAAGCAATGAATTCATCATATAATTTTGTTCCCCCATAAGCGGCTGCAATTAAATCTTGGTCTCCACCTCCAAAGTACAAGCCCTTCGCATTTCGCAGTAGTGCAATATTTTTTGGATCATCGGCCTCTTTTTTATTGCGGGTATGTATAGTGGCTAAATTGGTAAATCCTCGACTACTAAATTTTAAAAGATGTTCACCTTTTTGAATAAATTCTTCGTCGGTGGTGGCAGTAGGAATATACACCACGGGTTGATCCTTGCCACCAATATAGTTGGCAAAAAAACTAAATAAAGAATCGGGTATATTTCCGCCTCCTATGATAATGAGTTTACCCTTTGAATTAAAAAATGGATTTGGATGGTCGCCATTAGTAGATTGAGCAAAAACGGAAATACTACTTACCATAAACACAATGACGAAAAAATAAAATAAGCTGATTTTTTTCATCCTGTTTTTTTAAATTATTTCTAAACTAAGTTATTATACATACATCGCTTCAATCTCTTTTTCAAAATTAGCCAATACCACTTTTCTTTTCAGACTTAACTTAGGGGTCATTTCTGCGTTATCAATATTCCACTCTCTTGGTATTAAAGCAAACTTTTTAACTTGTTCTACTTGGTTGAATAATTTATTATACTCATCCACAGTGTCTTGTAACATGGTAAGCACCATGCTATTTTTTATAATTTCTGCATTGCTTACATATTCTATACCATGTTGCTTTGACCATTCTTTTAATTTAGCAAAAGAGGGCACAATCAATGCACTTACAAAACGTCTATTATCACCAACGAGCATAATTTGTTCAATGAAAGGACTTTCCTTCATTTTATTTTCAATAGGCTGCGGTGCCACATATTTACCACCACTGGTTTTAAATAATTCTTTTTTACGATCGGTAATTTTTAAATACTTACCATCTTCTAATACGCCGATATCTCCAGTATGTAACCAACCATCAATAATAGTTTCGGCCGTTAAATCGGGACGCTTATAATAACCCAACATCACGCTTGGGCCCGCCACACATATTTCTCCATCTGCTTCTAGTTTATATTGTACCCCTTCTATCACAGGGCCTACGGTACCATATTTAGAGCCACCTGGGTTACGTTGATTCACACTAATAATTGGGCTATTCTCTGTGGGACCATAGCCTTCATAGATGTTTATTTGCGCTGCATTAAAAATGCGTAATAGTTTTACTTGACAAGCAGCGCCTCCAGTAACAATAAATTTTACATTGCCACCCACTGCTTCACGCCATTTTACAAATATTAATTTATTGGCTAGTTTTAATTGAGTGCGGTACCACCAAGATCCTGGAATTAAATTATCATATTTTTCTCCCAAGGCTACGGCCCAGAAAAATAATTTTCTCTTTAGCCCTGTTAACTCTTCGCCCTTGATCATAATTTTTTCAAACATCTTTTCTAAAAGCCTAGGCACGGTAGAGAATCCGTCTGGAGAAATTTCTTTTAAATTATCGCCAATAGTTTCTAGACTTTCGGCATAATAAATACTCATACCACTGTACATATAAATATAGGAAGCGAGTTTTTCAAAAATATGATTGAGTGGTAAAAAGCTTAATACTTTTTGGTCGGGTGCATCGTTGAAAGGAAATGATTTTTTTCCCATCGTTAAATTAAAGTAAATATTTTTATGTGTTAACATCACCCCCTTGGGCGTACCTGTGGTACCTGAAGTATAAATAAAAGTAGTTACGTGGTCTACAGGAATGGCTTTTTTTATTTGTTCTACTTGTGCTAATAATGCTGTATCAGTATTTCTTAATTCAGTCCAATGCTTAGCACCCACAATACGGTCAAAGGTGTATACTTCTTTTAGGCAATCTACCTTATCCTTGATAGACATGACTTTATCATATAGTTCTTGACTACTCGCGAACATATATTTAACAGAAGCGTCATTCAATATAAATGTAAGTTCTAAGGGATTCGTAGTAGGATAAACAGGTACCCAAATAATACCTAATTGTTGGGCGGCGAAATCGCCAAATATCCATTCTGGACGGTTGGTGCTTATTACCGCAATTTTATCACTGCCTTCTGGAGAAAAATTATGGGCAGATAAGCCAAGGCTTAGTAAACCAGCACTTAGTTCATTGGCAATTTGCGCTACTTCTTGAGTAGCATATTTACGCCATTGTCCATTTTCTTTGGCAGCCAACATATCCTCTTGAGGAAAATGTGCTAATTGATGTTCGATGCAATCGAAGAGTCTTTTAGATTCCATAAGGCAAGCAATATTGTGTAACAAAATACTAAGAAAGCAGCATAAAAAAAAGAAATAAGCCTATAAAAAAACCCAGTCTGTTGAGAGACTGGGTTAAGTATTTTGAAAGTGCTTAATATATCAAATGGGTCAATAAGCCGTCTCTTAATTTGGGCTCGAACCAAGTGCTTTTTGGAGGCATCACTTCGCCTGCATCTGCAATATTAAATAACTGATCGATGGTGACTGGATACAAACTAAAGGCAATGGCCATTTCACCGCTGTCTACTCTTTTTTCCAATTCGGCCAAGCCACGAATGCCCCCCACAAAATCGATACGCTTATCGGTTCTTTGATCTTGGATGCCTAAATTTTTGGCTAAAATATTATTGGACAAAATAGTAACGTCTAAAACACCAATTGGATCGTTGGTATAGGTGCTTTCTTTGGCGATCAATTGATACCAGGTTTTATTTAGATACATACCAAAATGATGTAGTGCATTTGGTTTAACTGCTTTTTCTTCCGTTGCTATTTCAAAATCTTTAGATAATGCTTCCATTAATGCGGCTGCACTATGACCATTTAAATCTTTCACCACACGGTTGTAATCTAGGATGGCCAGTTGATTGGAAGGAAATAATGTAGTTAAAAAATAATCAGATACTTTTTTTTCTTCATCCCCTTGCTTTACCACTTCTTCGCTTAATGCCAATTTTACTTTAGCTGCAGAGGCGGCGCGGTGGTGTCCATCGGCAATATAAGTGAAAGGCACTTCCGTTTCAAATAAATGGGTGATTTGATCAATGGTCGCTTCATCACTCACCGCCCAAACAGTATGTTGTATGCCATCTTCGGCGGTAAAATCATAGACCGGGTTCTTGGTGGTCTTCCACTTCTCAATGATACCATCAATACTGGCTTGATTTCTATAGGCTAAAAAAACATTTCCTGTTTGCGCACCTGTTGTTTTGATATGATTGATTCTATCTAATTCTTTTTCAGGTCGAGTAAATTCGTGTTTTTTTATAATGTCATTATTGTAATCCTCAATACTACTTACGCAGACCAATCCAGTTTGCGCGCGGCCATCCATAATCAATTGATAGATATAATAACAGGGCTTGGATTCTTTAAACAAGACATCGCGTTGTAGGAAAGCATTTAAATTGTTCAATGCCAATTCATACACTGCTGTACTATGTATATCGGTAGTGTCTGGTAAGCCTATTTCACTTTTTGTGATATGTAAAAAAGAATAAGCATTGCCTACTGCCTCTAATTTTGCTTCTGCACTATTTAAAACATCGTAAGGTTTACTGGCCACTTGTTTTGCTAATTGTGGCTGCGGACGTACTGCTTCAAAGGGACTGATTTTTGCCATGGGCGCAAAGTTCGTTCTTTTTTATGAAGATTTAATTTTTTTCAGCGAATGATTTCATCAAGTCGCAAAATGTTTGCACACTAGACAAAGCAAGCGCATTGTACATGCTCACTCTAATGCCGCCAACAGTTCTATACCCTTTGACACCAATCATTCCTTCGTTTTTACACAAGGCTAAAAATGGCGCTTCCAATTCGGGATTAGTTAAAAAGAAAACTGCATTCATAATACTTCTGTCTTCTTTAGCTATAGGACAATAAAAGGCTGGTAAAGCATCAATGGTTTCATACAATAGATTTGCTTTTTCAAGATTGCGTTTTTCCATAGCTGCCAATCCACCTTGGGCCTCGATCCATCTTAAGGTTAATAAGCTAACATATATAGAAAAAACAGGAGGTGTATTTAATAGAGAGCCAGCTTCAATATGTTTTTGATAATTTAAAATCGCAGGAATTTTTCTGTTGACTTTTCCTAAAATTTCTTTTTTAACCACCACTATGGTCACCCCTGCAGCCCCCATATTTTTTTGTGCCCCTGCGTAGATTAAATCGAACGCTTTGAAATTAGTGGGCCTGCAAAAAATATCAGAACTCATGTCTCCAATTAGTAAGGCATTGGTCTGAGGATAGCTATGCCATTGAGTTCCCTCTACCGTATTGTTAGTAGTAATATGCAAATAAGTAGCGTTGGCTGGTACATCCAATTGCTTATTGATGTAGGTATGTTTTTTATCGGCAGTGTCGGCTACTACTTTTACAGGTCCAAATATACTTGCTTCTTTCACCGCTTTATTCCCCCATACCCCATTGTCACAAATAGCAGCTAGTCCATTTTCATCTAATAAATTCATGGGCACTTGCATGAATTGCATGGTGGCGCCTCCTTGTAAAAACAAAACTTCATAAGCATCGTCCAAACCCATCAATCTTTTAATAATTGCTTGCGCCTCAGTAACTACTTCTACAAAATGAGTCGTGCGATGTCCGATTTCTAAAATAGATAAACCTGTATTATTAAAATTGTGAATAGCCGCTGATGCTTGTTCCAAAACTTCTTTGGGTAAAATAGAAGGGCCTGAATTAAAATTGTGCAATTGCATTATTAAAGTATAAATTAAATATTATTTTTCTATGGTTGATTTTATGTGGTTGACTTCGGCGTCGTCAACCGTGGTTACGCCACCTGAAATAGCATATTTCATTGCTTCTGCAGCGTTAATTTGTTTAGGTAATTTTCTAGTTTTAGACAATGGAAGTATAAAAGAGATGCCAGAGATGGCATAGGAGTGCGGTACATAAACAGTGACATGATCTTTTAATCCTAAATGTTCACAGTTTTCTTGTGTAATAAATCCTATTCTCCAAATATCCTCAGCATCAATACAAACCAAAACGGGTTTATCAAATTTTTTCTTATTGCCAGCAAATGCTTCTAAAAAATCTTTCACCGAAGAATAGATAATTTTTACGCCAGGTGTTCTTTCTAAGAGCTTATCAAAAATGGACATCAATCTTTCAATAAAAAATAAAGAAGACAACCAACCCACAATTAAAACAAGTGCAATCACCACTAAAAATCCAAGTCCTGTGACTTTAGGTACTTGTCCATTGACTGCAATAAATTTTTGAGGAAAAATTACACTTAACACATTGGGTAAAAAATTATCCACCCAATTAAATAAACTCACCACTACCCAAATAGTAACTCCGATGGGTGCCAAAACAATAACCCCCTGAAAAAAACGCTGGGCAAGGCTGGTTAAAATCTTTTGTTTGATGAATTGGTGCCTAGGATTGGGCATTTTTAATTGGTTTAAGGCTCAAATTTCAAACAAATTTGCCATTCGGCATAAATAATAAAAAAATATGCTTGGAAACTTTGAAAACGGGTTAAGTTTCCGTAGTTTTGCGCCTTCAAATCAAGCTATGCAAGATAGAATATTTAATAAAGCCCGTGAATTGATGTTCCAAAACGGGGTCAAGCACGTCACTATGGACGATTTGGCCAACCAATTGGGCATCAGCAAAAAGACCATCTACCAGTATTATAAGGACAAGGACGCCTTGGTGGATTCGGTGGTAGAAAATGAATTGGCCAACCACGCCTTGATTTGTAACCAAAGCATGCAAACAGCAGATAATGCAGTGCATGAAATATTTCTATTAATGACCGTGATTCAGGAAATGTTTAGCAGAATGAATCCACTGACCTTATTTGAAATTGAAAAATATTATCCTTTGGCTTTTGAAAAAATTAAAAAACATAAAGACGATTATATTTTTTCTATGATTAGCACCAACTTAGAAAAAGGAATTGCAGAAGGTTTATACAGAAAAGATGTAGATGTAACCATTCTTTCCAAATATAGATTAGAAACAAGTTTGATTCCATTTAATATTCAGGTGTTTCCTCCTTCAAAATTTGATATGCTAAGAGTGAATTTACAAATTATAGAGCATTTTGTATATGGGGTAGCCACCTTAGAGGGACATAGATTAATGGATGCCTATAAGCTTAGCCATGTTGGAACGATATAAAATAAAAAACAAACAAGAAAATAAATATACAGAAATGAGAAATTTTTTAATCGCAGTTTTTAGTTTAACAATAGCAAGTAAGGCTATAGCACAAAGCAGTATAGTAGTTAATGCCTTTAGTTTAGAGCAGTGCATTGATTACGCAAAGAAAAACAATGTACAAGTAAAAAATTCATTACTTGCCATTGACGCACAAATTCAAACCAATCGAGAAATAGGCGCAGCCGCCTTTCCCACCATTGGAACGAATATTGGCGGAACAGATTACACTAAAATTCCTACCTCACTTTTACCTGGTCAATTTTTTGGTGGAGCCGCTGGTACTTTTATCCCCGTTCAATTTGGTACCAAATACAATGCCAATTACGGTGGTAATTTTCAACAGTTACTTTTTGATGGTCAAGTTTTTGTTGCCTTAGCAGCTCGTGAGACCTCTTTAGAAATGCAAAGAAAAAACGCAGCAGTGACAGAAGAAGCCATTAAAGCCAATATTTATAAAATATATTATCAATTGTCTGCTAGCAAAACACAGTTGAATATTTTAGATGCCAATATTGATCGTTTAAGCAAATTGTCACACGATGCAGAAATTATGTATAAGAATGGTTTTGCAGAAAAATTAGACGTAGATAAAGTAAGTGTTCAATTGAACAATTTACAAACTGAAAAAATAAAAGCCAACAATAGCGTGGCCATTGGCTTTATGGGTTTAAAAATGTTGATGGGCATGCCGGTGAAAGACAGCTTGGCTTTGACAGAAGTAATCAATGAACAAAGCTTAAGTACCGATGTACTAGTAGAGAACGATTTCCAATACAGCATTAGAAAAGATTACCAATATTTAAATACAGTAAGAAAATTAACTACGTACAATGTGAAGCGCTACCAATTGAGTTATTTACCCACTGTAAATTTTTCGGGTGCTTATTCTAAAAATGCACAACGTACTAAATTTGATTTTTTTGAGGGGGGTAACTGGTTCACCACTTCTTTATTGAGTTTAAACGTGAATCTTCCTTTATTCAATGGCTTTGCTAGAGACGCAAGAGTAAAAAGAACCAAGATTGAATTAAAACAGATTGAAAATCAACTAGACGCTTTAAAAAACAATATTGACAATGAAATGACCCAGGCTAAACTAAATTATATCTCCTCTGTGGCCACTGTTCAATTTCAAAAGAAGAACATGCAATTGGCGGAGAATGTTTACCAACAAACTAAAAAGAAATTTGAAGCAGGTACTGGTTCTAACACAGAAATTTCTGCCGCTCAGGCCGATTTAGTAAGTGCTCAAAACAATTTCATGAATGCCTTATACACTGCTTTAATTTCTAAAGTGGATTTATTAAAAGCCAGTGGAAAATTATAAAATCGTAAATAAATAATAAATTTTAAAAATAAAATAATGAAAAACTTTTCTAAAGTAGTATTAGGTTCGATGATGATGTTGATCATGGCCTGTGGTGGCGGGAACAATATTGAAAGTCAAAAAGCAAGTTTGGCTGCGTTAAAAAAACAAAGTTTGGCTTTAAATGTAAAAATTGCCGCCCTTGAAAAAGAAATTGAAAAAGCGGGTGGTGCAGAAACAGCAAAGTCCATACTAGTAGCAGTAACTCCGCTTGCCAGTCAAGATTTCACCCATTATATTGAACTACAGGGTAAAGTAGAATCTGAAAGCGTTTCTTTTGTCACCCCTCGTGCAGGTGGTGGTCAAGTAAAAGGCTTATTTGTAAAAAGAGGCGACATGGTTAAAAAAGGTCAATTGATTTTACAATTAGACAATTCATTGATCAAGCAAAGCGCAGCGGCAGCTACTCAAAATATTGAAACTATAAAATCTCAGGCTGCATTAGCCAAGGCTGTGTATGAGAAACAAAAGAATTTATGGGATCAAAATATTGGTAGTGAAATACAATTGTTAACAGCTAAAACCAATGCAGAAGCCTCAGCTAGTCAGTTAAAAGCGGCTTCAGAGCAATTAGGGATGGTACGTGATCAATTGGCTTATACTAGTGTATACAGTGATGTAGATGGTGTGGCTGAAGAAGTGAATGTGAAAGTAGGCGATCTTTTTATGGGTCCTGGTCAAATAAAAATTGTGAACATGGCGCATTTAAAGTTAACGACCATGATTCCTGAAAATTATGTAGGTAAAGTAAAAGTAGGTACTGAAACAAGTTTAAACTTTCCAGACATTCAAAAAATAATTAGTGCAAAGTTATCAGTAGTGGGAAATGTGATTGATCCACTCAGTAGAAGCTTTTATGTAGAAGCAAAACTACCCATTGATAAAAACTTCCGTCCTAACCAATTGGTACAAGTTAAAATTAAAGACTACGAAAAAAAGGACGCGATCAGCGCGCCTATCAATTTGTTACAAAACGATGAGAAGGGTAAATTTATCTATGTAGCTGTGATGGAAAATGGAAAACTAATGGCACGTAAAAAAGCAGTAACAGTAGGACAATACTATGGTAATAATATCGAAATTTTAGCAGGCCTAGTAGCTGGCGATAAGGTGATTATTGAAGGGTATCAGACCTTATTTGATGGCCAAAACATTACCACAACAGTTAAATAATTTCCACTAAAAAGATTAATTGATTCTTATGTCGACAATAAAAAATATAAAAGAAAAGTTCAAGGAGTTTAAACCCACCTCTTGGGCTATTACCAATAAGACCACTATTTATTTGGTAATGTTGTTCCTTAGCTTAGGTGGAATTTATCAATTCCTTACACTTGCTAAAGAGAACTTCCCTGAAGTAGTGATTCCTAATGTTTTTGTGCAAACAGTATATGTAGGTAACTCCCCTAAGGATATAGAAAACTTAGTAACGCGCCCTATTGAAAAACAAATCAAGAGTATTAGCGGCGTAAAAATTAGCAAATTTACTTCTACTTCACAACAAGATTTTTCGGCTATTACGGTAGAATTTAGTACTGATGTAAAACCAGAAATTGCTTTACAGAAAGTGAAAGATGCAGTAGATAAAGCTAAAACGGATTTACCAAACGATTTAACACAGCAGCCTAGGGTCATTGAATTAAATATCAGTGACATGCCTATTATGTATGTAAACATTAGTGGTAATTATAGCCCAGTTCAACTTAAAAAATATGCGGATGATTTAAAAGATAAATTAGAAAGTATCTCGCAAGTGAATAGAATTGATTTAGTGGGAGCTCCGGAAAGAGAATTTCAAATTAATGTAGATAATTATAGAATGCAAAGCTCAGGTATCACTTTTGATGATATCAGCGCTGCTATTCAAAGAGAGAACTTAGATTTATCGGGTGGTTTATTAGAAGTAGGTACGATGAACCGTAACCTACAATTAAAAGGTCAATTAAAAACTGCCAATGATATTGCCAATATCATTGTACGTAATTCCAATGGAGCGCCTATTTATTTAAGAGATGTGGCCTCTATTAAAGATACCGTTAAGAAGAATGAAAGCTATGCGCGTTTAAATGGAAAAAATGTAATCACTTTAAACATCATTAAAAGAAACGGAGAAAATTTAATCGCCACCACAGATGCGGTGAAAAAAATTGTGGAAGAAGCGAGAGCCAATGATTTACCCAAAGATGTGAAAGCGGTTATTTCGGGGGACACAAGCATTAGAACTAAAAGTTCTTTTACCGATTTGATCAACTCCATTGTGATAGGTTTTATTTTAGTATTGTTGGTATTGATGTTCTTTATGGGGGTGACCAATGCCTTCTTTGTAGCCTTATCAGTGCCCTTGAGTATGTTTGTTGCCTTTGTATTGTTACCAGCTGGTGACTTATTAGTGGGCTCGCATATTACTTTAAACTTCATGGTTTTATTTGCCCTCTTATTTGGACTAGGTATTATAGTAGATGATGCCATTGTGGTGATTGAAAACACCCACCGAATTTTTGTTCAAGGAAAAGGAAAATTAACAGCAACTACATCCGCTAAAATGGCGGCAGGTGAAGTATTTGTTCCTGTATTAGCAGGTACCATTACTACTTTAGCCCCTTTCTTTCCTTTATTATTCTGGCCTGGCATTATTGGTAAGTTTATGATTTACCTGCCCGCCATGTTAATATTCACTTTAGCTGCTTCATTGGTAGTGGCCTTTATCATGAACCCTGTATTTGCAGTAGATTTCATGAACCACGAAGAGGTAAAATCAGATGAACCTAAATCGGCCATGTTTAAGAAAAAAGGTTTCTGGATCCCAATTGGAATAGGAATTTTATTAGACTTTATGGGCTTTACGTTCTTAGGTAATTTATTGATCTTCTTTATGATTTTAGTGGTGGCTAATAAATATTTTATTACCGATTTAATTGAAAAATTTCAAACGCGTACCCTTCCTAAATTAATGGATACCTATGAACGTATATTACGTCGTGCTTTAAATGGTTGGAGACCTGTTAAATTATTAATTGGCACTTTTGTTTTATTAATATTTTCTTTCGTATTTTTTGGAATAAGCATTAGTACAGGCAGAGTGGGTATTGAATTTTTTCCAAAAGGAGATCCTAACCAAGTATATGTATATTTAAAATTACCTGTGGGTAGTAAGGTAAACTATACCGATTCTATCACTAAGATTGTAGAACATAAGGTAGCTAAGGCTTTGGAAATGGACAATAATAAAAAGAATCCACTAGTGGAAAGTATTATTAGCAATGTGGCAGTAGGTGCAGGTGATCCGATGCGTGGCGATCGAAGTACAAGATCTGAATTAGGTCGTGTACAAATAAACTTTGTGGAGTATGAAAAACGTCATGGTAAATCTACTTCTCCCTATTTAGATGCCATTCGTGCAGAGATGAACGGTATTCCTGGTGCAGAGTTTACTGTAACACAAGAATCCAATGGCCCACCAACGGACCCTCCAGTGAATATAGAAATTCAAGGTGATGATTTTGATAAATTAGTGAAAACATCGGTGGGTCTAAAAAATTATTTAGACGCTGCACAAATTCCAGGTATTGATGGATTAAAGATGGATGTGGATTTAGTGAATCCAGAATTAACTTTAACCATTGATAGAGACCGCGCTTTAATTGAAGGGGTGAGTAGTGCACAAGTAGGTATGCAATTACGTACCGCACTATTTGGTAAAGAAGTTTCTAAAATTAAAGATGGTAAGGATGAATATAAAATTCAATTAAGAAACGAAGAATTTCAAAGAAGTAATTTAGTAGATTTATTGAATATGCGTTTATCCTTTAGAGATATGGCTGCAGGAGGTATGGTCAAAAATATTCCCATCAGCTCACTGGTAAAAGTAGAACCAACGAATACCTTTGGTAGCATTAATAGAAAAAATCAAAAGCGTCTAATTCAATTGAGATCAAATGTTAAATTAGATCAAGGGTATAACCCTACTGCAGTCAATGCAGTGATTGCTCAATACATTGGTAATTTTAAAGGTATCTCTGAAGGGGTGACTGTAAAACAAACAGGTGAGAACGAACAACAATTAGAAACCGTTGCCTTTTTAGGCAAGGCCTTAATCATTGCATTAATGCTAATCTTATTTACATTGGTACTGCAGTTCAATTCTATTTCAAAGTCGGTAATTATCTTAACAGAAATTTTATTTAGTATTATAGGGGTGCTTTTAGGCTTCTCTATATTTGGAATGAAAGTGTCTGGTGTGATGACAGGCTTAGGTATTGTAGGGCTAGCGGGTATTGTGGTGAAAAATGGAATATTAGTGATTGAGTTTGCCGATGAATTAAGAGCAAGAGGTTATAAAACAAGGGAAGCTGTGATACAAGCGGGAAAGACAAGAATTATTCCTGTACTATTAACTGCCCTGGCTGCCATTTTAGGTTTCTTGCCTATTGCCATTGGTTTTAATATCAATTTCGTGACTTTATTTAGTGAGTTAAACCCACATATCTTCTTTGGTGGTGACAACGTAGCCTTTTGGAAACCATTAAGTTGGACCATTATTTATGGCTTGGCATTTGCCTTCTTTATGACTTTATTTATTGTTCCTGCTATGTATATTATTGCAGAACGCCTACGCAGACCCATGCGCCGTCATTTTGGTGGTAAGTGGATTAGCATCTTAGGCATTCCTCCATTAACATTTATTTTTATTCCTTTGATGTTTATTACTACATTTATACATAGAAGAAATCAAAAAAGAAGAATGGCCAACAACAATGCGGATGGAGATAAAACAATTAATGGTTCTTGGTATTAATTTATAAAATAAAAAACAAGTGATGATGAAAAAATATTTAGTAGCTAGCTTAGCGTTATTTTGCTTTTTATCCATTTTCAATATGGCTTGTTCATTCAATAACACAAATAAAAATGCGATGGATACTGCAACTGTGACCACTAAAAATTTTGGGACCTTGGAAGGAAAGTCTATAACAGAATATACTTTAACCAATGCCGCTGGCATGCAAGTAGGCATCATTAATTATGGCGCCATTCTTACTAAAATAATTACCAAGGATAAAGCGGGTGCTTTAGGTGATGTAATTACAGGTTATGATTCTATTGATGGTTATGTTCAAAAAGGAAATCCTTATTTTGGCGCCATCATTGGAAGATACGCCAACCGCCTTGCTAAAGGGGCTTATAAAGTAGATGGAGTAGCTTATTCAGCAGCCATCAACAACAATGGTCAATCTTTACATGGGGGTTTAAAAGGCTTTGATAAAGTTATATGGGAAGCCCTTGTTTTACCTGGAGATACTAGCCTTCAATTGAGTTATTTAAGTGTAGATGGAGAGGAAGGTTATCCAGGAAATTTAAAAGTTCAAGTAGTGTATACCTTAACTAAAAACAATTCAATTAAAATTGAATACACCGCTACTACCGATAAAACCACTGTGCTTAATTTAACCAACCATGCTTATTTTAATTTAACTGCTGGTGCAAGTCCAAATATTTATGATCATATTGTACAATTGAAGGCCAATAAATATACACCTGTAGATAGTAATTTAATTCCAACAGGTGAACTCTTGGATGTAAAAGGCACGCCAATGGATTTTACTACAGCTAAAAAAGTAGGTCAAGACCTTGATAAAGTAGCAGGTGGCTATGACCATAACTGGGTATTGAACAAAGCAGATGGCTTAGAAGAAATAGCATCCGTCTATGAACCAATCAGTGGGCGTTATTTAACAGTAGCGACTACCGAACCTGGGATTCAGTTTTATACTGGTAATTTTTTAACCGGCACTTTAACAGGTACTAAAAAAGGCATGGTGTACAATAAGCATTATGCCCTGACTTTAGAAACCCAACATTTCCCTGATAGTCCTAACCAGCCTGGTTTTCCAAGTACTTTATTAAAGCCAGGTGAAACCTATCACCAAACAACGGTGTATAATTTTTCTACCAAGTAATTAGTAAAATTTAAATAAATTAAAAACCAGCTTTCAAAGAGCTGGTTTTTTTATGGTAGTAGATGAGTGCCTTCTTCTATACTTGTACTATAAATAGCCAGGGGTTGCTTATAGGCTGTTAAATAGCTTGCAGCCATTTCCTTGCTAATGGCCTCCAGTTCCGATTTTTTGATGATATTAATGGTGCATCCTCCAAAGCCACCCCCCATCATTCTAGCACCAATTACATTTTCATTTTGCTTGACCGCTTCCACTAAAAAATCTAATTCAGGGCAACTCACTTCATACAATTTTGATAAGCCTTCATGGGTCTCGAACATTTTTTTCCCAAAGGCTTGCATGTTGCCTGCTGTTAAATCTTTTACAGCTAATTGTACACGCTCTATTTCTTGGACCACATATTTACATCTTTGATATATTTTAGCGCCAGTTAAATTAGTATTGGATGCCAAACAAGCTTCTACTTCATCTATATTAATATCCCTAAATGTTTTTACTGCAGGATATTTTTCTTGAATAATTTTTAATCCTTGCTCGCATTCTAACCTACGGGTATTGTACTCGGTACTAGCGAGTGCATGTTTGATTTGAGTATCAAACAAAATAATGCTGTACTCATTTAGTGCTAAAGGATAATAGGTATAAGCCAAGCTAGCACAGTCTAATAAAATTACTTTATTTTTTTGTCCATGTAAACTTGCAAACATATCCATCAGTCCGCACTTGACACCAGCAAAATGGTGTTCTGCTTTCTGTGCCATTAGAGCCATCTCCATTTTGGTTAATTGCAATTCATACAATTCATTCAGTGCAAATATCACCGCACACTCCACGGCTGCAGAACTAGACAAGCCTGCTCCACTAGGAATAGTGCCTTGTATACAAATATCAAAACCTTGAGCTAGGGCATCTTTACTATTTGTTTTTTCTAGTACTTCATACACTACCCCAATGATATAGTTCACCCATGGTGTAGCATGTGGCGCTAGATGGTCAATTGGTAAAATTATAGTTTCTCCTAAATCCAATGCCACCATATGTATAGCACCATCCCTTCTTTTGCCAATAGCTACTTGGATGTATTTATCAATGGCAGCAGGTAGTACAAATCCATGGTTGTAATCGGTATGTTCTCCTATTAAATTAATGCGCCCCGGAGATTGCACGGCCAGCAAAGGAGCATAATTAAAGTGATTGAAAAATTGACTGCGAATGGCTAACATAAAATGAATGTGTTTTATGTTCAATTATATTTTTTGTAAACAGGCAGCAGCAGCATCAAGTGTAGCTTCTTTTTTGGCAAAGCACAATCTAATTACTTTGTTATCGGTGCCATTGTGATAAAAAGCAGACATAGGTATTACGGCTACTCCATAATCTTTCACTAATTTTTCTGCAAATACTTTATCAGACTCATTCGATATAGCAGCATAACTATAAGATTCAAAATAAGAACCAGAAGAAGGAATATATTGTAAAGGCGTGCTTGCTAATAGTTTTCTTAAGTAGTCTCTTTTGGCTTGATAGAAATTACCTAAACTTAAATAAGCTTGCTTATCTAGCATATGTTTTGCAATACCCAATTGCTTAGGGGTATCACAACTAAAGGCATTGAACTGATGTATTTTACGGTACTCTTTCATTAAATTTTCAGGAGCCACACAGTAGCCTAGTTTCCAGCCTGTACAGTGATAAGTTTTACCAAAAGAAAAACAAACAAAACTACGTGCGAATAATTCGGGATACTTTATTACCGATTCATGTTTTTTATCATCATAAATTAAATGCTCGTATACTTCATCACTGATCAAATACAAATGATTGCTCAATACTATTTCTTGTAATTGAAGCATATCTTCCTTGGTCATCACCATGCCCGTAGGGTTATGTGGCGTATTGATTAAAATAGCCTTTGTCTTTTTGGTTATGGCTGCTTTTAAGGTATCCCATGGAATACGATAATTAGGATAGGTTAAAGCAATGGGTACTACGATACCTCCGTTGAATGTGATATTGGGAATATAACTATCGTAGGCAGGCTCAAAAATTATGACTTCATCGCCCGGCTCAATAATAGTAGAGAAGGCAGAAAAGATAGCATAAGTGCCGCCCGGTGTTACCGTAATTTCGGTATCAGGGTGAATGGCTGTAGCGTATAAATCATTCATTTTTTCAGCCAGTCTTTCTCTTAATAAAGGAAGCCCATTGGTATGGGCATATTGATTCCCACCTGCTTTCATGGCTTCTGTGACACAATCAATGAGCACCTCGCTCATAGGAAAATCGGGAAAGCCCTGCCCTAAATTGATGGCCTTATGCTGCAGCGCCAATTGGCTCATGACTGTAAAAATACTAGTGCCAATATGGGGAAGCTTTGACTGCATCTAGCTATTAAAATTTCAATTGATTAGAAATACGCTTTAATTCAATCTCCGCCACTTTTGCTGTATACTTTAAACTTACTAATCTAAAGCCTGCATTCTCAAAACTTTGTTGCGCTTGTTTTACATCTACCATAGTGGCTTGTCCCAATTGATATTTTTGCATGACTAGACTAAGTAATGATTGTGCCATGCTATAATTATTCGTTTCAATGGGTAATTGTTCTATACTATTTTTATAGGAATCAAAAGTTTTATAAGCATTTGTATAAATATCTTTACCTAAACTTTGCGTTTGCAATTCTGCATTTTTTGAATTGATTCTTGCATTGGTTAAAGTTTTTTTAGCAGCCCCTCCAACATATAAAGGAATAGATAAGTTAACGCCTAAAAACGGACCATAGTTTTCATTGAGTAAACTAAAGCCGGCCGCAGAACTACTGCTACTTATATTATAACCTGTACTAGCTCTTAGTGTAGGATACATTAAGGCCTTGGTTTCTTTTTCTAGCTGTTGATTTATTTTTACTTGCGTACTTAAAGCAGCCAATTGAGGGTTGTTGTTTAAGCCTAAGGAAATACTATTGGCACCTTTGTCAAAACTTAATTCATTGTCGATAGCAATTGTATCGTTAATAACTATGGAGGAACTAATGTCTTCTTTATTATTAATAGTTCTAGCTAAATCTGTTTTAGCTTGTGCAATAATTAATAATTGATTTTGCTTAGCTTGTAATAAAGCATTTAAATCTATATTAGATTGTAAAATATCAGTTTGATTGGCTACGCCGATTTGTTGTCTTGTTTTTACTATATCTACTCTTTCTCGACTTGTTTCAATTGATTTTTCAATGGTTTTTAAATAAGCTTGCTGACGCACTACATTGTAATATTGTTGCATTACTTGTGCCGTGGTATTTTGCATTTGTGATTGCAATAAAAAACCATTTTGTTTTTCAAGCATGGCTAAACGATCCTTATAAGCCATAATTCTATAGCCGTTAAAGATAACCATTGAGGCTGTAAGCCCTGCTGAGAGTGTATTTCCGTCTACTCCAGTTTTAGTCGTATTACGCGCAGGATCAGCAAATTTTTGTTGAATGGTGGCTAATGATTTATTATTATTGGCAGAAGCGGCTACTGTGGGTAGTGCGCCTGCGACACCATAATCATTATTATTTTTTGCAATGGTTAAATTATTCTCCACCAATTGAATATCGTAACTATTTTGAATCGCTGATTTAATAGCCTCATTTAAGCTAATCGCATTTTGTGCATTTGCATTAATAAGCAATGAAAAACAAAGGAGTAGAAATATATAAAAGGACTTTTGCATACTATAAAATTAAGTGAGCCAATACCAATACTCGAATAAATTACATCAGTGGTTAAAACGCAAAATTTACTATCCCACCAAGGTACCAATGGCAGCCCCTTGCACTACTTTTAATAAATTTCCAGGTTGATTCATGTCAAAAACAATAATAGGTAATTTATTTTCCATGCATAAAGTGAATGCAGTAGTATCCATTACTTTTAAATTTTTTGAAATACAGTCCTGAAAGCTAATGGTTTCAAATTTAACTGCAGCTGGATTTTTTTCAGGATCGCTATCATAAACTCCATCGACGCGGGTTCCTTTTAAAATAACATCGGCTTTCATTTCAATGGCACGTAGTGAACCTGCGGTATCGGTAGTGAAATAAGGATTACCTGTGCCTGCTCCAAATATGACCACACGTCCTTTTTCTAAATGACGAAGTGCTTTACGACGAATATAAGGTTCTGCTACTTGCTCCATGACGATGGCCGATTGCAAACGCGTATACACACCAATTTTTTCTAACATGGCTTGAATGGCCATGGCATTAATCACAGTGGCTAGCATGCCCATATAATCTCCATGTGCACGCTCGATACCACTATCTGCTTCATTCATTCCTCTATAAATATTTCCTCCTCCAATGACAATGGCTACTTGTACGCCTAGTTCTACTACTTGCTTAATTTCAGTGGCATATTGTTCAATGATTTTAGGATCAAATGGATCTCCGTTTTTTTGATTTCCTAACAATGCCTCTCCTGATAATTTCAATAATACACGCTTGTATTTTGGCAACATAGTTCTACTTATTTTGTACTTGCAAGATAAGAATTTTGAGGCAACAAAAAAGGGTCCCCCCGAGTTATCGGGGGGACCCTGTATATTTCATTAGATCTTAAGGTATTTACTCCTCAAAGCGCCCGTTTATGGGGTGCTTTGAAAAATCATCAGCGAACGAATTGTAAAAAAATTAAATTTTTAAAATTTTTTTACAATTAACCCAAAGCTACGCGTTTGAATTCACTCACTTTCAATGCACCGTCAACCGACTTTACATACTCACCCACTGTTTTACCGCCATCTTTTACAAAGCCTTGTGCTAATAATGTTTGCTCTTTAAAGAAAGCATTGATTTTACCTTCTGCAATTTTTGCAATCATTTCTTCTGGTTTGCCGGCCATTTTAGGATCTTCTTTCATGGTATCAATAATGATAGCACGCTCACGAGCAACTGTCTCAGCAGGCACTGATTCAGGATCTACTGCCACTGGGTTCATCGCCGCAATTTGCATGGCTAAGTCTTTACCTACTTCAGCAGCTTCTGCACTTAAACCCACTAATACACCCATTCTGTATGCACCATGTATATAAGAGGCAACATAAGCAGCTTCTACTCTTTCAAATTTAGCGACTCCAATTTTTTCTCCGATAGAAGCTAATTTATCGTTAATCATGTCAGACACTTTGGTGCCGTTCACGCTTACTTCATTTAGTTCAGCTGCAGATTTTACATTGTTGGCTACTGCAGCATCGGCAATCACTTGTGCAAAGGCTACGAATTCAGCATTCTTAGAAACGAAATCTGTTTCACAAGAAATACAAACTACAAAACCTGTTTTATGATCTGCAGAAGTTTGTGCAATTATCACACCTTCTTTTGCTTCACGATCGCTACGCTTAGCGGCTACTTTCTGACCTTGCTTACGTAACCAATCAATGGCAGCTTCAAAATCGTTATTGGTTTCTGTTAATGCTTTTCTGCAATCCATCATACCAGCACCTGTTGCTTGACGTAATTTATTAATGTCAGCAGCTGTTATTGTACTCATAAAATATATTTTAAAATAAGATTGTTAAAAAATTGGATACTTGTTTGTATCTATTAAAAACAATTGGGTCATTAGTATCCCAAGGACACCAATAACCCAATTGGTTAATATTTATTTACCTGCTGGGCGACGTGTACTTTGAATACGACGCTTAGGTGCACCTGGAGCTGTTGGAGCAGCACCCGCACCACGCTTACCTCTTCCACCTTCAGCGTTAGCCTCGGCTTCCATACGTTTTGCTTTTGCTTCGTTTTCATTGTTGCCTTCTTCAGTATCGCCTTCGTCATCTTTAGAAGCTTGACGTTCAGCTAAACCTTCAGCGATTGCAGCAGTAATATAGTTTGTAATAATAGCAATAGATTTTGTTGCATCATCATTTGCAGGAATAGAAAAATCTACTTTGTTAGGATCACAGTTAGTATCTACCATACCAAATGTTTGAATACCTAAAC
>Ga0214919_10002089_pt1 | contig 31868 bp, 27 predicted proteins | sample LL1503_MetaG_FD_177994 | JGI IMG/M metagenome (GOLD analysis project Ga0214919, IMG submission 177994) | Freshwater microbial communities from Lake Lanier, Atlanta, Georgia, United States - LL-1503 | ecosystem: Environmental > Aquatic > Freshwater > Lake | place: USA: Georgia | collected... | reverse complement strand
ATCCGAGCACTATCAGGTTTCGATGCAAATGGCCGAGCTCAGCCTGCTGCCCGCTGTCCGCGCGAAGGCCGATGCCATCGTGGTCGCCGACGGAACCAGCTGCCGTCACCAGATCCAGGATGGAGCCCAGCGCACCGCGGTTCATGTCGCCAGACTGCTGGCCGACCAACTCGGGGACTGAATCCCTGCGCCCGGCGTAGGGCCGCGAGCCCCGGCCCTGCGCTGCCGGCCGGTCTTGGCGTTAAGCTCGGGCTCGGGCAAACCTGCCTGGTACACGAGGACTGATCCATGGCCATACCCTGGCTCGCTGCGCTAAAAGTCATTCCCTGGGGCGACGTCATGGAGCACGCGCCCAAGGTGCTGAACAAGGCACGCGACCTGATCGATCGCCGCGGCGGCCCTTCGGTTGCGCCTGCCGCTGCGGCGGAGGCGCCCGCCGCCGACGCTGCAGCAGCCCCAGGGATGGACGAACTGATCACGCGCCTGCATGCGGCGCACAAACGCATAGACCAGTTGGCGCAGGAGCAGCAGGATCTGAGGAAAACCGTCGCCGAACTGGCGCAAGACCATGCCCGCCTGGACGCCGCGCTCAGCCGGCTGCGCCTGCGAGCGCGACGGATGCGGTGGTTGCTCACGCTGCTGGGACTGGCGATCGGCGCCGGCGTCGCCGCCTGGGCCTTGGTTTTTCGCTGACGCTAAGCGTCCAAAGCGGCTCAGACGGGGTTGAACCGGTTCAGCGCCGCAGCGCCTCGGCCGGCCGCCTTGCGCGTGCCGCAAGGCGGGCGAGGTTGAGCGCTACCAGGAGGTCGATCTGGACTCGCTTGAGCTGGTCGACCCGCGCTGCGTGGGCGTGGAGCACGCGGCACTCTCAGCGATGCGCCAATGCGCCTTGCAGGACAAGCTTGCAGCGTTGGGCCTGAACCGCGCGCAGATCGCAGCCGCAGTGGGCAATATCGTCGCGCGCATGGCCCAGCCGTGCAGCACTACGAGATCACGGTGGCCACCGACCCCGATGGCAAGCGCGTCACCGCTATCACCTGGGTCAAACGCATCAAGCCCGGCAGCGCGGCTGCGCATCTAGGCGTGTACTGCTTGCGCACCACCTTGGTCGATCAGGACGACGCCACGCTGTGGCGCACCTACATCATGCTCACCGAGTTGGAGTCGGTGTTCCGCTCGCTGAAGACCGACCTGGGGCTGCGCCCGGTGTTCCACCGAATTGATCGCCGCGTCGAAGCTCATTGGTTCATCAGCGTGCTGGCCTATCACTTGGTTCACACGCTGCGTTTGCAACTCAAGGCCCTTGGCATCCACGACAGCTGGAACACGCTGCGCCAGACCTTGGCCATCCAACGCCGCGTCACCGTCACCATGCAGCGGCGCGACGGTCACGCCGTGCATGTGCGCAAGGCCACGCGCCCAAAGCCGCGCCATCAAACGCTGGGGCCATCCTCAAGCTCAACCCCAACCCCGGGCAAACCCATCGCGTGCTGGTCTGAACCAGCCGCTCTGGCGCTCCGCCACCAAGCAGGCAGCAGGCAGCTGCAAAAATGTATAGCCATACGCGCCAAAATACCGTTCTAAGTCATTGATTTAATTAGAATTCGCTGCGCAGAATGACATGCTCGGGCTAGCACAAGGTCGCACCGCCAGCGCCGGAGGGATGATAGTTCCGCAAAGGGTGTGATACCTTTGTCGGCATGAGCACCTCGCAATTTCCGAATACCTCGCTTTCAGGCAAGGTGGCGATCGTCACTGGAGCCACACAAGGTATAGGTGCCGACATTGCACGCGTGTTATCCGCTGTAGGTGCAACTGTGGTGGTGCTTGGTCGCAACCTCGCCGCGGGCAATGCGCTGGTAACCGAACTGAGACACAGGACTGGCGCCCAAGCATTGTTCTGCGCCACTGACATACAGCGCGACGAAGAGATTGACAAGTGCATCGAAAACACGCTGGCCGCATTTGGCCGGCTGGATATCCTGGTCAACAACGCTTGCATCTATCTTGACCGCGGCCTTGAATCCAGCCGCGAGGAATGGCATCGGACTTTAGACGTCAACCTAGTGTCCGCAGCCATCTTTTCGCAGAAAGCGGCCGCCCACATGAAGCGTGGCAGCGTGATCGTAAATCTGGGCAGCGTGGCCGGCAAATTCGGAGCCGCCAACCGTGGCCCCTATCCGGTTTCCAAGGCTGCCATGCTGCATTGGACCAAGAATCTCGCGGTCACGCTTGCGCCACGCGGTATTCGAGTTGTGGCGGTGTCTCCGGCCTGGACTTGGTCACCGACACTGGACAAGTTCAGCAAGGGTTCGCGTGCCGAGACCGATGCGCTTGCCGCTCCATTCCATCCGCTCGGTCGGGTCGGAGAGGGCAGCGAAATCGGTAATGCGGTGGCCTTCCTGGCGTCCGAAGCCGCTTCGTGGATCACCGGCGCCGATATTCCGGTAGACGGAGGTTTTTCGGTACTGGGGCCGGACCGTGGCCTTTCCCCTCATGCATGGTTTGAGCAGCGTGACCGCGAAGGGCGATAAGGCGGCTTGCACTTGCCTTAACGAAAGTCCATTGTCGATCAGGCGCCCAGGACCAGCGCCGACTTCTTGCGCCGCGGCCGTGACGGGGCGGTTGGCTTCAGTCCGATGGCGTTCCCGGACGAGGTCGAAAGCACGTGCGCCGGTGGGTTCTCGGCGATCATTTCCAGTAAGGCTTTGGCTGCGACCGATAGGCTTTTGCCGCGGCGCTTGACCATAAGCAGTGACCTCTTCAGGCTGCGATCCCGAATAGGCACCGCAGCCAAACCCAGACGGTTGAACTGGAACAGTGTGAAACCGGGAACGATGCTGACACCGACGCCATTGGCGATCAGGCCCGCCAAGGTACTCAAGTGGCTCACTTCAAGCCCGGTGTCGTTGAACTCGATGTCCCTAATGTGCGGCTCTATGGAACTCCAGACACTGCCCGTGCGGATGCTGTTGATGTAGTCGGAGCCCGCGAGGGAGCGCAGCGTAACCTGCTTGACTCTCGCAAACGGATGGGTCGGGAGGCAAATGAAATAAAAGGGTTCGTTGAACAAAAGCTGGGTTTCAAACTCCTCCGGGCTGTTGACGTGTGCGCTGATCGCGAAATCCACCGTACCGCGGCGCACCAGGTCAAGATTCGCATCGGCAATGGCATCGAACAGCTGGAGTTTGATGCCGGGGTAGCGGTGGCGAAAGTCCGCGACGATCTTGGGCAACCAGTCGGCGCACAGCGACGGCAGTGCCGCTATCGAAACCTTACCCTGCCGCCGCTCCGCATGGTCGCGCAAGGTATCGTACATAGCCTCTAGATCCGCGGCGAGGGCGCGCGCCATGGGAACCAGCAACTGCCCCTCCGGCGTCAGCGCGACCAGGCGAGTGCCCCGGTCAAACAGGCGCGTTCCGAGTTGGGCTTCGAGCCGCGAGATCATCTGGCTGAATGCGGACTGGGACACATTGAAGCGTTCCGCCGCCAGTTTGAATTGCGCACTCTCGGCCAGGGCCAGAAATGCCGCGAGCAGGCGACCAGAGAAATGATTCAATTTTTTCACAGCAACATTCCAAAGTATTAATTTTACTAAACTGGCCCATTGCTTGACACTTCGTCCGCACTCAACACCGACATGAAGGCGCGTCGCGGCAGCGCGCGACACCATGTCGAATCTCTGGTCTTCTCATGGGCGATTTACAAATGCGATTGAACGTTTCGGAGTCGGCAAACCACAAGCCGGGCGCCGCTTCGAATAACGCGCCTTTTGTGGACGCGGTTGTCACGGGCGCGGGCTTCGCCGGCCTGTACATGCTGCACCGGCTGCGTCGCATGGGCCTGAGCGCCCGCGGCTTCGAGAAAGGCACGGACGTGGGCGGTACCTGGTACTGGAACCGTTATCCGGGCGCGCGCTGCGACGTCGAGAGCATGCAGTATTCATTTTCATTCTCTGAAGAACTGCAACAGGAATGGCGCTGGGGCGAGCGCTTCGCGTCGCAGCCGGAGATACTGTCCTACGCGCAACACGTTGCCGAGCGCTTCAACCTGCGGCGCGACATACAGTTTGAAACCAGTGTCACCGCCGCGCATTACAACGAAGATACCGCGCTGTGGGAGGTGGAAACAAACAAGGGCGAGCGGCTGAGTACGCGCTTTTGCATCATGGCCACCGGCGTACTGTCGGCCGCCAGGATGCCCGAAATTGCGGGCATGAAGGAATTCAAGGGAACGACATACCACACCGGGTTGTGGCCGCATGAGGGCGTCGACTTCACCGGCAAACGGGTAGGCGTGGTAGGCACGGGGTCGTCGGGCATTCAATGCATCCCGATGATCGCGCAAAAGGCCGCCAATCTGGTCGTTTTTCAGCGCACGCCGAACTTCAGCATCCCGGCCGGCAACGCGCCTATGGATGACGAATACGAGCGCTCGTGGAAAGACAATTACCCGGCGCTGCGGCGCAAGGCACGCGAGGACACCTCGTCCGGAACCATTTACGAGAAAAGTCCGCGCAAGGCCCACGAGACCAGCCCCGAAGAGCGGCAAAAGGAATATGACCGGCGTTGGCAGCGAGGCGGCGGAAATTTCATGCACGCCTTCAACGACCTGCTGCTCGACAAGCGGTCCAACGACACCGCTGCCGATTTCGTGCGGGCGCGCATCCGCTCCACCGTTCGTGACCCGGTGGTCGCGGACATGCTGACCCCGACCGACCATCCGATCGGCGCCAAGCGTATCTGCATCGATACCGACTACTTCGAGACCTACAACCGCGACAACGTAACGTTGGTCGATGTACGAAAGGCACCGATAGAACGCATCACGGAAACCGGCCTTCAGACGCGCGACGCGCACTACGAACTCGACAGCATCGTATTCGCAACCGGTTACGACGCCATGACCGGCGCCCTGCTGGGCATGGACATCGTCGGCCGTGGCGGCGAGCCACTGGCCCACGCATGGCAAGCGGGACCCCAAACCTACCTCGGGCTCATGATGGCTGGTTTTCCCAATCTCTTCACAGTTACCGGGCCTGGCAGCCCCTCCGTGCTGTCGTCGGTGATCTTCTCGATCGAGCAACATGTCGACTGGATAGCTGACTGCCTGCAAGCGATGCGTAGCGGCGGCTTCAATACCGTCGAGCCCGAGGCAGCGGCGCAGGAGCAGTGGGTGGCGCATGTCAATGAAGTCGCTGCCCTGACCTTGTTCCCGCTGGCCAATTCTTGGTACATGGGAGCGAATATCCCCGGAAAGCCACGCGTGTTCATGCCTTATGTGGGGGGCGTGGTGCCGTATCGCCAGAAGTGTGACGAGGTGGCCGCCAAGGGCTATGAAGGGTTCCGCCTTTCGACCCATGCGGTCTCGCCAGTGGATGCCACCGCGTTCGCACAGACCGCGCAGCACAACACCTGAATCATCGCCTCTTTCACCGACAAATTTAAACAGGAGACAACTTCAACATGACACAAATTCAAAGAGCAAAACGGGCCATGGTGCTGGGCGGAGCCGCCGCCTACGGCACTCTGGCCCTGGGAATTGGCAAAGCGTTTGCGCAACAAACACCCGGCGTCACGGACAAGGAAATCCGGCTTGGCGCGTGGATGCCGCTGACTGGGCCCGTTGCGCCTTACGGTGTGCCGTTTCGCGCGGGCGTCGAAAGCTGCATCGGCACGGTTAACGCACTGGGCGGTGTCAAGGGCCGCAAGCTGGTGTACACGGTGGAGGACAATGCCTACAACCCGCAACGCACCGTGGCCGCAGCGCGCAAGCTGATCTCGCGCGACGACGTGTTCTGCATCGCCTCGCCTTTCGGCACGGCGCAGTCGGCGGCAGCCTTCGAGTACGTGCTGAACGAAGCCAAGGTGCCCATCGTCAACCCGTGGGGTGGTGCGGCTGACTGGTACACGCCGCCGAAAGACGGCTTGTACGGCGCCCAGCCGCTGCCCGAGGCGGCTTCGCGCGTCCTCGGCCGCTGGGCCGCGAAAGACGGGCACAAGAACATCATCGTGATCTACGGGGCGCTGGCCTCTTTCGAGATCATGGCCAACAACGTGATCCTGGGTGCCAAGCCGGTGCGGTCCGACGTTGTCGTCACCAACTACCCGGTCAAGTTCGGTTCGGCCGACTACGGCCCGATCGCGCTCGACCTCGCCAACAAGAAGCCCGATGCGGTGGTGCTGCTGCTGGTCGAGCAGGAAGTGACCGCCCTAGCCCGCGAACTGAAGAACCAGGGCTTCAAGCCGGCGCTCTACGGCTGGACACCGATCGTCTCAAACGCGCTGGTCGCGATCGCCGGCCCCGGGCTGCTCGACGGCATGAAGGCTACGTCGTTCGTCGCCCCGACGATTTCCGATTCCCCGGCGATACAGGAGTACCGCAGTGCGTTGGCCAAGTATGCGCCCCAAGAGAAGCCCGACTTCGCGTCGCTGACCGGCTACGGCTTGATGAAGACCTTCATCGAGGCGCTGCGCCGCATCGACGGGCCGCCCACGCGGGCGGCGTTGATCCAGTCGCTGAACGCGATGCGCAACTACGATTCCGGCATCCTGCCGCTGATCTCGTACTCGCCCGAGCGCCATCTGGGCAACACCTACTTCCACCGCGCGCAGCTCGTCGCTGGCCAGTGGACAGCAGTCGGCACGCCCGTCGACGGCGACCAGGCATGGTGATATGCATCAGGTGTGAACGCGACGTCGCTGAAAGCGGGCTGCAGGCAAACAGCCTGAACCGCGTGAAGTTGGAATGCGTGCGTTGGTAACTGGCGCCGCCGTGGGTGGCATCGGCGGCGCGATCTGTGTTCGGCTCGCACGCGACGCCCTCGAAAAGGGCACGCGGGTCAGGATCGTTGCTTGCGCGACGGGAACGAGCCCCGGACTCGGTGCGCTGGCGGCCGAACTCAAGTCGATGGGAGCCGAAGTTCTGCCGCTTTCCGGCGATCTGGCGGGCCCTGCCGTTCCTGAACGGCTGATCTCGGAGGCGGTGCAATTTTGCGGCGGTGCTCTGGATGCGTTGGTATCCAACGCAGGACTTGCAATGCCTGGGCGCTTGAATGACTTGCCGCTGGAAGACTGGGACACGGCCTTCGCGGTACACACAAGGGCGGCATGGCTGCTTGCGAAGGCGGCCTACCCCGCCCTGAGAGAGGCGCGCGGCGCGATGGTCGCCACGGGCTCCATCAACGGCAGCTTTCCGCACGCCGGCCAGGGGGCATACGCCGCAGCCAAAGCGGCATTGGCAAGCCTCTGCCAGACGCTTGCCATGGAGTGGGCAAGCGACGGCATACGCGTGAATGTCGTATCCCCCGGTCTCGTGCGGACCGGTATCAACGCGGCCCTGTACCGCGACCCAGTACTTGCTGCGCAGCGCAGCGCCATGATTCCGCTAGGCAGGTCGGGCACGGTCGAGGACGTCGCCGGCATAGTGGCATTTCTGCTGGGCAAAGATGCCCAGTTCATCACCGGCGAGAACATCTTCGTAGACGGTGGGTTTGCGCGGTCCAGCCTGAACCGCATGGTGCGGCGGCATTGATAGGCGCCTGCACCCTTGAAGCTCAGGCAAACCTCATGAACCAACTGCTCAACAGAGGGAGATTCATCACAACGACGTGTCAAACCTTTAATCTTGCTGAACCGACATTCCCCTTGATACTTCGTTCGCAACAACTCGCCGCATCTAGCGGCACATGGAGACAAACTTGAAGCCTCTCACACAGTTTTTCATGAAATTCACGTCCGCAGGTTTGGTTGCGGGCACCCTCGCGCTGGGCGCCGGCAACGCGGTCGCCCAGCCGAGCCCGGGTGTCACCGACACAGAAATCAAGATTGGCGCCTACCTTCCGCTGAGCGGACCTATCGCTTCGTATGGCATCCCTCTGCTTGCAGGCATGCAGGCTGCCATCAATACGGCCAATGAGGCGGGCGGCGTCAAGGGCCGCAAATTCACATTGGTCGCCGAGGACAACAAGTTTAATCCGCAGGCCACCGTGGCCATCGCGCGAAAATTGATCACGCGCGACGAGATTTTCGCCTTTGTTGCCCCGATGGGCACACCATCGACCGCCGCGGCGATGGACTACATACTGAACGAGGCCAAGGTACCCATCATTAATCCCTATGCGGGAATGGCCGAGTGGTACAACCCGCCGCGCGATTTCTTTTACGGAGCGCAGGTGCCGCTTGAATCGCAGGCCAAGGTCATCGGGCGCTGGGCTGCAAAGGATGGCCACAAGAAGCTGATCGCGGTACACCTTACCCTGGTCACCAACGAGCGGCAGGCCAACGAGTTCGCGCAGGCTGCGAAACGCATGAACCCCGATGTGGCAGTCGAGTTCCTGAGCACGAAGCTCGGCAGCACCGACTTTGGCCCCATGGCGATAGAGATCGCGTCGAAGAAACCCGATGCAATAGCCATGTTTTTCACCCAGAATGAAACGGTAGCCCTGGCCAAGGAACTACGGTTGCAAAATGTCCGCATCCCGATTTACACCTATGCGGGAATTGTCATCAATTCCACGATCGACATAGCGGGCGCTTCGGTAGAGGGAATGAAAGCTGTTTCCTATATCGTTCCGCCGTCGCTTGACACCCCGGCCGTACGCGAATACCGAACGGCGCTTGCCAAGGTGGCGCCCAACGAGAAGCCGGACTATTTGTCGCTCAATAGTTATGGCTATATGAAAATCTTCATAGAAGCGGTTCGACGCATCAACGGGCCGATTACCCGTCAGACTTTGGTGCAGTCGATGGACAACATGCGCAACTACGACACGGGGATTCTGCCCTCCGTCACCTATTCGCCAAAACAGCATATGGGCACCACGTCGTTGCAGCGCGTACAAATTACCGGCGGCAAATGGAACATCCTTGGCGATGCTGTGGATAGCGAAAAAGACTGGTAAGCCGGGTATCAATCCAATGGCAGCAGACGCCTCGTACCGGGTCGGCCCCAACTGCGCAGGTTTTCAACCAAATTCGAAATTGGAGTCAATCAATGGGTGACTTTCCCGCCGTTGTGATCTCAGGGATCGTGAGCGGATCGACGTATGCCTTGCTGGCGCTTGGCATAGTCATAATTTTCCGCTCCACCGACACGGTGAATTTCGCCATCGGCGACACCGGGACCCTCGCGGTGTTCGTGACCGGCTCGCTGATCGCTGCCGGTCTGCCGATCGCGGCTGGCTTGCTGGTCGCGATCGTTCTGGCCGGTTTGATGGGCGTGGCCACCGAGCGTCTGCTGATCCGGCCGCTGGGTCACAGCCGCAACGTGTTGTTCATCGCACTGGTGATCACCATTGGCTTGGGCCTGCTGATCCACGCCGGGATTTTTCTGGGCTGGGGCACGCGGTCGCGCAGTTTCCCGGTGCTGGTCCCGGGCTCGGCCAACATCTTCGGCATTGCGCTGGCCTGGAACAAGATCCTCGCCGCCGTGATTGCCGCCGCCGCCATGGGGGCAGTCGCCTGGTTCTTTACCAAAACCGCGTTCGGTACCGCGATGCGGGCCACCGCGGAAGACCCCGGCGCGGCGCGCATGATAGGCATCGACGCCGGCCGGGTGGCGACGATCGCGTGGTTTGTCGGCTCCGGCATGGCGGCCATAGCCGCCTTCTTTCTTGCAGCCGATACCTCGCTGAACGCCAGCCTGACGATCTCCGCGCTGTTCCGGGCCTTTGCCGGCGTGTTCCTCGGAGGACTCACCAGCATGGCCGGCGCCGTCATCGGCGGATTCGTGATAGGCGTGCTGGACAACATCGCTGGCAGGTACATTTCCGCGAACTACCGCGATACGATAGTCTTCGCCGTCATCGTGCTGGTGCTCTTCATCCGGCCGGCCGGCGTGCTGGGCGCGGGCCGTAAGGAGCGTGTATGAGCCGCGCCGCCACAAATACGGTCGCCCTGCGCTGGGTCTCGATTGCCATTGCGGGCGTCGCGCTGGCATTCGCGGTCGGCCCGCTGAAGATGGTGGGCGATTACCCCCAGTTCATCATCGCGTCGGCGAGCTTTTACTTCATCGCCGTGTTGTCGGTGAACATGCTAGCGGGGCTGTGCGGTATCTGGTCCATGGGCCACACCGCCTACATAGCGCTGGGCGCTTATATAGCGGCAAACCTCACCAAGTACGGTGTCCCGCTGGAGGCCATCCTGGTTGCCGCAGCGGCAGCTGCGGGGATACTGGGCTTCATCCTTGGCCTGAGCGCGGGCCGGTTCTCGGTGCTGTACTTCGGCTTGCTCACGATGGCGCTGGCGCTTGTAACCACCGAGGTGGTCTCGCACTGGGTCGTGGTGACCGGGGGCGACGACGGCATGAAGGTCGGAAAAGCCATCTCGATCTTCTTGCCCGCACCGATAGAGACCAAGAACACCGTTGTGATCTGCGTGCTTCTGGCGACTGCCGTCTATCTGATCGGCGATGCCGTCAATGCAAGCCAGTTTGGCCGGCGCTGGCTGGCAGTCAAGGGGCAACGCACGGCCGCGATGGCCATCGGCCTCAAGCCCCACGTAGAGAACGCCACCGCGTTTGGCCTGAGCGCCGCCATCGCCTCGTCCTCGGGTGTCGCCATGGCATTCTCGGTTGCATTCATCGACCCGGTGGCGTTCAGTCTGGATGCCAGCATCACTTTGATCGTGGGCACCGTCGTGGGTGGTATCGGCAGCAGCCTGGGAGCGCTGGTGGGCTCCGGCTTCATCACCGCAGTTCCAGAACTTGCACGGGACGCGCTGGCGGTCGCGAACTTCGTCTATGGCGGCACGATGGTGGTCGTGCTGCTGTTCCTGCGCCAAGGCCTGGTGCCCGCTTTTCGCGCCAGAATACGGCGCTGGCGAGGTCACGGCACAGTGAAGGCGGGTGCACCGCGTCGGGCCGTGGACGCGGCTGCGATGGGCGCTTTGGTGTCGCGCCTGATGCCGCCCGCCAGGCACAGCCTGTCGCTAAAAAATGTTTCGGTCCACTTTTCAGGGCTCAAGGCGCTCGACGATGTGTCGTTCGAAGTACCACCCGGAACCGCGGTCGGTCTGATTGGCCCGAACGGTGCGGGAAAAACCTCGCTGCTCAACGTCCTGAGCGGGTTCTACGAGCCGGTGAGCGCAACGTCGGTTACGCTGGGTGATGTGGACGTGCTGGCGGCGTCTCCCTCGGGACGCGCGGCACTGGGAATGGGGCGCACGTTCCAGCATGCCGAGTTGTTTCCCGAACTGAGCATCCGTGACATGCTGCTGACCGTCGCCGGCCTGGCGCGGCCGCTGCGACGTGCCAACCGTATTGCGCTGCAGGACCCGGTGGCCATTACGGAACTCATACTCGATGGCCTGGAACTGCGCCCCTATGCGAATTCACTGCCGGCCGAACTGCCGTTCGGTATCCAGAAGGTCGCCGACATCGGGCGGGTGCTGGCCATTGGGGCGTCGGTGGTGTCGATGGACGAACCGTTCTCCGGTCTCGACGAGCATGAGCGGTCGGAGTTGCGCGCCATCCTGCGCGGCATGCACAGCGCGGGCGTATCCATCCTGATCATTGACCATGCGGTGCAGGAAGTTCTCAGCCTTGCCGACAAGGTCGTGGTGCTCGATTTTGGGCGTTTGCTGGCCTACGGCGACCCCGCATCGATACGCCGCGATCCGGCCGTGATGAAGGCCTATTTCGGCTCGGCGCACCAGGTGGAGGTGGCTGCCCATGGCTGAGGCAAAAATCCGCGGCGGGAAAATCGCCGTAACCAATATCGTGCACCGTTATGCGGCGGTGTTGGCGCTTAACGGCGTCTCGCTCGACGTTGAGCCCGGCTCGTTCACCACGGTACTTGGGCCCAACGGTGCCGGCAAGTCGACGCTGGCGCAAATCCTGTGTGGCATCATCCGCCCGACCGGCGGATCGGTCCAGGTCGATGGCGTGGAACAGACCAAACACGCGCGCCGCGCTTTCATCGAGCAGGGCGTGGTCATCGTGCCGGAGGGGCGCAGGCTGTTCGGACAGCTATCGGTACGGGAAAACCTGGTGCTCGGCGCTTATGGCGCGCGTTGCACTGGCGCCGAGATGAACCGGCGACTCGGCGAAACCTTGGCGCTGATGCCGCAGGCGCTTCAGGCGGGACAAGACCGTGCCGCCGCGACGCTGTCGGGCGGCGAGCAACAGATGCTGGCGCTTGGCCGCGCCATGATGGCTGCGCCGCGCACCATCGTCATGGACGAACCCTCGCTTGGACTCGCGCCAATCCTGATCGACAAGGTCTACGAGGTGCTTGGACAGCTCAATGCCAGCGGTGTCACCGTGGTGGTGATCGAACAGATCGCGGCGCACGCCATGCGCTACTCCAAGTTGCTCACGGTGCTGGACCAGGGGCGCGTCGTGTATTGCGGATCGGTCACCGACACGGCTGCAACAGAAGCCCTTAAGGTCGGCTACCTCGGTCACGCGGAATGAGCCAGTGCGGGTCGCTAATGGCGGCAGCGGCATCGATGCCATGCGTCGGGAAACCAATTCAACTTAACCAACCAGAAAGAAGTGCACCGTGAAACAGATTCAAAAAACCAGACGCGCCATGATCAAAGGCGGAGTCGCTGGCAGCGGCCTTCTGGCCCTGGGTATTGGCGACGCGCTGGCCCAGCAGGGACCTGGCGTGACCGACAAAGAGATCAAATTGGGAAGCTGGATGCCCTTGACCGGGCCGACTGCGGCCTACGGCGTGCCGCACCGTGCCGGCATCGAGTCTTACCTGAACATGGTGAACGACCGCGGCGGCATCAAGGGACGTAAGTTTTCGCTGATTGTGGAGGACAACGCCATGAACCCGCAACGCACGGTGGCTGCCGCCCGCAAGCTGGTTTCGCGCGACGAGGTGCTGGCGATAGCAGTGCCGTTCGGCACCGCCCAATCGACCGCGGCCTTTGAGTATTTGTTCGCGGAAGCCAAAGTGCCTCTAGTCAACCCGTATGGTGGAGCCGCCGATTGGTACAACCCGGTCAAGGAGAGCCTTTTCGGCGCACTGGTACTGTACGAAAACCAGGCGCGCGCGATCGGGCGCTGGGCGGCCAAGGACGGCCACAAGAACATCGTGGTGGTCCATTCGGCCATCAACGCATTTGAGAACGTGGCTATCAACGTCGCGCCGGGTGCCAAGTCCGTGCGTCCAGATGCCGCAGTTGAGCTTTATTCAACGAAACTCAATACCACCGACTATGGCCCGGCAGCGGTGGACCTGGTGAAAAAGAAACCCGACGCGATCGTATTCATTCTCGGCCAGGGGGAGATCCTCGCGGCAGCCAAGGAGTTGCGCCAGCAAGGGTACAAGGGAACCCTGTATGCCTACGCACCGGCAGTCGCGAATTCAACACTGGAACTCGGCGCAGCGTCCGTGGATGGGCTCAAATCGGCCTCCTTTACCGTGCCGGTCACATCCGACACGCCTGCCGTGAAGGAATACCGCGACGCGCTCGCCAAGTACTTTCCGAACGAGAAAGCCGACTATTTTTCGATGATCAGCTTCGCTTTGACCAAAATCACGGTCGAAGCGTTCCGGCGCATCGAGGGCCCTGTCAACCGGCAGACGCTGGTGGCCGCACTGCACACGATCCGCAACTACGACACCGGGATTATCCCGCCGGTGTCGTACTCCCCGGATCGCCACCTGGGTGCCACCACGCTGCAGCGCGTTGTGGTGCAGGGTGGGCAATGGGTGGCCGTGGGCGGCCCGATCGAAAGCGACAAGGACTGGTAACGCAAGCAAAGGGGCATCACCATGCAAGCATTCCAAAAATTCGATATCCCAACCCCGTCCTTCCTGGCCGGACCTGCCAAACAGTTGCTTATCGGCGGCAAGTGGCTGCCGTCCGCAACGGGAAAGGAATTCGACACCTTCAATCCGGCAACGGGAAAGGTAATCGCCAGGCTGGCCGAAGGCGATGCCGAGGATGTCGATCGGGCGGTCAAGGCCGCGCGGCACGCGTTTGAGGGCGCTTGGAGCACCTGGAAGCCGTATGACCGCCAACGGCTGCTGATGAAGGTGCACGACCTGGTCGAAAAGAATTTCGACGAGCTTGCCCTGCTCGAGACGCTCGACATGGGCGCGCCACTGTCGCGCACCCAGGGCCTCAAGCGCTGGTTGTCCCAGGTCATCATGTTCTACGCCACGCAGACCGTGAACACCTCCGGCGCCACACTGCAGAACTCCCTGCCCGGCGATATCAGCACCTCCACGATCAAGGCGCCGGTGGGCGTGGTGGGTGGCATCATTCCCTGGAACGGGCCACTGATCAGCCAATGGTGGCTGCTGGGGCCGGTTCTGGCAAGCGGTTGCACGCTGGTGCTCAAGCCGGCCGAAGACGCATCGCTGACGGTGCTTCGCATCGCCGAGTTGCTGCAGGAGGCCGGCGTTCCGGACGGTGTCATCAATGTCGTGACCGGCTTCGGCACCGGCGCGGGCGCGGCGCTCGCGGCGCACCGGGACGTCGATCGGGTCGCATTCACCGGCTCGACCGAGACTGGGCGCAAGATTGTTGCAGCCTCCGCCGGCAACATGAAGCGGCTGCAACTGGAACTCGGCGGCAAGTCGCCCGATATTGTGTTCGCCGACGCCAACCTGGACGCCGCCGTCCCGGGCGCCGCCATGGCCGCGTTCTCCAACAGCGGGCAAATCTGCTTCGCCGGAACGCGCCTGTTTGTCGAGCGCCGCATCCATGAAGAATTCGTGGAGCGGCTGTCCGCATTCAGCCGGACGCTGCGGGTCGGCAATGGGCTCGATCCACAAGTCCAGCTCGGTCCGCTGATTTCGGGCAAGCAGCTCGACCGGGTAATGCATTACGTCGGCTTGGGAAGTACCGAGGGAGCGACTTTGGCTGCCGGCGGAAAACGCCTGGGTGGCGAGTTGGCGGGCGGATATTTTGTCGAGCCGACCGTGTTTTCGGCGGTCAACAACGACATGACGATCGCGCGCGAGGAGATCTTCGGTCCGGTGATTTCGGTGATTCCGTTCGACAACGCGGAGCAGGCGCTGCGGCTCGCCAACGATACCGAGTATGGCCTGGGCGGCGCGGTCTGGACCCAGAACGTGGCAACCGCGCACAAGATGGCGAATGGAATAAAGTCCGGAACCGTGTGGGTGAATTGCTACGGCGCGATCGACCCCAGCGTCGGTTTTGGCGGCTACAAGATGAGTGGCTACGGCGCCAAAGGCGGCCCGCAGAGCATCGAGGGATTTTTGTACCAGAAGGTCGTCTACATCAACCTCGGCTGAGCGCGGACAACATAACACTTAGGAGAAAACGATGAAAGCATGGTCCGTAGTCAAGAACGGCGCTCCGCTGGAGTTGATCGACGTACCCGCCCGCGAGCCCAAGGGCACTGAAGTCGCGCTCAAGGTGACCTTCAGCGGGGTCTGCCACTCGGACCTTCACTTCTGGAAGGGCTCCTACAACATGGGCGGCGGCAAGACGATGAAGCTGGCCGAGCGCGGCGTGGTGTTGCCGCGCGCGCCGGGCCACGAAGTCGTCGGGATTGTCACCAAGCTCGGGCCGGACGCCACCGGTGTCGCCATCGGCGACCAATGCATCGTCTTTCCGTGGCTGGGTTGCGGGCAGTGCGAACGCTGTCTCAAGGGCGACGAAAATCTTTGCGACAAGCCCAATGCCGTCGGCGTGTTGCATGACGGCGGATTCGGTGAGGAGGTGGTAGTGCCCCATTCGAAGTACCTGGTGAACCCGGGCAATGTCGATCCGGCGCTGGCATCGACCTTCGCCTGCTCCGGCATCACGGTTTACTCGGCTATCAAGAAAATTATGCCCCTGGCCACGCACGAACCGGTCGTCCTGATCGGTGCCGGAGGGCTGGGCCTCGCGGCAATATCGATGCTGCTGGCGCTCGGTCACCGCAGCATCGTCTCGGTCGATATCAGCGCCGACAAACGCGCTGCGGCGCTGGAAATGGGCGCGACCCATGTCGTCGACGGGTCGAGCGCGGATGTGGCGGCGCTGGTGCTTCAAGCGGCCGGCGGTCCGGTCAAGGCCGCGATTGATTTCGTGAATGCCTCGTCGACGGCGCAACTCGGGCTAGACTGCCTTGCCAAGGGCGGCAAGCTGGTCCTTGTCGGTGTGGCCGGTGGCGAACTCGTGATATCGCTGGCAGGACTGATCTTCAAGCCGCGCACCGTGCAGGGCAGCGCGACCGGCAACCCGCAGGACCTGCGCGATGTGGTCGCCCTGGCAAATGCCGGCAAGCTCAAGCCGATACCACTGACGATTCTGCCCAAGGACCAGGCCAATGCCGCGCTCACGATGCTGAACGACGGGCAGGTCTGCGGCCGCATTATCTTGGCCGCGGCGTGACGGCGGCGTTTACTGCGCCAGCAGCGGTCAAGCGACCGCGGCTCTCAATGCCATGCGACGGGATTGTGGCTGGCGGTGGTTTCAAAAGCGGTTTCATCCTTTCAGACCCGTTGGCCGTCCGGAGCGACCGATATTTCCACCATATCGAGTTGGACGGTTGAGAACCCATGGAAAACCTGTTTGTTGGAAGCGCCGCGGGGGGTTCGGGAGACCGGGTAGACGCTGCGGCGCCGATCGTGGCCACGCTGATCGCTTCGGGCCATCCGGCGGCGTTGATCTTCGAGAACCTGGCCGAACGCACGCTGGCATTTGCCCAACTGGCCAAGCGCGCCAATCCGGCGCTGGGCTACGAGCCACTGCTGGACGCCGAGCTGCGTCCAATACTGGCCGACTGCATCCGACACGGCATCGCGATCGTCAGCAACTTTGGCGCCGCCAATCCGCGCGGCGCTGCAGCCCATGTCTTCAGGCTGGCAGCCGAACTCGGGCTCGAGCCGCCGCGCGTTGCGGTGGTCGAAGGCGATGACCTGGCCGGACCCGAGGGTGAGAGCCTGTTACGACCGCTGTTGCCGCCGGAACGCGCCGGCCAACCTTTCGTCAGCGCCAACGTCTATCTCGGCGCCTTCGAGATCGCGCAGGCCCTGCAGCAGGGAGCACAAGTGGTCATCACCGGTCGGGTGGCCGACCCGGCGCTCACCTTGGGCCCGGCCATCGCGCATTTCGGCTGGGGGCCGCAAGACTGGGACCGGCTCGCAGGGGCCACCATGGCGGGCCACCTGCTGGAATGTGGTGCCCAGGTCAGCGGGGGCTACTTTGCCGACCCGGGTCACAAGGATGTGCCCGACCTGGCAGGGGTCGGCTATCCGATTGCGGAAATCATGGCCGACGGCTCCTGCGTCATCGGCAAAGCGGCCGACTCCGGCGGCCTGGTCGACCTGCGCACTGTCAAGGAGCAACTGCTCTATGAAATCCACGACCCGGCCGCGTACCTGACGCCCGATGTGGTGGCCGATCTGTCGCAGGCCACGCTGGTCCAGGTCGGGCCCAACCGGGTGCGACTGGCCGGCGTGCGCGGGCACCCGCGCCCGGCCACGCTCAAGGCACTGGCCTACTTTGAAGGCGGATGGCTGGGCGAGGCCGAAATCTCCTATGCGGGTCCGAACGCAGAGGCCCGCGCCCGACTGGCAATGGAGGTCGTGCGCCAACGCATGGGGGCGACGATGCCGCTGCGCTTCGACCTGATCGGTGCGATGAGCATTTTTGGCGACGACGACGGCAGAATGCTGTCGCAGCAGCCACCGGGCCACCTACAGGATGTGCGACTGCGCGCGGCCGGCCGCCACGACGACCAGGCCGAGATCGACCGCCTGCTGCGTGAAGTCTATTCGCTGTGGCTGTGTGGTCCCGCCGGCGGGGGCGGCGTGCGCACCGCCAAGCGCCAGCGCCTGTCCAGCACGGCCTGTCTGGTGCCGCGTGAAGCCGTGCGGCCGACCTTCATATTTGCAAAGCCATAGACATGTCCAACCCCCTCACGGTGGCCATACCCCTGCACGCCATCGCCCACGCGCGCAGCGGCGACAAAGGCAACCATTCCAATATCTGTCTGTTTGCCTACCGACCCGAGCACTACGCCATATTGCAGGCGCAGGTGACCGAGCAAAGCGTCGCCCAGTTGTTTTCCGGTCGACGGCCTTCCGCCGTCAGACGCTACCTGCTGCCCCTGCTCGGCGGCATGAACTTCCTGATCGAAAATGTTCTGGACGGCGGCGTCAACGAGTCGCTCAACCTGGACATGCACGGCAAGGCACTGTCCTCGTACCTGTTGTCGATGCTGGTGCAACTCCCGCCGGCGCTACTGCCCGCCGCCGGGCATGACGGGCATCACCCGCACACCGGGTAGCGGCGCATCCTGCTGCAGCTCAGTCGAACATGTCCGGCTGCGTCGCTGCGATATGGTCGTACAGCACCTGGAAGTGCAGCCAGCCTATGTACTCACTGCCGACGTGTTCTCGGCTGTAGCGCGCTTTCTCGGGCGCAACCAGCACCGGTGCGATAGCGCTCGCCGCGACCAGCAGGGCCTGCTGGCATACCCGCTCCAAACCGATGAACCAAAAGGCCGCGGCGTCGATGCTGTGGCGGCTGGCGGTGAACAGCCCATGGTTCTGGTGGATCGCGGCCTTCACGCCCTTGAACGCGCTGGCCACCGATCCGCCGGCCTGGGTGCTGACCGCCACCTTGCCCGACTCTTCGGTGATCACCACATGGTCTTCAAAAAATACCGCCGCGTCCTGCGATATCGGCTCTATGGCGCGGCCCAGCGCGGCAAAGGCCGTACCGTAGACCGTATGCGCATGGCACATGGCGACGATGTCTGGGTGCTCCTGATGGCAGGCGGCGTGCAGCACAAAGCCGGCCCGGTTGATGGCGTGGGCGCCCTGCACCACCCGGCCCTGGTGGTTCGCCAGAATCAGGTTGCTTAGCTTGACCTGTGAAAAATGCACCGCCATCGGGTTGGTCCAATAGAGTTCGGGGAACTCGGGGTCGCGCACCGTCAGGTGCCCGGCGAAGCCATAGTCCAGATGATGCTGTGCAAAGGCACGGCAGGCCGCCACCAGATGCTCTTTGCGGTATTGGCGCTCGCCGGCCAGATCGCTGAATACCGGTCGCTGGGGAAATAGCAGGCCGGCTTGTTCGGGCTCGTATACCGATCGTGCGCCGCGCGCCGCTGGCTGGCTGTCGATAGCTTGCATAAGAGCATCCTAGAGATAGGGGTGCAGACGATTATCCGGCAGCCTGCGGTCTTACGCGACAATGGCGCGCCGGAGCAACCGGCCTGATGCATCCGTACCGAGATCACACCGTGGCTGTACCCCAACCCGACCCCGCACTGCTCGACAAACTGGCGCTGGCCAACCGCATCCTGTACCATCAGAATGTTGTCGATGGCTTTGGCCACATCAGCGTGCGTCACGACCAATCCGACGCCCATTTCCTGCTCGCCTGCAACCGGGCGCCGGGCCTTGTCAACGCATCCGACATCCAGGTGTACGACATGCAGGGCGAGCCGGTCGATCCCCACGCCCAACGCTCGTACCTTGAGCGCTTTATCCACAGCGAAATCTACAAGGCCCGACCCGATGTGATGGCGGTCGTGCACAGCCACTCCCAAAGTGTCATCCCCTTTGGCGTCACCGGGCAGCGGCTGCGGCCGATCTTTCACATGAGCGGTTTTCTGGGCAGCGGCTCGGCCCTGTTCGATATCCGCGACGCTGCCGGCAACACCGACCTGCTGATCCGCGACGCCCGCCTTGGCAAGGCACTGGCCGAGTCGCTGGCGCATCACCACTGCGTGCTGATGCGCGGACACGGATCAACGACGGTCGGACCCTCGATCGAACTGGCGGTCTACCGCGCGATCTATGCCGAGGTGAACGCGAAGCTGCAACTGCAGGCTGCGGCGCTGGGCCCGGTGAATTTTCTCAACGAGCAGGAGGCGATGCTGGCTGCCGCCGCCACCGAGGGCCAGATCGTTCGCGCCTGGGACCTATGGCGCGCCGGTGTCGACAGCCTGGCGGGTCCGCTGCCCAAGCACGACATCGAGGAGTCCCCTTGAACCTGCCATACCGCATCTTGACGGCCCGCTTGCTGGCGGTCGCCCCGGAAAAGGACCGCGCACCGACGCTGCTGCTGGGGCTCACGCCGATCGCGCGGCTGCTCGGCGCCTTTGCGGCGGCCCTGCGACCCCTGGCAGCGTGGCTATTAACCCTTGCCTTGGGCGCGGGGGCTTGCGCCGGGCTTCACGCACAGGAGACGGCCGGCCTGCGCGAACTCGCGATGTACGAAGGCCCCGACCGGCTCAAACGCCTGGTCGACGGCGCCAACCGCGAAGGCGTCCTGAACCTCTACACGTCGATGACAGCGGCTACGGTGGCCAAGGTCAAAGCGGACTTCGAGCGCCGCTACCCCGGCGTGAAAGTCAACCTGTGGCGCGCCAGCTCGGAGAACCTGCTGCAAAGAACCCTGACCGAGGCGCGCGCCAAGACCAACGGCTTCGACGTGCTCGAAACCAACGGACCCGAAATGGAGGCGGTCCAGCGCGAGAAGCTCCTGATCAGCGTGAACTCGCCGCATTTTCGCGACCTGATTCCGCAAGCGCAGTTTGCCCATCGCGAGTGGGTCGCCACGCGGCTGAACCTGTTCGTGCAGTGTTTCAATTCGCGCCAGGTCCGCCGCGAAGATCTGCCGAAGTCTTTCGAAGACCTGTTGCATCCGCGATGGAAGGGGCGCCTGGCGGTCGAGGCCGGCGACGCGGACTGGTTCATGGCGGTCGTCGGCGCGATGGGTGAGGACCGGGGCCTGAAACTGTTTCGCGACCTGGTCGCCGCCAACGGGGTGTCGGTGCGCAAGGGGCACGCGCTGCTCGCCGAGCTGGTCATCGCCGGCGAAATTCAAATGGGACTGAGCTGCTACAACTTCAAAATCGACCAGGACCGCAAGGCCGGCGCGCCGGTGGACTGGATCACCATCGGCCCACTCATCGCCAGACCCAATGGCGCCGGCATATCGCGCAATGCGCCGCACCCGCATGCGGCGCTGCTTTTCTACGAATACATGATTTCAGACGCGCAGCCGCTGCTGACCGGGCTGGAACTGGTTCCCGTCAGTTCAAAAATTGAATCGCCGCTCAAGGGACGCGAGACCCGGTTCATCGACCCCAAGCGCGCGCTGGACGAACAGGCCAAGTGGGAAAAACTCTTTGGCGACATATTTGTCGCCAAGAGCCGCTAGCGCCGACCCCGACCCGCTTGCCGGCCTGAACGCCGGTTCGCCACCAACAGGAGACCCCGATGCGCGTATTGAGCAACGAAGACATAGACCAACTGCTGACGATGCCCGAGTGCATCGCGGTGCTGGAAGAAATGTACCTGGACTACGCCAACGGGCAGGCGCTGCTGGTACCGCGCATCGACAACCTGTCGCCGTCGACCGAGGCCGACGCCTATTACGCCTTCAAGCAAATGGGCGGTGCCTGGCCGCGGCGCAAGGTACAGGCGCTGCGCATCAACTCGGACATCATCACCCACCCGGTCATCGCCGGCAAACCGCGCCGGGTCAAGCAGCCCCGAGCCGGCGGGCGCTGGGTCGGACTGGTGTTCATGTTCAGCAGCGAAACCGGCGCACTGATCGGAATTTTTCCAGACGGGGCGATGCAACGTCTGCGGGTGGGCGCTGCGAACGGCATCGCACTCAGGCAGATGGCCCGCCCGGACGCCAGGACCCTGGCCCTCATCGGCAGCGGCTGGCAGGCGGGCGGGCAACTGATGGCCGCATTGGCCAGCCGCCCGATCGACCGCGTTCGGATCTACAGCCCGAGGGCCGAAAGCCGGCAGGCTTTTGTAGCCCAGGCGCAGCAACTCCACCCCGGGGTCGGCATCGTTGCATGCGCCAGCGCCGAAGAGTGCGTCGATGGCGCCGACGTGATCATGGCCGCGACCTCGTCGATGGTACGGGTGCTGCAGCCGACCTGGCTGCGGCCGGGGGTCCATATCAGCTGCATCAAGTCGCAGGAAGTGGACCAGGAACTGCTCGATGCGTGCGACCGTGTCATCGTCCATGTGTCAGCGCAGCCCAAGCAATACGACAACATCATGCCGGGAACGCCCAACGTCACGGCAGAACACAACAGCGGCTGGTGGAACAAGCCGGGCAACCGTTTTGCCGACTACGCCGACCTTCCGCAAGTGCTGGCCGGCAAGGCGCAGGGACGCAGCAGCCCAAACGAAATCACCTGCTTTGTCAACAATGTCGGAATCGGCCTGCAGTTTGCGGCCGCTGGTGCGCTGGTACTCGACAAGGCCCGTTCCCGCGGGCTGGGCCATGAGCTGCCCGACGACTGGTTCTCGGAAACAGTCCATCCCTGAGGCCAACGCGGCGGCCCCGCCCGGGGCTCAGGCAAACAGGCCCAGGTCGCGCTGGCTGTAGTTGCCGATTTGGGGCACCACCCGACTCAGATCCGAATCGGCCACCCCCATCCAGCTAGCCAGCGTCGCGCCGAGTTGGTCCACCGAGGTGCTCGGCAGCAATCGGCCCTGCCCCACATCGTCGGGGCCGTTCACCGCCACCGCAGGCATCTTGCCCCAGAAGCGACCGCCCTTCACCGCTCCGCCCATGACGAAGTGGTGGCTGCCCCAGCCATGGTCCGATCCGTCGCCGTTGGAGCTGAGTGTGCGGCCAAAGTCCGATGCGGTGAAGCTGGTGACCTGATCGGATACCCCGAGCTCGCGGGTCGCGTCGTAAAAGCTCGCCATCGCACCGGACAAGTCTTCCAGCAAGCCCGGGTGCTGGTCCGGCAGGAAGTCGTGCAGATCAAAACCGCCCAAGGAGACAAAGAACACCTGGCGTGCCACGCCCAGGCTTTGGCGCGCGGCGATCAGCTGCGCAACGATGCGCAGCTGCATCCCCAGGCTATTGCTGGTGTCAAACTGCGTCGCCAAAGGAGTCAGGCTGGCGAGCGCCCCGGAGACGATGGACTGCGCACTGATCGACCGGGCGGCGACCCGGTTGAGCTCCTTTTCCATCCAGTGGCTACGCGGCGCGGTGATCAACGCGCGCAGCGCGTCGGAGCAGGCCTGCGAACCGAACAGCGTCTTGTTGACACCGTTGATCGCCACCGCGCCGGCCGTCGACACCTGGTACTGGACCGCCTGCTGTCCCGCGATGAATACGGCGTTGCCCGATGCGTTGATGCAACTGAAACTCGCGTTGGCATTGCTCGCCAGGAACTGGTCGCCGATGCGGCCGCCCCAGCCCGAAGTGGCGCCCTCGGGATTGGCTGCCTGCCATACGCTTTGCTGGTCGTTGTGCGAAAAAAGCTTGGGCGGCAAAGGCACCGACTGCGCCTTGTACTGCGCCAATGTGGTCGGCTGTACCAGTGTCCCGACGTTGAGCAGCACACCCATCTTGCCGGCGTCGAATAAGGCCTTGAGCCCCCCCATCTGCGGCGCCAGCGCCATCTGCCTTGCGCCACTGCCGTCTAGTGCGGGAACCCTGGACGTCAAGGCGGTCGCAGCCAGCGCATCGCGCGCCGTAGCGAGGCTCTGGCGTATCTTCTGGTACTCCCGATAGCCGTCCGGGTCATAGGGAACGACGGTGTTGCCGTAATCGTTGCCTCCGTACAGGAAGATGCACACCAGCGCCTTGTAGTCGGTTGGCGAGGTGGCCGCCGCCACTTCTCCGATCGCGCTGAGGTTCAGCGCCCAGGGAGCGGCAACGCCCGCCAGCCCAAGAGCAGAGCCACGACGCAGAAACTCGCGGCGTTGCAGCGATCGGAGTTTGCCAATGTGCATGGGGTGCGCTATTTTTGTATCAGGTATTCGGGAGACGCCATCACCAGCAAGATCGCCGCCTGAATACGGCTCAGCCGATTGGCGTCGGTCACGATCTTGATGCTGCCAACCGCAGTGGCGATGCTGGCCTTGGTCGCCGCAGACAGGCCGTCGCCCGACAACAGCAGCGCGTATCGATCGACCAGTGCCACGGCGTCGCCGGCCAACGCCAGGTCGGCACTGTAGTCCGGCTTGAGGTCACCCACACCGGACGCGATCACGGTCTGCATGTAATTGAGATAGCCGGCAACCGTACTTTCGTTACACAGCTGAAACTCCGGCGCTGTCACGCCGTTGACGCCGAGCTCCGAATTGGGCGGCACGTAGCCGGGGCGAAAAAAATTGAACACCGTGGGGCTGCGCAAGGGACTCTGGCCCAGACGGGTCGCCGGGTTGGACAGGTCGCCGACGTTCCACAAGCCACCCGCCGATTGCAGGCCAAAGCTTCTGGCCCATTGCACGAAGCGCTGCACCGGTTCACGCAGCCGGCCGCCCGCCGGAGCGAAGGCTATGGCACGCGCTTCAGTATCGAGCAGCACGGCGCGCACGACGGCCTTGAGGTCACCGCGCTGGCCATCGCCGTTGTTGTTGAATACGCTGGCCACACGCTGCACATAGGCCGGGCTGGGGCTGGAGCAGACCAGGCGCTGTATCAGCTGTCGGCCTATGAACGGTCCCACATTGGCATGGTTGGCAAGCGTGTCCAGCGCCACTTTCAGCGCCGCCGGCCCGGTCAGACTGGCTGCGATATCGACCGCGAGCACCTTTTTGGCACCTGGCGCGAAGCGGCTCGCTATATGCACCATCGGCCTTCTCATAAAGCCCGGGTCGGTAGCGCTGACGCCGTCAAACTCCCATCCGGTGAGCACCTTGGCCAGCTCGGTGATATCGGCCTGACTATAGGTTTCCACCGGCTTTCCCCCGACGCGCTTCAGGCTACCGTCGATGTCGAGTTCGTTCACGCCAATGCTAAACAGCTGCATCACCTCGCGCGCATAGTTTTCGTCGGGTACCCGGCCGGTCGCAGCGTCACCCTTTTGGTTGCCACGCATATTCAGATACACGCCCATGGCGCAAGACAGCGTGGCCGCTTCGAGCAGATCGCGGTAACTGCCGAATGCGCGTTGCTCCAGCACGTCGAGGTAGGCTGCCGCCGCCATGCCGCGCCAGGTCACCGGAAGTCCGGCCATGGATACGACGAATATTTCGGACCAGGCAAACGCCACCCGCTGGCGCAACCCATCCGGTGACCCGATCAACTTACGCCACTGGCTCGGGTCGACACCGGCAAAATCAAAGCGGTGCGCGAATTCCGCGTAGCCGTTGTCAACCATCCAGTCGAAATGCGGTTGGCTCAGCGGCGCTGCGAACTGTTGGTCCAGCCAGCCGCCATAACCGCTGGCGTGCACCGCGGCGATATCGGCAGCCGTGGCGGCAAAGCCAGCCTGCGCGAGAAAGCGCGCCACCTGTGCATCGGTCAGCCCAGACACCGGGCCAGGCCCTGAAGACGCACCGCCACCGCAGGCTTGAAGCGCTGCGGCTGCGAGCACCGCAGGCGCTGGCCCGACGCGCGCCGGCGCGGGCTTCATCGACTGGCTCCTACTGGTTTCGACCCGCTGGCTATTGGTCAAAAGTTCCACCATGCTGCTCGGGGTTGATTGTGGGCATATTGTCCGTTATGGCTGATGCATAGAGATAGCACGACTCTAAAGATGCCGCCGTATCGACAAATAATACCTTGCACCTTGGCGCAGAACAAGTAGGCGGCGCCGACCCACGCCTAGACTGGCAGTATCCATAGATTCTGGTGTGCAGCCGCAATCTACCCACATCCCCCCTATCAGGAGACCCGCTATGTCCATCACCGATTCAACGTTGTCGGCCGTCCAACAGGCTGGGCAATCGATCGACGCCGCGCGACTGGCTTTGGCCAGCGCCGTTCAAGAACAGGGCCTTCGCGTCATGGCAGCCGTAGCCGGGCAGCCCTTCAGCGGGGAAAACGACAAGTTATTCGCCAAATGGAAGACCGTCTCCCGACTCGCGCAGGAAGTCAGCGCGATCGAGGAGCAGTTCAAAGCTATCCATCAAAGCACCATCGCGCTGGTAGAGGAGCCGACCACCTTGCTCGTCGCGATGCCTTCGCTGAGCCGGGGGAAAAATGGCGCAGGTATGAGCCGCTACGAAGCACCGCAGTCTGCCGCCGAGGACGTGCCCCTCAAGGCGGGCAAGGGCGCTCATCCGGGCTCCAGCGCGCCACTGCGCGCAATGCGCAAGGCAAGCCATCGGGAGCCGGGCCTGAGCGTCAACGACAGCCTGCTGCTCGCATACCTGACGACCGGCTTGAACCGCAAGCGCTGGACCCGCATGACCCAAGACACGATGGCCGAAGGTTCAGCCTTGGCACGCGGCTCGATCGGCGCCTCGCTGCATCGCCTCCTCAACGCGGGCCGGGTGCTTGAGGAAGAAAAAGGATGCTACAAGTTGCCATGAAGCCGTCGCCGGGATGATCGGCCACGCAGGCCTTCCGATGCGGCCCGGCTGACCCTCCAACAAATCAGCCACAAACCAAAAATTTGTCGCTAAGGCGCGGTCCAGAACTGCCGCTATGGGTCCAAATGGCCCATAGCCCGACAACCCCGATCTGGGACACTGAAGGCGCAACTCATTCGGGAACGAAGCTCTCGCTTTCCCCCACCACCACAGAGAACCACCATGAGTACATCCAATGGCAATAGCCAGCCATCCGACAGCCCAAAACCCAATGGCCCCTTCTGGTCGGGCGGCGCCGCAGATCGCAACGCCTTGGCAGAGCTGCTGTACCTGATGGGCTCCGACGCGCGCGGCGCCGATGCGCTGCCGGCGGTACCGATCTTGATGCGCATTGTGCGCGAGGGCAACACCCTGTTTGCCGAAGGTGCCCAGGCCGAGGCCATCTACTTTATCCGGGCCGGCACCTTCAAGACCTTTCGCACCGCCGAAGACGGCTATGAGCAGGTGCTCGGATTCGCCGGTCGAACCGAGCTGGTGGGCTTCGAATCCATATCCACCGGCCACTACGCGAGCGCAGCCGTTGCTCTGGAAGACTCCAGCGTCTACGCGCTGCTGCTGCGTGACCTGCTGTCGGTCGGGAAGCGCAACGCCGGCCTGGACCGCACGGTGCTGCAGGCGGTCAGTCGGGCGATGGTGCGCCGCGGTGAACTGGCCGGCGTGATGTCTGCGGTAGCCGCTGAAGTCAAACTGGCCCGGTTTTTTGTGCACCTATCGGATTTCATGCGCGTGGCAGGGCAGTCGGCGTTGGCATTTCATTTGCGCATGAGCCGGCGCGACATAGCAAGCTACCTCGGCGTCGCGCACGAGACCATCAGCCGCGCGATCGCCGCGCTGGTGAATTTGCAACTGGTGTCGGTCCATGCCCGCGATGTGCAGATCCGGGATATGCGTGGCTTGCAGGCGCTGTGCGGCGGCACCCGCCAGCCCGTCCATGATTCCAATGCGCGCCATGCTTAGGCTGACAACGCGCGTGTTTGCATCGCAAGCGCTAGTCCATCCGCCCTGCCGCCGGTAGCAACCGGTCCGTTCCGCGACGAGCCTATTCCTGATACCGGGCGCGCACGGTGGCTGCGAGCATGCCGCGCGGATAGCTTGAAGATAGCCAGTCGCTCGTCTTCAGTAGCGATGCGCGATACCGCCACGGGGCAGCCCTCTCGCCTGGGGCCTTCTCCAAATAAGGGTGCTAGGATTCGCCAAAGCGATGTTTGAAAAAATTTTCCGTACTTCGGAGGCAATATGAAACGCAGCGCCTATACCTTTTCGCTTTCGACCGATCGTCAATAAAGTGCAGGAGCAACTGTGGGGCGCTGGGCCCTACCCGCCGCGCACCATCATCGAGGTGCACTGCCTGAATCAAGACGATATTGTTGAGGTAGAGGGAACTTTTTATTCGCCCGTCAAACGATGAGCCGCGGGGCAGCGCCGGCCAACTGCATCCAAAACCCTATCCGGGTCTAGTTTTGGGGCCTATGCAAGCCGTGGCCGAATGCAAGCCTTCTAGCAACATGGCTAGACCTTCTTCTTGAGCGACTTCACCGCCAGGAAGTCGTCCTGGCCGGCTCGCCAGGTATCCGCCTTGGGAGCTTGGTAGGTGCCCAGTCGCTCGTAACTTCTACCGGGCGTGCGTTCGCCTTTTGCAGAGGAGACAGCGCGCCTGCCCAAGTCGGTTGCGCTGTTGGTCATTACCCGCCGATTCAAGTCCCACAGCTTTTGCAGGTAGCCCTCGCGAATCAGCTTTTCTACTTTGCTGCTGGCGTGCTGAAACCCCACCATCTCGAAAATGGCTTTGTTGCTCATCGGGCCGTTGTCTACCAACACCGCAAGCAATCGCAAGGAGTCAGGCGGGAGTTCCGTCATCCCCATACCATACGCCCAAGAGGCTGGTTGGGCGCATTTTTTTTGGGCTCTCCGTGTAAAGACGAACCCGCCCTATGCCGAGCACCCAACAAAAAGGCCCCGCGATGGGGCCCCGCCCTTCCCTCGTGCTGGTTGCCATGTCGTACCGATGAGGGCGGCAACCTGAAACTGATCGTCGAATCCGGGAAGCACCTCGCGAGCGGTGGCATCAAGGGCGGCTGGACAACGTCGACCTCGCTGAAAACGTCCGGCATGAAGCGCGCGGCGCAAGCTCAGGTTGCCAGGCATCAAACAGTCGCTGGTTGATGTCTTGGCGTGTCAGGTTGAGCCACCCCGGGGCCATCGCATCCAAAATATGGGCCCCCACCTGCCCCTCGCCGATGCGCGCGATTTCCTGCACAGCTTGCCGTTGTGAGGCGAGCAGATGGCTTCGGTCTACGAATGTTTTGATGAGCAGTTGCTGCGCCTTTTTCAGCAACTGCGTATTCCGGTCATCGTGACCGGTGATTCCGGTGGATCGTGACCGGTCGCGCAGCGTGGTGAGTTGCGCGCTCAAATTGTAGGGGTATCGGTCACGATGTCTCGGTTTTGGTCTCCTTGTTGATGGTTTTTGGCTTCTGGCGCAGAGAGTCGCCCGTCAGGGTGAAACGGTGATGCTTTTGCATGAGGCGATCCAGAATGGCGTCGGCAATCGTGGCGTCGCCGACCCAAGCGTGCCAGTGTTCGATCGGTAGCTGGCTGGTGATGATGGTGGCTTTGTTGGCTGCCCTGTCGTCGATGATCTCCAGCAGATCGGCCCGGGTCTGGCTGTCTAGGCCGGTCATCCCCCAGTCGTCCAACAGCAGCACGTCAGTGCGTGCGAGTTGGATCAGCCACTTTCCAAACGTCCCGTTGCCGTGGCGCATGCGCAGTTCCTCGCCCATGCGTGGCACGCGCTGGTAAACGGCCGAGTGGCCGCGTCGGCAGGCGTACTGCGCCAGTGCGCAAGCCAGCCAGGACTTCCCCGCGCCAGTGGGCCCGGTGATCAGCACGCTGTGCCCGCTGTCGATCCAGTCACCGAGCGCCAGGCTCATCACGACGCGGCGCTCCAGCCCACGGCCGGCCCGGGCGTCGATGTCCTCGATGGCCGCTTGGGGATATTTCAGATGCGCGTGCTTGAGCAGCCGCTCCTGGCGCTTGTCGTTGCGCCAGTGCACTTCGCGGTCCACCAGCAGGCCCAGGCGCTCCTCGAAGCTCATCGCGCTCATGCCGGCCTGGGTGAGTTGGTCCTGCAGTCCGCCGGCCATGCCATTGAGCTTCAAGCCGCGCAGTTGTTCCAGTGTCGTGTTCATCATCATGGGGTGATCCTTGTTGTTGTTCGTCGTTATTGGTAATGCCCAGGGCCGCGGACATTGGCGTGCTCGGGGCTGGTCCATTCGGCGGTCATGACGGGGGCCAACTGGTCGCGGCCACTGGCCAGGATGTCACGCACATGGGCGACCTTCGTGGTGCCCAACTCCAGCGCGATCAGGCAGGCCGCCTCCAGCCGTGGTTTGCCATAGCGCTTGACCAGCGAGAGCAGGCCCAGGCAGGCGCGGTACGCATGCTCGGGGTGGCGCCTTTCGGTGAGCAGTCGCTCCACCGTGCGCCCGGTGGCCACGCCAATGCTCTGGCCCCAGTGGATCAGGCGCTGCGGTGTCCACTGCATGTGCGCCTGGTGGGCCACCGGCATGTGCTCAGCCACGGTGGTGAAACCTCCCACATGGGCGCTGCGCAGGTGCGAGGCGATGCGCTCGCCGCGGTGCAGAACCTCCACCGTGCGCGCCGTCACCCGCGCCTCCATGACCCGCCCGACCAAGGCGTTGGGCACGCTGTAGCGGTGGCCCTCGAACTCCACGTGGTAGTCGATGTGCACCCGCACCGTCTTGAAGATGGCCACCTCGTAGGGCTGTGCTGGCAGGGGCTGCAAGGCCGGCGCATCGAGTTCCTTGAAGGCGCTGGCGCGGCTGCCGGGGAGTTTCTGAAACAGCCTGAGGTTGAGTTGCTCCAGCAGTGGTTCGATGGCCTCGTTGACGTCATCGACGCTGGCAAAGCGCTGGTGACGCAGACGCATCAAAATCCAGCGCTCCACCACCTGTACGGCCGACTCGACCTTGCCTTTGTCCTGCGGGTGGTAGGGGCGAGCCGGCAGCACCGAAGTGCCGTAGTGGCGGGCGAAGTCCTCCACCGTATCGTTGGCCCGGGGTTCATACCGGTTGGGGTTGGCGATCAGGGCGCGGGGGTTGTCGGGGACGATCAATTGGGGCACGCCGCCAATGAAGGTCAGCGCCTGGGCGCAGGCACCCAGCCAGTCGGCCATGGTCTCGCGGGGTGTGGCGCAGGCAAACGTGTAGCTCGACGCGCCCAGCGCGGCCACAAAGATATGGGCCCGGCTGCCGTCGGTCAGCCCGATCGTGGGGCCGGCGAAGTCGATGAACAGTTTCTCCCCGGCACGGTGGATCTGGCGCATGGAGCGCTTGAGGGACTTGGCGTAGCGGCGGTAGTTCTCGCAGAACTGGGAGTACCGGTGGGTCGTCTGGCCGGGGTGCTGCGCTGCATGCTCCTCCCACAGCAGCATCAGCGTCATGCCTTTGCGCCGCAGCTCCTGGTGCATGCGACCATATTCGGGCACCACGAAGCCGCTGGCACGCTGGGGCGCACCGAGCAGTCGGTGTTGCAGAGCGGCCTCGTTGAGCAGTTCAACCTGTGCCCAGTCCAGGCCAGCGGCGGCCGCCGCGCTGACGTATTTGGCGACAACGCCTTTGGAGATGCCCAGCGACGCGGCGATGCGTTCGTGCGAGAGCTGGGCCTCGAGCTTCAGACGCAGAACGTCCTTGATCTTGCGCATAGTGATCCTTCGGGTATCGGGCATGCCGGCTCCAGCAAAGGCTGGGAGGCTACCCGCATGGGGGAACAAATATGCGCAGCTCATCACGCTGCTGACCTATGCCGTCGCGCCATCGTGACCGCGATTCCGGCGTCGTGACCGATATTCCGGTCAAGGCCAGAAATCGGTCACGATAAACCGGAATCACCGGTCACGACAAACCAGAATCGTCGGTCACGATCGGCCGGAATCACCGGTCACGGTCGACCGGAATACCCAGCAACTGGTCGCTGGTGCCCCACTCGCGGGTCAGGCGCTTGAAATAGGCACGCCGAACAAAGCGCGCCATCGACGGGTCGATTGCAGTTTGGGTGTACATGATGGTCAAAGGCGGTGGTCTTAGGAGTCTGAGCGACGGCCTTGCTGGACCTTGCGCCTTAAAAAAGCCACCTTCACGCTTTCCTGGCGGGAGCCGACCCAGCTCGTCTCGTTGAGGTCGACCAGTCGAGTCTTCATCGCGTGCGCGGTGTACTGCAACTCTTTTTCCATGCGGACGTGGTCGCGCTGCTCAAGTAGTGAGCCCATTAGCTTCAATGTGTCGAGCAGCCACGGGTTGTCTGCCGCGCGTCGGGTGAGGTCCGCCAGCATGCGCTCAACCGCGTCCCAGTCGCGACGGGCCACGGCGTCTCGCGCCAGACGCTGCAGGTCGGCCGATTCGATCTCGCTAAACCGCAGGGCCACCAACTGCTCAGCGCTGAAGTCTTGGTAGCTGGTCGACGACACGACCGGCAACTCGCGCAAGGCGCAATCGAAGGTGTGGGCAACGCCCTTGGCGTCCTTGGCCCGCACCAGCACCTTGAGCGCCGAGTTATCGGCGCTAAGTTCTTGGGCGCGTATGGCATAGGCCATAGGGATAGAAAG
>Ga0214919_10002088_pt1 | contig 31874 bp, 34 predicted proteins | sample LL1503_MetaG_FD_177994 | JGI IMG/M metagenome (GOLD analysis project Ga0214919, IMG submission 177994) | Freshwater microbial communities from Lake Lanier, Atlanta, Georgia, United States - LL-1503 | ecosystem: Environmental > Aquatic > Freshwater > Lake | place: USA: Georgia | collected... | reverse complement strand
ATGTCATTGGCCAAGTCTGCGCAACCCCCCACCTTGGATGCCCAGGCCGCGCGCAAGTGGCTTGAGCGGGCACGACCACAACCGGCTTGGCTCAGTGAAGAAGTGGCCCGGCGCATGCATCAACGCCTGGACTGGATTCGTCAGCCACCCCAAACTTGGGCCCATTGGCACCCCAGTGACAGCGGGGTTGAGGTCCACCCTTTGCTAAGACTTCGTTATCCCCGGGCCACGTGCTGGTTGGTGGAACCGAGCCCGCAACGTGCGGCATTTGCACGCCAACGTTTCACAGAGCCTTGGTGGCAGGCTTGGCGACGCGGTGCCCAGCAAGTGGCGCAACCGCCGGAGCGTGGGGTGGACATGGTGTGGGCCAATATGGTGCTGCACCACAGCGCAGAGCCGCTTCATTTGTTGAATTTGTGGCAAAAAGCCTTGGCCGTTGATGGATTTGTTATGTTTTCAGCCTTGGGGCCCGACAGTTTGCGCGAATTGCAGTCTGTGCACCAACAAATGGGATGGGGCCCACCGGGGCCGAACCTGACCGATATGCACGATTGGGGCGATATGTTGTTGGAGTCTGGGTTCGCTCAACCTGTGATGGACATGGAGCGAATCACCTTGACCTATGCCAGCGCGATGGACATGCTGAGCGATTTGCGCACCATGGGGCGCAATACACGCGCGGACCGGTTCCCATCATGCCGCGGCAAAACCTGGCGCCAGGATTGGTTGAAAGCCGTTGAGCAATGGGGCTCACGCAGCGCCAGCGATGGTCGCTTGCAGCTGACCTTTGAGGTGATATATGGCCATGCCATCAAGCCACCACCCCGCGTGCCCATGGCGGGTGAGAGTGCCGTTTCATTGGTGGACATGCGCGCCATGCTGTCACAAGCCAGGCCAACATGAGTGAAAGCAAAGCGTCAGCCAAAGTGCTTGCGCAGATTGCTAGAATACAGAAATTGAATTCACTCAGATGCATCCTTCTATGTGGCCACGAAATCAAACCATCTCAACGGCCACTCCAATTTTCACGTCTTCCAACACCATGAACAAGCTCTTTGGGAAATTGAACGCGGCCACGCTGATGCTGGGCGCCTGGATGGCCAACTCGGCTTGGGCAGTCAACGATCTGCCTGGCGGTCCGGCTGTGCGCCAACTTAACTTGCCTTTGGCAGCGACCAAAATTGCTGAAGAGCAGGCTTGGTTGCATTGGTTCATGCTGATCATCTGCACCGTTATTTTTGTGGTCGTTTTTGGCGTGATGTTCTATTCCATATGGAAGCACCGCAAATCGGTGGGCCACAAGCCTGCGACTTTTCATGAGTCGGTCAAGGTTGAAATTGCTTGGACCGTGGTGCCGTTCATCATTGTCATTTTGATGGCCCTGCCTGCCACCAAGGCTGTTGTGGCCAGCAAAGACACCTCCAACGCCGAGCTGACCATCAAGGTCACTGGTTACCAGTGGAAGTGGGGCTACGACTACATCAAAGGCGAAGGCGAGGGCATTGGCTTCGTCTCCACCTTGGACAACGAGCACCGCGAAATGTCCAACAATGGTGCCAAGGGCGTGGACATCGACAACTACTTGCTCAAAGTGGACAACCCCTTGGTGGTGCCGGTGGACAAAAAAGTGCGCATCATCACCACCGCCAACGATGTGATCCATGCGTTTGCCGTGCCCGCTTTTGGCGTCAAGCAAGACGCCATCCCCGGCTTTGTGCGCGACACCTGGTTCCGCGCTGAGCGCACGGGCGACTTTTACGGTCAGTGCCAAGAGTTGTGCGGCAAAGAGCATGCTTACATGCCCATCCATGTCAAGGTCCTCAGCGCCACCGATTACGCGGCATGGGTGCAAGACCAGCAAAAGAAAATGGCCGCCAAGCTCGACGACCCGAGCAAGGTGTGGGCGCTCGACGACATCCTCAAGCGCGGCGAAAAAGTTTATGCCGCCAACTGTGCGGCCTGTCACCAAGCCAGCGGCAAAGGGGCTGGCCCCATCAAGCCACTGGACGGTGCTGCCGTGGTGCTCGACGCCGACAAGACCCGGCAGATCAAGGTGCTGCTCAATGGCCAAAACAACGGCACCATGCCCGCATGGAAGCAGTTGAGCGACACCGATTTGGCCGCCGTCATCAGCTACACAAAAAACAACTGGTCCAACAAGACGGGTCAGTTGGTGCAGCCCGCCGAAGTCAAGGCCGCCCGTTAAACCCATGCCCCGATTGAGAAGGAAGATTCCATGAGCGCAGTTCTCGACCCCCATGGCCACACCGCTGGCGACCACGGGCATGACGATCACCACGGAGCCCCACATGGCTGGCGCCGTTGGGTGCATGCCACCAACCACAAAGACATCGGCACGCTGTACCTGTTGTTTGCCTTCACCATGTTGATGATTGGCGGCGTGTTGGCATTGCTGATCCGTGCTGAGTTGTTTCAGCCTGGTCTGCAAGTGGTCAACCCCGAACTGTTCAACCAACTGACGACCATGCACGGCCTGATCATGGTGTTTGGCGCCATCATGCCGGCCTTTGTGGGCTTTGCCAACTGGATGATTCCGCTGCAAATTGGCGCAGCTGACATGGCTTTTGCCCGCATGAACAACTTCAGTTTTTGGCTGATGATTCCAGCAGCTGCCATGCTGGCGGGTTCTTTCTTCATGCCTGGTGGCGCTCCGGCGGCTGGCTGGACTTTGTATGCCCCGCTGACCCTGCAAATGGGCCCCTCGCTGGATGCCGGTATTTTTGCCCTTCACCTCTTGGGCGCATCTTCAATCATGGGTTCGATCAACATCATCGTGACCATTTTGAACATGCGTGCCCCAGGCATGACGCTGATGAAAATGCCCATGTTCGTATGGACCTGGTTGATCACCGCTTACTTGCTGATTGCCGTGATGCCTGTGTTGGCCGGCGTCATCACCATGACCTTGACCGACCGCCACTTTGGCACCACTTTCTTCAACCCCGCCGGTGGTGGCGACCCGGTCATGTTCCAGCACATCTTCTGGTTCTTTGGGCACCCCGAGGTCTACATCATGATCTTGCCGGCGTTTGGCATCATCAGCCAAATCGTGCCCGCCTTTGCACGTAAAAAATTATTTGGCTACGCATCGATGGTGTATGCCACTTCATCGATCGCCATCTTGTCTTTCATTGTGTGGGCGCACCACATGTACACCACTGGCATGCCAGTGACAGGGCAGTTGTTCTTCATGTACGCCACCATGCTCATCTCTGTGCCCACGGGCGTGAAGGTGTTCAATTGGATCGCCACCATGTGGAAAGGTTCGATGACCTTTGAAACCCCCATGCTGTTTGCGGTGGGCTTCATCTTTGTGTTCACCATGGGTGGCTTCACCGGCTTGATTTTGGCCATGGCCCCGATCGACTTGCAACTGCAAGACGGCTACTACGTGGTGGCCCACTTCCACTATGTGTTGGTGGCCGGTTCCTTGTTCACCATGTTCGCTGGCTACTATTACTGGTCACCCAAGTGGACGGGCGTGATGTACAACGAAACACGCGGCAAGATCCATTTCTGGTGGACCCTGATTTCCTTCAACGTCACCTTCTTCCCCATGCACTTCTTGGGTCTGGCTGGCATGCCCCGTCGTTATGCCGACTACCCCATGCAGTTTGCCGACTTCAATGCGGTGGCTTCTGTGGGCGCTTTTGCCTTCGGTTTCGCCCAGGTGTACTTCTTCTTGTTCATCGTGTTGCCCACCATGCGTGGCCAAGGTGCTGCCGCACCCCAGCGCCCATGGGAGGCCGCTGAAGGCCTGGAGTGGGAAGTGCCTTCGCCCGCACCGTTCCATACCTTTGAGACCCCGCCCAAGCTTGATGCCACGGCCACCAAGGTGCTTTCGTTCTGATTGACAGCATGAGCCCGGAACAAAAAAAGCAAAACCTCAAGCTCGCCTTGATCTTGGCGTCGGTGGCGCTGGTTTTTTTGCTGGGCTTTTTGGCCAAAATCACCTTGTTGAGCAGCCCGGGTTAATTCATGACGCACAACCTGTTATTGCTGCGCAAGTTGGTCATCATTGCTGTGGGCATGTTTGCCTTTGGTTATGCACTGGTGCCCATGTACAAGGCCATTTGCGAGTTCACCGGCATCAACATCTTGGCCTTGGGTGAAAAAGAGGCCAAGGGCTCCAACAACGCGCGCGCCACGTTGGCCAATACGCAGGTTGACACCACCCGCAGCATCACCGTTGAGTTTGATGCCAATGCCCGTGGACCTTGGCAGTTCAGGCCCGCTCAGCGTTCTGTTCAAGTGCACCCTGGTGAATTGACGACGGTGATGTACGAGTTTGAAAACGTGCAAGACCGCACCATGTCGGCCCAAGCCATTCCCAGTTATGCGCCCCGCCAAGCGGCTGCGCATTTCAATAAGCTGGAGTGTTTTTGCTTCAATCAATACACGTTGGCACCGGGTGAAAAAAAGCAGTGGCCGGTGGTGTTTGTGGTTGACAACAAGCTGTCCAAAGATGTGACCACCATCACTTTGTCCTATACCTTTTTTGAAGTGGGTGCCAAAACCCCGGCCGCGCCTGTGGCCGCCTTGCCTTTGGCAGTCCCTGTTGGGGGCGGCGCATGAACGAAGTTTTGCCCGTGAAAGTGGCTAAAAACTCTTTTGCCCGTGCCATGTTGGCCGTGGCATGGTCGTTTTTGGGCATCCGCAAAAACAGCGGCTTTGCAGAAGACGCGGCCAAGGTGTCCCCCTTGCACGTGCTTTTGGTCGGGCTGGTGTCTGGTTTGATGTTTGTGATCGGGTTGATCTTGGTGGTCAACTGGGTCGTTGCGAAATAATTAGGAGTCGTTTCAATGAGCGCCAATACCCAGGGTGGAACACCTTACTACTTTGTGCCAAGCCCCTCACGCCACCCGGCGATGGCGGCATTGGGTTTGTTTTTTGTGATCCTGGGCGCGGGCCAATGGGTCAATGGCGCAGACTGGGGTAAATACGCCCTGTTCTTTGGCCTGGCGTTTTGGCTGTTTGTGCTTTACCAATGGTTTGGCGAGGCGATTGCCGAAAGCGAAGCGGGCAGCTATGGTCACAAGGTGGAATTGTCTTACCGCTGGAGCATGAGCTGGTTCATCTTCTCTGAGGTGATGTTCTTTGGTGCCTTTTTCTCCGCCCTGTGGTGGGCGCGAGCGCATTCGGTGCCCATGTTGGGCAGCTTGGAAAATGCCTTGCTGTGGCCAGACTTCAAAGCCGTTTGGCCCACGTTGGCTGCCGGCGCCACGGCTTCCCCCGCAGGGATCATTGAGCCGTTCCAGACCATGACGCCGTTTTGGTTGCCCACCATCAACACGGCTTTGCTGTTGTCCTCGGGTGTGACCTTGACCATCGCACACCATGCTTTGCGCGAAAACCACCGCGGCCGCACCATCACCTTCATGTGGCTGACGGTGTTGTTGGGCATCGTGTTCTTGCTGGTGCAGGGCTATGAATACGCCCATGCATACAGTGACATGAACCTCAAGCTGACTTCAGGGGCTTATGGTTCGACCTTCTTCATGCTCACCGGGTTCCACGGGTTCCACGTGTTTTTGGGCATGTTGATGTTGCTGGTCATCACTTTGCGTTTGCAAAAGGGTCACTTCACGGCTGACAAACATTTTGGGTTTGAAGGCGCAGCCTGGTACTGGCACTTTGTGGACGTGGTCTGGTTGGGTTTGTACATCCTGGTTTACTGGATGTGATGCCTCACAAGGCAACACCCTCAAAGGCCGCTGAGAGCGGCCTTTTTTGTCCCAAACCGCGATTGATTTGAACAAACTTCCATGCCGTGCTTGCAAGGGCGCGGCTCCACTCAATGACCGGCTGGAATGCCTGAGGGGTGGATATAACCCAATTTCCAAGCCAGCAGCACACACAGGAACAAAGCGATCGAAAACCCCACGCGCATGGCCAGTGCCCGCACCATGTTGTTGGTCTTGGACTCGCCGTTTCGCCCGTCACGCATCATGAAGAACAACGCCGCACCCAAGCTGCCAATGATGGCCACAAAAGCCAAAGCCACAATCCATTTCATGGCCCGATTATCGGTCTTGTTTTGACATGACCCCCAAGCCGTTGCCCGTTGTGAGCCGCCCCGCTTGGCGCAGCGCCAGGTGGTGGTTTGTCACGGCTGTGGCATTGGCATTGGTGGCTTTGACCGCGCGATTGGGGCTGTGGCAACTCGATCGGGCTCAGCAAAAAGAGGGCTTGCACAGCGCCCAGCAAGCCCAAGCCTTGCTTGAGCCATTGACCAATCTGGCATTTGAGTCGCCGGTGGATGCGACCGCAGGCTTGCATCGGCGGGTGAGCTTGCTGGGTGTGTGGGTACCAGAGCACACCATTTACTTGCAAAACCGGATGCAAAACGCCAAGCCAGGGTTTTGGGTGTTGACCCCTTTGCGCTTGTCACCCACGGCCATGGTTCTGGTTCAGAGGGGCTGGGCACCCAGAGACCGGGTCTCCAGTGATGCATTGCCTGCGGTGGACTCGCCCAGTGGATTGGTCAGCGTGCAAGGGCGTTGGGCGCCTGAGCCCTCGCGCATGGTGGAGCTGGGTGGCACCACGGATTCATCAGCAACAGGGTCGCCACCAAGGGCATCGGCACTCAGGCAAAATCTGGATGTGCAGACATGGGCCGCCGAATTGGGATTGCCCATCACAGCAACGGTGTTGCAAACCGGTCCGCCGTCTGAAGGGTTGGCGCGCGATTGGGCACCCGCCCTGTCGGGGGCCGATAAAAACCGGGGCTATGCATTTCAATGGTTCGCTTTGTCTGGCCTGGTGGTCATTTTGTTTGTTTGGTTTCAAATCATTTTGGTCCTGCGCCATGCCCTCCCATCCCGCACCTGACGACAACCAGCCCTTGGGTTTGACGGTCTACGACCTTCCCCAGCCGGTGGCCGTGGCGCAAGCCGATGGCAACCGCACTTGGGCTGGGCGTTGGCGCATGTTGGCCTTGCTATTGGTCTGTGCCTCGCCGGTGGTGGCCTCGTATGTCACGTATTACCTGATCAGACCTGAGGCCCGGCGCAGTTTTGGTGAATTGATCGAACCACAACGCGAGTTGCCCGCCATGACCACCACCGACATGGTTGGTCAACGTGCCCAATTGAAAGATCTCAAAGGCCAATGGCTGTTGCTCAGCGTAGCCCCGGCCGCGTGTGACACAGCTTGCGAAAAAAATCTGTATTTCCAACGTCAAATCCACGCTGGTTTGGGCAAAGAACGCGACAAAGTCGACCGGGTGTGGTTGATCACAGATGGCGCCGAAGTCGCGCCGGCCTTGCGCGCCTCCATTGCGGGCGCGTTGATGCTGCGGGTGGACCCACAAGAACTGCCCCAATGGCTGATGCCACAAACCGGGCACAAGTTGACCGAACATTTGTACTTGATCGATCCCATGGGGCGATGGATGATGCGCTTCCCACCCGGTTTAGAAGCCGAGAACGCACCCAAGCTCAAGCGTGATTTGGAACGCCTGATCCGTGCAGCTTCTTCTTGGGACTTGCCAGGGCGTTGAGCCCGCTTGGCGCACACCATGGACACCATCCCTTTGCTGGACCTCAGCCCCGCTGTGCAAATGCTGGGCATGGTCTTGTTTTTGGCTTTGGGGCCAGTGGCTTGGGTGTGGTGGTCCGGTGCTGCGCCGACGTCACTTTTGGTCAAGCGGCATCGGCTCACGGTCTGGGTGTTGTTCCTGACTTTTGATCTGGTGGTGTTTGGGGCCTTCACCCGCTTGACCGATTCGGGCTTGGGTTGTCCCGATTGGCCCGGTTGTTATGGGCAAGCCAGCCCTTGGGGCGCACAGCAGCCCATCCGGGCGGCCGAAGCTGCCTTGCCCAGCGGAGCGGTCACCTGGAGCAAGGCTTGGATTGAAATGGTGCACCGTTATTTCGCCACCTTGGTTGGCGCTTTGGTGCTGTTTCTGGCAGTGGCCAGCAGCTGGCGCACGGACGATGCAGAACTTGGGCCGCAGCGCTTGGGGGTCGGTTTGGCCTGGTTCACCTTGGCTTGGATTTTGATGCAAGGGGCTTTTGGGGCTTTGACGGTGACCATGAAACTCTTTCCGCTCATCGTCACCTTGCACTTGCTGGGGGGCCTGGGCTTGTTGGCCTTGCTGGTTTGGCAGGTGGGCTTGTTGCGTTTTGGCCTGGGTTTGTCCGCCCCTGTGTGGGTGGGGCCGGGCTTGCGCTGGGGCGTGGCTGCTGTGCTTTTATTGCTGGTGGCTCAAATCACGCTGGGTGGTTGGGTGAGCACCAATTACGCGGTACTGGCTTGCAACACCTTCCCTTTATGCCAAGAAAGTTGGTGGCCTGAGATGGACTTTGCCCGAGGTTTCGAATTGTGGCGATCATTGGGGCAAACCGCCACTGGCGATTGGCTGCCCATGCCGGCACTGGTGGCCATCCACTATGCGCACCGCTTGGGGGCGTATGTGGTCGTGTTGGCCATGGGGGGGTTGTGCGCTTTGCTGTGGCGGCACAGTGCGTTGATGAAATCCTGGGCGGTGGCCTTGGCGTCCTTGTTGTGTTTGCAGGTGGCCACGGGGCTGAGCAACGTGGTGCTCGATTGGCCGCTGGTGGCGGCTTTGTTGCACACCGCAGGATCTGCCGCAATGTTGGTGACATTGGTGGGCTTGTTGCGGCTGACCGTGCATGCGCGTGCCAAGCCAAGCCCGTTGGGGTTGGCCTCGAGGGCCGTCGCATGATGGAGCCGGTGTTCACCTTTGGCCAGCGCTGGCGGCAGTTTCAGGCCTTGACCAAGCCGCGTGTGATTCAGCTGATCGTTTTTTGTGCCCTCATTGGCATGGTGCTGGCAGTGCCTGGCGTGCCCACTTGGGCCGAAGTGCGTTTGGGGATCGTGGCTTGCTTGGGCATTTGGTTGGTGGCCGGTGCGGCCGCTGCGTTCAACTGCATCGTTGAACAAAGCATTGATGCGCGCATGCGACGCACCGCTTGGCGACCCACGGCCAAAGGGGAGTTGAGCAATGCCCAAACTTTGTTGTTCTCTGCTGCCTTGTGCATGGCGGGGTCGGGCTTGTTGTGGGTGTACGTCAACCCCTTGACGATGTGGCTGACCTTCGCCACCTTTGTGGGTTACGCGGTGATTTACACCGTGATTTTGAAGCCACTGACCCCGCAAAACATCGTGATTGGTGGGGCTTCTGGGGCCATGCCCCCGGTGCTGGGGTGGGCGGCCATGACGGGCGATGTGGGGCCAGAAGCCTTGATGCTGTTTCTCATCATATTTTTATGGACGCCGCCGCACTTTTGGGCGCTGGCTTTGTACCGGGTGGAGGACTACCGCAAGTCGGGTTTGCCCATGCTGCCCGTGACCCATGGAAATGAATTCACTCGACTGCAAATTTTGCTATACACCTGGGTCTTGTTGGCCGCCTGCATGATGCCCTTTGTATACCGCATGAGTGGTTGGTTTTATCTGGTGTGCGCGGTCATTTTGAGCGCCATGTTTTGTTATTACGGGCACGCCTTGTGGCGTCAGTATTCGGACGAGTTGGCGCGCAAGACATTCAAGTTTTCCTTGGTGCATCTGAGCTTGTTGTTTGCAGCCCTGTTGATTGACCATTATTTGTGAGTGGACCCGCCATGACTGAATGTGCCCGCAGAAGCTTTTTGGCATCCCTCGTGGCCACTGCCTTGGCCTTGGCTGCGTGTGCCCCGGCCAAGCCAGCGTTCAAGTCGTTTGACCTCACCGGCGCCGACTACGCCTTGGGCTTTGAGCTGACAGATCACCTGGGTCAGCGCCGCACCTTGGCGGATTTCAAAGGCAAGGTGGTGATGCTCTTTTTTGGCTACACCCAATGCCCGGACGCGTGTCCCACAGCCATGTTCCAGTTGGCAGAACTCAAGCGCGAACTTGGTGCACCAGGCGAACAAGTGCAAGGCTTGTTTGTGACTTTGGACCCGGAGCGGGACAGCTCTGACATGCTCAAAGCCTATTTGGGCAATTTCGACCCGAGCTTTTTGGCCTTGGTGCCCACGCCCGAGGAGTTGGAGGTGGTGGTCACGCACTACAAGGCTTACCGCAAGAAAGTGGCCGGTCCCACGCCCACCAGTTACACGCTGGACCACTTGGCTGGTTTTTATATCTATGACCCTAAAGGTCGTTTGCGCTTGTTCACCCGACCCAATATGGCGACGGCCGATTTGCGCTCAGATGTGACAGCCCTGTTGCAAGGCAGTTGACGCGACGCAATTGGCATCGCCCCGCCAATGAAAACGCCGCCCTCGGGCGGCGTTTCGCTGGGTGCAGCGCGGTTATGCGAACTCCACCAAACTGGCTTTCATTTTTTTCATGGCCGCCACCTCAATTTGACGGATGCGCTCGGCGCTCACCCCGTATTCGGCGGCCAGATCGTGCAGCGTCATGCCACCCGAGCCGTCGTCATTGACCTTGAGCCAGCGCTCTTCGACGATGCGCCGACTGCGCGCGTCCAAGGTGTCAAGTGCCATGGCCAAGCCATCGCTGGAGAGCACATCGCGTTGGTGCGCTTCCATCATTGCGGTGGGTTCGTGGCGCACATCGGTGAGGTAGGCGATGGGGCCAAAAGTGTCCTCGCCATCATCGCCCGGGCTGGGGTCGAGCACCACATCGCCACCGGCCATGCGCGCTTCCATCTCCAGCACCTCTTCGGGCTTGACGTGCAGGCTGCTTGCCACCTGTTCGACTTGCTCTGGACTCAAGCTTTGGCGGTGAGCATTGGCGTCGCTCACATCGGCACGCATGCCTTGCTTCATGGAGCGCAGGTTGAAAAACAGTTTGCGCTGGGCTTTGGTGGTGGCCACTTTGACCATGCGCCAGTTCTTCAAAATGTATTCGTGGATTTCGGCCTTGATCCAATGCATCGCGTAGCTGACCAGTCGCACACCTTGCTCGGGGTCGAAGCGCTTGACCGCTTTCATCAGGCCGACATTGCCTTCTTGGATCAGGTCGGCGTGGGGCAGGCCATAACCCAGATATTGGCGGGAGATGGACACCACCAAACGCAAGTGCGACAGCACCAGCTTTCCGGCCGAGGCCACGTCTTGGCTTTCGCGCCATTGGCGGGCAAAGTCCTGTTCTTGCTCCAAGGTGAGCATGGGCAAGCGGTTGACCGCAGAGATATAGGCGTCCAGGTTGCCCAAAGGTGGAACCAGCGCCCAGGGATTGGCAACGCTGATGGGGCGGCTGCTCAGTGCAAGTTCTGTCATGGCATTTCTCCTGAATGGATACTTAGGTGCGAATGTTAGCACTCTGTTGGTCAGAGTGCCAATGCCACGGTGTTGCAAGGGTTATCCCTTGGTATCGGTGGTTGATATTGTTGTTTTATTGATTAATTTGATGGGGCATCGTGCCCGCAAGGACCCGCCCCTTTGGGGAGGCTCTTGCGCTTCGCCCCAGCAGGTGGACAGATTTACCCGCCAGCAGGGGCTTGGGCCGATGGGGTGCCCAGCAAGGCTTGCGCGAATTCGCGTGCAGAGAAAGTTTGAAGGTCTTCCAAACTTTCACCCACGCCAATGAAATAAACCGGCACGCCCACGCCCCCAGTGCGCTGGCGTTCGCGTGACCACAAGGCGATGGCGGCGAGCACCCCACCTTTGGCCGTGCCGTCGAGTTTGGTCACGATCAAGCCAGTCAAGCCCAATGTTTGGTCAAACGCCAGCACCTGGGCCAAGGCGTTTTGCCCGGTGTTGCCGTCGATGACGAGCAGCACCTCGTGGGGCGCGGTGGCATCGGCTTTTTGAACCACGCGTTTGATTTTCTTTAACTCTTCCATCAAATGGGTTTGGGTCGGCAAGCGCCCAGCCGTGTCGACGATCACCACGTCTTTGCCGCGTGCTTTGCCCGCGCTGACCGCATCAAAGGCCACGGCAGCCGGGTCGCCCCCAGATTGGCTGACGATGTCGACCTGGCTGCGGTCGGCCCACACCTCGAGTTGTTCGCGCGCGGCGGCCCTGAAGGTGTCAGCGGCCGCAAGCAACACACTGGCCCCGCTTTGGCTCAGGTGGCGGGTGAGTTTGCCAATGCTGGTGGTTTTTCCCGCCCCATTGACCCCTGCGACCATGATCACACTGGGGTGGGCAGCGCCCAGTTCCAGCGGTTTCTCCAAGGGCTGGAGCAACTCGCTCAACAAATCTTCCAGCAGGGTCTGGACCTGGCTGGCGTCGGTGATGCCACGCGCCTGGACCTCTTGTTGCAGGCGTTTCATCAGGTGTTCGGTGGCCGCCACACCAGCGTCGGCCATCAGCAGGGCAGACTCCAATTCCTCATACAAGGCTGCGTCCACGCGAGCGCCAGTGAAAACGCGGGACAGACCTTGGCCGGTGCGGGCCAAACCTTTGCGCAAACGTTGCAGCCAACCACCGCGCTCTGAGTTGTCGGGGGCGGTTGCGTTGGGCGTTGCGGCCAAAGCCTCAGGGGCGGGTAGATTGACACCACCGGGGGCGGTGGCTTTGCTCTTTTTGAAAAAACTGAACATGCGGCTGGGTATATAGTTGTTGGATCGAGCAATGCTCAGTGTGTGCGTGGTCCCCATTCTATGAAACAGCTTTTAGCGTGCTGCCTGGCTGCAGCTGCCCTGTGCTTGTCGCCCCATGTGGGGGCTCAACAAGCGGCCAATCCCATCAGCACTTACACCTTGCCCAATGGCATGACCTTGGTGGTCAAACCCGATCGGCGTGCGCCCACCGCGGTGCACATGCTGTGGTTGAGGGTGGGCTCCATGGACGAGGTGGACGGTGTCTCTGGCGTGGCCCATGTGCTCGAACACATGCTCTTCAAGGGCACACCCAGCGTCAAAGCGGGTGAATTTTCGCGCCGCGTTGCTGCTTTGGGCGGGCGAGAAAATGCTTTCACAAGCCAAGACTACACCGGCTACTTTCAGCAAATTCCGGCCCATCGTTTGGCTGATGTGATGCAACTCGAGGCCGACCGCTTTGCCAATAATCAGTGGGCCGATGAAGAGTTTGTCAAAGAACTCGAGGTGGTCAAAGAAGAGCGCCGCATGCGCACCGAAGACGCCCCACGTGCCTTGCTTTACGAACAGCTCTCGGCAGTGCAATTCACTGCCTCGCCATATCGCCGTCCCATCGTCGGTTGGATGGAAGACCTGGACGCCATGAAGCCTGACGACGCCCGCGCTTTTTACAAGCAGTGGTACACCCCCGCCAATGCGGTGGTGGTGGTGGTCGGGGACGTGCAGCCCCAAGAAGTTCACCGCCTGGCGCTGATCCATTACGGGTCCATCCCCGCGCGGGCCTTGCCCGAGCGCAAACCACGCACTGAACCGCTGCAGCGCGGGATGCGCCGCTTGGAAGTCAAAGCCCCGGCCGAACAGGCCTACGTGACCTTGTCCTTCAAGGTGCCGACCTTCACCGGCTTTGATGGCAGCGCCAGCAACCAAGACGCGTTGGCCTTGACCGTGCTGGCCGCGGTGCTTGACGGCTACAGCAGTGCGCGGCTGGACCGCGCCTTGACCCAAGGGACAGACCGCTTGGCCGACAGCGTGGGTGCCCACAACGGTTTGAGCGGGCGCGGCCCCCAAACCTTTGTGCTCCAAGGCGTGCCCGCCCCTGGCAAAAGTGCGCATGACCTTGAGCGCGCTTTGCGCGAGCAAGTGGCCCGGGTGGCCCGCGATGGGGTCAGCGACAGTGAACTGCGGCGGGTCAAAAACCAGTGGGAGGCATCGGCCGTTTATGGTCGGGACTCATTGTTCAACCAAGCGCGCGAGATGGGCAGTTTTTGGGCCGAGGGATTGCCGCTCGATACCAACGACCGCTTGATCGCGGCTTTGCAAGCGGTCAGCGCCGAGCAGGTTCAATCGGTTGCGTCGCGCTACTTTGGCGACGATGCTTTGACGGTGGCGCATTTGTTGCCCCAAGCGCGCTCGGCTACCGAGGTGCGCAAACCCGCCACCCCCCTCAGACACGCAGGGGGTGGGCGATGAAGCGCTGCTTGCATTGGTGGTTGGGCGCGACACTGTGGGCGGGTGCGGCCCATGCCGCGATTCCGATTGAACACTGGACCTTGCCCAATGGCGCCAAAGTCTATTTGGTTCAAAGCCCTGGTCTGCCCTTGTTAGACATCCAAATAGATTTTGATGCCGGTGGGCGGCGCGACCCAGCCGGTCGCGTTGGTTTGGCCAGTGCCACGGCACAAATGATCGGTAAAGGCCTCCTGGCACGTGGGGGCGCGCCCGCGATGGACGAAAACGCCATAGGCGATGCCTGGGCCGACGGGGGGGCCTTGTTCTCCGCCTCGGCCAGCAGCGATCGGATGAGCTTTACCTTGCGCAGCTTGACGCGACCGGATGTGCTTGACGCCGCCATTCAATTGGCTGCCCGGCATTTGGCCGATCCGGCGTTTCCAGCCGACGTGTGGGCACGCGATCGCCAGCGCTGGAGCGCCAGTTTGCGCGAGTCACTCACCAAGCCGGCCACGGTGGCCGACCGCGCCTGGACGCCTGCGGTGTTTGGCTCGCACCCTTATGGACAGCAAACCACGCCCGAGAGCTTGGCGGCTTTGTCGGTGGCCGATATGCAGGCCTTCCATGCCCAACACATCCAGACTTGCCGCGCCAAGGTCAGCGTGGTTGGTGCGCTCGACCGTGCCCAGGTGCAGACACGGGTCACCCAGTTATTGGCTGGATTGCCCGCAAACGCCGCATGCCCTGCCTTGCCCGCCGTGGCGGAGGTAGCGCCCTTGTCACAGGCCAAAGAAATTTTGATTCCCTTTGCATCCGCTCAGGCCCATGTGACCATGGGCCAGCCCGGGTTCAAGCGCGATGACCCCGACTTTTTTGCCCTGACCGTGGGCAACTATGTGTTGGGCGGCGGCGGTTTCGTGTCGCGTTTGACCGAGCAAGTGCGTGAAAAACGCGGCCTGAGCTACAGCGTGTACAGCTATTTTTCGCCCGGCTTGCACGCGGGCCCCTTTGCCATCGGACTGCAAACCCGCCCCGACCAAGCCCGCCAAGCGGTCGAGGTGGCCCGCTCGGTGTTGAAAGAATTTGTTGACAAAGGCCCCACCGAGGCCGAGCTGCAAGCGGCCAAGGACAACCTCAACGGGGGCTTTGCGCTGCGCATTGACAGCAATCGCAAACTGCTCGACAACCTGGCCAACATCGCTTGGCACCAATTGCCTTTGGACTACCTCGACACCTGGACCCAAAAGGTGCAAGCCTTGACTGTGCAAGACATCGCCCAAGCGTTTGTGCGCAAAGTCCAGCCCGATCGCTTGGTGACCGTGGTGGTTGGGGGTGCCCCCTGAAGCCCGTGGCCAAAGCACCCAGTGCGCATCGCCGTGCCAAGGCCCCGGGCGAGGTGCGCATCATTGGGGGCATCTGGAAGCGCAGCAAGCTCAGCGTGTTGGACCGCCCCGGACTGCGTCCCACGCCCGACAGGGTGCGCGAAACCTTGTTCAATTGGCTCGGACAAGACTTGAGCGGTTGGCGCTGTCTGGACGCATTTGCCGGCAGCGGGGCCTTGTCGTTTGAAGCGGCTTCGCGCGGTGCCAAAGAGGTGGTGGCTTGTGAGACCGATGCCGCTTTGGTGGCGCAACTGTTGGCCAGCAAAGAAAAGCTCAAGGCCGCAGCAGTGCTGGTGCAACGCGCCAATGGTTTGAATGCCATGCTTGCGCAAGCCCCGGCCAGTTGGGACCTGGTGTTTTTAGACCCCCCGTTTGACAGTGGTTTGTTGGCCCCGAGTTTGCAAGCAGCTGCGGCGGTGCTCAAGCCAGGTGGGCGGGTCTATGTGGAGGCCGGTGAAGCTTGGGCAGATGCGCAATTACAGCCCATGGGTTGGCAGCTCCAGCGGCACATGCGCGCCGGAGCGGTGCACGCCCATTTGCTGACCCGAACCAGCCAAGCCCCAGCGGATAATTCAGCCCCAATTCAACAGGAGTGAACATGCGCCAACCCGTGATTGCGGTTTACCCCGGCACCTTTGATCCCATCACCTTGGGCCATTTGGACTTGGTTCAACGCGCCTGTTTTTTGTTTGATCAGGTGGTGGTGGGGGTGGCCATGGCCCACCACAAAAAAACCTTGTTCAATCTGGATGAACGGTTGGAGATGGTGCGCGAGGCCACGGCCAAGCTGGCCATGGTGCGGGTGGCCCCGTTTGAAGGCCTGGTGCGCGACTTTGTCCGTGCCCAAGGCGGTGTGGTCATGGTGCGCGGCGTGCGCTCGGTCAGCGACTTTGATTACGAACATCAATTGGCTGGCATGAACCGCCACCTCATGCCCGAGGTGGAAACCATTTTCATGGCCCCATCGGCCAGCCAGCAACACACCTCCAGCACCTTGGTGCGTGAAATCACCCTGCTCGGTGGCGAGGTCGAGCCTTGGGTCACCCCCGAGGTGTTGCGCCGACTGATGGCCAAAAAGCAAGCCGCGACCTGAACCATGTCAGATATTTTTTTGGTGCGCCATGGCGAAACCGCTTGGAACCGCGAGTTGCGCTTTCAAGGCCAAATTGATGTGCCCCTCAATGACCTGGGATTGACCCAGGCCCAGCGCTTGGCGGACCGTTTGCGCCAAGAATGGAAAGGTGGTTTTGACAAGCCCCTGCATTTGGTCAGCAGCGACTTGCAACGTGCCCATCAAACCGCAACCACCTTGGGTCAAGCATTGCAACTGCCCGTCACTGCCCATGCACCTTTGCGCGAGCAGCATTTTGGTTTGTTTGAAGGTTTGCTATCGGCCGACATTCAGCGCGCGCATGCCGATGTGTGGCGGCGCTGGTTGCAGTTCGATGCCGACTTTGCCATCCCTGGCGGTGGCGAGAGCACTCGCCAGTTCCATGCCCGCGTGTCCCAGGCGGTGCGTCAGTTGGCACAGACCCATGCCGACAAGACCTTGGTCGTCGTCACCCACGGCGGGGTGCTGGACATGTTGTGGCGCAGCGCCCAAGCTTTGTCGCTGGACGGTCCGCGCACCTGTGATATTCCCAATGTTGGCTTGAACCATTTGCGCTGGGTGGGCGAGCAGCCTGAGATTTTGGTGTGGGCCGATACGGCGCACTTGAATGGTTTGCCCGAGCAACCCAACTTCAAGCAACGCTTGCGACCGGTGGTCTGATGGTTGGCTGCAAGCATGTTGATGGCCTATGCCGCGCCGCGCAGGTTTTTACATGCGGTGCAAATGTGCGCTCAGCGCACCCGGAGTCGACATGGCTTTGATGATCACCGACCAATGCATCAACTGCGATGTGTGCGAGCCCGAGTGCCCCAACCAAGCCATTTACATGGGTGTCGAAATCTACGAAATCGATCCCGACAAATGCACCGAATGCGTGGGGCATTTTGATGAACCCCAATGCGTTCAGGTGTGCCCAGTGGCGTGCATCCCGGTCAATCCCCAACGCATAGAAGATACCGACAGTTTGTGGTCCAAATTCCATCGGCTTCAGGCCCAAGCAGACTAAGGCCCAAGCCCAGTCTGCGGGGCTTGGTTTCTCGATCAAGACGGTGTCGTGTCAGGTGACGCTGGCTTGGGCGAGGGCGTTGGATCTTGTGGCGCGGCCTGTGCGGGCCGTGGCGGTTTAGGGCGCGCCGGTTTGCTGGTGTGGATGCGCAGTGTGGCGCGGGTGAAGTCGCCGCTGAGCAAGTCGTCCGTGGCTTGCAAGCTGCGTGTGACGCAAGCGTCAATCAATTCGCGTTGATCGGGGCTGGGTTTTTTCAGCACCCAGTGGATCACCTCGGACTTCACCCCTGGGTGGCCAATGCCCAGGCGCAAGCGCCAAAAGTCGGCCGAGCCCAACTTGGCTTGGATGTCGCGCAAACCGTTGTGACCAGCATGGCTGCCCCCGAGCTTGAGCTTGGCTTCGCCAGGTACCACATCGAGCTCGTCGTGCACCACCAAAATTTGTTCAGGCGCTATTTTGTAAAAGCGCGCCAATGCGGCCACCGATGTGCCAGAGGCATTCATGAAGGTTTGCGGCTCCAACAGCCAGATGGTTTGGCCGCCGAGCTGGCTGCGTGCCATCAAACCTTGGTAGCTTCGCTCATGCTGCAAGTTGAGCTTGAGCTGGCGCGCCAATGCATCCACCCACCAAAAGCCCGCGTTGTGGCGTGTGTGCTCATACTCGGTGCCTGGGTTGCCCAGGCCCACAAACAACTTGATCATGTGTGCATTATCTGGCCCCTTAGCAAAACGGCCCACCGAGGTGGGCCGTTTTCAAACTCAAGAGCAGGCCCGAGGGCTTATTTCTTGGCCGCTGGCGCGGCGGCGGGGGCCGCTGCGGTTGCTGCCGGGGTCTCTTCTGCTGCCACGGATACCACGGCCACGAGCACCGGGTTGTTTTTGCCAGAGACCACTGCGCTCACACCGTTGGGCAATGTGATGTCTTTGAGGTGCAACGAGGTGCCTTTTTTCAAGCCACTGAGGTCGACCGCGATGAACTCGGGCAGGTCGGCAGGCAGGCAAGACACTTCGATCTCGGTCAGCACATGGTTGATCAAGCAGGCGTCTGCTTTGACCGCTGGTGAATTCTCTTGACCGCTGTAATGCAGTGGCACCTTCATGTGCAGCTTGGTGTTGGCGTCGACACGCTGGAAGTCGATGTGCAGCACCAATGGCTTGAAGGGGTGAAACTGCACGTCACGCAGCAACACCCGTGCGGATTGTTGGTTCAACTCCATGTCCAAAATGGTGGAGTGGAAAGCCTCTTTTTTGAGGGCGTGCCATAAGGCGTTGTGGTCGAGTTCGATCAGTTGGGGCTCGCCCGTTCCGCCGTACACAATCCCTGGCGTGCGGCCAGTGATGCGCAGACGGCGGCTCGCACCCGTACCCTGCTTGCTTCGCTCAAATGCGACAAATTTCATGATGACTCCTGTGTGAATCCACCGCGACCAGTGAGATTCAGGGTTAAAAAAAGGGCTGCGAACAGCCCGCTGGTGAGTTCTTTGACAAGGCAATGCTTTAAAACAATTGCTCCTGGTCAGAGAACAAACTCATCACCGACTCGCCTTTGGCAATGCGCTGGATCGTCTCTGCGATCAGCGGGGCCACCGAGAGTTGGCGGATTTTTGGGGATTGGGCAGCACCCATGGTCAAGGGGATGGTGTTGGTGATCACCACCTCGTCCAATGCGCTGCCTTGGTTGATGCGTTCAATGGCGGGGCCAGAAAATATCGGGTGCGTGCAATAGGCATAGACTTTTTTTGCACCACGCTCTTTGAGCACTTCGGCTGCTTTGACCAAGGTGCCTGCGGTGTCGATCATGTCATCCATGATCACGCAGTTGCGCCCTTCGATCTCGCCAATCACGTGCATGACTTCGCTCACATTGGCTTTGGGGCGGCGTTTGTCGATGATGGCCAAATCACAGCCCAGTTGTTTGGCCAAAGCGCGAGCACGCACCACACCACCCACATCGGGTGAGACCACGATCAGGTCTTCGTAGCCTTTTTGCCGCAAGTCGCCCAGCAGCACTGGGGAGGCGTAAATATTGTCCACCGGGATGTCAAAGAAGCCTTGGATTTGGTCGGCATGCAAGTCCATGGTCAAGATGCGCGCCACACCCACGGTTTGCAGCAAATTGGCCACCACTTTGGCCGAAATCGGCACCCGGGTCGAGCGCGGGCGGCGGTCTTGGCGGGCGTAGCCGAAATAGGGGATGACGGCGCTGATGCGCTCGGCCGATGCCCGTTTGAGGGCGTCCACCATGATGAGCAATTCCATCAGGTTTTCGTTGGTGGGCGCACAGGTGGGCTGGACCACAAAGACGTCTCGGGCGCGAACGTTTTGGTGCAACTCGACCGTGACCTCGCCATCTGAGAAGCGCCCGACCGTTGCGGCGCCGAGTTCAATACCGAGGTTTTCGGCAATTTCTGCGGCCAAGCTGGGATTGGCATTTCCCGTGAAGACCATGAAGTCGGAGGTAGGGGTCGACATGATGAAATTGTTTGAAATAACGGACCAATGACTACCAACACCACAACAACATGCACCCACGGTGTTGCCCGTGACCATCATGTGCCGCCATGAAACTGTGGCAGGGGAGGAAGGACTCGAACCCTCGCATGCCGGAATCAAAATCCGGTGCCTTGACCAACTTGGCGACTCCCCTACACCGGCAAAAAACCAGAAGTCTTTTGCCAATCAACCGTTGCTGAAAGCCCAAGCTGCCAAGGGATGGACTTTCAAATTGCGACACAGCTTGATTTGCCAGCCTTGGGGTGTTGCGGGCCACTCCAGAGGATGGGGCAGTTGGGCAAACACCGCACTGCCAGAACCGGTCATCCGAGGTTGCAACCCAAGTCGCGTGAGCCAATCGAGGGCTTGCGTGACTTCGGGACACCACTTTTGGGCCACCGGCTGCAAATCGTTTCGACCAAAGTCAAAGCCTTGTGCAGCAAAGCCCGAGATTGTAGCAGGGTCTGTGTCTCGTTTGAGCTCTGGGTCTTTGAAGATCTGTGCGGTTTCCAGCCCTGCAGCAGGCTTGAGCACCACAAATTCAGCTTCGGGCAAGTCGATCGGGGTGATGCGCTCGCCCACGCCCTCCACCCAGGCCGATTGGCCGCACAAGAAAAACGGCACATCCGCGCCCAAGGACAGGGCCATGGGCAGCAAACGCTCGAGGGGCCAGTTCAGCTGCCACAAGCGGTTGAGGGCCATCAAGGTGCTGGCCGCATCGGATGAACCGCCACCCAATCCGGCTTGGCTGGGCAACTGCTTGTCCAAGGTAATGTGTGCGCCCGCTCGCACGCCAGCGGCCTTTTGCAAGGCTTTGGCCGCTTGCACGCACAAATCATCGGCTGGCAAGGGGGTGCCCAGGTCCAGGCGCGTGATGGCTGATCCTGGGGTGGTTTCGATGTGCAACCTGTCGCACCAATCGATCAGCATGAAGACCGATTGCAAGGCATGATAGCCGTTGGGCAGCCGATCCACGATGTGCAAAAACACATTGAGTTTGGCCGGCGCAGGGATGTTGTAGAGCGCACTCATGGCCGGGTGGCAATTTTCAAGGTCACAGCGGGCTGGGGGCGGACTCTGCGCGCGGTCCAAGCGCCCGGCGTGCCGCTGCGCTCGATGGTCCAGCCAGCAACGGGCAGGTCGCGCCCAGCCAGCCAGTCAAACAAAGCCGGTACCGGAATGTCTGTGCCGATAGCAGTTTGGGTCATTTCGTCCAGGCTGGCAAAGCTGCGGGTTTGGCCATTTTGTTGCCATTGGGCCAGCCCAGGCGACCAGCGCAGGACCAAGCCCACCTGCCCCAGCGGCGAGAGCAAGGACAACTCGCCTTGGATGGCATCGCCTTCCAGTTCAAATTCGGCAGACACGTTTTGTACCGGCTCTTGGTGCACGGTCAGGCTGATGCGACCTTGCCAAAAGCCGTCCCGTGGCGGGGAGGGGGTGTTGGCACAGGCACTCAAGGCCGTGGCCAAGCAAAGCCACGCACACCGCACCCAGTTCAAAGATCGACTTTCAAGCGCCGCAAAGTCTCGCGCAGGGTGTCGTTGTCAGCTTCTTTTTGCAAGCCTTCACGCCAAATGCTGCGTGCTTGATCGCGTTGGTTGAGTTGCCACAGCACCTCACCCATGTGGGCTGCAATTTCAGCATCGGCTTGGTTGGCGTAGGCTTTTTTCAACAGCGACAAAGCGGCCGGCAAGTTGCCCAACCGAAACTCCACCCATCCCAAGCTGTCGGTGATGGAAGGGTCTTCGGGTGCCAACTCCAGGGCGCGGGCAATCAACTGCTTGGCCTCGGCCAGGCGCAGATTGCGCTCGGCCAAGGAATAGCCCAAGGCGTTGTAAGCATGCGGTTGGTTGGGCAGGCGCTTGATCAATTCGCGCAGCCTGCGTTCCATGTCATCGAGGCGGTCGAGTTTTTCGTCGATCATGGCCAGTTCGTACAACAAATCGTTGTCCTGCGGGTCGCGCAACACAGCCTGACTGATCAACCCATGGGCCAACAGGTATTGCTTGTTGTCGCGCAGCAATTTGACCTCGGCGAGCAACTTGCCGCGCTCTTGGATGGCGCTGTTGACGGGCAGGCTTTGAATGAGTTTGCGTGCCTCATCCAACTTGCCTTGTCTTGCCAACAATTGGGCGCGTCGACTTTGGGCTTGAACCAAAAAGTCGGGATGTTCGATTTTCTCCAGCCACACCATGGCGGATTTTTCATCCCGCAGTTTGTCGGCTGCTTGGGCCAAGCCCAAATAAGCCTGCGCCATGCCCCGCTTGGGTGGGGCTGTCCTGTCTTGCACCAAACCCAGGTAACGCTGCAAAGCCTGTTGTGCCGCAGGCAATCGGTTTTCGTCAGCGTTGAGCAAACCCAGCATCAGCCAGGCTTCGGCCACCTGGGGTTGGGTTTGGGTCATGCGCTCGAGTTGAGCGCGGGCGGGTGTGTAAAGCTTGTTCTCCAGTTGCCACTGGATCAGCCCCAAGCGCAGCTCGGGCAACTCCACTTTGGCCAATGACAGATCCAATAAGGCCATGGCCCCTGGCACGTTCTTTTCGAGCAAGTCCAAGGCCAACAAGCCTGGGTCGATGGCGGTGGGTTCGGCATCAAAGGCTTTGCGTGCCGCCTCCAAAGCGCCCGTGGTGTCGTTGGCAGCCAAGCGCACCCGGCCCACGCTGGACCAGGCAGCCGCTGCAGTGGCAGGTGCTTGCAGGTAGGGTGCAATGGCCTGCTCCAGCACCGAGGCCGCTTTTTTCTTGTCGGCCACTTGTCCAAGGTGGCGGTGCAAATTGGCCAAGGCGAGGTTTTGTTCGTTGGGCGCAGTCAAAGCGACTTCGGCGCGCAAGGCCTCCGAGCTGTCGCCCACGCGATTCAATGCCAGCAAGATTTGCAGGATGTACAAATTGGCCTGGCGTGAGTTGGGGTTGGCCGATTTCCAGGCCCTGGCCGCTTGCAAGGCCGCATCTCCCGAGCGCGATTGCAAGGCCAAGTCCACGGCCCGTTGGTACAAGCGCACATCGTTGGTTTTGGTGGCCGCATCCAGCAGCAAAGAAAATGCCGCCCCGGGGTTGTTGTCGCGGGCGTTGAGTTCGCCCAGCAACACCTCGTAAAAAGCCTCTGCCATGAGGGCCGCTTCTTGACGCGCTTGGGCTTGTTGCCGCGCCGCTGCGGTTTGACCCCAAGCCGCACTCGCCCCCCCCAACAACAGACACAAGGTCCAGCACGCTGATTTTTTCATGCACGGATGATAATCGCTGCTTTGCTTTTTCATCCCCACGCATGCCTGAATTACCCGAAGTTGAAGTCACCCGGCTGGGCTTGGTTGGGCCCTTGCAAGGAGCCCGCATCGAAGCGGCTTATCTGGGCAAGCCCCTGCGCTGGCCTTTGCAGTGCCTGCCCCAGAGCTTGGTGGGGCGCACCATTTTGGATGTGCGTCGCCGTGGCAAGTACCTGTTGATGGACCTCAGCGAGGGTTTGTTGCTGTGGCACTTGGGCATGTCGGGCAGTTTGCGGCTGTGGCCCACCAGGCCCGACCCGGGCTTACACGATCATTTTGACTTGATGACCACACATGGTTGTTTGCGCTTGAACGACCCGCGCCGCTTTGGCGCTGTGGTTTATGCCCCGGCCGAGAGCAGCCCCCAGGCGCAGCAATTGCTGGGGCATTTGGGGTTGGAGCCTTTGCAAAGCGCATTTCAGCCCCAGGGTTTTCATCAGGCTTTGCGCCAAAGGCGAACCGCGATCAAACAGTTGCTGCTCGCGGGTGATGTGGTGGTGGGAGTGGGCAATATTTACGCCTGCGAAGCCCTGTTTTTGGCTGGCATCCGCCCCACGCTGTCGGCCCAGCGCATCAGTCGACCGCGCGCTGCGGCCTTGCATGCGGCCATTCAACAGGTGTTGTCGCGGGCCATTGCCATTGGCGGGAGCAGCTTGCGTGACTTCACCGGAACCGAAGGGCAAAGCGGTTATTTCCAACTCGAGACCAAGGTGTATGACCGCGAAGGTCAGCCATGCCGCGAATGCGGCACCACCATTCGCCGCCGGGTGCAGGGACAGCGCTCAACTTTTTATTGTCCCCAGTGCCAGCGCAATTGAGGCCATGGACTTGGACTTGCATCGCTTTGCACCCTTGCTGATCCAGTGGCAGCGCCGCCATGGTCGTCACGACCTGCCTTGGCAGGCGAGTCTGACACCTTACCCCGTGTGGCTGTCAGAGATCATGCTGCAGCAAACCCAGGTCAGCACCGTCAAGGTGTATTTCGAGCGGTTTATCCAGCGTTTTCCAACGGTTCAGGCATTGGCCGGTGCTGACCTTGATGAGGTGATGGGCCTGTGGAGTGGCCTGGGTTACTACAGCCGTGCCCGCATGCTGCACCGCTGTGCCCAAGAGGTCGTGCAAGCGCATGGCGGCGTTTTCCCGCAGGATCTGGCGGCTTTGCAAAAACTCCCCGGCATTGGCCCGTCCACGGCGGCGGCCATTGCTTCGCTGTGCTTTGGTCAAGCTGTGTCGATCATGGATGGCAATGTGCGCCGGGTGCTGACCCGTTTGCTCGCTTTTGGCGAAGATTTGTCCGTTGCCGCTGCGCAGAAAAATCTCAATCAACTCGCCCACGATTTATTGCCCAAGGGGGCGTGGGTCAAGTCCATGCACCAATACACCCAGGGGCTGATGGATTTGGGCGCCACGGTGTGCCACACGCGCCAACCGCAATGTGCACTGTGCCCGGTGCAGCCCTTGTGCCAAGCAAACGCCAAGGGCGTGCCCACTGACTATCCAGTCAAAACCCGCAAGCTGGTGCGGCGTGCGCAATCATGGTGGCTGCTGTTGCCCACCACCGCGCAAGGCGCGGTTTGGTTGCGCAAACGCCCCCCCACCGGGATCTGGGCTGGCTTGTATGGTCCACCCATCTATGAAAGCGAGGGGGATGCGATGCAGGCCGTGCCCTTGGCTTGGCATCCCCGGGTGCGTGCGCAAACGCCATTTGTGCATGTGCTCACCCACCGCGATTTGCACCTGCACCCCTTGCATTTGCAGGTGCCCGCTTCGTCAACTTGGGGTGATGGCCAATGGTGGCAAGCCAATGCCTGGCCTGGCTTGGGCTTGCCCGCGCCCCTGCGCCGCTTGCTGTCCGCCTGAGGCTCAGGTGCGATCGGCTTGTTCGCGATGGCGAAACAAAGTGACCCATTGCCCTTGAAACCGATTGGCCAGCTGTTCCACCATGTAAACAGATCGGTGCTGGCCACCGGTGCAGCCAATGGCCACCGTGACATAGCTGCGGTGGTCTTGTGTCAGTGAGGGCAACCAGTCGCGCAAAAAGCGCTCAATGTCGTCGGCCATGCGCTGCACTGTGTCGTGCTGCTGCAACCACGCCATGACCGGCGCGTCGCTGCCCGTCATCTCGCGCAGTTCGTTTTCGTAGTGTGGGTTGGGCAACATGCGCATGTCAAACACAAAGTCGGCGTGCATGGGAATGCCGCGTTTGAAGGCAAACGACTCAAACATCAAGGTCAACTGTGCTGCTGGGGCAGAGATCAGCGATTTGACGTAGCTTTGCAGCTTGGCATTGCGCAGATGGCTGGTGTCGATGATGTGCGCTTTGTCGCGCAAGTCCACCAGCAGCTCGCGCTCGAGTTCGATGGATTCAATCAGGTTGCGCTCGATGTCCGCGCTGGCGCTCAGGGTGTCCGTGCGCGACAGGGGGTGGCGGCGGCGCGTCTCAGAAAAGCGCTGGACCAGGGTGTTGGTGCTGGCATCCAAAAACAACATGCGCACATCCACGTCTTTTTGCCGCACCAATTCCAGCTCTTGGGGCAGCAAGGGCAGCGAAGCAGCGCTGCGCACATCCATGGCAATGGCAATGCGTTTTTCCTTGCGTTTTTGCTCGAGCTGTACAAACGAGCGCAGCAACTCGGGCGGCAAATTGTCCACGCACAAATAACCCGCGTCTTCCAACGCGTGCAAGGCCACCGATTTACCCGATCCGGACATGCCGGTGATGAGCACCAGCTCTTGGCGCACTTTTTTCATCAGGCACTGCCTTTGCGACTGAGGTTTTGCAGCATCTCGCGCGCATGGGCCAGGGAGGTCGCCGATCGCTTGTCGCCGCCCAACATGCGGGCAATTTCTTGTGTTCTTTCCTCGCCAGACACTGTTTGCAACTGACTGAAACTGCCGGACTTGTCACTCAACTTGGTTACCAACCAGTGGTGGTGGGCGCACGCAGCCACTTGGGACAGATGGGTCACCGCCAGCACTTGGCGATCGGCGCCGAGTTGCTGCATCAAGCGGCCAACGGTTTCGGCCACAGCCCCCCCCACACCCGAGTCGACTTCGTCAAAAATCAAGGTCTGGGCTTGGCCCAAGGCGCTGGTGGTCACTGCAATGGCCAAGGCAATGCGCGAGAGTTCGCCCCCCGAGGCGACTTTGCCCACTGGTCTGGGGGTGCTGCCTGCATGCCCCGCCACCAAAAAAACCACTTCTTCCAGGCCGCTGGCTTGGGCCTGGGCCAGTTTGTTCAAGGCCACCTCAAAGCGCCCGCCTTGCATGCCCAGGCCTTGCATGGCCTGGGTGATGGCCTTGGCCAATTTGGGTGCGCCGCGCCCGCGCGCTTGAGAGACCCGCTTTGCCTCGGTTAGGTAGGCCAGGCCCGCGGTTTCCTGCGCCTTTTCCAGCGCGGCCAAGTCGCTGGCCAACTCCAGGCGTTTTAACTCGCTGCGCCAAGACTGCAGCAAGGCAGCCAGATCATTGGGTTGGCGCTTGAAGCGGCGCGCCAAAGACATCCACAGACCCACGCGTTCGTCCAGGCTTTGCAGTCGTTGCGGGTCCAAGTCGGTGCGGCGCAGCCAGCTTTGCAATGAATGGGCTGCGTCTGAAGCCTGCGCCAAGCTTGAGGCCAGCACATCGGCGAGGTTGTCAAACTCGGGCTCCACTTGTGCTTGTTCAAGCAACAGGTTTTGCGCCTTGGACAGCTGTCCGAGTGCGCCTTGCTCGTCGCTGTCGAGTTCGCGCAAAGCTTTCTGTGCCGCATCGAGCAGGTTTTGGGCGTGGCTGAGTCGGGTGTGGTCGGCATTGAGACTTTCCCACTCATCGGGCATGGGGTTGAGTTTGTCCAACTCGGATATTTGCCACTCCAAACGCTCACGCTCTTGGGACAGGTTGTGTTGGGCTTGGACAGCTTGCTCCAAGGCTTGTTGGCTGGCGCGCCAATCTTGCCAATGGTGGGTCAAAGCCTTGGTGTCGATGCCACTGTAGGCGTCGAGCAAGCCGCGCACCGCATCCGGTCGGGTCAGGCTTTGCCAGGCGTGTTGACCATGGATGTCCACCAGCCACTCGCTGACTTCTCGCAACTGGGTGGCGGTGGCCGCACTGCCATTGATCCAAGCGCGGCTTTTGCCTTGGGCGTCCACCGTGCGTTTGAGCAATAAGCTGTCGCTGGCTTCAAACCCGGCGGCTTGCAGCCACTGTTGAACCGGGGGGGTGGCATCGAACTCGGCGCTGATCTCGCAACGCGCCGCACCCTCGCGCACCACGTTGGCGTCGGCACGCTCGCCCAAAGCGAGTTGCAAGGCGTCGATCAAAATGGACTTGCCCGCGCCGGTCTCGCCGGTGAGCACGCTCAGGCCCGATTGAAACTCAAGGTCGAGGCTGCGCACGATCACAAAATCGCGCAAACCCATGGCACGAAGGCTCATGTCCCCCCCTCGTTCCAATGCAGTTTTTTGCGCAAGGTGTCAAAGTAGCTCCAGCCCTTTGGGTGTAAAAAAGTCACCTTGTGCTGAGAACGGCGCACCGTGATGCGGTCGCCGTGCAACAGTTTGGCCAGCGACTGCATATCAAAGTTGGCACTGGCGTCGCGCCCGGCCACCAATTCGACCGCTATTTCGCCTGGGTCGGCCAGCACAATGGGCCGGTTGGACAGGGTATGCGGGGCGATGGGCACCAAGGCCCAGCCAGAAAGGGAAGGGTGAAGCACCGGCCCACCGGCCGACAAGGCATATGCGGTCGAGCCTGTGGGCGAGGCGATGATCAAACCGTCGGCCCGCTGGTTGGCCACAAAATGGCCATCCACCTCGACCCGCAACTCGACCATTCCAGAGGTGGCACCCCGGTTGACGACCACATCGTTCATGGCCAGGGCGTCGAACACGCAAACCCCATCGCGCCAAACTTTGGCGTGCATGAGGGGGCGGTGATCGACCTCGTACAGACCCTCCAGCATGGGGGCGAGGATGGCCTGGTAGCCCTCCAAGGCGATGTCGGTGATAAAGCCCAGGCGCCCTTGGTTGATGCCAATCAGGGGCACCCCTGCGGCGGCCAGGCGGCGACCAAAGCTGAGCATGGTGCCGTCGCCGCCCACCACCAGGGCCAAATCGCACTGTTTGGCAATGCCTTCGACTTCCAGCATGGGGTGGCCCTGCATCCCCGTGTGGCTGGCGGTTTCTTGCTCCATGCAGACGCTGCAACCCAACCCGGTCAGGAAGCTGGCGATGTCTTGCAAGACATCGCGCATTCCTGATAACTGGGCAGCACTTTGGGGATTGGGGTATTTACCAATCAGGGCGATTTGTTGAAAGCGAATGGGCATGGGGAAATTACATCACTAAAATCATTCGAAATCATGACCATCCTAGACGATCGCGCCAAGTTATTGCTCAAAGCGTTGGTGGAACGCTATATCGCCGATGGCCAGCCGGTGGGATCGCGAACTTTGTCACGGGCTTCTGGCTTAGAGCTTTCGCCGGCCACCATTCGCAATGTGATGTCCGATTTGGAGGAGTTGGGGCTGATTGCCAGCCCCCACACCTCGGCCGGGCGGGTGCCCACAGCACGCGGTTACCGCTTGTTTGTTGACACCATGCTCACGGTCCAGCGAGAGCAACTCCAAACCCCGGCGCTGGCGGCCGAGCAACCTCAAAAAGTCATCGCCAGCGCCGCCCACCTGCTGTCGAGCCTGTCGCATTTTGTCGGCGTGGTCATTGCACCACGGCGCACATCGGTGTTTCGCCACATTGAATTTCTGCGTTTATCTGAGCGCCGTTTGCTGCTCATCATCGTTTCGCCCGAAGGTGATGTGCAAAACCGGGTGATCTTTACCCCAACCGATTACTCGTCGAGCCAACTCGTGGAGGCCGCCAATTTCCTCAACACCCATTTTGCGGGCATGGCCATCGAGCAAGTGCGCGAGCGCCTCAAAAGCGAGGTGGACACGCTGCGCAGCGAAATTGCCACCTTGATGCAAACCGCCGTGGCCGCAGGGTCCGAGGCCATGGGAGACGAAACCGCCGAAGTGGTCATCAGCGGCGAGAGAAACCTCCTGTCGGTGAGCGACTTCTCCAGCGACATGGGGCATTTGCGCCGCGCATTTGATTTGTTTGAGCAAAAAGCCCAGCTCATTCGCTTGCTCGACGTCTCATCTCAGGCCGAAGGGGTGAGCATTTTCATTGGGGGCGAAAGCCAAATCGTGCCCTTTGAAGAGCTGTCCGTGGTCAGCTCCCCCTATGAAGTCAATGGTCAAGTGGTGGGAACCTTGGGTGTCATTGGGCCCACCCGCATGCCTTATGAGCGCATGATCCAGATCGTGGACATCACTTCACGGCTGGTCAGCAATGCCCTCAGCCACCAGAGCAAATAAGTTTCCATGCGCTGGGCCCTGACGCTGAGCGCATTGGCGCACCTGTTGCTGGCCATGGGCGTAGGCTTATCGGTGGACGAAGCCCATTACGCCTTGTACGCATACCACTTGGATTGGAGCTATTTTGACCATCCCCCCTTGGTGGGGTGGTTGCAGTGGCCAGCCGTTGCATTGGGCGGCTCAGACATGGCGTTGCGCATCGTGCCCCTGGCTTGCGCCTGCGCATCAGCTTGGCTGCTGTGGTTTATCACCCAACAATGGTTTATTCGTCAAGGCCAGGGGCACGACGGCCAAACCGCTGCCCAAGGTGTCTTGTGGCTGTGGTTGTGTGCGCCCATGGTGCACTTGCTGGCGCTGGCCTTGGTACCCGACACTTTGTTGATGCCCATCGTGCTGGCGCTGTTGCATTTCACCTTGCGCTTGACACAACACCAGACCACCCCCGTGGCAAATAACGCCTGTCCATGGCGCGACTGGTGCGCCGTGGGTGTGTGCTTGGGGCTGGCTGGGTTGACCAAATACACCGCAATTTTGTTGGTGCCCGGCTTTGTGATGGCACTCACGCTGTCACAGGGATGGCGCTGGTTGCGCGGGCCTGGCCCATGGCTGGCAGCGTGCATCGCTGTGGTGCTCATCAGCCCGATTTTGTGGTGGAACCATTCGCACGAATGGATTTCTTTTGCCTACCAATTGGGCCACGCTGGTGGGCGTGAAGAATGGCAGGCCAAACGGGTCTTGGGCTTTGTGCTGGTGCAACTGCTGGTTTTGGGCCCCCTGTCCTGGTGGGCCTTGGTGGCTGGGTGGCGGGGCATGCCTCAAACTGAGCAACGATGGCCTGTGTGGGTGGCGCTGGGCTTGGCGTTGCCCGTTTTGCTGCTGACCATGGCGTTGTCGGGCAGGGGCTCGGCTTTGCCACATTGGACAAGCTGGTCGTGGGTGTTGCTGTTGCCTGTGGCTGGTTGGGCTTGGCTGGAGGCTTGGCCCCGTCACCGGGTTTGGTGGCGGTTCGCTTTGGTCTTGCAAATGCTGGCCTGTTTGGCTTTGGGCGTGGGCTTGTTGGCCGGGCGGCCTGCCAACCCGTTTGCAGATGTCCAAGGTTGGCAAGCGGCTGCGCAACGGGCCACCCAAGTGGCGCAGGCCCAGGGGCTGCGCACATTGACGGTGGTCAATTGGAGCTTGGCCAGCCGCTTGGCATGGTACGCACGGCCCATGCCGGTGGTCGTGGCGCAAAGCCACCAAGACCAGTTTGACCTGTGGTTTGGCCAGTTCAAAGCTGGAGACGATGCCTTGTGGGTCGATTGGTCTGTTAAACCTTATCCAGCCCCATTGAGTCAAGCTGGACAAGCGGGCTTTGCGCATTGCGACCCCATAGAGCAGCACATCAGCCAACGCTGGGGGCATGTGTTTGCCACGTTTGACTTCCACATTTGTCGCGACTGGAGGCCGCAGCCATGAAACTGCCCAAGGCATTTTGGACAGCTTGTGCCTTATTGATGGCCGCATGGGTCTTGCAGGCCAGCCCCATGAATGCCACGGTATTCATGGCCGTGAACAACTGGGGCACTGCGCTGCCAGATGCACTGTGGGCGTGCCTGACCATTTTGGGCGACACCTGGGTGGTGTTGACATTGTTGGCACTCAGCTTGTGGTGGCAGCCGAAAGCACTGATGGGGTTTGCGTTGGCAGTTCCTTTGGCAGGGGCGGTGTCGCGTTTGACCAAAGTGTTCACACAAATACCGCGTCCGGCTGGGGCCATGGACCCAAACAGTATTCACATCATTGGTCCGGTGCTGGAGTTTCATGCCTTTCCCTCTGGGCATACTTTGAGCGCATTTGCGCTGGTGGCCGTGTTGCTGGCAGGGCGGCGCATGCATATTGCGGGTGTGTTGGCCTTGGGTTTGGCCGCTGGTGTGGGTGTGTCTCGCATGGCCGTGGGGGCACATTGGCCTGCCGATGTGATGGCCGGTGCCGCCTTGGGGTGGTTGTGCGGCTCCTTGACCCAAGCCTGGGCGGACCAGTGGTTGCAGCGACAAAGCCAAGATCGACAAGACCGAACCATCCGTTTGTTGGCCTGGGTTTGCATGCTGATGTGTGCATGGACGTTTCAAGTCAATACGCTGTATCCATTGGCCCAGTTGCTGCAAATGACATTGGCCTGCGCCGGCATCGCGTCTTGCGCGCTGTGGTTGTGGCGAACCAAGCGCTACTGAACCGCCAGTAGAATTGCGCCGTAGGGCCTATAGCTCAGTTGGTTAGAGCAGAGGACTCATAATCCTTTGGTCCCAGGTTCAAGTCCTGGTGGGCCCACCACTTAAAAAGCGACTTATTCGAGTCGCTTT
>Ga0214919_10002087_pt1 | contig 31874 bp, 27 predicted proteins | sample LL1503_MetaG_FD_177994 | JGI IMG/M metagenome (GOLD analysis project Ga0214919, IMG submission 177994) | Freshwater microbial communities from Lake Lanier, Atlanta, Georgia, United States - LL-1503 | ecosystem: Environmental > Aquatic > Freshwater > Lake | place: USA: Georgia | collected... | reverse complement strand
ACCCAACACTTTTCGACGGTGAGGCCAGCCGCCAACGGCTCCATCCGCGCCCAGACCTTTAAGGGCGCGTCTAACTTCTCGCCGGGGTCTTGCGCACGTTCACGAATCCGCCGCGCCAGCTCCATCACCGCGGAAAGTTCCGCAGCCTTGGCGGGACCCAGTCCACGCACCCGCACGAAGTCCGCGGCTTCCCAGGTCGCCATCGTCGCCAAACTACCGGCTTCCTTTAACAACGCCTGCGACACTTGCTGCACTGGGGAGCCCTTCGTCCCCGCACCGATGAGCAAGGCGAAGAGTTCTTCATCCATCAAGGCTCTGGGACCGAGCCGGGCCAATCTTTCACGCGGGCGATCTTCGGGGAGCATCCCCCCAAACAAGCCGCATCCGCAGGCCACTCAAGTGTCCCTGCGCCTCAGGGACTAGGCCTTATGGTAACGAGCCAAGGCCTTACCATAGGCTGGGGTGATTTCTTCGAGTGCCGATACGTTCATCCCCAGGTCGTTCAAGAGGCCATCGCGCAGGCCATAGATCCAGCCATGGACTTGCACCTTCTGCCCCCGTGCCCACGCGTCTTGGACAACGGTGGTGTGGCAGACATTGTAGGCCTGCTCGATGACGTTGAGCTCACAGAGGGTGTCTAATTTTGCGGGGCCCAGCACGTTCTCAACCGCCATGACATGCTTATGATGGACGTCGCGAATATGCCGTAACCAGTTGTCGATGAGGCCTAGTTTGCGGCGCTCAAGGGAAGCCTGCACGCCCCCACAACCGTAGTGCCCGCAAACAATGACGTGCTCGACCTGCAGGACATCGACAGCGTACTGCAGCACCGAGAGACAGTTGAGGTCGGTGTGGATGACGAGGTTAGCGACGTTACGGTGCACGAAGAGCTCTCCGGGAAGGAGTCCGACGACTTCATTCGCCGGCACCCGGCTGTCCGCACAACCAATCCAGAGGAACTTCGGGCTTTGTTGCTTCGAGAGGGTCTCGAAAAACTCGGGCCGCTTCCGGCGAATGTCCTCTGACCAGTTTTGGTTCTGAGTGAACAATTCACTAATTTTAGGCATGCCACCGAAGTTGCTGAACAACGTAGCGTTGCAAGCCGTTAAAGAAGATTTGTGCTTGTAGGTATGCTTGGAGCTCGCACCGCTATTTTAACGATTTTAGCCCTTCTACTCGGCGGCTGTACGGTGGCGTCGAAGCCGATGGCGGCTTTCCGCTCGGAAACAGTCTTAAGTGACGGGTTCGGCCCTGAATGTCATGCGTCCAACCTAGTCAAGCTGCCCGACGGATCCCTCGCCGCGGCATGGTTCTCCGGAACCAAGGAAAGGGCGAACGACGTGGTCATCCGCTTCACGCGCCAGCAACCTGGCTCCAGCCAATGGAAACGCCCAGTCACCATCGCGGTCCACCCAGGAGTGCCTTGCTGGAATCCCGTGCTCTTCGTAAGCGCCAATGGCTCCCTCACGCTTTTCTATAAAGCGTCCAAACGGATTCCCGACTGGGAAGGCTGGTTCAGTCAATCAACCGACGGCGGCCTAACCTGGTCCAGTGCCCGCCGCTTACCGGCTGGCTTCCTCGGTCCCATCCGCTGCCACGCGCTCGCTCGCCCCGATGGCTCGGTGCTCTTCGGCAGTAGCACCGAAGTAGCGACTGGGACGAAGCCTTGGCGCGTTCACTTCGAACGCTGCACCCAGCCAGGAGACTGGTCCGCGGTCGCTCACTGGAGTCGGAGCGCCCCAGCCGACGACTCCTCGCCCCTCAACGCAATCCAACCTGCGCTCGTCGACCACGGAGCGGGTCGACTCGTGGCCTATGCCCGTACCCGCGAAGGGGTCGTGGCCCGCACCGAATCTTCCGACGACGGGCGTTCGTGGTCGCCACTCCGCCCAGCGCAACCTCGCCAAGCCAATCCCAATTCCGGCCTCGACGCGCTCCTGCTCCCCGCCGGCCAAACGGTCCTCGTCCTCAACCCCGGCCCGAACCGTCTTCAGCTCGACGCCGTCATCCTCTCCGCCGACGGGCACGCTTGGACCTCCCTGATCCACATCGATGAGGTCACCAAGGGTGAGGTGTCCTACCCGTCGGCCATCCTCGACTCGGAACAGGGCGTTCCCGTCCTCCGCGTTAGCTATACGCGTAATCGCCGCGAAATCATTCTGCGGACGTTCACGCTGAGCGGCTTGGGCCAGTAGCGACGGATTACCTACAGTAACGCCGGGGGTATCTCTGTGGCCCCAAAGGTTATCCAGAATGGTATTACGTTCCTCTTCTTAGGAACTATCTTGACCCTTCCCCTCGGCGAAAAGCGGGAATTAGCCTAGTTATAGCCGTTTTAGGCAACTTCAAGGTCGTCTGCCCCGTCCGCCTGCTCGACAAGGGTTGAAACCTCCCCCCTGGCGTGGTGTTGTATCTGTAATATGAACCTCCTCGTTCTCGCCCTGCTCGCCGCCGCGACCAACACGCAACCCGCCAACAACAGCGGCAATGCGACGACCACGAATAAGAATTCGACCACCAATACGCCGACGAAGCCGAGCGTGAAGTCGAAGACGAGTAAGACCACCGCGGCGGCCCCGACCGATGTCGCTGGCAATCCAATCCCTACCACCGACGGCACCACTCCGACCGACCCAGCCACGCCTCCGCCCAAGAAACAGAAGAAAGGCGAAGATGCCGCCGCGGCCCCGGACGCTGGTAGCCCTGCCTCCATCGTCGGAAACTCCATTGATGCCGCCACGCAGATTGCCAACGAAGCCACCAAGGCGGCCATGGAAGAAATTAAGCGCCTCCAAGGCCTTGGTGGTGATTCGGCCGCACCTTCCCCAGGTTCCGCTAAACTCGTTGAAGCGGGCGTCGCCGGCACCGCCGCCGCCGCCAAGGAAGCCAGCAAGGCCAAGAAGAAGCCCGCTTCTGAAGAAGCCGCCACCGGAGCAGAGCCAGCGGCTAAGCCCGAAAAAAAGAAGAAGCCCGCCGCCACGGAAGAAGGCGCCAAAGACGGTAAAGTCTTCGGCGTAAAGGTCGAAGGGGCTCCCCAAAAGGAGTAAGCCCTCGCGACACCCCCCAAAACCCCGGAACGCCGGGGTTTTTTCTTTGGGTAAGGCCACTGTAACCATTGAAGCTTAACGGGGTTTTATCTGTACACTCCTATGCGCACCTCCGTCCTCGCCCTCCTCCTCGTCACCGGCCTCGCCTTCGCGGCCGATGCTCCCGCCACGGCTCCCGCCGTCGATCCAACCGCTCCAGCTCCTGCGGTTGACCCGACCAAGGCCACACCACCGGTGACCCCTCCGACCACCGCCCCAGCTGAAACCGAAAAGAAGAAGAAGGGCGAAAAGAAGGAAAAGGGTGAGAAGAAGAAAAAGAAGAAGGGTGAAGAAGTCGTCCCAGTCGCGCCGGCTGTTCCCGCTCCGGCCGCTCCCGCGACCGACCCCGCCGCTCCGGCTGCGAAGTAATTCGCCCGCGAGAGTTCGTTCATCAACCCGGTCTCCGTCAGGAGCCCGGGTTTTTTGTGCCTACTCAAAATAACAGCGGCGAATTTCCGTGATGTCCGAGCGGGCCGCCAATCGCTCCAAGATGGCACGCCAGTCTTGCTGATGCGTGTTACCGATACACAAGGCCTGCCCGTCCCGGCGACCAATTCGGCCGCGCGCGACTAGAGAAACCTTCACGCTCGGGTCGAGGCGTTTGATCTCCGCTAAAACTAACGGGTCCGCGGGAACACAGAATTCGTAATCAATCGAGACCAGCCCATCCGCCGGACCGCTCAAGCCGTCAGCGTGGATACCGTCCAGGGGGAAATGAATCTTGGCGGAGACTCGCCCGGAAGCGGTGGTACATGCGACCAACCCAGCCGTGAGCAGGCAGAGCAGGACGCGGGCGGAACTCATCGCTGGACAATTAGTCGACCAAGATCTCACGCGGGCTCGAGCCGTTCTCTGGGCCGACGTAGCCCTTGTCATGGAGGATATCCATGATGCGGGCCGCACGGTTATAGCCTAACTTAAGGCGACGCTGCAGCATCGAGACTGAAGCGCGCCGGGACTCCTTAATGATGGCCCAGCTCTGCGCAACGAGTGGATCTTCGCCATCTTCACCGTCGGCCCCGCCCCCTTCGCCACCCTCGGCGGCTTCTTGGATGGCTTCAACCACTTCTTGGGCGAACTCCGGCGGACCATTCTTCTCGCGGAGATACTCAACAATCGCCGAGACTTCCTGCTCGCCAACGAAGGCGCCCTGCACGCGATTGAGCGTGGAACTACCCGGAGGCACGAAAAGCATGTCACCACAACCGACGAGGGTCTCGGCGCCGCCGCGGTCTAGGATGGTGCGCGAGTCGATCTGCGAAGTGGTCTTGAAGGCGATCCGCGTGGGCAGGTTTGCCTTAATCAGGCCGGTGATGACATCCGTCGATGGACGCTGGGTTGCGAGCACGAGGTGGATACCAGCGGCGCGGGCCAGCTGCGCAATGCGCGCGACCGAGGTCTCCATATCCTTGGCTGCGACCATCATTAAGTCCGCCATCTCGTCGATGATACAAACAATGTAAGGGAGCTTCTCGGTCGGCACGCGGACGCCATCGTCGATGACCGCATCCGCCGCCGCCTGCGCCGCCGACTGTTCTTCCGGGCTTAGCGGGAGTTCTTCCTGCTTCGGTAAGCCGGCTTCCTTGGCGAGCTTGGCGTTGAAGCCAGTGATATTCTTCACGCCGCATTTGGCGAAAATCTTATAGCGCTGCGACATCTCCGCGATGAGCCACTTGAGGGCCGAGGGCACGCGCTTGGGGTCGGTCTCGACCGGAATCAGGAGGTGCGGTAGGTTATTGTAAATCTGCAGCTCGACGACCTTCGGGTCGACCATGATGAAACGGAGGTCCTGAGGGGTGCAGCGATAGAGGAGCGAAACGATGATTGCGTTGAGGCAGACGGACTTGCCCTGGCCAGTCGCGCCGGCGATGAGCGCGTGCGGCATCCTCGCAAGGTCCTGGATGACGGGCTTATTCGTGACGCTATCCACGCCGAGCACAACCGGCAGCTCCATCGCAGATTCCGCCCAAGCCTTGGACTCAATGATCTCGCGCAAGAGCACGTCCTTGCGGTTTTTATTCGGGATCTCGATGCCGACGGTGCCCTTACCCGGGACCGGCGCGAGGATACGCACGGCCACAGCCGCAAGGTTCATCGCGATGTTATTCGAGAGGTTGGCGATTTTTTCGACACGCACGCCCGGCGCAGGCTTGATCTCGTAACGCGTGATGGAGGGGCCCTGCTGAATGCCAACATCGACGCCGTTGGCGGGGTCGATCGGGACGCACTCGACCTTGAACTGCTTGAGGGTTTCGATGAGGTCCTGGGCGCGCTGGCGGAAGTCTTCCGCGGGGCCGCTGGCACCTGCCTTGGGTTCGCTCAAGAGGTTAATCGGAGGGAAAAGGTATTCGCCGCGCTTCTTGAGCTGCTGGGAAGTCTTGGCACGTTCAATCTCCTCGGGCTTCACGATGAGGACCTTACCCGAGCCGGCGGGCTCGAGCGGCTTAACCGGATTGCGCGGCTTGGTCGTCGCAGCCTTAAGCTCATCCGCATCTTCTGCCGCGGACTCTTCGTCCGTAGGCTTATTATCCTTCAACGGGGTGATGGTGACATTCTCCGGCTGGATAGTGGCCGGGCCCTTGGCGGCGACTTCCTCGCGCGGCGCTGGCTCGATGTCGGCATCATCATCCAAGGGAAGGTCTTCAATCTTCACCATGGGCTTGGCGGCGGCGGAAGGCATCGCAGTGACTTCGGCACCGGCAATATCCTGCTGCTTACGGCGGAGCTCGGCCGCCTGCTGCTGCTTGCGTTGGCGTTCGCTGGCCTCGCGGGCGGCCGCCGCCTTACGCTCGGTATTCCAAGCCCCCACGCCATCGCGCATTTCGGTAATCCAAGCGTTCAGGGTGGCCTTCGGGTCATCCGCTAACGCACCAAGCAAGCAGAAGCCATAAGGGAAGACGAGGATCCAAGTGCCCAAGTCGCCAAGGACCGGCTGGCAGAGCTTGAGATAGATGAAGCCACCAAGGACGCCGCCGGGGCCTTTGGGATCAAAGGTGCCCGAGGCATCAGCGCCCAGCCACAAGGTCAACATCGGGGCACCGAAAAGCACGCAGGCGGACATCAACGCGACCTTCGTCGGCCAGAGGGTATGCGCCCGATTGTTAAGCGCAAACCACGCCGCTGCGAAAAGAAACGCGGGGACAAAAAAGGCCCCGTAGCCAAAGAGATGAAAAAGGGTGAAGGCCGCCGTCGCGCCGAACGCACCACAGTAATTCTGCGTCTTACTGAGGTCGGTCGTCGTCGTAAACAGGCTAGGCAAAAAGTTCTCGTCCGTGACGGAGTGAGAAATGAACGCGAGGATGAAGAAGGCCGCGACGAGGCCGAGCACGACCGCAAGGATCGGGCGGCTTTCGCTGGCGGGCGTGGCCAAAGTGGCGGTGCGCTTACGGGCAGGGGCGGGCATGAAATTATTCGCCGAAGAGGTTGCCCTGCGACGTCACGTCGGTGCGGGGCGCCGTCGGGTCGGCGTGAATATGGCGCGGCGGGCGGGTCACGCGGGCGGCAAGGGCACGGGTGCGCTCTTGCGCAAGGCGTTCAACCATGCCGGTCAGGGCGTGGCGAATCCACTTCGGGGTGAAGGCGGCATGACTGTAGTCGCACGGGCCGTAGCCATGCACACGTCCAGCCTGGAGGAGCGCGTCGTTCTGTGCGAACTCGGCTTCGTTCGTCGGAACGTAGACGGCAAAAGCCTTGCCACCGTTCTTGCGTAAAAGCGAGAAGACCGGGACATCACTGGGGCCATCCGCGACGTAAATCATATTCTCGAAAGGCACGCGGCGATCTTCGGCCTGCACGACGGAATTAACGTCGATCTCCGGATTCTTATTCGAGCCTTTATTGATCTCGAAGAGGAAGCGGGTCTTGATGGTGTTGTCGACCATCGCGGCGACTTGCGTGATCTCGGTCGGCAACTCGAGTGCCAGCTCGTCCTGCTTACTGAAGTGCGGAGGCAGGGGGTGCTCGAGAAATTCGCAGCCGTAAATTTCATCGCAGTGCGGCGCAAGCGAAGTGCCGCGGATCATCTCGGCGAGACCCGTGCTGATGACATAATGCTCGAGGCTGACCTCGACGTTATGCTTACGGCCGAGTTCGCGGACGAACTCCTTGAGCGCTGGGAAAAATTCGGGAAGGCCTGGGCAGAGCTCGATTTCGCCGCCCAGCGCGCGGAGCTGGCGGTTCGTGAGACCCTTCATGGGGCCTGACTTCACATAGCTGAGCAGGTGATTTAGGTAGACGGAGTCCTTCGAGGTGCGGATGCCTTTGCGGGCATACAAGGCCGGCAACTGGTTGGTTTCCTTCCAGAATTGCTCTTCATCGACGCCGAAGGCGCGGAAGAGTGGGGTCTGCATGTACCCGGGACAAAGGGTCTTATCAAAGTCCCAGACACAGGTGAGGACGTGGCTGCCGCGTAGGGCGGGTTCCTTGGTCTGCATGCTAAATCGGAAGAGGGTGAAAGGTCGGGCTTGCGGGGTGAGTCCCCAAGCATCCATTAACTAACGGAGGGAGCCCCGCTGTCCAAGCCCGATTCCCGCTCCACCCACCATGGCCGAAGCCCCCCTCAGACCCGACCTTTCAGGCCTCCGCCGTCGCCTTGCCGAACTAGAAGGGTTCATGGCCGATCCGGCGACGTTCGGGGATAGCCGTCGGGCCGCCGCCCTTGGGGCCGAACTGCGCTTCACCGGTAAGGCGGTCAAAGCTGATGACCTGCTGACGAGCCTGGAGAAAGAGCTCGCCGAAGCCCGCGCCCTCGCCCACGAAACCGACCCCGAGATGCGCCGAATGGCCGATGACGAAATCCGCCGCCTAACGCCCATGGTCGAGCTCGCCCGCGACCTTCTGATTAAGGCTATTGTCCCACCCAATCCCGACGATTCCCGCAATGCGATGGTGGAAATCCGCGCTGGGACGGGAGGAGAAGAGGCCTCTTTGTTCGCCTCCGAACTGCTCCGGGCCTACACGCGCTTCGCCGAACGCAAGGGCTGGAAGTGCGAGTTGATGTCCTTGTCCCACTCCGACCTCGGCGGGGTCCGCGAAGCGGTTCTACTCATCGAAGGCGAAGGGGCCACGGCCCTGCTCCGCCACGAAGCTGGCGTCCACCGCGTTCAACGCGTCCCCGCCACTGAGGCCTCTGGCCGCGTCCATACTTCCGCCGCCACGGTCGCAGTCCTCGCCGAAGCCGAAGAGGCCGAAGTAGTGCTCAAGCCCGAAGACCTCGACATGTCCGTGGCCCGCGCTTCCGGTGCCGGCGGCCAACACGTTAATAAGACGGAATCCGCGGTCCAAATTATCCACAAGCCCACAGGGTTGATGGTCTACTGCGCCGACGAGCGTTCCCAGCTCCGTAACCGCCAAAAGGCCCTCCGCGTGCTGCGTTCGCGCCTCCTCGACCTGACCCGCGCCAAGGAACGCGAGGTCCGGGCCGATACCCGTAAGAACATGATCGGGTCGGGCGATCGCTCGGAACGTATTCGGACCTATAATTTTCCGCAGAACCGCATCACCGACCACCGAATCGACCTCACGGTCCACGGGATTGAACAGGTCCTCGAGGGCGACCTCGACGAGCTGGTGAACGCGCTCTATGAAGCTGACCTGCGCTCGCGCGCCGAGGCCATCACTCGGCCTTCAGTGTAAAGGCGGCTTCGGTCTCGGAGACCCGGAAGATGCCTTTGGCGCCATCGCCATCGTCGAGTCGTCCATCCACGACGAGTAAGATGCGCAGTGCGCTGGTGTCCGGCGTCGAAGGGGTGAAGACCACGGCGGGGATACCTTTACCGGCAGGGCTGTCCGGCGTGAAACTCCAGGTGCCATTAACGGAGGCCTTGTCCAACGCCGGTTGCACGGCTTTGGCGAAACCGAAGGCGGCGAGGTCGGCCGGGGGGACGCGGAAGTCGAACTTGGCCGGCCACGCGCCTTTCTCGAGATGGTACTGAATAAGCGGCGCCCGGGCATCGCGATAGACAAGTGCCATGCTGTCGGCCTGAAAATGGTCGCGCAGGACGAACCCAAAGGCAATCAGGAGACCAAGGGAAAGTCCGCCCACGGCCCACATCGCAGCGTGGTACCAGAGAGGCGACGTAGGGGCCAAGAGGATGGTTGGGACTTTGGTTTCGGAGTCGGCCATGGAAAGGAAGAGGAGGGCTATCTTTGCGGGGTTCGGGCTCCGTTCAAGCCCGGAGCGTTTTGTTTCTTGGATAGGCAAGGGTTTCCGCCTTCGATACCCCTGCATGGATTCCGCCTACCTCGAACGTTTCGCTGGCGTCGGCCGCCTCTACGGGCTGGCCGGCTTAGAGCGACTGTCGCGCAGCGGGTTCATGATTGTGGGACTGGGTGGCGTGGGCTCTTGGACAGCCGAGGCACTCGCCCGCTCCGGAGTCGGCCACCTGGTGCTGGTCGACGGGGATGCCGTCTGCATTTCCAATACTAACCGGCAGCTGCACGCGGTCGCCGGGGCCGAGGGCCAAGCCAAAACCGAAGCCGTCGCGGCCCGCGCCCGTTCCATCCACCCGGGCATCCAGACAACGCTCCACACGCGCTTCTTGTCCCGCTTTAACCCGCATGAGGTCCTCACCGGCTTTGAGGGTGTCGTCATCGATGCGATGGACGCGCTATCGCCGAAGTGCGGGCTGATCGCCGAAGCGTTGAACCGGAAACTCCGCGTGGTGACGGTCGGGGGTTGCGCGGGCCGCCTCGATGGGACGCGCCTGAAGGTGACCGACCTCCGTGATTCGCGTGACGACCCGTTGATGATGCTGGTGCGCAAGCGGCTGCGCCAAAACTTCGACTTCCCGCGCGGCAAGGTACCCTTTGGCGTCTCCTGCGTGTGGTCCGATGAACCGTTCACGCAGCCGACCGATTGCGCGGGTCTGCCCGGCGGTGAAATCCCCGAGGGCGAAGACCTGCACCCTAATTGCGAATGGGGCTACGGGACGGCGGCTCACGTGGCGGGCGCGTTCGGACTCGCCGCCGCGGGTGAAGCACTGCGGCTCGCTTTATTGCCCAAGGAATAAGCGCGTGAAGTTCACGCGCGTGAGCTCCGCGGCCTGCTCTGGCCGAAGTCCCCGGGTCCGCGCGAGTTCCTCCAAGTTAACTAAAAGGTTTACCGGGTGATTCTGCTCAACGCCCGCCGCGTCTGGCGGGAGCTCCTGCCGACGGTACTGCGGGGCCGGGCATAACGCCGGCGCATCGGTCTCGACGAGCACACGCTCCGAGGGAATCGCGGCCGCGAACTGCGCACGGAGGTCGGCCTTGGTGGGACGGAGGTGATGCGCGCTGAAAGAAAAGTAAGCGCCCAGGCGAACAAGCTCCGGGACGAGTTCAACCGGGCCGTTCCAGCTATGCAGGAGAAAACCGCGCCGCGGAACAGGCGTGGTCCGCAAGATATCCATGAGCGGACCCATCGCGCGCACGCAATGGATGGTGAGGGGCCGCTCGAGTTCGACGGCCAAGGCGAGCTGGACCCGAAAGGCCGCCTCCTGCGCGACGGGATCATGCCCTTCCACCCAACGGTCTAAACCCATCTCACCGACCGAGGCCTGGGGATGAGCGAGTAAGATAGACCGCAACTGTGCCTCCCAACCGAGGGGCGCGGTGGGAACGTCCCAAGGATGCAGGCCGAAGGCAGGGAGGTTCCTCGCATCGCGCGCCGCGAGGGCGACGACGTCGGGCCAATCCACGGGGGCACTGCCATTAACGACGGCATAACCGACGCCTTCGCGCCGAGCGAGTTCGACCGCCGCAGCCGGGACTTCGGCGAACTGGTAATGACAATGGGCGTCGTGAACGAGCATCCGGGCGAAGCGCTAACCTATCGAGCCATTCGGAGGCCACAACGCCGAATCGGCGTGCGTTGTCCTTGCCCTCTTGGCCCGCCCTCGCCTATCTCCGTGGCAGGATGAAAACGCCGCCCTTGCCCAAGGAAGCCTTGATGACCGTGACCGGCCTGCCCTTCCCGCTGAAGGCGAAGGGGAAAGTCCGTGAGGTCTTCGACCTGGGCGAATTCTACCTCATCGTGGCGACAGATCGCCTGTCCGCTTTCGACGTCGTCATGCCCAACGGCGTCCCCGGCAAAGGTATCCTGCTCACGCACATCAGCCTCTGGTGGTTTGAACAAGCGAAGGCCGTGTTTCCCACACATCTCGTGCCCGACCACGCCGCGGCACTGACCCGCGCGCTGAAGGGCCACGAGCACCTAATCCCCCGCTCGATGCTGGTGCGTAAACTCGTCCCCCTGCCCGTCGAGGCCGTCGTGCGCGGTTACCTGGCTGGCAGTGGCTTTAAGGAATACAAGAAGGGTGGTGCCATCCTCGACCACGCCCTGCCCGCCGGCCTGCTCGATGGGTCGAAACTGCCGACCCCCATTTTCACCCCGTCGACCAAGGCCGCCGAGGGCCACGACGAGGCGATCACCAACGCGCAGTGCGAGCAGACCCTCGGCGCGCAGGTCTTCCGCACAGTGCATGATACATCCATCGCACTCTACCGCATGGGCGCCGAACGCGCCGCCAAGGCTGGCGTGATCCTCGCTGACACGAAGTTCGAATTCGGCACCGCACCCGACGGCTCACTGGTCCTCATCGACGAAGTCCTGACGCCCGACTCTTCCCGCTACTGGCCGGCTTCGACCTGGCAGCCCGGTCGCGCTCAGCCTTCCTATGATAAGCAGTTCGTCCGCGATTGGCTCGAGGCCCAGCCGTGGGACAAGACCGCCCCCGGACCACGCCTGCCCGACGATGTCGTAGCGAAAACCCAGGCACTCTACGCGGAGTGTCTTGAGCGTTTGACGGCGTAAAGCGCACTTAAAGAGCGAAAGCGGGCGGGTGGACGGAGTAATTCGGCCGAATGATTGTTCATGGGCATTTCACGTCATTGCACCATCGGGAAGCTTAGCCATCGTGAGGTCTCCATGGATTACCTGAAGCCACTCCTCACGTTGCTCGCCGTCCTGAACCCGATCGGCGTGATCCCGTTCTTCATCCACTTCACGTCGCGTCTCACCCCAGCCCAGCGCCAACGCACCATCTGGGTGAGTACACTCACGGTTTTCCTCGTCATTGCGACGAGCGCCCTTGCTGGGCTCCAGTTACTGCGCTTCTTCGGGATCTCGATCGCATCCTTCCAGGTGGGCGGCGGCGTCCTGCTGCTCATCAACGCCGTACAGATGCTCAATGCCAAGCCGGCCGATAGCTCTGATCACGACCTAAGCCAAGCGACGGAGAAACTCGACGCGGGGGATAGCGTCGCGGTCTCGCCGTTGGCGGTGCCGCTCATCACTGGCCCAGCGACGATTTCGACCATGGTCATCTACGCCGAGAAGTCGCAAGGCTTCGCCGACCAAGCACTCCTCGTGGGCTACGCCGTCGTCGGTGCCCTCGCGACCTTCGCCTGCCTGTTCGCCAGCACGCGTATCACGCGCTTCCTCGGTCAGACTGGCATCAATGTCATGACCCGCCTCATGGGCCTCGTCCTCGCCGCCATCGGCGTCGAGATTATGGCCGACGGCCTGGGGAAACTCTTTCCCGCCCTCCTCCGCTAAACGCGGCGATAGGGTCAGACCCCACTAATAGGGTCTGACCCCGTTGTTTAGGCCTGGCACCGGTCAACCGGTGTAGTGCGGCAAGCGCCAGGAGAGTTCGGTCCAGGCGGAGGTCTTCCAAGCGTCCTTGGTCGCGAGTTCGCGGACCAGGATATCCTCCGCATGAACCTCCACGTAAAGAAACGCCTGCGTGGGTCCGCCGAAGTGCGCGGAGTTGTCCGTGTTAAAGGTCGGGATGCCCAGAGGTAGCGGCTTGCCAGCGACGACGGGGTCGGGCTTCGGCCCGCGCCACGCGAAGACGGCGCGCATATGGGTGTGGCCGTAAAAGATGCCAGCGATGCGGTAAGGCTTGAGGGCGTCGTGAAAGGCCTGCACGTCCGCATAGTCCCACTCGTTCTTGAGGACGAGGTCGTCCGCCACGGGCAAGGCATAGCGGGCAAAGTCCACGTGGTGCGAGATCACGACGGGGGCGCCGGACTTGCCGACGTGCTTGGCGAGATAATCCACGAGGAAATCGAGACTGTCCATCGGGTCGTAGCGGCGCTTGCGGGTGACGGACTTCACTTGGCCAACCGTGATGCCGAGGTTGATAAAGTGCACGTCGTTCACGACCCACGCATAGTGGAGGCCGTTCGCCGAGATGGCCTTAAGGTCCTTGCGCTGCTTATTTCGCGCGATGATACCGTCGAGGACGAGGCCCTTGCCATGCGGGCCATCATGGTTGCCGTGGATCTCGTACGTGGGGTACTTGAGCCGGCCATCCTTACCGTCTAAACCATAGTCGGCCTGCCATTCCTTCCACTCAGTGGCCTGCATCTTGGAGATGACGGCTCCATTCTTATCGCCGCTGTCGATGCAGTCGCCGACGTGGATGACCTGACTCAAGGGCAACACCTTGCCGCCACCAATCGAGGCGGGGAACTCGGAGCCAGGGAGACGGTTGAGCTGCTCGATGAGCGCGGCCGTCGTCGCCCGGGAAGCGGGGTTAAGCGACGCGGGGTCGTCCTTGTCGGCGAAGTAATGCGTATCCCCGACGACCGCGAAGGCGACTGGCGTGAAGGCCGGCTGATCGGCGGCGGCCAGACGCACAGCAACGCCCGGTACAGCCGCTAGCGATGCGACGGCACCAAGCTTCAGAAAGGACCTGCGGGGCAGCATGCATCTTGCTTAAGCGCGTCTCGAGCGACCTCAAACCCTTATCAACACCTCAGCATGACGATAGGGTCAGACCCCACTAATAGGGTCAGACCCCACTAATAGGGTCTGACCCCGTTGTGCGAGGCGGGGACGTGGAGGGAACCGCGGTGGACAGGTGGGGTCGGACGGCTTAGACCATCCCTATGAAGCTGACCCCGCTCCTGACGCTCTGCCCCCTACTCGTCCTCGCCGCCCCGGCGGAACCCAAGTTCCGACTGCAAGAGGTCGACAAGATTTCCATCGGCTACGGGCTCGCGATTGCCGACGTCGATGGCGACGGGAAGCCTGATATTATCTTGGCCGACCAGCACACGGTGCAGTGGTATCAGAATCCGACGTGGAAGAAGCACGTCATCGCCGAGAACCTGACCAAACTCGATAACGTCTGCGTCGCGGCCCAAGTCATCAATGGAAAATGCGAGATCGCCGTCGGCGCCGGCTGGAACCCGTCCGACACCGTCAACAGTGGTGCCGTGTTCTACCTAAAGGCCCCCGCTGACCCGACCCAGAAATGGGAAGCCATCCAACTCCCTCATGAGCCGACGGTCCACCGGATGCAATGGGTACAAATCGACGCTAAGCGCTGGGACCTCGTCGTTCAACCGCTCCACGGCCGTGGTAACAAGAATAACACCGGCGTCGGCGCCACCATGATTGCCTACGAAAAACCCGCCGACCCCAAGCAGCCCTGGAAACTCAGTGTGGTCAACGAAGTCGGCCACGTGACGCATAACCTCCAACCGACGCGCTGGAGCGCTAGCCCTGCCCAAGAGATTCTCTCGGGCTCCAAGGAAGGCATCTGGCTAAACTCCTTTAAGGCCGGCGCCTGGACCAACACGGCGCTCACGAACGTTCCGACGGGCGAACTGCGCGACGGTAAGCTCGCCAACGGCCAGCGCTTCCTCGCGACGGTCGAGCCCTTCCATGGCACGACGTCCGCCGTCTACACCCAAGACGCCGCGGGCCAGTGGGTCCGCCAACAACTCCTCGATGGCTTCAAGGAAGGCCACGCGGTCGCCGTCGCCGACTTCCTTGGCACCGGCTCCGACCAATACGTCGTCGGCTGGCGCGGTACTGATCCGGGCATCCGCCTGCTCTCCCCGCTCGACGCCGCCGGCAAGGCCTGGCGCACGAGCACGCTGACGACCAAGGAGATTGCGGTCGAAGATTTCAAGGCCGCCGACCTCAACGGCGACGGCAAGCCCGACCTCATCGTCGCCGGTCGCCAGACCAAGAACTTGCTCATCCTCTGGAACGACCGATGAGCCGGGCCATCCTCCTCGGTTGCGTGCTCGCGCTCGTCGGTTGCACGTCCTCCGAATCCGCCCGCCAATACCGTGGCTGGACTGACCCCGTCATCATCCGTGGCGAAGACATCGAGGCCGTCGTGATTCCGTCGATCGGACGAATCATGGATATCCGCCGGCCCGGCGAATCAACCGGCGTGCTCTGGCAGAACCCCGACCTCCTCGGCCAGTCGGTGCAACCCAACGCCAAGGCTTGGACAAACTTCGGCGGCGACAAGACGTGGCCCGCGCCAGAAGGGATCTGGATGAAGGACGCCACGGGCAAATGGATGCCACCGGTGGTTTTTGACCAAAGCGCCCTGCGCGTACGCGTGACCGAGGCCGGCGTCCTGCTCGAATCCCCCGTCGATCCCCGCTCGGGCGTCCGCTTTACCCGCCTCATCCGTCCCGCGGGCTTTCGCACGCTCGCCGTCACGACCACTTACACGAAGGTCCAAGGCCCACCCGTACAGATAGCCGTCTGGGTCATCACGCAACTCGCTGAGCCCCGCGCCATCGCGACCACTGCGAAGACGGGCGGCCAACCGCTCAACCCGATGTTCGGTCCGCTCAAGGGCATCGAGATCGAAAAAGGCATCCTCTATTGGAAGCGCTTCCCCGACGTCTGCTCCAAGATCGGCACCGATGGCAAGGCCCTCGCCTGGGTCGGTGACAAGCACACGCTACTGATTTCCGCGACGCCTGGCGAAACAACGGGCTCCTTCCCTGATGACGGGTGCAGCGCCGAAATCTACGTGAGCCCGGATCCTTGGGCCTACGTCGAACTCGAGACCCTCGGTCGGCTTGCCACCTTAGGCATCGGGGACACCACCTCGTGCACCAACACCTACCGGCTCGACGACGTCCGCGCCGGTGAGACCCCCAAGGCCGCTGCGGCCCGGTTACTACGTTCGGAAAAATAGGCACGAAAAAGCCCTCCGCAAGGAGGGCTTCGTGTTTCAGAAATAGTCCGACTAGGATTTGAACCTAGACAAGGAGAATCAGAATCTCCTGTGCTACCATTACACCATCGGACTGTCCTGAGTCGTCTGACGATGGGACTCCCCGCCCCTGCGTCAAAACGAAAGATGAGGGCTGTTAGCCTGAAAACCCTGAGAATCAGGCTACTTACGCCGCTTCTTGGGCTTAACCCAAGCTCGTCAGCATACCACGAAGGGTTAGCAGGCTAAACTGGCTAAGGCCTTGCTATATCTAAACATGAGCGAGCGGAATACCCTTAGCTCACTTTTGAGACCTGCAGTTGATGGCCGCTTTAAGGCGCGAACTGAGCGCAACCGTGACTTACTCCTAGGTCTCTTCATAGACTCCCTACCTAACAGAAACACGCCGCAAAGCCAATCAGGGGAACCCCTCGCTCTACTTCCGCTTCTTCTCTGGCGGGAGGGTGTCTTCGATTATCCAGTCAGGCCAAGTCTCCCGGGTGTACTGTTGAAAGCCAGCGATGGTATCGCGAAGCAAAGGCGACGGGTCGCCGTTCCAGCGGAGCCCGATTTCCATTGGGGCAAAACCCGGAAGCGGTAGGACGCGGACTTCGGGGTGCGCAATCGCCTCCGGGATCGCGAGGTTCAACCCCAACCCTTCCCCGTTGGCGACGTAACTCGTAACCATCTCCATTGAAGTGACTTCAACGGACTGCGCCCACGTGACGCCGAGTTTACGAAGGTCGCGTTGGAAACTGCGCGAGACGCTGCTGGCCGCCGGCATGCTCACCAGCACCTCCCGGATCTTCTTTTGCTTCCACAGGTCAGCGGCACTCCGGAGCGGCGAGGCTTTGGGTACCAGAAGGACAAGGGGGACCCGGGCAAGCCGGAGGAGACTCTGGCGTCCCGTCGTCCGAGCTTCAATGGGTATGATGGCGAGGTCGATGAGGCCATCGTGCAACCAGGTCTCAAACTGGGCTTGATAGCCAGGCGTCAGACTAAGCAATAGCTTGGGGTAACGTGCCCGCAGTCGTTGGGTAACAGTCGAGATATGGAGGCGCAGCACGAGTTCCGAGGCGGCCAATCTCAACTCAGGCCGGTCGGTATCGCGGAGTTGCCCTTCGAGCCCATCCAGCCCCGCGAAGAAGGTTTCAATCTGCGCATAGAGTTTGCGGCCCGGCGCAGTCAGGCGAAAGGGCGACCGCTCGAAAAGGCGGACGCCTAGATTTGACTCCAAGGCGGCCATCTGCCCACTGACGGCTGGTTGCTGGATGCCATACGGGATGTGGCGAACGGCCGCGCTAATCCCCTCATGCTTGGCCACGTAATAGAATAGTTCAAGGTGATGGACGTTCATCGGGGTGGAGCCATATTCGGCTGGGGAGGGCCCAGCGCAACGACCATTATCCCCTTGGCTGATAGGCCCTATCGATTATATCAATTAACGCAGCGGGCACGGGGTGGGTATAATGCATGCCGAACAAAAACCTATGCCCATCCTACTCATCATTCTCCAAGCGCTCGGCGTAGTCATGCTGGCTGATTTTGTGGCCGGCCTCGCCCACTGGCTGGAAGACGCCTACGGCACCGAAAAAACTCCTTTCTTTGGACCGCTGATGATCAAGCCGAACATGGTTCATCACCACTACCCGCGGCTCTTCACGAAGAATAACTGGTGGCAAAGCTCCTGGGACCTCTTGTTGCTTGGGGTGGTGATTCTCAGCGGGGCGGCGTGGCTCGGCTACCTCAGCTGGCAACTGGGGCTGTTTGTCCTGATTAACATCAACGCGAACCAGATTCACAAATGGTCTCATATGACCCGCGCAGAGGTTGGCCCAGTCGTCGCCTTCTTCCAAGACATCCGCGTACTGCAAACGCCCCGGCAACATGCGCTCCACCACACTGACCCGAAGAATACTAACTACTGTCCAGTCTCGAACCTAGTGAACCCGATCCTGGAACTGGTCAACTTCTGGGGCCACCTCGAAGCGGTCATCCATTTCTTTACCGGAGCCACCCACCGCCTCGACACCTCCAACCATGGCCAAGGTCCCGGCCCAGCATGGCTCGCCGATTTCCGCCCCGCCCACGCCGTGGGCCGCCCCCACGCCGGCCTCGTCGCCAAACTGACCGACGAGGGGTAAGGCCTACTTCGCTGCCTTGGTGCCGGTTTCGGACATGAGATAGGCTAAGAGGTCGCGTTGCTGCTCGGAAGAAAAGGCCTGCAAGAGGGCTTCCGGCATCAGCGAAATGGGCAGGGTTTCGCGCTTCACGATGTCGGTCTTGTCGAGCGTGGTTTCTTGGCCAATCGAACGCAGGGTGAGCGTGCGCTCGGTCTGCGCTCCGACGATGCCACTGAGGACACGTCCGTCTTTCATGGTGATGGTGTTGAGGTAGTACGCGGCGTCGACGACGGCGTTCGGATCCACAATGTTTTGCAGCAAGTAATCAAGGTTGCGGCGTCCGCTCCCAGTGAGGTCCGGTCCAATCACGCCGCCTTCACCAAAGAGTTTGTGGCACTGCCCACACACGCCCGCATAGAGGGCCCTGCCCTGCGCGAGATCCGCCTTCGCTAAAAAGTCCGTGGTGTGACGCGCCTTAAGCTCAGCGATGAGCTGGAGTTTATCCGCCGGGGTCTCGCGCGCTTCGCCCCACACCACCGCGAGCTGCGCCGTTAACTTTGCGTCGTTGAAGCCACGAATCTGCCGCGCGGCGGCCGACCCAAGGTCTGACTTCGCTACTTTACCTTCCGCCATAGCACCGAGGAGTTCGCTGGCAAACTTCGGCCGTGAGACAAGTGCCATGATGGCCTGCGGGCGCTCATGCGGGTAAAGCTGCGGATACCGGGCGAGAATCTTCTTCGCGACGGCGGGGTCATCGAATTTCGTTAAGCCTTGGATAGCTTCCATGGCTACGCCTCGCACGGAAAGGAGTTTCTCGCAATCGGTCCGGAGGTTCCCTTCGTTGGCCTCGATGAGCGCGAGTAAAGCCACCCCACGTTGCTCGGTGAGGGCCTTATCATCCAAGGCTATCTTCCGCACGGCTTCCAAAGCCAAGCCATCACCAAACAACACGTTGAGCTGGCGGACAGCGGCGATGGCGGCGAGGTCTGACGGCGGAATCGACGCGACGAACTTATCCCACGCGGCGGGCTTTTTCGCCTTACGCCAACCTTTGAGTCCATCCGCCAGGCCAGCCGCGAGCGGTCCATGGCCGTCAGGCATATCGGCAGCCCCCGCCAAGAGGTCGTTCAAGGGTTCTGGTTCCTTATCCGAGGCTTCGGCGAGTCGGCGTGCAATGAGTTTACTAACCTGTGGTACGCGACAGACGTGCGCCACATCGACCAGGGCTGGGAGCGGGAGCTCGCGGATACCGGTCCAAACGAGGAGCGGGAGGTTATGATCCGTACTGTCCTGCTCATAGCGGAGGAGGTGCTGGGCCACAAGCGCGCGGATCGGCGCAGTCAGGTGCGGGAGGGATGAAGCGAGGGCTAAACGGACGCGTTGCCCGCGCGGCTGGCTCGCCAGTTGCAGTAAGGCGGCCTCTTGTTCCTCGCACGATGGGATGAACCCGAAGTGATTCGCATACTTAGTCAGGGAATTATTACGGCGAACCAAAGGCTCGGTGAGTTCGCGCTCGATCAGGCGGGCCAAAACGTCCGGGCGCTGCTCGGCGAGCACCGCGGCGGGTGAGTAATGGGCCTGATGCTGCACCGCGAAGGGGCTATCTGCCTGCTTCGTGGATGCCAGCGCTAGGAGGGTCGAATGGGCGTTGAGCGCGAGCACTGGGTCGCCTTCGGCGGCGAGCTTCTCCCAGGCAGGCAAACCAGACGATATGTCTTGGCCCTTCCAAGCCCGCTCGCGAAGCTCCCATCGCGCCATGCGGACGAGCCATTCATTACGGCTGCGCTGTAACTCAACGAGCTGGGCCGGCGTGGCCTTCGTCAGGTCGATGGCGGGTTGCTGGGGTGTGCCGTAGGCGACTTTATAGATGCGGCCGCTGGTCCGGTGAATGCCGTCTTCATCGTGGCACTCCCCGATATCACTCCAGTCGAGGATTGTCACCGCGCCATCCGGTCCTTGGCTGAGCTCGATGCCGCGGAACCAGGGGTCGTCGGACTTCAAGATGTCCGGCTGATGCTTCATGACCAAGGCACTACCGACCCGTTCGATGGCTTCAACGTTCGTCCGTCGGCCATGCATGTTCAGGGTCATGAGTTTATCGCGATAGTTCGCCGGCCAGTTATCACCCTGATAAATCATCATCCCGACGTGCGCGTGGCCGCCACCAAAGTCATCCGCACCACCGCGGCCGCCATCGGCATCGTTCCACTTCTTGCCCGTGTTCCAATGGTAGTGGTCGGCCTGCTGGTCGATGAGTTCGTACACAAAGGGGTACGGGTCCTCGCCATGCATGCGCTTAAAGTGCGCGCCGTGAATACCCTGCCAACCGTGCCCAATCACCGTGTTAATGAATAACAGTTCGTGATCCTTGGTCCAATCGGAGCCCCAGGGGTTCGTCGTTCCGTGACAGTAGGGCTCGAAGATTTTCTTGATCGGGTGATAACGCCACAAGCCGCCCGCGGTGGGCTGACGTTTAGCCTTCTCCACGCCGGGGACATCAATCCACGAGGTACTGGAAATGCCGACGCGACCGTAGAGCCACCCATCGGGACCCCACTTCAGTCCGTTCGCAAAGGTGTGGCGGCTAGCGGCGGTCGTGCTGAAACCATCGAGGATAACTTGGGGTGGACCGGCCGGCTTATCGCCATCCATCGGAATAAAGAGCAGGTTCGGTGGGCACAGCGCCCAGACGCCGCCCAAGCCGCGCTCGATACTGGTCAGCATCTGCACGTCATCCGTGACGACCGTACGCTTATCAAATTTGCCGTCGTGGTCGGTGTCTTCGAGAATGAGGATGCGATCACGCAGCTTCAGATCAAAGCGTTCCTTGCCGTTGGAGTACGTGTAGTTTTCGGCGATCCACAAGCGACCACGCTCATCCCAGCACAGCGCGATGGGCTGACGAACGTCCGGCTCAGCCGCGAAGAGCGTGGCGGTGAAACCCACGGGCAGGTGCAACTTGGTCAGCGCGTCCGCCGGCTTCAGTAGCGGGATGGTCTCAGGCTGGTTATTATGCGGCTCCGGAAACGTCGTCGCCCCTAAAGTCAGGGCAAAGAGTAAAGTAAAGGGGCGGGCATCCATCGGGGTCTGGGTTACCGACCACACTGCGGGGCGAAGGTTCCGAGTCCACCCCGCAAGCGCTTCTTCCGCTTAGAATCCACGAACAATCTGCGCGTAGACGTCGGTCGAGGCCATCTGTGCCGGGAGGCTGGCGTCGCGCGCGGCGATACAGACGGGCCAATCGAGTGGGTCCTCCGGCAAGCGACCATGCGAGCCTTTCACGAGCGAGGCATCCTGCGAGACGACTTCCATGAGTGCCTTGAAGCCGAGGGTCTTCTTGAGGAGGAACCAGGCAATGGTGAGCATCGGGAAGCGAATCTTCGGGTCGATGAAGAGCTCAACAGGGTCATAGCCTGGCTTGCGATGGATATCGATGGTGCGCGCGTAGTCGGGATCACCGGAGCCTTCTTCCCACCAGTAATACGAAAACCAACTATGGTTGTCGGACACGACGACGAAGTCGCCGCTACGGACGTGCTTGATGCCGACGGCGGCTTGGGCGTCGGCGTCCAGGACCTGCGCGACGCCCGGCGTGGCGAGGAGGACCTTACGGACTTCTTCGCGGATGGACGGGTCCAAGACGACGACGTGCGCGACTTGGTGGTCGACGACGGCGAAGGCTTTGGAATTAAAGACATCGAGGGTCGCGGCGCCAGCCTCATCCTTAAGTTCAAGCCAAGCGTGCGCACGTAAGACCTTGTTCAACGGGACGGCCCGATCGACGGCGGTGATGGCGTATTCGGAAACGATGACGACATCCACGCCGCGTGCTTCGAGGAAATCGGCCAAGTCCCCGACGAGTGTATCGACGTCACGGCGAGCGGCATCACTGCGCGGGTCCGTCGGGCCAAAGCGTTGCAGGTCGTAGTCGAGGTGCGGGAGGTAGACGAGGTTGAGGTCGGGCTGCTCCTTCTCCTCAATCCAGCGGGCCGAGGCGGCGATCCATTGCGTGGACGGCAGGCCGGCACGCGGACCCCAGAAACTGTGGAACGGGAAATCGCCGAGGTCGCGCTTGAGTAGCGTGCGATAGCGCTGCGGGTAGCTGGCGATGTCGAAGATTTTTCCGCCGTTGGACTTGTAGACCGGGCGCGGGGTGACGGAGATGTCCGCATTCGTCCCCATATTGTACCACCAGAAGAGGTTCGCGACCTTCAGCTGGGGGTTCTTAGCGTGCAGCGCATCCCAAACCTTCGGCGCGAGGACCACGCGGTTGGACTGCTTCCAGAACTGTACTTCGCTGAGCGTGCGGTCATACCAACCATTCCCGACGATGCCGTGCACCGACGGCGTCTGGCCGGTCAGGTAATCGGACTGCGCGGTGCAGGTGACGGCGGGGAACGCGGGTTTGACCTTCGCGACGGAGCCTTTCGCGGCACGCGCGGCCAGGCGGGGCATCACGCCGGACTGTAAATCGCGCGCGGAGAGACCGACGACGTTCAGGACCGCGCGGCGCATGTCTGCTGGTCGCGCGCGCGCAACTCATCGGTCGCGCGGCGGACGATGGCGGTGGCCATTTCGTGGACCTGGATCGACTTCCCGATCGCCGTCGGCAAGACGAGCGTGAGCTGACCGCCGAGGTGTTCGCGGAACTCCTCGAGCCCGGCAAGCATCGGGGCGCCACCCTCGAGGTGCATCTCCGGAGCATAGGTCCGGAAGCCGAGGGCGGTGAGCAGATTCAGGGTGCGCTCAGCTTCTTCCCGGCCGAAATGCCCGAGGTCGCGGGCGCACAGAATATCCAAGGCCAAGCCCACGGCGACGGCCTCGCCGTGCGTGAGGCGATGGTTCGTCATCGATTCGAGCTTGTGCGCGGCCCAGTGGCCGAGGTCGAGCGGACGCGCGCTGCCGAGTTCAAAGGGATCGCCATTACCGGCAATGTGACGGGCGTGGAGCTCCGCCGAGCGGCGGACGGCGCGGCCGATGGCGGGGATGTCACCAGCGGCGAGCAAGCCAGACTCCTTCTCGAGGTTGCCGAAGAAGACCGGATCCTTGAGCAGCGAGACCTTCACGGCTTCGACGAGGCCGTCGCGGAGGCCGCGGGCGTCGAGCGACGCGAGCAGGCCAAGGTCGTTGACGACCGCCGCGGGGACGGCGAAGGCGCCGGTGAAGTTCTTCTTCCCGAAAGTGTTGATGCCGTTCTTCACGCCGACGCCGGCGTCACCCTGACCCAAAGTCGTGGTGGGCATGCGCACGAGACGGACGCCGCGGTGGGCGGTCGCCGCGGCGAAGCCGACGGCATCGAGGAAGGCGCCGCCGCCGATGGCGAGGACGTAGGAATGGCGGCAGATCTTGTCGGCTTCAATGGCGGCGAGCGCGGCCTTGACGACCGCCGAGTCCTTCTTGGCGGCTTCACCGCCGGTGAGCACCAGCGGCGTCCGGGTGAAATGCACGCCCATGGCTTTACCGTAGGCAGCGATCTCCGCGACGAAGCCCGGACGGGCCGACGCTAGGCCGGAATCCACAATCGGGATGACCTTGGCCCCAGCGAAGAGGTCGGCGAGGACGCGGTTGCCGGACACGAACGCATGCTCCGTAAAGAAGATGCGGTGGCGGTAGGTCACCGTGAATTCGAGGTCAAGGGAGTCGTCCATAGCCCTGGGGGAGGGGTTATCAGAGACCTTACGACCCCTACGGGCAAGCCCTGTTCCCTGCCGACCCCCGCCAATTCCCGCCAAAAAGGCTTAGGTCTGCGGAATCCAGCGGCGGAACAGTAGGGTCAGGCCAAAACAGACCAGCGGGCCGAGTAAGGCCAGGCCGAACATCGGATACCAGTTCGCCACCGCCACTTGGTACTTTTCAGCGAGCTCACCCGCGCTTTGCAGGGCATAAACGATGTAAGCAAAGCCGGCCACGGAGGAGAGGATTAGGTAGTCCAGAATCGGGAAGGCCGCCAAGCGATCGGACACACGCCCGGGCACGCCCGCCGGCAAAGGGTGGCGGCGATCGGAGAACCAAATCCACGCCATATAGATTAGGCAGATGGGCAGGATTAAGAGCGAACCGATGCGCAGTCCATACAAGGCGAGCATCGCAGGATAGGGCACCAGGTAGATGACCCACGAAGTCCAAGCGGGCGGGCTCGAATCCGTCGCCTCATGGCGCGCGACCCACGTGAGCGTGAAGGTCAAGAGCCACAGGGTAAAGGAACACAGCAGGACGAACGTTCGTCCATGCCAACCTAAGCTATCGAAAGAGATGCCCGCCACCAGAAGGCCAAGGATGGGCAGTAAGGCCCGACACAAACCCATGACCACCGGAGCCCAAACGACGCCTTTGTGCCAACGGTTGTAGGCGAGGACGGCCGCGACCAACAGGCTAGCCACCACAACCACTTCGCCCGCGTGGTTATTATTACGTTCGAGGGAATCGAACGGGAAGGACCGTGCATGCAGGATGCGAACCGCCACGGCACCGACCGCGCCCACCAGGAGCAGCGAGAACCCCACCAGAAAAGCGGTGTCGGCGGAAACTTGACCAGAAGGAATCGGGCGCGTGGGACGATGTTGCGCATCCCAGGCGGCGTCAAAAACGTCGTTGAGGATCATTCCGCCCACGTAGATGGCCGACACCGCGAGGAGCAGCCAAGGCAACGGCCACAAAGCAACTTCGGTGGAACCTCCCTCCGACAGTCCGAGCGGAAACGTGCCAGCTTTGCTCGACCAATAAGTACCCAGCAACCAACCCGCCATCGTCGAGGACCAGACGGTGGGTAGGTTTGAGCCGCGGGAGAGGATGAGCCAAGGGCGCAGGTTCATGCTAAAATCACAGCGGCTTCACGCCGGCCTTCGCGAGTTCGGCGAGGGTCCAGCGGTACTCGGCGGCGATCATGTCCGCGACGTCCGCGGTGCGGACTTCCGGCGGGAGGACTTCCCATGTGTACGTTTCGATCTCGAGTTCGCGGCAACGTCCAGGGTTCTTGCCGATGACGGCGATGGCGTCACGTAAGTGGTCGTTCGTGGTCGCAAGTTCGTCGGAGAGGTGATCCGCATTCACGGGCACGTGGAAGTGCACGCGGAGCTCCTCGAGCGTGCGGAGCTGATCGATGGCGGCCATGGCCAACGGGATGTCCTTGAAGCGCACGATGGAGCCGTCCTTGGCCCGCCCCATGGTCTGGTGGAGGTACACGGGCTCGTGCATCTTGGCGAGCCGCGCGAGGGCGACTTCGGTGGGCTTGAGCCGCAGCGCGGAGCTGAGGTGGAACTTGAGCACGGGCGCACCACCGGCATCGAGCCGCGCGATGGCCTCATGGGCCTGCTCATACTGGAGCGCGAAGTGGCAGGTGTCGTAAGCGATGCCGAGCGTGCGGTCGACGAGGCCCTGCGACGGCTCATCGACGCGGAGTTGTTCAAAGAGGCGAAGGGCTTCGGGCGTGTTCTCGGCGTGGCCAATCGGCTCGGGCTCCAGCGCGAGGCGCAACGTGACGCCGGTGCGGTCGCGCAAGCGGTCGAGGTGTTCGCCACACGCGAGCAGGTTGCGGCGCATGACCTTGAGCTCATCGGCGTTGCGGCCGAAACCCTTGAAGGAACCCGGCAGCGTGCTGACGGTGCCGACCTTATCCGGCGGACCAAACGCGGCGAGGAGGTCGAAGAGTCGGTTGGTGTACTCGAGGCGCGCGGGCTCGCACCAGTCGGGCGCGAACACGTTGTCCTTCACGGCCTGGCCGTGGAACGGGCCGAACGGGAACCCATTGATGCCCGCGACGACGCAGTTCTCCTTATCCAGCCAATGCCGGAAGGCCGTCAACGTCGCCGGCTCGGCGAGTTCGGCCGCGGCGCGGTCGCCGAGGCGCAGGCCGAGGACGTACGTCTGGCCAGGCGCAACGCGGTCGCGCACACGCAGGGCGTGGTCGCGCAAACCCGCGAAAGTTTCCACCCACCCTTCGCCGCGATGGACGTTGGTACAATAGGCGAGGCTGAGGCCGGACGAGAGCTTCACGGTCAGCGCAGGGCCTGCGGGTCCTTGAAATTCGGCGACTGCGATAGGAAGCGCACGGGGTTACCGTAGACGAGGCTGTCGATGGCGGCGGCGGAGTGACCGCGGCGACGCATCTCCTGCATGGCCTTCGGCACGGCGAGCGGATCGCTGTGGCCCCAATCACACGCGCTGTTCAACCAGACGCGCTGCGAAGCAAAATTCTCCAGCATATCGACCGCGCGCACGGGCGTGGCCTTCGATTCCGGGTAAAGCGTGATACCGGCCCAGAAGCCTTGATCGAGGACCTCGCCGATGGTGTGCTCTTCGACGTGGTCGATGATGACGCGCTCGGGCTTCACTTGGCCGGCGGCCTTGAGGACGTCCATGATGAGGCGCGTGCCCTTGCGTTTGTCTTCGAGGTGCGGGGTGTGGACAAGGATCAGTTGGTCATACTTCACCGCGAGTTCGACGTGCTTCTCGAGGATGCGCATCTCGTTGCGCGTGTTCTTATTCAGGCCGATCTCGCCGATGCCGAGCACCGTCTTGGCCTTCAGGAATTCGGGGATGAGCGCGAGGACGTCGTCGGCGAGCTTCATGTCCTCGGATTCCTTCGGGTTGATGCAGAGCCAGCAATAATGCGGGAGGCCGTACTTAGCCGCGCGCTTAGGCTCGTGCTGCGTGAGCTGGCAGAAGTAATCGTAGAAACCGTCCGCAGTCTTGCGGTCGAAGCCCGCCCAGAAGGCCGGTTCGCAGATGGCCGCGCAACCCGCCAAGGCCATCGCTTGGTAGTCGTCGGTGGTGCGGCTCACCATGTGGCCGTGGGGTTCGATGTAACGCATGGTCGGGGCTTACTTGAGGCCAGGCCAAACGCCGGAGGCGGCTTTGGTATCGGCTTTTTCGATCGGGGCGACGGAAGGGTCGCTCCAGAGGTGGAGGATCTGGGCGACGCGGTCATCGCCGGACTGCAGCAAGAGCGGGAGCGCAGCGCGGAGCCCGCGGACGCGATGGTCTTCGGGGCCGCTGGCCTTTTCGAGACGATCGAGGAAGGCCGCGAGGTCGAGGAGCTTGAAACGCGCGTCCATGAAGTGGAGGTCAGCCACTTGGTCGCGGGTCCGGCGAGGGGTGCCGGCGAAGGGGTTGGAGTCGGACATGGGGGGGGCGGATGCCGAAGCACCCTGGTGCGTGTTAGACACCAAGGTGCGGCAGAGGTCCCCACGGGTCAAGCCACCCTGCCCTTTGGACGGGGTGGGCCGAAACCGGGCCTTACTTACCTTCCTTGTCGTACTCAGCCGCGGTCCAAGGGGTCTTGCGGTCAGCGTACTTCTTCTTGATGGCGGCCACTTCGGCTTCCGTCACGACGGGGCCGGTATTACCGAAGGAATTGTTCACGTAGGTCACGACGTCGGCGATGTCCTTGTCGGTCACACCAGTAACCGGAGGCATCATGCCATTATAGGTCACACCCTTGACGGTAACCGGGCCCATCATCCCGTTGGTAATATTACGGACGGCAATCGAAGCGCCCTTGGCGATCCACTCCGAACCAGCCAGCGGAGGGAAGACCGGAGGCAGGCCAGCGCCCGTGGGCTGGTGGCAGGCCAAGCAGGTGCGGGTATAGACAGCTTGACCCCGCTTCATGGTTTCGGCGTCGGGCTTGGCCGTTTCGGCGGCGACCGCGGCGGTCGTGACGAGGGAGGCGAGGGCGAGGAACTTCAGGGAGGACATAGTCGTGGTGTCTCACCAAGGAGGCGACTTGGACGGGAATCTCAAAACGAAAATGCAGAATCCCTCCACCGCACCTCCAGACATAAGCGACACCCACAAGTAGGATTAGCCCGCCACGCCCTAAGAAATAGTATCAATACGACAAACCATCGTCTTAAGGTCGAAAACGTCTAGCAGGATTACCCCCTTTAAATCATGTCGACCTAGCATCGTTCGAAGCTTAATTAAATGGGGTGAAAACGACACCGACCCTCGATGTCTGGCTCAACCAAGTTCAGGTCCGCAGCCTGCGCTCGGTCTTTGACCACCTCCCCGGGGTGATGTTTTTCGCCAAGGATTTGGAGGGGCGTTTCACGATGGCCAATCTCGCCTTCGCCCAGCGCTGCGGCCAAGCCGATGAGGCCGCCCTCCTCGGCAAGACCGACGCCGATGTCTTCCCGCCCGAGCTGGTAGCCAACTTTCGGAAGAAGGACCTCCAAATCTGCCAGAGCGGTGAGCCAGCCATGCGGTTAGTGGAACTCTTCCCGAACGAAAACGGCGAACACGTCTGGTACGAGACCACGAAGCTCCCGATCTTCGACGTGCACGGCAAGCCCTGCGGGGTCTTCGGAACCGTCCGAAGCTACGAGGGCACCAAGGCCCTCCTCGAGCCCTTCCTTAAGGTCGAAGCCGCCGCTGACTTCATCCAGCAGAACCTCGCCGAGGCCCTGAATATCGCTAAATTAGCGAAGTTGACGGGGCTCTCCATCCGGCAGTTTGAGCGCAAATTCCATAAGGCCTACCTGGTCAGTCCCCGCGCCTACCACGTCCGCATGCGGGTGGCCGCGGCCTCTGACCTTCTTAAAGACACCGACCTCCGGCCCTCGGAAATCGCCGACCGGACTGGTTTCTATGACGCCAGTGACTTCTCGCGACAGTTCCGCCGGGCCATGAAAATGAGCCCGACCCACTTCCGCCGGATGCATAAGAGCGCTAAAGAAGGGTGAGCGTCCTAGGCCGGGGGCTGTTTTGCCGTCTCGACAGTGACGAAAAACTGTCTTTTATCGGGAGCGTACCCCCCCCTCCCCAACCATAACTATATGAGTACTATGACTGACGAACAACCCTCCGTTGTGCCCAACGCGAAGCGCCTCCTCTGGGCCGGCTTCATGGCCATCCTTGCTGCTGGCGTAGGCTTCGCCCTCCGTGGCGGTATCTTTGGCGCCTGGAAAGCGGCTTACGCCTTCACCGACGGCCAGCTCGGTGCCATCGGTGGCGCTGGCTTCTCCGGCTTCTGTTTCGGCATCATCATTGGCGGTGTCATCGTCGACAAGATCGGCTACGGTAAGCTCGTCGCGGTGGCCCTCGCCGGCCACATCCTCTCGGCCGTCGTGACCTTCGGTGCGTCCACGCCTGAAAACGCCTACGGCTTCCTCTACTGGGGTATGTTCATCTTCGCCTTCGCTAACGGCACCCTCGAAGCCGTGGCTAACCCACTCGTTGCGACAATCTTCCCTAAGCAGCGCACGCACTACCTCAATATTCTGCACGCCTCCTGGCCGCTGGGCATGGTCATCGGCGCGGCCGCCTCCTACGCCCTCGGCGTCCATGGTCTCGGTCTCGGCTGGAAGGGTCAGCTCGCCTTCTACCTCGTCCCCACCGCGGCTTACGCCGTGATGTTTATGGGCCAGACCTTCCCGAAGTCGGAAGCCGCCGAGAAGGGCGCCTCCTTCTCCGAAATGTTTAAGGACGTCGGTATCTTGGGCTCGCTCGTTGCCTGCTACCTGCTCTCGATCTTCCTCGGTAACGTCCTCGGCCCGGTCTTCAACATCCCTAACCTCGGCCTCATCCTCGCAGGCATCCTGCTCATCGCTGTCGGCGTCATCACGCGGGGCTCGTTTGGCTCAATCCTGCTCTTCGTGCTCTTTGTCACCCACGCCCTCGTCGGCGCGGTTGAACTCGGTACGGACTCCTGGATTGAAGCCATCACGGGTAATCTCTTCACGGCTGACCAAGGCAAGGCCCTCTTCATCTGGACCTCGGCCATCATGTTCGGCCTGCGCTTCTGCGCACACTGGATCGAAACCAAGCTCGGCCTCTCCCCGATTGGTATTCTGGTTACGTCGGCACTCCTCGCCTTCGGCGGCCTCCAGCTCGCCTCGGGCATGAACAGCTTCGCCGTCGCCCTCTTCGCCCTCGGCATCTACGCCCTCGGTAAGACGTTCTTCTGGCCCACGATGCTCGCCGTCGTTGGTGACCGCTTCCCGCGCTCTGGCGCCGTCGCCATGTCCATCATGGGCGGCATCGGCATGCTCTCCGCCGGTCTGATTGGTGGCCCTGGCCTCGGTTACGCCAAGGACCGCTTCACCGGCGAAGCCCTCCAAGCCTCCGCACCAGCTGTTTACGCCGCCAACAAGGCCAAGGACGAATCGAAGTTCCTTTTCCTCGCTCCAGCCACGGCCGTCGCGGGTGATAAGGTTCAAGCCGCCAAGGATGCCGGCGAGAAGGCTACCGCTGACCAGAAGGCCATCGTCGCCGCCAATCAGGCCGGCGACCGCGCCACGCTGAAGGCTGACTCCTTCATCCCGCTGGGTATGGCCGCAATTTACCTCCTGCTGCTCTTCTACTTCAAGAGCATCGGCGGCTACCGCGCCCTGAAGATCGAAGAGCAGGTCTAAGCACCCGCTTAACCCTCCGAAGGCCGCACGGAAACGTGCGGCCTTTTTGTTGTCCGGCCATCCGGCGGGGTGTCGTTATCTTCCCAGATAATCGGCTTCCGTCCGTGGAGGTTTCGGGCTGAATGAAGCCACCCCAACTTCCTATGAGCACCAAAAAAATCCGCATCGCGCTGGCCGGCCTCGGCTTCGGCGCGGAGTTCATCCCAATCTACCTCGCCCACCCCAATGCGGAGATCGCTGCCATCTGCCAACGCAACCCCGCCAAGCTGAAGGAAATCGGTGACCGCTACGGCATCGCCAAGCGCTATACGTCCTACGAGGAAATGCTCGCGGACCCCGAAATCGACGCGGTCCATATCAACACGCCGATTCCCGACCACGGCCGCCAGTCCATCGCCGCCCTCAAGGCCGGTAAACACGTTGCCTGCACCGTCCCGATGGCCACGTCCATCGCCGAATGCGAAGAGATTGTGAAGCTGGTCAAGGCCACGGGCCTGCGCTACATGATGATGGAGACGGTGGTCTACGCACGCGAATTCCTCTTCGTGAAGGAGCTGTACGACAACGGTGAACTCGGTCGTCTGCAGTTCCTCCAAGCCTCCCACCAACAGGACATGGAAGGCTGGCCCGGCTACTGGCCCGGCCTCCCACCCATGTACTACGCCACGCACTGCGTCGGCCCGATGCTCGCCCTGACCCAAGCTGACGCCGAGTACGTGTCGTGCTTCGGTTCTGGCCGCATCGCCGAGGACATGATTCCGATCTACAACTCGCCCTTCGCGGTCGAGACGGCTCACATTAAGTTCCATAAGTCCGATGTCTCCGCGCGTATCATCCGCTCGCTCTTCGATACGGCCCGCCAATACCGCGAGTCGATCGACGTCTACGGTTCCAAGAAGTCCTTCGAATGGCCGCTCGTCGAAGGTGAAGAGCCCGTCATCCACACGGCGAAGAAGGCCGAGCCCGAAATCCCCCAGAAGGTCAAGGTACCCGACTACGCGCACCGTCTGCCGAAGGAAATCCAACGCTTCACGACCAAGGGCGTCTACGGCGAAGGCGAAGACCACTTGTCCTTCACCCAAGGCGGCGGCCACGGGGGCTCTCACCCGCACTTGGCAAACGAGTTCATCCAAGCCCTTCTCACCGGCCGCGAGCCGTTCCCGAACGCGCGCCAATCCGCCAACTGGACCTGCACGGGCATCCTCGCCCACGAGTCCGCCATGGCTGGCGGCGAAATCCGCCAGCTCCCCGCGTTTACGTTGCCCGGCTGAGCAAGCTCAGCAGCGGGGATCCGCTGGCATGGTGAACTGCTGCGAAGCAGTAGGTAGGGGCGGCTCTCCGAGCCGTCCTTTT
>Ga0214919_10002086_pt1 | contig 31881 bp, 28 predicted proteins | sample LL1503_MetaG_FD_177994 | JGI IMG/M metagenome (GOLD analysis project Ga0214919, IMG submission 177994) | Freshwater microbial communities from Lake Lanier, Atlanta, Georgia, United States - LL-1503 | ecosystem: Environmental > Aquatic > Freshwater > Lake | place: USA: Georgia | collected... | reverse complement strand
CCCAGCTTCAGCAACTAATTTCGCGGTTTCTAAAATTTCTTGAGCAGATTTTTCATCGCGACCTTGATATTTATAGCCGCCAATTTTTCTAACGCTTTGTGGTAAAAGACCAACATGCCCCATAACACTAACGCCATTTTCAACTAAGAATTTTATCGTGGAAGCCATGCCATGCGAGGTTTCAATTTTTATAGCATCGCAGCCAGTTTCGCTTATAACTTTTTTAGCAGATTCCCAAGCTTGTTTTGGCGAATTTTCATAAGTTCCATAAGGCAAATCAACCACAACAAAACATTTCTTAACCGCTTTCATAACTGCTTTACCATGATTTATCATCATTTCTAAAGTTACATCAACAGTATCAGGAAGTCCGTAAATTGTCATTCCAAGAGAATCTCCAACTAAAATAATATCGCAATATTCATCTAAAATTTTTGCCATTGGAAATGTATAGGCAGTAAGGCAAATAATTTTTTCGTGATTTTTTTTTCTTAGAATGTCAGCAGTTGAAATGCGTTTAGATATTGGTTTCATTGGCATTGTTTATGGTTGAACTTGTTGATTTTTAAAGGAGTCAGGATTTGCCATGACTTCTTTTATTTTAGATAGTGCATCTTGAGATTTTGGGTCATTTATTAATCTTGAATTCATTTCCAAAGGTAGAGCAGATTTTTGATCTGAAGTTTTAATAATTCCCAAATATTGTTTGGCTTGATCAAGATTGGCGGCATGATCTATATTACTAAAACCTCCTTTAAAAGAAATTGCGATATTTATTGGCACCTGTTTTCTTCTATCGCCAGTTAGAAATATAATGTTTGCCAAACCATCAAGTTTGCGAGAGATAATATCTATTTTTCCAGAAATAATTCCAGTAGAAGCAGTTCCGGCAATGTTAATTTTAAATTTACTATCTTTGTCCTTATTAAGAATAATAGTACCGTTGGCTTTTTTTAAAGAAGTTTTGCTTTCCAAATTAAATAAAACCGCCTCTAAATCGCGCAATTCTTGACGATATGTTTTTAAGTCAAACATTTTTCTAACCAGACTATCTAAGCCAAATTGACTAACCACAGGAGAGTTGGCGTTAAATTTTATTTCACTAAAAATATTACTTAGAAATTCACTTTTTTTACTTGCTGACGAAGTTATGCTGGCTGAAATATTGCTAATTCCGCTGATATTTTTCAGATCAATTAATGGCAAAAATTCATTTAATTGTGCATTATTAAAAGATAAATTACCGTTAATAGTTTTGTCATATTTAATACCAATTAGACCTTTGTAAGATAAGTTACCGCCATATAAATCACAGCTTAATTGAGCATCTTTAATATCTCCACCTTCCAAATTTCCACCCATTTTAGCATTTTTAATAACCAAATCATCAAAACTTAAATCATCAATGGCAAGAGAAATTACTCCGCTAAAATCTTCTAAAGATGGTAAAGAAAAGAATTGATCGAAAGCGTTACTTTCCAAGTCTTTTATGCCAAATAATTTGTTACTTTGTAGGGATTTATAATGAAAACTACCAGCGTTAATATTCATTTCAAAATAAGGATTTTTGTCGCTAATATCAATTTTCAAATTTGCTGATAAATCTGTTTCCTCAGATTTTAATCTTAGATCAGATACCTCAAAATAACCTTGGCCGAATAACAATTTTATAGATTGATTAAAGAAATCTTCGCCTTTGTAAGTTAGTTTATCAAAAACCAAATCAAGCTTGTTGTTAGAGCTGATGTCATTGAGCCATAAAATCTTTTTCAACAATGATCCAGGAGATAAATAAATATTTTGTCCCGAAATCAAAAAGTAATCATCAACATTAAAGGCGCTAATTATAAATTTATTATCAATGTGAAGAGTTTTTTCGCTGCCATCAATGTTGATTTCACCCAGCAATTCGCTTTGATTGCTATTGAGATTTAGATATAAATTATTTAGGGAAATTTTATTGGGAGTGAATAAAATGTCGGAGTATAATATATATTCTTTGAGGTTATCGAGTTTGAGATTTTGCGATTCCAAATGAAGCCACTTGAAAACATCTTGCAGGCTTTTTCCAACAACATCAATTCTGCCAATAAGTTTAGGAATATTATTACTTTGAGTTAAAACGCCATTGATGCGCAATGTGCCTTCTCCAGGAATTTTAAATATTATAGGCAAAACTATAATCTCCCCTTGTTTTGAGTTGGTTAAATAAAGATCGGCATCTTTAAGTTCTCCATCTAAATATTTAATATTTTTAATTTTAATTTCGGCAGTTAAATCAAGAGATCTAACTATTTTTTGAGGAAGAAAATCTATTTTTTTCTCTAAAGGTTTAGCTTCTTCTATTATGTGACTTACAGCTTCAACAGTTTTTGCTTCAGGTGCTGATGGTGTGTTGACATCAATAGCTGGTAAGGTTTCTGCAGTTTCATCAACAATAGTTTTGGCTATTTTTTTATTCTTAGAATTCTTCTCAAGCACAATTCCATCGTAAGACCAAATGTCATCCAAGTTGAGATTGTCTAAATTCAAATCAATATCAATTATTGGAGTTTCGAAAGTTAAATTTAATTCCGCAGAACCTTTGCCATTAATTAAATTTGAGTTAATCACAATGTCTTGAATAGAGGTTTCGCCAGCATTGCTGATAATTTTTCCTCTAATTTTAATTGGATGAATTCCTGATTTTAATTTGTCATAAATAGCTTTGTTATTGCCAATATAACTTTTGTAGAAAGGTTTTAATTCAAGAATTTCTGCGTCAATTTCACCATTAAAATCACTTTTAAAAATTCCCAGATTTTTTGACGGAAAATTTCCTTTAATTCGTAAGTTAAAAATTGAGGAAGAAATTTCTAGTAGAGATGAATCCCACATAGAGCTAGAGTTAAAAGAGGTGATGAATCTAAAATTATTAATAATTTGTTCATTAGTGAATTCTCCACTAGACTTAATTTTGTTATCACTAATTTTTATTTCGCCAAAAATATTTTGAATTTCTTTTTTATTGGAAAATTTGTCATAAGAAATTGACTCACCATTATTCACAATAAAGATCATAGAATTTTTTGAGCCAATTTTTGAAGGGTCTAAATTATCAACTGATATTTTGGAAATCAGGCTTGAGTTAGGCTTTTCATGTGGCGCTGTTTGAGAATTTTTCACAATTTTTTCTGCGATCTCAGTAAATTTATTTTCACGCTTGGGCTGGTTTGAGCTGTAATAGCTTTCTAAAATCGCACTAGAAAATATTACTTTTTTTACCGCAAATTCACCTGCTAAAAGTTTTAAAAATGATAAATCTATGATGGCTGATTTAGCATAAAAATTATAAACTTTTTCGCCCTTGCCATAATTTTGTAATAAAACATTTTTGGCGGAAATTGACATTGAAGGCAAAAATGAAATATCGATTTTGCTATTTATTGTAAAATTTGCGCCAAGAGATTTGCTAATATCTTGTTCGATTTGAAATTTTAATCCTGAATTATCAAGTAAGAGAGGCATAGTGAACAGAGTTAAAACAAGCGCGCAAAGCCCCAAAGCGCTTATTTTAAATTTTTTTGATTGTGATGCTGGAAATTTGTAAGATTTTAAATATGATAAAGCCTCTTTGACATTAGAAGATTCAAAAACATTAGTAATTTTTGCTAAATTGAGCATTGCAATTAATTGTAAAAATCAACAGTTTCTAGCTCTTCAACTAGTTTCTTGGTAGTTATTAATTTCTTATCACCTTCATAAAAATTGCATAAAGATAAAAATATTAGAAATAACAAAATTGAGATAAGCAGAAAGTTAAAAAATTGATCCTTAGTTGGTTTTAAATCAAGGTTTTCGCCAATATTAATAAGATTATGTTTAGTATTGGTAACATTTGACTCAACTGATAAAAGTTTAATTTTTCCCTCAACAATTTTTGGATCAATTTTTAGAAATTTTGCATAAGCGCGCAAAGCTCCCAAGATGTATAAATGTTGGGTTGTTAAATTCTGATTATTTTCAATTGCTTCAATATCTCTTGGTTTTATTTTTAAATAAAAAGCAGCATCTTCTATTTCTATGCCCAATTTTAATCTTTTTTCTTTCAGAATTTCGGGCAAAGATATTTCCTTTGCAGCTTCTGCGATAGTGTTTGAATTGATGTCTAAATTATCAGTTTGAGTCATTATTTTACTAGCTTTGCTAAGTTTTTAGTTGCGTCAATTTTTGCTAAAGAGGCGGCTGAATCTGACATTCTTTTTAGAATTGCTTGACTATCAATTAATTTTTTTAAGGTTTCGCTAATTTTATTGATGGTGAACTCTTTTTCCGTGATAACAACTGCAGCACCATTTTTTTCAAAAAAACGCGCATTTTTTTCTTGATGATTGTCGGCAGCTTTTTCAAAAGGCACTAAAATCATCGGCTTTTTCGCGGCACAAAATTCAAAAAGCGACGATGAGCCAGCGCGTGCAATTACCAAATGAGCTTGGCTAATTTTTTCTGGCATATCAGAAAAAAATGCTTGAATTTCACCATTTAAATTGAAAGAGCGATATTGTTCGTAAGTTGATTTTATTAACTCTTCACGGCATTGCTGAATGATATTGATGCCTCCTTTAAAGCCATCGCTTAAATTGAAAAATGCTTTTGGCAAAATTTCGCTAAAGATTTTGGCACCACCACTGCCACCAATTACCAAAATATTAAATAAATTTTCTCTATTCTCTTTAGGATTTTGTAAATAAGTATTAAGTTCCGAAGCAAGCAGCACATCATATCCCATTTTATTATCAGGCTTTTTTTCTATGGTTTTTTCTTCAGGCAAAGAATAAGGAATTTTATTTAATTCCAAAATTTCTTCACGAACTGGGTTACCTACAAATACGGTTTTACTTTGGTCTTTTTCATTAATTCCAGTGGTTTCTACAAAACTTAAAGCAATTTTATCAGCATATTTGGCAAAAATACGATTCACTTTCCCCAAATGAGAATTTTGCTCATGTAAAATGATTTTGGTTTTGGTTATAACTGCTGCAATCAATAAAGGAAAGGTTGAATAGCCACCAAAGGCCACTACAAATTTAGGGCGATGAATTAATAAGTTGAATAAGGATTGCACTGCGCCAAAGCTAATTTTTACAGCAGCGATTATTAATTTTAGCGGTTTTTTCTCAAGTTGAGAAGAGTCTATTATCAATGATTTAAAGCTATCTTCAGCCGTGATGTAATTGCGATATTTTTTATCTCCCAAAAATAAAACTTGAAAATTTTCTTTGGTCAATTCTGCGGCTAAGCAACGAGCTGGAATTATGTGTCCACCAGTTCCGCCACTGGTGATAAAGATTTTATTATTATGCATTGCTAATAAATTTTAAGTGTGTTTCTTGACAATTATTGTCCCAAACCTAGATTCGCTTGCTTCCTTTAATTTTTCAAAAGATTTTTTAACAAATTTTCTCATGTCAAAGAAAACATTAACTAAGCATTTTATCGATTTAGATAAGATTGATGCCAAAGAATTGCGCAAGATTATTGAAGTTGCAAAGAAATTAAAAAATAAATCTAGTGGGCGCAATAACCTTTCTGCTCAAGCTAAATTATTGACTCACAAAAATTTGGCGATGATTTTTGAAAAAACTTCAACTCGTACCAGAGTTTCATTTGAAGTGGGCATTAATCAGCTTGGCGGACATGCAATTGTTATGAATAAAAATGATATGCAGCTTGGAAAAGGTGAATCTGTTGAAGATACTGCAAAAGTTTTATCGCGCTTTGTTGATGCGATTATGATTCGTTCTAATTCTCACAAAACCATTTTAGATCTTGCTAAAAATTCTTCTAAACCAGTTATTAACGCGCTTTCAGACTTTTCTCACCCTTGCCAAATTATGGCTAGTATTTTAACTATTGAAGAACATTTGGGCAAAATTTCTGGTAAAAAATTAGTGTGGTTTGGTGACGCTAATAATGTACTTAACTCCTACATACACGGAGCTAAAGCCTTCAATTATGAATTGGTAATTTCGGTGCCAAAAGAATTCGATTTTTGTAATTATGAAGCCAAAAAAGCTGTAAAAAATGGTGCTAAAATTAGATTCGTTTCTGATCCAATAAAAGCTGCTAAAGACGCCGATGTGTTGATTTCAGACACTTGGTTTTCAATGGGAGATGAGGCAGAAAAAAACGATCAATTAAAAGACAAAAAGCTAAAAACTTTAATGCCTTATCAGGTAAATTCTGATTTGATGAAGTTAGCTAAAAAAACTGCAATTTTTACCCATTGCTTGCCGGCATATCGTGGAGTTGAAGTTTCTGCGGAAGTTATTGATTCAAAAAAATCAGTAGTTTTTGATGAGGCTGAAAACCGCCTTCATGCTCAGAAGGCAATTTTGTTATATTGCTTTAGCTAAGTTTAATTGCATATTTTTTACTTAAATAAGCCTCAATATCTTGTCTTTCTTCATCGGTTAAAGAGCGGGTGAATAAAATAAATTCAGAAATATAGCCTCGATAATCCTCCGCCAAAATAATTTTCATAACAATTAGTTAAATTTCCTCCAGAGCCAGAAGGGTCTGCAGCTAAGCCGCCATTAAGCCATTAATAGCTGGTATTGCTGTTTTTATTGTATTTTATAGTATGAATATTTGCACTTCCAACCTGATAATTATAGCTGAAGCTGAGATTGGAGTTTGAGTGTCTTGTATCTAGAGGATGGAGCAGTATAGTTATAAAGTAATTTTAATGGGGTTGCAGCTGCGCCATTCGTAAAATACACTAATGTATCTCCACTTATACCAATTCCCATCTTTAATTAACTTTTTATGCTTCATCTTTTTGGTCTAAAATTTAGAATAAAAACCTTATGTACATCTATTTACATGGGGCTTTTCTTCTAAATTTTATCCTCAAAAATATTTCGCCTAAAAAGTTAATTAAAGATGGGAATTGCTATTACACTGGGAGTAGAAGGTTTTTCGACTAAAAAATTGTATAGCTTGAATTGGTTAGTACTTTTGAATTTGGTATTAAGAAATAATTGCCAGAGTTAAAATTTAAAGCTGGTAAGTCATTTATTATTTCCTCGCTATAGCCAGTTGTAAAGCCAGTAGTTGCTGAGGCTGAAGTTAGATTTTATTTTTGATTGAGGATTGATATTGCTCCACTGAGTTGAAATAGTATTGTTGGTGGCAAGTGTTAAGGCGTTATCCAAAGAAGTTTCTGCCCAAACTTTTAAATCAGGAGTGCTGGCAACTGGTGAGCTTTTAGTTAAAGATTGAGCGGTGGCTAATTTAGATTTTTTTATCAAAACGCTGCCACCAACAATGCCAGTAATCATAACGCCAATGATGACTAATGAAAATGAAAGTTCGACTAGTGAAAAAGCTTTTAAGTTTATTTTTTTCATATTTTGAGATTATTTAATAAACTAAATTTGTCATTCCCGCGAAGGCAGGAATCCATATGTAACTTTACTCAAAAACTGGATTCCCGACTTAGCGGGAATCACAATTGAGATATGGTAACGAGAAATGACAGAAGTATGGTTAACTAATTTTTTAAAAAGTTAATCGGACCCTCAGCTCTTCCATGAATAAATTGATCTAAATAAGGATTACCAGAAGAATCCATATCTTTTACACTTCCAAACCAAATAATTTTTCCTTCATAAAGCATCGCAACTTTGTCAGCAATTTTACGCGCTGATGCCATATCATGAGTGATGGTAATTGTTGTAGCCCCGAGTTCTTTGGAGTTTTTTACAATTAAATCATTAATCACATCTGCCATGATTGGGTCTAGGCCAGTTGTTGGCTCATCAAAAAATATAATTTCTGGATTTGCTGCAATAGCTCTGGCTAAAGAGGCTCTTTTTTGCATGCCACCAGAAAGTTCTGAAGGGTAAAGATTGGCAGTTTTTTCACCAAGACCAACGGCATTAAGCTTTTCAATGGCAATTGCTTTGGCTTCTTTTTTAGGAAGTTTTTTTTGATGAAGTAAACGAAAAGCAACATTTTGCCAAACTGGTAAAGAGTCAAAAAGTGCGCCACCTTGAAATAAAAATCCAAATTTTTCCATCAATTTATCGCGAGATTTTGCATCAAGGTTGGTTATTTCTTGGTCATCAATTTTAATGCTTCCAGAAGTTGGAAAAATAAGAGAAGCAATGGTTTTAATTAATACCGATTTTCCACTTCCAGAGCCGCCAAGAATAACCAATGATTCACCTTTTTTTACTTCAAGATTAATGTCGACCAAAACTTGTTTTGAACCAAAGTCTTTAGTTAGGTTTTTGATGATTAGACTATTCACGGAATTTAAGTTATTAATATTGTCATGTCTTCTTGTCATTCTCTTGAAGGCGGAAATCCAGAAGACTATAGCAGGCTAAGCTAATCTTGCATCTTTCTAATTAAGAAGTTTTGAGAAAAAATTGCGACGAATAATATAAGCTGTATCATGTGATAAAGCGTTATTCTTCGAGTAAATTTTTACCAAAAATTCAAAGTTAGAAAGATGCAAGATTAGCTTAGTATTCTATAGAACTGGATTCCCGCAACTGCGGGTAACAAATCGCAATTATTTATTTAATTCGGCAAGCTTGATATCAATTATTTTTTTGATTGAAACATAATCAACATAACCTTCAGATTTTTCACCATTGATGAAAAAAGTTGGGGTTGATTGAATTTTCAAGGCTTGAGAAGCCTCCATTCTGTCTTTAAGAATTTTTTCTTGTAAATTTTTATCATTAACACAGCTATTAAATTTTTCTAAAGACATGCCATCAAGCTGAGCAATTGACTGTAATTTTTCGATGAATTTTGGATCAAAAGCCCAAGAGTCTTGAGTTTTAAATAATGCCTTGATCAAAGTATAATATTTTTCTGAATTTTTGTTAGCTTGGCAAATTGCAAACATCCCAGCGGCAAGAGCTGGTTGGTTTAGTGGAAAATCGCGATGAATGAATTGTACTTTTTTAGTTTCAATATATTCGCTTTTTATTTTTTCAAAAGCTTCGCGATTAAAGGAGGCGCAATGCGGACAAGAAAGGGATGAATATTCAATCATCACAACTGGCGCGCTTTTATCTCCATAAATAATATCAGAAGGTAAAACTTTTAAAACTTCGCTATCGATTTGAGTTTTAACTGGATTTTCAGCATTTTTATTTACAGCGGCAGCGACCTCATCTTGTGGTGCTGCTTCGGCTTTTTGTGCTTCAGCATTGGAAGCATTTTCAGCATCATGTTTAAAAGATGTTTTTGTTTTGTAATTATTGACGATCACAAAAGAAAAGCCGATTAAGGCGCATAAAGAAATAAGGGCGATAGAAATTTTTTGGTAATTTTTCATAGATAATTGATAATTGCATTTGATGACCGACGCGGATAAAATTAATCACTAATAACAAAAATCAACTTTTTTTAATAAAATGTCAAAATCTTCTTTTGAGAAATTATCGGTTTTCATTATTACTAAAAATGAAGCAGATAGAATTGAGAGTGTAATTAATGCTGTGAAAGATGTGGCTGATGAAGTTTTGGTAATCGACTCTGGAAGTTCGGACAAAACCTGTGAAATTGCAATGAAAGCGGGTACCAAGGTTATGTTTAATGAGTGGAAAGGTTATGGTGCGCAGAAAATTTTTGGCGAAAATCAATGTCGCAATAAATGGGTTTTAAACATAGATGCTGATGAGGAAGTTTCAAAAGAATTGTGCCAAGAAATCAAAGATCTTTTTTTTGGCAATGAATATGAAAATTTTTATGGATTTAGAATTAAGATTGTAAACAAATTTCGCTTTGAAAAAAAGCCAAAAAAATTAGCTTATTATTACAATCAATTACGCCTTTACAATAAAGACTTTGCAGGTTTTAAAAATAGCACAGTTCACGATTCTGTTGAGTTAAAACAAAAAGATGAGCAAAAAATAGGTCAACTTAAAAACATTATTTATCACCAATCTTTCAGGTCTTTTGAACATTGGATTGATAAGATTAATTCTTATTCATCAATGCAAGCATCTGACAGGGTTGTTAAAGGAAAATCTGCTTCAATTATAAAAATTTTCTTTGTTCCGACTTTTGCTTTTCTAAAAGCTTATTTTGTGCGTCGTTATTTTATTTATGGTTTTGATGGCTTTATTTATAGTTATCTTTTTGCCTTTTCGCGCTTTGCTAAGGCAATTAAAACAAGAGAATTATTTAGAGTAAAAAATAGCAATTAATCGATTGCAATAGTTGGTGCAACTAATTTTGTATATCAAAACATTTGGTAGCTTTTGTTTGTAAATTTTGATAAGATGGGTTAAAGCGTTAATTTTTTGATAATAATTTTTGCCTAAATATGTTTAGAGTTTTGGTTGTTTTGTGTTTTCTTATATTAATCGGATGTTCATCTAAAAGAGAGAGTCCAACAATTTATTTTACCAATGCTAGCTTGGGAATTATTAAAGATATTCGGTGCAGTTGGGGAGGGAATAATTTATTGACTCTTCAAGGCATAAGCCCAGGAGATAGTAGGGCAAAATCTTTTTATATTAAGAGAAGTTCAGATTTTTTTGGTCCAAAGACTATTTCTTGGATTAATCCAGATAATAAAAAAATAACCAGAGAATTCAACTTTGAGAAAGCGCGATTACCAAGCATTTCAGAAGAAAAATCTTTCGCCTATGTGCAGATTTATTTTTTACAAGATGATATAGAGGTGGTTGGTAGTGATGATAATAATGCTGACGAAAGAACTAGAGCTAAAGAAGTTGAGATGGCAAAGAATAGAAAAGAAGCGGAGGAAAGGGGAATATTTGCAGCCTGCGTCCCTAACCGCATTAACCTATATAATTGCCCTGGAAATTCGGCGCAAAATTCTTTGATTATTTTGCACGAGCAGCCAAACTAAGATTATTTATAGCATACTATACCAAACTAAAAATCTATTGATCGTGTTAGCTTCGTCTTTTTGGTAAAAATTAAAACTTAAAAAAACCAGCGGTATATTGATACAGCAAGTTTTTTTAAGTTTTAATTTTCCCTCAAAAATACTTTGCTACTGCGATCAATAGATTTTTAGTTTGGTATAAGCTAATTTTGCATATTTCTAACTTCAAATTTTTGGTAAAAATTTACTCGAAGAATAACTCTGTATCACCTGATACAGCTTATGCTTTTCGTCACAATTTTTTCTCAAAACTGCTTAGTTAGAAATATGCAAGATTAACTTATTATGCTATCGATTTTTCTTGGCTATTATGGGTAAGCTTAATTCCAGGTGATGTAACGGAAATTATGCTTGGAGGTTCTTGTGTTGTGTCATTCAATGGATTTTCTATCTTAACTTTATCTATTAGTTCATCCAGCACATTTTTTACTTCGCTTGTTTCAACCTGGTCATGAATTTCCATCATATATCGTGCAGCTTCATCTCTAAATATTTTTAAGCATTCTTCTAATTTTTTGGGAATAATTGGATGTTTGGAAGAATCAGTATCTTCGATAATTTTATCATAAACAAAGTTTCTTTTGTTCATAGTTGTCCCAGTATCTATGATAGAAGAATGTAATTCTTTTAATATTTCTTTTAGTGCCTCTTTATTTGGATCTTCAACTTCTCTCAGAGTATTGCTTATAAAATCATCAAGTTGCGCTGGATCTTTGAGGCTAAAAATTGCGCTAAATATTTCTTTGGATTTCTCTGCGTCAATTGACAAAAGAGCATCTCGCTCTTTTTGTGGCATTCCCTCAAATCGTAGCGAAATTTCAATCATGTTTCTTGCCAAAGCTTTAACATTTTCTGCTGAATCTCTTTCTGAAAGATAACCGGCTGGATTTTGTTCTTTTAGCAATTTATAAGCAATTGGAAGTAAAACTGTCATTACCATAATACCATCAATATAGTTTTGAAAAAACTTAAGATGAGCTTCTACCTGAGTTTTTTTTTCCAAATAATCAAGATCAAGTTTTGCCATAGCAACCAAGTCAGCACTATTATTTATTTCAATAACTTTTTCTAAATGATATTTAGATTTATTATAATCTTGCATGCTTCTATAAATGGCGAATATTTCATAATGTGATCGCTCTTGCGCAAATGGATCATTAGGATTTATTTCTAGTTCCTTAGAAAAATCATCCAATGCTTCTTTTTTTAGCCCTGTTCTAAAATAAGATAATCCTCGATCAAAATGCTGCCAAGGTTTGTCTGGAAACAATTCGATGGCCTCACTAAACAATTTTATAGCCTTTTCATTATGTCCAGATTCTTGTAATTCCCTTCCTTGTTCGTGTAAACTTGTCGCTTCATTTTTAAGAGCGATAAGCTCTTCTTTTTTACTAATGGATTCGGGATTATGACTTATTTCTGCCTCTCTGGAAAAATCCTCAAAAGCTTTTTCTGGAAAACCTAATTCTAAATAAGACGACCCTCTATGATGATGATGCCATGCCGCATTTGGATCTAAAGCGATAGCTTCATTAAAACTATCAATAGCTTTTCTATACTCTCCCTGATTGTGGTAAATCATTCCTATGTTATTATGGGATGCACAATTTGGATTTATTTCTAACTCTCTATAAAAGTCACCTAAAGCTTCTTCAAGAAAACCAGTATCAAAATAAACTGTGCCTCTATTATGATATTGATCCTTGGCATTTGGCTTTAGTTCAATGGCTTTATTGCAATATTCTAAAGCCTTGCTCCAATGTTGTTTAGCCTCTTCTTTAGTATTGCTATTCCAGGCTTTATTAATACTTTCAGAAGAGTTTTCTACATAAAAAAAGTGATCAAAATCTTCTTCGGTATATTTTATATTGCCACTTACAAGATTTGCTCCACCATTATCTTCTAAGAATTTTTTTAGATCGACTCCTATTCCTAATCTCTCTTTTAGGTCATTTTCAGCTGAATTTCTTTCTTGTCTTGCTTCTCCAGCATATGGCAAAGTTACTCCACTTGTTAAATTCGAAAAGTTACTTAGACCCTTTGTCATATATGATTTATGTTAGAAATTAAATAGATGTGGCAAGAGGTTTGCCAGATATGGATGTTAAATCCGTACAATTCAGAAAATCAAGCAAGCAAGTTCTTTTATATTGTTTGATAAATTCTGAAGAATTTATTTACAAATTTTGTTCAAAAAAAGTAAAGAACTATCGCCATAAGAATAAAAGCGATACTTTTGCACAACCGCGTGTTTGTAAATCTCAAAAGCTTTTTCTTTGCCAACAAAAGCGCAAATTAGCATGAATAATGTTGATTTTGGTAAGTGAAAATTTGTCATTAAAATATCAACAATTTTGAATTTATATCCGGGATAAATGAAGATTTTGGTTCTGGTTTTTGTTGGCTCTAAATAACAATTTTTATTGGTATTTTCACTGGCGGCTGATTCTAAAGCGCGTAGCGAAGTTGTGCCAACGGCCACAATTCTTTTACCATTTTTCTTTGCCCTGTTAATTGTTTCAGCGGCTTCCTTGCTAATTGAGAAAAATTCTTCATGCATTTTGTGATCTTTTATTTCATCGGCTCGAACTGGTAAAAAAGTTCCAGCGCCAACATTTAAAGTGATAAAAACTTTTTGAATTTTTTTTGCTTCAAGCAAGGCAAAAATTTTATCTGTAAAATGCAATCCAGAAGTTGGCGCAGCAACAGCCAAACCATTTGCAGCATAAATTGTTTGGTAATTTATTTGATCGCTTTGATTTTTTTCAGTTCTTTTTATGTAAGGAGGAAGTGGAATTGCGCCATATTTTTCAAGCTTTGAAAGTAGCTCATTTTCTTCGCAATCAAATTTAATTTTGATAAATCCATCGTCACTTTTTTCTAAAACTTCAGCAAAAAAATCTGCAGAAATTTCAAGCTCATCGCCAATATTTACTTTTTTTGAGGGGCGACATAAAGCTTGCCAAATGCCATTAATCTCTTGATCTAAATTAAAGTCTAATTTGGCTTGATTGCGTAATATTTTTGCTGATAATTTGGCTTTAATAACCTTGGCATCATTAAAAACCAAAACATCTCCTTCTTGCAAAAAATCAATTAGGTTGATTACTTGTTGATCAAGAATTTTGCCGTCTTTACAAATCAACATTTTGGTTTCTTCTTTTGGAAAAAAAGGTTGATGAGCGATTAGTTCATCAGGTAAATTGAAGTCAAAATCAGAAGTTTTAAACATTTTAAAAATAAATTATGAGCAGTGAGAAAGTAGCCAGTGAGAAAGCGGCCATTGAGAAAGTAGCCATTGAGAAAGTAGACTTTGGCTTTAAAAAAGTTAATCGTGAAGAAAAATCTAATCTAGTCAAAGAAATTTTTTCTGGAGTGGCAAAAAAATATGATTTGATGAATGACTTGATGAGCGCAGGCGTTCACAGAATCTGGAAAAATAAGATGATTGAAGAAGTTAGCTTTACCAAGCCAATACGAGTGATTGATTTGGCGGGCGGAACTGGAGATATTGCTTTTCGTATTACTAAAACAGCTCGTGAGAAAAATATCAAATGTGAAATTGATGTGGTTGATATTAACCAAGAAATGCTTGATATTGGTAAGGCGCGCGCCTTTGATTTAAATCTTTTTTCTGATCTAAAATTTACTTGCGCTGATGGTGAAAAATTGCCTTTCGCTGATGAATCTTTTGATTTTTTTACTATTTCTTTTGGAATTAGAAATTTTACTAATATTGGCGCGGGATTGTCTGAAGCTTACAGAGTTTTGAAGCCAAATGGTAAATTTATCTGTTTAGAATTCTCAAAAGTTAATGATTATTTTTTGCAAAAAATTTATGATACTTATTCTTTTAAAGTGATTCCAAAAATTGGGGAAGTTATTTTAAAAGATCGCCAATCTTATCAATATTTAGTTGAAAGTATTCGTAAATTTCCCAGCCAAGATGAGTTTAAAAAAATGATTGAAGTTGCGGGTTTTAAAAATGTTTCTTATAAAAACCTAAGCTTTGGTGCGGCGGCAATTCATGTTGGGTATAAAGATTAATTTTTCACCACTTTCATTCCTGCGAAGTCGGGAATCCAGTTTTCTTATCGAGCATTCTGGATTTCCACTTTCGCGGTAATGACAAGCAGATAGTTGCAAAGAGTTAATATATGACTAATCAATAATTAATTTTCAAAATGCAAAAAATATTATTTTTAGCTATTTTTCTATTTATTTCTTCTTGCGAAGGAGTTGATTTGCTTAAGAATATGGGATGTGGCGTAGAGCCAAGCTATACTGAAACGCAAGATGCGCAGTGGTATTATTATAATGCTGGAGCATCTGTTGTCAGCAATCCTTCTTGGCAGATAAAAGATTTGTTTAAATGCTATTATTACCCTAGCGATTATATTTATTCTTATAAAACTTTCTGGCATGAAGGATATATTTTGGTTAGAAAAAATAAGGCGATAATTTCTGTTGAAACCAAATAGGTATTGCTTAAAAATCGCAAAATTCTTAAAAAAATTAATTAAAAATGGAACTTACAAAATTAACAATTCGTCAAACTATTGAAGGATTTAAGGCTAAAGAATTTTCTGCCTTGGAAGTTGCTTCTGCTTATATAAAAAATATTGAAGAAAATCGCCATCTTAATGCTTTTATCACTGATAATTTTGAAGCGGCAATTACTCAGGCTAAAAAATCTGATGAAAAAATTGCAGCAGGGCAGGCGGGAGATTTAGAAGGTGTGCCACTTGGAATAAAAGATTTATTTTGTACTAAAAATATTCGCACAACTTCTGCTTCAAAAATGTTGGCTGATTTTGTGCCGCAATATGAATCTACCGTTACCCAAAAGTTACTTGATGCTGGCTCTGTAACTCTGGGCAAGCTTAATATGGATGAATTTGCCATGGGCTCTGCAAATGTTAATAGTTTTTTTGGGCCGGTAATTAACCCTTATAAAAAGAAAAATTCTGATGAAAATTTAGTTCCCGGGGGAAGTTCTGGCGGTTCAGCGGCAGCTGTTGCAGCCAATCTTTGCTTAGGTGCAACTGGTTCTGACACTGGAGGTTCGGTTAGACAGCCAGCTTCTTTCACTAATACCGTGGGCGTGAAACCAACTTATGGCAGATCTTCAAGATTTGGTATGATTGCTTTTGCCAGTTCAATGGATCAAGCGGGAATTTTTGCTAAAGATGTTTATGATGCAGCACTTTTACAAAGAGTTATTTCTGGCTTTGATGCAAAAGACTCAACTTCTATAAATATTGCAGTTCCAAATTTTGAGAAGCTTTTAAATGCTAATATTAAAGGCAAAAAAATTGGCATTCCAAAAGAATATTTCGCCGCAGGAATGCCTGAAGAAATTGTCCAATTATGGAATAAAGGCAAAGAAATTCTACAAAAACGCGGGGCAGAAATTATTGATATTTCCTTGCCTCACACTTCTTACGCGCCAGCAATTTATTATGTTTTAGCTTCTGCGGAATGTTCATCAAATTTAGCCAGATTTGACGGTGTGCGTTATGGATTTAGAGTTGAAGAAGGTGGATTAACTTTAGATCAAATGTATGAAAAAACTCGCGCTATTGGTTTTGGACACGAGGTTCAAAGAAGAATTTTGACTGGTACTTATGTGCTTTCAGCTGGTTATTTTGATGCTTATTACAAAAAAGCTCAAAGAGTTAGAAGATTGGTTTTAGAAGATTTTAAAGAAGCTTTCAAAAAAGTTGATGCAATTCTTGCTCCAACCACGCCAAGCGCAGCATTTCCAATTGATAGCTCAAAAGAAGTTAGCAAATCAGATCCAGTAAAAATGTATCTAAATGATGTATTTACAATTCCTGCTAATTTGGCTGGATTGCCTGCAATGTCTGTTCCTGCTGGTTTTGACAAAGACGGTTTGCCACTTGGTTTGCAAATTATGGCTAATCATTTCGATGAGCAAACCATGTTTGATGTGGCTTTGGCTTTGGAAGAAGAAATTGGTTTTGTGAAATAATTAAATTTCAAAAAAGACCAATTGAGAATTGTCAGAAAATAAAGGCGGCTTTTTTGCTATTGATTTCAGCTGCGTTTCAAGAGCCAATAAATCTTTTAAAGTCTTTCCCAAATCTTTTATTTCTGAAGAAATTATAACGGAATTTCTATCGATATAAATTCCAGCAAAGCCAGCTTTTTTCAATTCAGAAATAAATTCTTTAAAATTCAATTTAACAACTTTTTCCTGCCAAATGGCGCTTTCTCTGCCTTTAATTGCAGGAAATGACCAGCGCAAGTTCTTTGAATGAACATAACCAAGCACCAAACTATAATCTCCACCTTCTGGAAAAGTTGTTATAGGAAGTTGAAAAATCATGGAACCAGCAGGCATTTCTTGTTCAATTTTTTTTGTAAAATCACGATTGCTGTTAAATTGATTTCTCATTTCTTGGCTTTGAATTGAATTGGCAGAAACGCGACCAACCTGATCAAATAAAGCAATTGCAAAAATAATTAAAATTAAAACTTTCGCAAAAATTGGGTTAAAAGTTTTTCTTTCAAGAATTTTATCAAAAATTATCGCAATTAAAAATAGTGTTAAAAATGCTATAAAGATTGAGAATCGAGCATGGCTTCTAAGCAATGGAAAAGGCATGGCGATGAACATTATAAAACCACCAACTGTAGCAAACAAAATTATAAATAAATTTATAGAAGCCAGATTTGAAATAAGATCTTGATCGTCTTTTCTTAGTGAAAATTTCTGAATTGTTCTTTGAAAAAATGAAGTTTTTTCGTCAGAAAAACTTTTAGCAATAGGCCAGATTAATAAAAATAACAATCCTATTGATCCAAGAATTCCAAGGCTTTCGGAAGGGGTTTCAATTTCTATGGTAAGGGAGTCAAAAGCTTTTCTGATATTAGCAAAATATTCTAGATAATGATTTTCTACTGGTAAAAAAAGGCTAACTATTTTTAACCCGTAAGTATAACTTTGCGAGGCAGATCTTACTGCAACTTCTTGATTTAAGCCATGCGAAACCCAGTAAAAAATCGTTGGTAAGTGTAGTAAAAGCAAAATTGTAAATATTGTTGCGCAAAGAAATGCGGTAACAAAAAAACTTTGATTTACAACTTCTCCCTTTCTTAAGATATTAAAAAAACAGGCAAAAAGAAAAACTAAACAGCAATATAAAGTATAATAAATTCCAGTAGTTGCGGCTATGCAGCAAATCAAAAATGCAGCAAAAAAATAGTTGTTAGCTTTGAAACAAAATTGCCCTTTTTTATTTTTACTAAAGATTTGAATTTTTTCAGATGTAATCCAGAGAGCGACCATTATAATCAAAGGTATCACCATGTAATTTGATAAGAATAAATGAATGGTGTTGCGAAATAAATGATAAGGGGTGAAGGCGAATAAAATGCTTATAATTAAGGCTGTGAAATTGCTTATTTTAAAATGTCTTAGAACTATGAAGGAAGTTAGTGAAGTGAGGGATAGGGTGAGAATAAAAAAACCATTTAAAATAAAAAATGGATCGGAAGAAAAGAGGGTAAAAATTTTGATAATAACAAAATTTAGAAAATCAGCGTGAACCGGAAAGTCATGAAAATAAAATTTTTCAGTAATGTGAGGAAAGCCAATCATATCATTAGAAAAAAACCAGCCGCTATCAACGATACTTTTGATTGAAAATGCCGCCATTAAAGCGTCGGCATTATATTTGAACATCAATTGTGAGAGATCAACTTTCCAAATTTGGAAAAGAATTATGAAGAGCAATGGAGGTAGAAATATGGCTAGCGTAGGTGTAAAATAATTATAAAACTTTTTCTGAATAAACATGTGATTTAGATTTTGTAATAATTTTTAAACTGCGTGAACTTTTTTACTATCCCTGTTCCGTCGTCATTGCGGAGCTAGAATTTCTTAGAATTGTGTAGCAATTTTTAGAAATTCTTCATCCGCAATCTATGTTGATTAGTGGATTGCGGATGAAGATTTTCTAAGAGCTAAAGCTCTAAGAAAATCTAGCTCCGCAATGACGATGGAGGTTAAGAGATAATCTTTATATTTTCTTAGAAATCTGCTCTTTAGAATTTTGAATAAATTCTTCCAAGCTCATAACTTTTTGATGTTCTTCACCAAATTTTCTTACAGAAACGCTGCCACTCTCAGATTCTTTTTTCCCTACAGCTAAAATATAAGGAACTTTTTTTAAAGAATGTTCGCGAATTTTATAATTGATTTTTTGTGAATCTAAATCGCCTTCAACTCTAAACCCTTGCGCTTTTAATTCGGCAATAACTTTATGTGCATATTCATCAGAATCATTGGTAATTGTGGCTACAACCATTTGAGTTGGAGCTAACCAAAGTGGAAATTTGCCAGCATAATTTTCAATTAACATGCCAATAAATCTTTCAAAACTTCCCAAAATGGCGCGATGTAACATTACGGGTCTTTTTTTGTGACCGTCGGACGCAACATAACTAGCGTCCAATCTTTCTGGCAAAATAAAATCAACCTGAAGCGTGCCGCATTGCCATTCGCGTTTGATTGCATCAACTAAAGTGAATTCAAGTTTTGGGCCATAAAATGCACCTTCACCGGGATTAATTTCGCAATTTAAACCAGCAGCTTTTACGGCTTCAGATAAAGCATTTTCAGCTTTGTCCCAAGTTTCATCAGAGCCAGCGCGCTTTTCTGGGCGAGTGGAGAATTTTACTTTTACATCATGAAATCCAAAATCATGATAAACTTCTTTAAGCAATTCGCAGAAAGAAACGGTTTCAGCATTGATTTGGCTTTCTTCGCAGAAAATGTGAGCGTCGTCTTGTGTAAAGGCGCGCACTCGCATAATTCCATGTAAAGAGCCCGATGGTTCGTTGCGATGACATGATCCAAATTCCGCCATACGCAAAGGCAATTGGCGGTAAGATTTTAATTCTTGATTAAAAATTTGTACATGGCACGGACAGTTCATTGGCTTGATGGCAAGCGTTCTTTCTTCGCTTTCCGCCACAAACATATTTTCACGAAACTTTTCCCAGTGACCAGATTTTTCCCATAAAATTTTATCCACCATTTGGGGAGTTTTTACTTCCACATAATTATTTTTTTCTAACTTTGCGCGAATGTAACTTTCAATTTCACGAAAAATTGTCCAGCCTTTTGGGTGCCAAAATACTGATCCAACAGCTTCTTCTTGAACATGAAATAAATCCATTTCACGGCCAAGTTTGCGATGATCTCTTTTTGCCGCTTCTTCAAGCATGTGCAAATAATTATCCAAAGCTTCTTTGCTTTCCCAAGCGGTTCCATAAATGCGTTGCAACATTTCATTTTTAGAATCACCGCGCCAGTAAGCGCCAGCAAGCTTCATCAATTTGAAATATTTAATGTGAGAAGTTGAAGGAGCGTGCGGCCCACGGCAAAGATCAATAAAATTTCCCTGACGGTAAAGAGAAATATCTTCATTAGCAGGAATTGAGGCGATGATTTCAGCCTTATATTTTTCACCAATTGATTCAAAAAATTTCACTGCCGCATCTCTTTTCCAAACCTCACGAATTAAGGTTTCATCACGCTTCACAATTTCATTCATCTTACTTTCAATTTTGACTAAATCTTCCAAAGCAAAAGGTTCTTTGCGCGCAAAATCATAGAAAAAACCATTTTCAATTGCAGGCCCAATTGTAACTTGAGTTTCAGGAAATAATTCTTTCACCGCTTCCGCCATAATATGAGCGGCGTCATGACGAATAACTTCCAAAGCATCAGCGCCACTTTTTGGTGTAATAATTTCAATTTTTGCATCATTTTCAAGGACGCGAGAAAGATCGCGCAATTCACCATCAACTTTAATTGCCAGCGCAACTTTAGCCAAAGAAATTGAAATTGACTTAGCAATTTCCGCACCGCTGGTTCCATGAGAAAATTCTTTAATATTGCCATCAGGAAAAGTAATTTTAATCATCGACTGTTCAGACATTTTTTGAAAAATTAAATTGAATTTTTATAAACAAGCTTGTTTGATGCGTCTAAACTATTTCCTTTCGCAAGATTTTCAATCACTGAAACAAGATTTGTAAAACTCTTTTAATTTGGTAATTTTAATACCCGTCGGTTGAGCGTAGTCGAAACCATCGGAAGGTTCCTGCCGTGATTTTAAATCCGCAGCAAGAACCTTCCGATGGTTTCGACTACGCTCAACCGACGGGCATGGATCAGAAGCAAAAGCGACGCAATCCCAGTCTCTTAATCGTCTTCGAACGAAGTGAGAAAAGCGATTAAGAGTTGAGCGGTTTTAATATATGGGGCTATAGCGCAGTTGGTAGCGCGCTTGCATGGCATGCAAGAGGTCACGAGTTCGACTCTCGTTAGCTCCACCATCCTCATTTCTAAAAAAATTTTCTTCAAAAATTACTCAGGCGCTGGTCGGCATTTGTAATGCCGACCTATTGTTTATTAGATGCTTAATCTAATTAACATGAGTCTGGGGTTGCAACCCGACTAGCAGGGGATTTTTTTTAGAAGTTAAATCTTGAAATCGAAGTCTTGAGATAAAGCATCGTAAGTGCCTTTCTTTGAAGATTGAGCGAAACTTTGGGAATCGTGATATTGAAAAAAGAAATCAAATAATTTTTTAATTTTCATGCTTTCTCCAAAATTTGTAAAAAATACTTGGGGATTAGTTTTACTTCTTAATTCGTTACATAGTTTTTTAAATTCTCTATCTTCCATTCCCATCAAATCACGACAGTTTGCTTCATGAAAAGCAAAACCCAAAAAATACAACTTTTTAGAACCAGCCATTACCTTTTTAATATCTCTAATTCCTATAATCTCTTTTGCACTTTCTTCTAATTCACCAATCACTTTTAAATCTTGCGCAAGCATTTTTGCCTTTTCAAAATTTTCCCATTTTGTTTCAAAGTTAGTTTGATTCTTTGCTGCTCCATAACCAATTTTTTCATAATTTTCTGACTTCCAAATTTCCTTTTCAGATAATGATCCATAGGGATAAATCACTTTAATCTTTTCGTAAAATTCACCAACTCGAGTACGCAAAAAATAATCTAAACTGCGATCATAGTTGAATGAAATTATCACAAAATTTTTTAACTTTTCTTCTACTTCTTCTTTGTTTTTACCGCAAGTAATTACGGCATTTCGTAAATGACGATACCAACAGATGGTATCGTAATCAAAAACTTTTTTGTCTTCACTTCGTAACAAAAATAGCGCGATTAAATCTTTGCCAGCCTGGATTAATTTTTCTTTTTCATTTTTATCGTTTTCAGTTTTACCAGTCCACTTACTTAAGTTAACTTTGCCAATCTTAATTGAATCAAGCATTTCATCAATGCTAAATGGTTGGTAATGTTTAACGATGTCAGAAATTTTGTGGTACCAAGAAAAATTTTCTGAGTCTTCAATTTTGTTGTAAGTCCAGTTTTTATTGAATGTACTAACCTCAATATTCCAACCAATCTCCACAAGAAATTTTTTCTTTTGTTGATAAGAACCAGTCCCTTTATCATTTTCAGGAAGAAATTGCTTAACCCAATGGTTACTTCTCCATTGTATTTCTCCTTTGATTAAAAAATGAGAAACATTTTCTAAAACACTAATAAAATCAGTAAACTTAAGTTCTTGAGCTTTATCTAGTAAGTAACCATAAACCAAATTCGGCAAAACCTCCTTTTCCCAATCAGCAATTTTTTCAACCAACTGCTCTCCTGTTGGCATAGCTATCAACTCTTTTTCGTCTCTTTTTTTTAGCCTAAAATCGGCATTAGCACCAGCGCCAATTACTAAAACTGTTAGATCTTGTGTCATGTTTATAAATTCAGTAAATTAAAGAAGAGGTAAAAAGGTAGCAGGTCACTTTTAAATGTTTTTATTATTCAGTTTTTCTAAACATCTATTTTTAGTAATTTCCCAGCTGGGAGAATTCCTCCAATTTCAAACCACAAACTTTAATTCTTCAAAACCATCGAACCATTTAAATATTTGTGAATGATGCTGCTGATTAAGGTTTGATAGGGGATTCCTTCGTGGAGGGCTTGTTTTTTGATTTTGCGTAAATCGTCTTCTAAAAATCTGATGTTGATTGGCTTTCTTTTTGAAACCTTAATTTCTGTAGCTTTTTTAATGTTTTTAATTTTGGAATTTAGGTTAGCGATGCTTTTCGGATTTTTCTTTTCTATGTAATCAACAATCTCCAACTCTTCTGGGGTGTATTTATTCTTTTTCATATTTATTTTAATTTTTTGTTAAATTTTCTGCTTGGAATAATGGTTTTTAAAAACATTGTTTTGCCTTCTATTATGAAAGGAACATAGCGGACATAATTATTTATTCTGACAATCAAAATTTCCTGATTCGGATATAATTTTTGATTGTGATGAGGAATAATATCCATGATCTCATCATTCAATATCGCGTCCTCCACATCTTCAAAAGACAGGTTTCTGGTCTTTTTTAACAAATCATTTTTTTCGTTGCTCCACTCGATAATAAGGTTCATTTCTGGTGTATGTTGATTGTATTAGATATGGTATACAAAAATGTTAGGGTGAAGTTGTGTAATTACAAGGAAAATTTCCTACAACAAATTTCAAAAGTGGATCATTTTTTGATCCGCTTTTTTTCAGAAATAAAGAATTTAAAAAATAAAGTTTAATTTTGAGCCAACAGCCAGAAGGATTTGAGCCTTGAAAAAGTTGCCGCCGCCGGCGACTTTTGGGCATTTTATTAAATTAAAAATATTCTTTGGGTTGGGGGTATTTTCTAAGCGGTAATTGCGGTTGTAATTCTAATTGCAACGAAGGATTTTAGAAAAACTCCTTATCTCAAGAGATCCTTCGCTACTCTCAGGATGACAGTTTTATTGTGCCTTAATGAGGCCTTTCTCTGAATCGCACAAATCAGCTTGAATTTTTCTGAAAGGGCTTGCAAGATACTGCCCTTACTCCAGAAAACCTTACAAATAAGCCTTTAAACATGAATCAAAATAAACCAAGAAAAAATAACCTGCTATCATTCAATATTGATGAAGCTGAGTTAAAAAATCAGATTTTGAATTACAGTACGCTCAAAATTAACAAATCTTACAAAGGTATTTCCACTCTAGTCATTTTAGCTATTTCGCTAATTTCGGTGTTCGCAACTTTTTATTTTGGGGAAGATGTTGTTTCAATAAAAGGCGCTTGTTTTGGTATTGCAATTTATTTGTTCATCGCTTTATTTATCTACAAAGGAAGCAGATGGGCGATAATTTTGGCGATGATTTTCTGGACATTGGATAAGGCGGTTTACACATATCAAATTGTGCAGGCTGGATTTAGCAGTAATGTGATTGTGGTACTTTTTTTGTGGATTGCGGTGATGAGGTTTTTCTGGAGAGCTCTAGAAGTTGAAAATTACAGAAAAGAATTAGCGAACTTGGCGAAAGAAAATCCTGTAAATATCGATAATTCTTAAAAAAGATGCAAAATGTAACAATTTTCGTAGATGTTCAAAATATTTATTACACCACCAAGCAGCGCTATCAGAAGAATTTTGACTACAATAAATTTTGGGCGCAAGCAACCAAAGGCAGAAATGTTGTAAAAGCTTTTGCCTACGCAATTGGACGCAATGATGAAAAACAAAAACAATTTCAAAATATTTTGCGAGCCATTGGTTTTGAGGTAAAATTAAAACCTTTCATTCAAAGAAGTGATGGCTCAGCAAAAGGTGATTGGGATGTTGGAATTACTCTTGATGTAATGGAACATGCTAAAGAATCAGATGTGGTAATTTTACTTTCAGGAGACGGAGATTTTGATTTATTAGTACAAAAAATCAGAAAAGATTTTGATAATTCTGTTGAAGTTTACGGAGTTCCCGAACTTACTGCGGATTCTTTAATTAACTCTGCTTCTAAATTTATTCCCATTGAACGGGAGTTGCTTTTATAGTTTAGCTGGCTCTACAACAACCAAACCAAGCTGATTCAACGCTACTTGTAGCTGCTAAATTCACAAATTTTACAATTGGATTTATTTCTGCAAATGCAGTTTCAAATTTTTTTTGAGTATCTTTAAAAGATAAAACTTTTTTAAAATTCCATCCTTTAACATTTTTAATTCGCGCCGAAAGTTGCTTATTTGAAGATTTGGAAACTATTTTTTTTGCGTCCTTTTCTTCTTTTAAATCATGAGTTTTTTCAAATTTCTTTTGATGAAATTCTTTGATTTTTTCTCGTGAAGATTCGTGATTTTGCAACAGAAAATTAATCTGTCCAAATGCCACAATAAGCAAAGGCGCTTACTGGTTTTATTATCATTTTTTTAAATATTTAAAATAAAGAGAAACCGTGAATCAGCAGTCTCATATTTGAGAAAGTGAATGGTTTTTGAAATAGAAGTTTTAAAGAGAAATAATTAGCAACCGCAGTTGCAATAGCTAAAAGAATAAGCAGAAAAAGCGTTTAGGCTGTAAGCCTTGAAGGAGAAAAATTGTTTTATAAAATTATTTGAAATGTGTGTCATTTTTAAATGAAATTTGCTTTTGGAAAAGCGGGCTTTGAGTTTATCTTGTGCGCAATATAAATTGCAAGATGGTTTTTAAGCTATTTAAATCACCCGTCTCAATCGCTAACGCGATTGATCCACCATCTTTTTCAAAGAGGGCTAAAAGCGTTAAAGCCCTCTTTGAAAAAGAGGGTGGATGGCTGCGAAGCAGACAGACGGGTGATTTAAAATGTTAAAGAGAGAGGTGATTATTAGTTTCTCAAATCCCTCAAATAAACCCCCAAAGTAACATCGCCATTTTGCACCAAACCCAAAAACTCAAAACCAAATTTCTCATGAAAAGCAATAGAAATTTTATTTTGCAAAGGCGCATGTACAATTCTGCAAACAACTGCTTCATATCCCATTTCTTTGGCTTTATCAAACATCGCTTCCACTAATTTCGAGCCAACATTTTTCTTCTCAGGTAATTTTGCAATTTGTCGGTAATAGAGAATTTTTTTCTTGTCTTTGATGGAATTAATTTCAGGAAATGAAGTTAATTCTTTGTACAAAACATCTTTTACTTGGCATAAATTATGAGAAATTAAATAACCAATTATCTCTTCGTCTTTTGCAGTTAGAATGATGTGATTTTCTTTGTCATCAATGTATGGAGAGATTTCCTCAATAGAAAAAGAGCCAATTAAAAACCCGCTATTTTCGGTTTTCTCTTGATTAAGTTCTTGATATTTATTGATTGCAATTAAATTTTTATTTAGAATTTCTAACATTCTAAATAAATCTTTTTTTTCAGCAGATTCAATAATCATGCTAACTCCTTTTGATTAAATTATTTGTTATTTTTTCAATGATTGCATTGGTCAATAATCTTGCTTTATCGGGAATTCTAATATTATTTTTTGAAACTTCTAATAAGCCTTGCTGCACAAGAATTTCCAGCTTTTCAAAATCAAAAATTTCAGTTAATTTTTTATTAAAATGAAATTTAAAAATTTCGTCATCAATTCCTTGCTTAAGGCGCAAGCCCATTAAAATCAACTCTTCCAAAAGTTCATTTGCAGAAATTATTTCATCACTTTGAATTCCTGCGCCAAATTCTTCGGCTTTTTTTAACCAAGCCATTGGCTCATGAAGCATCATAATTGCATGGCGTTGCGCAAAATTATCATTTAGGTAAATTCGTGAATGTGCTCCAGCGCCAATTCCCAGATAATCGCCACCTTGCCAATAAACTAAATTATGAGAACATTCAAAAGATTTTTTAGCATAATTTGAAATTTCATAAAGCTCAAAACCATGGTCTTTCGTGATTTGATTGGTGGTTTCATAAAATTGCGCTGATAATTCTTCATCAGGCATTTTAAATTCACCTTTTTGATATTGTGAAAAAAACTTAGTGCCTTTTTCAATGGTTAATTGATAAAGAGATAAATGCTTTGTGCCAAAGCTAATAGCGGTTTCCAGCTCTTTTTTCCAATCTTCTAAATTTTGTTTTGGTCTTGCGTAAATTAAATCGAAAGAGAAATTATCAAAAATTTTACTGGCAGTTTCGATGGTTTTTATGGCTTCTGCGGCGCTATGTTCGCGACCTAAAAATTTCAAATCAACATCGTTCAAAGCCTGAATTCCGATGGATAAACGATTGATTCTAGCTTTTCTAAATTCCTTAAATTTCTCTGCTTCAAAAGAAGTTGGATTGGCTTCTAAAGTGATTTCACAAAATTCATCAATTTGCCAAAGTTGAGAAATTTTCTCTAAAATTTTCTCGACTAAAAAAATTGGCATGAGAGAAGGTGTGCCACCGCCAAAGAAAATAGTTTTTACTTTTCGGTTTTTTAATTTTTGAGCAAAAAAATCCAATTCACGCAAATATCCTTGTAAAAATCTTTCATTATCAATGCCGTTTTTTACATGAGAATTAAAATCGCAATAAGGGCATTTTGATTTGCAGAAAGGGTAATGAATATAAATTGAAAGATTTTTCTGCATTGAGATTTAATTATTTTATTGTACCGCAACTGTTATCCTGATTGCAACGAAGGATCTCTTGAGATAGAAGTTTTCTCTAAAGAGATCCTTCTCTACGCTCGGGTATGGCGACAACTAATTTGACATTTAAGAATTACATCTCTAAAGCTCGATGCTAGCAAATTTAATGTCTCAATTACAAAAGAAAACAGTCTAATGAAAATTTTTAAAATAATATTTTTTTCAACCCTTTTATTATATTCGTACAATTCAAATGCTAAGAACATAGCCATTATTGCTACTGGCGGAACTATATCTGGAGCTGGTGAATCTTCCATAGAATCTAAATATTCAGCTTCAAAAGTTGATATTGATAAAATCATAAAAGCCATTCCTGGTATTACTGATTTAGCAAATATTAAGTCTGAGCAATTGTTGCAAGTTAATAGCCAAGATATGAATGATGTTATTTGGTTAAAAATTGCTCATAAAGTTAACAAGCTTTTATCAAAAAATTCAGTAGATGGAGTTGTCATAACTCACGGAACAGACACTTTGGAAGAGACTGCTTATTTCTTGAATTTGGTTGTAAAAAGTAAAAAGCCTGTTGTTTTGGTTGGTTCAATGCGTCCTTCAACTTCTTTAAGCGCTGATGGATCTTTAAATTTGTACAATGCTGTTGCTTTGGCAAGCAATGAATCTGCAATTAATCAAGGTGTTTTGGTTTTGTTAAATGATGAAATTTATGCTGCAAGAGATGTGGCTAAAACTCATACTACAAATGTTGCGTCTTTTAAATCTCCTAATTCTGGAGCTATTGGTCAAGTTCATTACGGTAAAACCGATATTTATTACAGCCCATTAAGGCTTCATACTGCAAAAACAGTTTTTAATGTTAAGAAGTTAGAAAGCTTGCCAAAGGTCGATGTGATTTATTCTCACGCTGCACAAGATGCTGGCGTTGTTGATTATTTAGTAAAATCAGGCTCTAAGGCTATTATTGTTGCTGGAGTTGGCGATGGAAATGTTAATCAGGAAGTGTTAAAAAGTCTTGTAAAGGCAAAAGAGCGGGGCGTGATTATCGTTAGAAGTTCTAGGCTTGGTTCAGGAATTGTGGTGCCAAATTCTGAAATAAATGATAGTGAGTTGGGCTTTGTTACTGCAGATAATTTAAGCCCGCAGAAAGCCAGAATATTGGCTATTATGGCTTTAACCAAGACCAATGATGTTGAGAAAATCAGAAAGATGTTCAAAACTTATTAATTCATTTTCAGTGTCATCCTGAGCGAAGCGAAGGATCTCATAAGGCTGTAAGAGATCTTTCGCTTCGCTCAATATGACAGTCATGTGGAATAATAATTACTCCCAAAAGATCAAATCCGCTCTTGATTTCCCTAATCTTTTAGATATTATGATAAAAATTATCATTCTCAAAATAAATATCTAAAAACATGTTTCAAATTGCCATTGTTGTATTTCGTGAAATTCTGGAAGTTTCCCTAATCGTTGGAATTCTGGTTGCGGCAACAAAAAATATTCCCAATCGTAATAAATGGATTTTAAGTGGTCTTGTTCTGGGGCTTTTCGGTTCTTTAGCTTTGGCATTTTTCACCGATCAAATTTCAGAAAGTTTAGATGGAATGGGTCAAGAATTTTTTAATGGACTGATTTTGTTGTCAGCCAGTCTGATGATTTCTTGGACGGTTTTATGGATGCAAAAGCACGCTAAATCTCTTTCGGGAGAATTAAAAAAACTTGGCAACTCAATTCGTGAAGGAAAAAAACCGCTTTATGCTTTGTTGTTGGTGGTGTTTCTTTCGATATTGCGTGAAGGTGCGGAAATTGTGCTTTTTACCTACAGTTCTTATATTTCTGGCGTTGTTTTAAGCGAAATTATTTTAGGAATGTTGATTGGAACTATTAGCGGAATTGCCATTGGCGGCGCTCTATATCTGGGAATCATCAAAGCTTCAGGAAAATATTTTTTCATCGTTACAACTTGGATTCTAGTCTTCTTAGCTTCGGGAATTACCGCTTCAGGAATTGGTTTTTGGATCAATGCTGAAATTCTACCAGCTTTACAAAATCCTTTGTGGGATACATCTGAAATTTTATCACAAGTTAGCTTTTTTGGAAAATTTTTGCATATATTTTTAGGCTATATTGACCGCCCAGCTGGCATGCAGGTTTTGGCTTATTTGTTGAATTTGGGAGTTTTGGTTTTGGGGCTTAGGTTGGTTAAGAAAAAATAACCGAGTTTGAGTTATCTACCGCCCCTAACCCCTCCTTATCAAGGAGGGGAATGCTTTTAGTCTTCCTCCTTATTCAAAGGGAAAATGCTTTTAGTCCCCCTCCTTGATAAGGAGGGGTTAGGGGCGGTAGATAACACAAACTCTTAGTTATTTATTTTTTTCGCCATTTCAATCGCCCCATAACTAATAATCGCCTTTGCACCAGCTCTTTTAAAAGCCATCAAACTTTCAAAAAACGCCACATCAAAATCAAAAGCACCAGCCGCCGCCGCATGTTTTAGCATGGCATATTCACCACTCACCTGATAAGAAATTATCGGCAAATGAAAATTTTGCGACGCTTCTTTAACTATGTCCAAATAAGGCATTCCGGGTTTTATAATAATTAAATCAGCACCTTCCTCAACATCTAAAGCAATTTCTCTTAAAGCTTCAGCGCTATTTTTAAAATCCATTTGATAAGTTTTTTTGTCAGATTTTTTTAAGTTTGAAGCCGATCCAACCGCATGTCTAAAAGGTCCATAAAAGGCAGAAGCATATTTTGCAGCGTAGCTCATAATTGCCACATCAATAAATCCTTCATAATCAAGCGCATCACGAATTACCGCAACTCTGCCATCCATCATATCAGAAGGTGCAATAATATCACACCCCGCAGCCGCCTGTACCAAAGCCTGTGTACACAAAGCTTCAATAGTAGTGTCATTTATAACATAGCCATTTTCATCAATAATTCCATCATGACCATGGGAAGTATAAGGGTCTAAAGCCACATCACAAATCACGCCAATATTTGGTACATTTTTTTTGATTTCACGAATAGTGCGGCAAATCAAATTTTTTTCATTCCAAGCTTCTTTACCATCTAAAGTCTTTAACTTTGGGTCAATTACGGGAAACAGCATGATAGCAGGAATTCCAAGCTTGTGCGCCTCTTTAGCTTTTTTAACAATCAAATCAATTGAAAGGCGAGAAACATCTGGTAAGTGATTAATTTTTTGTTCAATATTTTTTCCTTCAATTACAAAAAGTGGTAAAATTAAATCACTGGCTTTTAAAGAGTTTTGGGCAACTAAATCACGCATCCAACTAGATTTTCTAAGTCTTCTCAAGCGAGTTGTTGGAAAAGAACCAATATGAAAATTTTTCATGTTTTTTTGAATTTGTTTGGTTAAGAATCTCTTTTATTATTTTTACTTTCAGTTATTTCTGTTTATTTTTATTGTCATTCCCACCTTCGCTGGAATAACAAGAATGAAAACTCAAATTTATTAAAAACAAGGCTAACATTATGAAAAATATTCTGGAAGAAATTTATCAACATAAGCTTGTTGAAGTGCGCAATAAGAAGAAAGTTCTTGGCTTGCAGGAAATTTGCTCGCAGCTTAAATGCTCAGAAAAAAAGCCCAAAGATTTTTTTTCAGCACTAAAAGCCAAAGACAGCAATGGTGAAACTGCTTTAATCTGCGAAATTAAAAAAGCCTCACCTTCGCGCGGAATTATTAGAGAAGATTTCGACGCAGTTGAAATTGCTAAAATTTATCAAGAATCTGGCGCAACTTGCCTGTCAATTTTAACTGATGAAAAATATTTTTTAGGTTCTGACGAATACTTGGCTAAAGTACGCCAAGTTGTTGATTCGCCACTTTTGCGCAAAGAATTTATTGTCGATTCTTATCAAGTTTATGAAGCAAAATTACTTGGCGCAGATTGTATTTTGTTAATAGTTGCAATGCTTGATGATAAAAAATTACATGAGCTTGAAGATTGCGCCATAAGCCTTGGTTTATCCGTTTTGATCGAAGTTCATAACGAAGAAGAACTGCATCGCGCTTTGAAAATGAAAAGCAAACTTGTCGGCATTAATAATCGCGATTTAAAAACCCTAAAAGTTGATTTACAAATTTCTCTAAATTTAGCTGAACTTGTGCCAGTTGATTATGTTTTAGTCGGCGAAAGCGGCATCAAAGACATTTCAGATATTTTATTGCTAAAAGAAGCTGGAATTAATTGCTTCCTAATTGGCGAATATTTCATGAGCCAAAAAAACATTGCCGCCGCGGTGAAGGCTTTTCTTTAGGCTAATAGAGTGCTGTTCAGGACTTATACTAATTTAACTTCCTAATTGACCACTAATATTATTTAATAAATAATCCTGTCTCAGATTTTTTATTAACTTTATTGGTCTTAATTTATGAACAAAATTATTGAATTAAACGAAACATTAAT
>Ga0214919_10002084_pt1 | contig 31890 bp, 31 predicted proteins | sample LL1503_MetaG_FD_177994 | JGI IMG/M metagenome (GOLD analysis project Ga0214919, IMG submission 177994) | Freshwater microbial communities from Lake Lanier, Atlanta, Georgia, United States - LL-1503 | ecosystem: Environmental > Aquatic > Freshwater > Lake | place: USA: Georgia | collected... | reverse complement strand
TTTTGGTCAAGTTGGCGAGTGACTTCAATTCCAGGAATGCCAACTGGGCGTAACACGAATACGGAGTCTTCGTAGCTTGCAACGACGTGAATTGGAGTCGTGTAATCGAAGACTGATACATCGTGAACGCCATTTTCTTCGGTGCCATCTGCGCGACAATCAGCGATCGTTCCTCCGCCACAATCAACGATTCGGTTACCGCATTGTTCAATGCGCTCGGTGTACGACATCAATCGATCATCTGGTGGCACCTGCACGCCACCGCGAGTTGCGCTTACCGTTTTCCAGACACCACGCAGGTCTGGCGCGCCTGCCACCAATGGCTCAGTGCAATCACCAAGAATCAGCGGGGGAAATGTTGTGCCGTAGCCACCAGTAGGTGTGTGTGCGACTGGAATTTCAGATGAACGCATGACGCCACCATACAAGTCATTTGACCGCACTATTCACAAACTCGCTCACACATGCTAGATGTGCCGAGACTTTCTCACTTCTATGGAATTTCCATTTACATGTATCCCCGCGATCACAACCCGCCCCACTTTCATGTCATCTACGGCGAATTCTCGGCACAAGTGCAAATTTCAAGTGGTGAGATTATTGGCGGTGGTCTGCCTAGTCGCGCAGAACGACTGGTCGGTGAATGGTTGACCGCACATCGACTTGATCTATTTCGAGCGTGGGTATTGATGCAAGAAGGGAAAAATACGAATGAAATTGCGCCACTTGGATAGGGTTGACACATGAAACACAGTTCACAAGTATGTTCTGTTTCGTATATGGGCGGTCGCAAACTTGAGGTGACGTTTACCGATGGAGTAACGCGCGAACTTGAATTTCGTAGTGACTGGAACGGATATCTGGAGCCATTAAACGAAGATGACTTTCTTGCGAAGGTTTCTGTTGATCCAGTTGCCCACACGTTGAGTTGGCCAAACGGAATCGATTTGGATCCGGACGTATTGCACGGCGACTATGTGCCCGCAACCGGTGCATATTTTTCTGTAGCAAAAGAATTTCGACTGCAAACTTCATAAACGCATTTCTAGAACACAACTCGTGGAGCTGGGGGGAATCGAACCCCCGTCCATCAGCCGTTGAACGCCCGTGATACGACCATTCCCAACATTGTCGCTACGCAGCAACACCGGCGGGTCGGCTACAGGCGCACGAAGTGCGCGAGTCGCGGAACGTCTTTCCGTTCGGCCATTGGTCTTTCCCAACGTCATCGGTCTTTCCCAATGTCATTCCCCGCTTCTGTTGCCAGGCTGCGGTGAATTGGCCCCGTGCGACCTTGCGGCTCACGATTGCTCTCTACCCCTTAATTAATTAAGCGGCAAGAGCGAACTGCTGGTTGGCAGTTATTTTTTTGCCCCGTTTTACGAGTCTGAGCAACTCGGGTCGCACGATCGCCCAGCGACACTGACGTCGAAACCTGTCAGCCCCATTGAACTTTCGTAACACACTCAGTGTAGGGCGGGGGTGTGCGATCTCGCTCGGGCAGTTATTGCTGCGCTTGGCTATTGCTGGGATTGTCTGCGGCTGCGCCCGGCTTCGCGACGCATCTCGAGTTCTGATTCTTTCTTGGCAATCGCTTGTCGGCGATCTGCTTTTTGTCGGCCCTTGGCAAGCGCAAGTTCAACCTTGACTCGACCTTTTGACAAGCGCAGTTCAAGTGGCACGAGCGTGAGCCGTTCTTGAGCAATTCGATCTTGTAATCGACGGATCTGTTCTTTGTGCATGAGCAACTTGCGACGGCGAGTTGGATCGTGTGCATCTGAACCATTGGCAAACGCATAGGCACCGATGTGCATGCCATCGAGCCACATTTCGCCGTTACTTGCGTGGGCATATGCATCGGCGATTTGTACCTCTCCAGACCTAATGCTCTTGACCTCGCTTCCGAGCAGCACAATGCCAGCCTCAACGACGTCAATAACGTCATAGTCGTGGCGTGCTTTACGGTTGCTTGCGAGCAACCGGTTGTTCTCGGGATCTTCAGGATTCTTCATTGCTCGTTTCATCATACGGGTAGCCTGAAATGGCTATGACGAGTGATTCGACGCGACCACTTCAAGTTTCGGCGGCAATTATGAAACGGATTGGCGAGCATGCCATTGCGTGTTACCCCGAAGAGGCATGTGGGCTACTTGTTGGATCGGGCGCAACTAATACCGTGCTCGAGTTTCACCCAACAGAAAACACCGCCAAGTCGGCTCGGGTGTACACCATCAATGCTCGCGAGCATTTGATCATTGAGCGAGATGCCGAGAACTCGGGCCTTGAGGTGATTGGCGTGATCCACAGTCACACCCACACTGAGGCCTATCCAAGCAGTACCGATGTGGCTCAGGCTCCGGACCCAACCTGGCAGTACATGATCGTCACACTCAAGCGGGGAGTGCCAGAACCACGCAACTTCCGCATCATCAACGAAGTGATTACCGAGACACCAATCCAGGTGTCATAAGGCTCTAGGCCTTGCTGTGCAGAGTCTCAATGGGCTCGGTACAATTATGACCAATGCAGTCAACAATACAGAGTTCTTCTAAGGCGCTTCATGAGAGTGTCCTCGATCTCATCGGCAATACACCGTTAGTTGACGTCAGCAATCTTTCGCCTAAACCTGGTGTTCGACTAATAGCAAAGCTTGAAAATCAAAACCCATTTGGCTCGGTGAAAGATCGCATCGCATTGTCGATGATCGATCAAGCGATAAAAGAGGGTGCACTTGTTCCTGGCCAACGGATCATGGAGCCGTCGTCTGGCAACACCGGCATCGCGCTCGCCGCGATTGCTGCGATTAAGGGAAATCCGATCACGATCTTGATGCCTGAGAGTGTTTCGATCGAACGCCGTCAGATGCTTGAAGTATTTGGTGCAGAAATCATTTTGACACCTGGTGCCGAAGGATCAAACGGCGCGGTGAAACGCGCAGAAGCATTGTCACTTGAGCATCCAGAGTGGTGCTTCATGCACCAATATCAAAACGATGCAAACCCACGCGCACACTTTGAAGGTACGGGGCCAGAAATTTGGCGCGACTGTCCAGAGATCACACACTTTGTAGCTGGTCTTGGCACAAGTGGCACGCTGATGGGCGTCGGTCGCTATTTGAAAGAACAGAATTCTGAAATTCAAATTATTGCTGTCGAGCCACCACTGGGTGAGCGCGTTGAAGGCTTGCGCAATCTTGACGACGGATATATTCCACCAATCTTTGAAAACTGGCACGGCATTGACGTGCTGGATCGCAAGCGAGTCGTCCGCCCACGCGAGAGTCTTGAAATGACGCGCCGCTTGGTGCGCGAGTGTGGTGTGTTCGGCGGCATTTCGTCAGGGGCATCTCTTGCGGGAGCTCTCAAAGTTGCTAGCGAAATTGAAGAGGGCACGATTGTGTTTATCGTGTGCGATGGTGGTTGGAAATACTTGTCAACCGGCGCTTACACCGATGATTTGGATGCCGCAGAAGCAGCAGCTGAAAAAATCATCTACTTTTAATTTTTTGTTTCTAGCCACCAGCGACGAGCACGGCAAGACCAACAAGCACAATTGCTGCAGAAGTAATCCGTCTGCGATGATCGCCCTCGTCGAGCATTTTCCAGCCTGCAAAAGCAGCCAAGACAACACTTGACTCGCGAAGTGCAGCGACGTAACCAACTGGGGCATGCTGGTACGCAATCATGATCAATGTGTAGGCAGCAGTGGATGCGATGCCTGCCAAGCCAAATCGTTTCCAGTTGTTCTTAATGGCAGGAATCATTTCGGTGCGTCGTGTTGTAGCGATCCATAGCGATGTGATCACCGCTGCACAGACGTTGAGAGCCAGTGCGTATCCAATTGCGTTCGATTGGCGAGTTCCGTGACCATCAACAACTGAATACACGGCGATTGAAGATGCGACAGAGAGCGCTGCTCCAACAACATGCCACGAACCACTGGTGGCAAGTACGAGAAGACCGGCAACCACCAACAAGATTCCGAATGCTGAAACAAAAGAAATTGTGTCGTGCAATATCAGTACGCCACCAAGCGCTGCTGCGAGTGCGCCACCACCGCGCACGATTGGGTACGACATCGAGAAATCTCCGCGGTCATATGCACGTGAAAGCAACAGAATGTACGGCACGTGTGTTGCGCCGCTCACAGCAGCCCAGCCCCAAGCAATAGGTGGTGCTCCAGATATCAATGTCCAAGTCAAGATCACTGCACCAGAAAGTGCGCCACCAATTGCAAACTGACCCCACAGCGCAATTCGTTTGTCTCCGCTTTGCTTGACAGAGATGTTCCACGAGGCATGTAGCACTGCTGCAGTGAGTGCGAGAACAGTCGCTAGAAGCACCTTTGCAGGCTATTGCAATGACATAAACTCAATGGCGATGCCTCTGTCCCACAAAGTTTCTAGTGACAGCCCAATTGGCATGTTTGATTCCGGTTTCGGTGGATTGACCGTTGCGAGAGCTCTCATCGACTTAATGCCACAAGAAAATCTTGTCTACATCGGCGATACAGGTCGATATCCATATGGAAACAAACCAGCCGATGAAGTGCGTGGGTATGCAAAAGAATTGGCATGGAGCCTGGTGCGCGAATATGGCGCAAAAATGATTGTCGTTGCGTGCAATACGGCTGCTTCGGTCGCTCTCAATGAACTTGTCGACGAACTACCTGTACCGGTCATCGGCGTTATTGATCCGGGTGCACGCGCACTCGTGCGAGTTACTCGTAACAACAAGGTTGGCGTAATCGGCACTGTCGGCACAATCTCGTCAGGCGCATATGTTCAGGCAATTCGAGTTACTGAAGCTCCAGTCGCACTCACGAGTGCAGCGTGCCCAGGCTTTGTCGAGTTTGTAGAGCGAGATCAAACCACTGGCGATGAAGTGATGGTGTTGGCCGAGCGCTTACTCGCTCCAGTGCGTGATGCTGGAGTTGATGCGTTACTGCTTGGGTGCACCCACTATCCGTATCTTTCACGGGTGATTAGTGATGTGATGGGGCCAGGGGTCGTGCTGGTATCGAGCGCCGACGAAACCGCATTCGTTGTGAAACAGGAATTGGAAGCAACTCAGTTGGTGCGAAAAGATAACGACGCTTCAACTGGTGAACATAAGTTTTTATCGTCTGGTGATATTGCATGGTTTGCCCAGTTGGGTCGACGGCTACTCGGCCCAGAACTTGAGACTGCCACACAATGGAAGAATTAAGTTCGTAAATCTAATGTTAATTAACACGACACAAAAACAGAAAGAAGCATGACATGGCACGGTTTGATGGCAGACAAAATAATGAGTTGAGGCAAATGAGCTTTCAGCGAGACTTCACTGAAATGTCTGCTGGGTCAGTGTTGGTTTCATTTGGAAAAACTCGAGTGTTGTGCACGGCGTCGGTGGATGAGGATGTGCCGCGCTGGATGAAGGGAAGCGGAAAGGGTTGGGTCACTGCCGAATATTCGATGTTGCCAGGGTCTTCACCTGAACGAGTGGATCGCGAAGCAGCGAAGGGCAAGCAATCTGGTCGCACGGTCGAGATTCAACGATTGATCGGTCGAGCGTTGCGTTCATCGTGCGATATGAAGGTGCTTGGAGAGCGACAGATATTGATTGACTGCGACGTATTGCAGGCTGATGGTGGCACTCGTACCGCAAGTATTTGTGGCGCGTTTCTCGCGCTTCACGATGCGATCACACGTGTGCAACAAAACGGTGGCATTTCTGCGAATCCGTTGCATTCTCTGTGCGCAGCAATCAGCGTCGGCATTCACAACGGCACTCCAATTATTGACCTGCCATATGAGGAAGATTCAACGGCCGAGGTTGATATGAATGTTGTGATGCTGCAGCCAATTGCTGGTGGCGAAGCAACCTTCGTAGAAGTTCAAGGCACAGCTGAAGGCAAGGCATTCAGCCGCAGCGAACTCGACGTGCTGCTTGGACTTGCTTCGGACGGAATTGGACAAATTTTCAACATGCAGCGTGAAGTAATTGCTGTGCCACCAAGCAAGCGCGCTCTCGGGCGATAACGATGCTGCGCGTCGCGTGCGCGTCCGCAAACCCGCATAAGGTTGCCGAAATTGTTGACCTCATGGGTGGCGTGGTCGATCTTGTGCCGCGCCCTAGCGATTTGGCTGATGTGGTTGAAGATGCTGACTCTCTTGAAGGTAATGCTCGCCTTAAAGCAATCGCGGTATGTGTAGCAACAGGGTTGCCGGCACTTGCGGACGACACAGGGCTGGAAGTTGATGCACTCGACGGTGCACCAGGCGTGATTACTGCGCGTTTTGCCGGTGAGGGTGCAACCGACGCGCAGAATCGACAAAAAATGTTGGCGGAGTTGGACGGAAAAGATGCAACGCAACGAACTGCTCGTTTTCGAACAGTGGCGCTACTTCGATTTGCGGATGGCCGCGAACTTGTCGCTCACGGAGTTTGCGAAGGTTCTATCGCAATGCAGGAAATTGGTGAGCGTGGCTTCGGTTACGACGCACTGTTTATACCGACAGATGGTGACGGTCGCACATTTGCCCAAATGACCATTGAAGAAAAACATGAACTGTCACATCGTGGCAGAGCTTTTCGTGCACTTGCAAAACTTCTGTAGTTACTCACCAACCGCGTAAGTCGATAGACCAACGGTCGATTACTTCATCGCCGCGGACAATCCATGCAACGTCGTGCATTGCGAGCGTTGGGTCAATGTGTGCTGGAGTGACACGGATTCGGGATCCAACCTTTGGTGAATCTCCAGATGATGTCGCAAATGTGATGTGTTCGTCCGAGCAAAACCAAACGGACTGATTTTCGATTGAAGGATTGCCATGATCCATACCGAGCGACTTGAGCCCAACATCGGCCACCGACCAACTTGAACTAGATGAGATGACAGTGCCGATTACCCACATGGCTTGTTCGAAGGGCAAGTTGAGTTGTGCATAGTTGGTGTCCATCAGTGAATAAGAGCCAGCTTGAATTTCGGTGACACCAGTTTGTTGGTGCAAGTCGTATGTGCCAGTGCCGCCAGCGGAAACTATTTCTCCACCAACATCTTTTGCGGCACGTTGCAGTAGCGACATGGACTCAGCAACTTTTGCTAGTCGGTCATTCTTGTCCGACACCATCATCAGGTGGCCCTCGTAGCCCATTACGCCACGCACGTTGAGTCCACGCTTGCGTGCATCATCTGCAAGCGCGCCTGCAAGATTTGGCAATACGCCACAACGTGGAAGACCAACGTTGACATCGATCAACACATTGCGGATGCCGGATTTGGCAGCAGCGTCAAGCGTGGCTTCGGAATCAATTGCGACCGTGATCATTGATGAGTCTTGCAACTTGGCCATTGCGCTCAGTCGGGCAGCATCGAGAGTTTCGTTTGCTAAGAGCAAATCGGTTCCGAGTCCTGCTTCTGCCATACCGATCATCTCTCGGGGAGTCGCGCAAGTAAATGACACATGTCCGGACTCAACTTGCAGCTTTGCTAGCGAGGTGCATTTGGTTGCCTTCATATGAGGCCGGAGTTTGCCGCCAGGGTGGAGGCGAGACATTGTTGCGATGTTCTGTCGCAGCACATCGATATCGATAATCACTGCAGGCGTGGGTAGCTGATGAATATGTATAGTGCCGACGGAGAGACTCGAACTCTCACTGGCGGCGTCCTAAGCGCCGTGCCTCTGCCATTGGGCTACGTCGGCCAACGCCCACAAGGTTAGTGGTCACTGCGTGAGGTATTGCCTCAAAATTTGACAGAATGTAAAGCGTGAACTCAACAACTGCAATAGCCCAAGACTCAAACGCCCTGATCAGCCAGCTCGGTTTGGCCGACTCCGTCGTCGATGCCGATGCCGTAACAGAGAGCGTCCGTAAGTGCGCCGCTAATAACGTTGTACTGCCGACGTTTGCACAACTGGCTAACCCTGCATTGATCTCATCAGATGTTGCAAAGGGTGTTGACAAGAACGCTCCAGATGCTCGCAACCTCTTCAGGGTGCATTGGTTTAACGACATGCAAGGCAATCGCGTCAGTGTTCCAGATCATGTGGTCTTGCCGAAATCGCTCACCGGTATCGACAGCCCAATCGTGGTGATGTTTGGTGATCGTTTTCCAATGATCACTGCTCACAAAGTGCTTGCCGCATATTCGTGCTTAGCGCCCCGAGTAATTACCGGTCAGTTCAATCCAACAACACAACGCGCGGTATGGCCGTCAACCGGCAACTATGCGCGCGGTGGAGTAGCGATTAGCCGAATCACTGGCGCACGAGGTGTTGCTGTGTTGCCGGCCGGTATGTCGCAAGAGCGTTTTGATTGGCTCGACAAATGGACGAGCGACCCGAGTGACATCATTCGTACGCCGGGGACAGAGAGCAATGTTAAAGAAATTTATGACGCATGTAATGAAATGAAGCGTGACCCACAAAATTTCATTTTCAATCAGTTCTGCGAGTTTGGAAACTATCTCGGCCACTTTGAAGTAACCGGACAAGCACTAGCAAGTGTTTATCAACACGTTGCAAAGTCAATGAATAATCCAAATCTACGACTTGCAGCCTTCACGTCTGCAACGGGTAGTGCTGGCACCATCGGCGCAGGCGACAGGCTGAAAGAAATGTTTGGCACCAAAATTGTTGCGGTCGAGGCTCTCGAATGTCCAACAATGCTCGAGAACGGTTTTGGCGAGCACAACATTCAGGGAATTGGTGACAAGCACATTCCACTGATTCACAACGTGATGAACACCGACGTGATTGCGGCTGTGTCCGACCGTGCTACCGATGAGCTCGACGTGTTATTCAACACTCAAGCTGGATGCGACTATCTCGTCAATCGCAAACATGTGCCGAAAGAAATTGTTGACACGTTGCAACACTTTGGTTTTTCGGCAATCTGCAATGTCATCGCTGCAATTAAGACGGCAAAACTACTTGGTCTTGGCGCCGATGATGTGTTGATCACGATTGCAACAGACGGTGCAGATTTGTATCCGAGCGAGCGCGTCAAGACTCTTGCCCGTCGGTTTAACAACAAGTTTGGCGAAGTGGAAGCAGCCGAAATTTTTGCCGAGCATTTAGGAACAGTGACCACAGAATCGATGATTGATTGCACCGAGCAAGACCGCAATCGTATTTTCAACCTTGGTTATTACACATGGGTGGAACAGCAGGGAACACCACTTTCGGTGTTTGAAGCCCGAAGGTCACAAACCTTCTGGCGCAATTTGCGTCGATATGTTCCAGTTTGGGACGCGCTTATTGACGAGTTCAACTCACGAGTGGCAAAAGCGAAATAGCTGACCGCTTAAACAGTCAAATATGTCGGTCGATTCGATGATGTCGCAAAGTGCAACTGGGTGGAAGTGTGCGGCGTGTGGTCACCGTGTTTCGGTAGAGCAGGCATTCTCGTGGCGTTGTCCAAATTCGTCTGACAGCGATCGCCACCATGTGCTGTTGTTGGAGCAGCCCATTGCGCCACTGAGGTCAACGGGTGATGCCAATCCGTATGTTGCATTTCGGAAATATCTCGCTTGGGATGCATTCGCGGCATCTCTTGGGTTGGACGATGCGCAACGCGAAGCAATAATTCGTCGCACAGATGATGCGGTTGCTCGTGTTGCTGGAACAGGTTTTCGTACAACCCCATTTGCTCGCAATGATGCGTTGTCCGATGCGCTTGGTTTTACGAGCAACGGTGGAGTATGGATTAAGGACGAAACCAATAATGTCGCTGGTTCACACAAAGCCCGACACCTATTTGGAGAATTACTGCATCTTGTCGTTGCACAAGAAGCTGGAGTCGCGCCGTGGAAAAGCGATGCCGATCGACCACAACTAGCTATTTCTTCATGCGGTAATGCTGCATTTGCAGCAGCAACATTGGCCAAGTCGGTCAATTGGCCGATTCTGGTGTTTGTGCCCGAAAACGCAGCGAGCGAACTCACCGATCTATTGCTGAGTGTCGATGCAACAATCGTTCGCTGTCCTCGACTTGAAAGCGATCCGCCCGGTGATCCGTGCGTTCATAGATTTCGTGAAGCGGTTGCCAATGGCGCAATTCCATTCGGAGTTCAAGGCACAGAAAATGCTTGGTGTCTTGATGGTGGGCGAACGATTGGGTGGGAGATCGCCGAGGCTCAGGAACATGTCAGTGGTCCACCGATCGATCGAATTTTTGTACAGGTAGGTGGCGGTGCGTTTGCGGCGTGTGCATCAGCAGGCTTATTTGCTGGAGGTCTCCGTCCGCTTCTGCACAGCGTGCAAACCGAGAGCTGTGCACCGTTAGCAAGGGCATGGAATGCGGCGTCGAAGTCTGGTGGAGCACGCAATGCTGGCTCTCGTTGGAACGAATGCATGTGGCCGTGGGAGAACCCAACTGACTCTCTCGCCGATGGGATTCTTGACGATGAAACCTACGACTGGGTGCAGGTATGCAACGCCATGTCGGAAAGCGGCGGATCGCCAGTGGTTGCAACTGAACAACATGTTGTTGATGCGTACGCACTCGCGCACCGTGTGACGACAATCAATGTAAGCCCAACCGGCACGGCAGGCTTGGCTGGATTGCTGGCTATGCGCGACCAAATTGCCAACGACGAACGAATTGTCGTTGTGTTTAGTGGCGTACGACGCAGCTTTATGCCACTACCGAAGTAGTAGTCTGTTCGCCATGACGTTCAATAATTCCCTTGATGTACCTTTCCAACCTGCGGTTGGCCTCGAAGGTGGACCAGAATCCCAAAACAACATTTTTCTTCGGTTGCTCAAGAGCCGTGTAATCATGCTCGGTAGCGATGTCAACGACGATGTAGCAAACCAAATCTGTGCTCAATTGTTGTTTCTTGAAGGTGAAGATCCAAAAGCAGACGTTTGGTTGTACGTCAATAGCCCTGGTGGTTCAATCACCGCAGGTATGGCGATCTACGACACCATGCAGTTCATTAGCTGTGACGTCGCCACGGTGTGTTTGGGTCTTGCTGCGTCAATGGGTCAGTTCCTACTCACTGCAGGTACTGCTGGCAAGCGTTACACATTGCCGAACGCTCGCATCATGATGCACCAACCACTTGCTGGTTTGCGCGGTCAAGCTTCCGACATTGCAATTCAGGCAGAGCAGTTGGCTTTCACAAAGCATCGCATGGCCGAGCTCACGGCGCATCACTCTGGTCAGGCAATTGAGCAGATTCAAAAAGATTCAGAGCGCGATCGCTGGTTCACACCTGAGAAGGCAAAAGAGTATGGCCTTGTCGACAAAGTAATTGTGAAGCGCGGAGAGATTCGCTAAATACAACGATTGCAAATTTGCTGTTTGTTACGGCAGCGTTGTTGCAGTATTAGTAATTGCGGTATCAGTAGTTAGAACATCGGTAGTTGCAACTTCGGTTACGGGAGCTTGGACAACTGAAAGTCCGGTCGAGATGTCAACACCGCATGTTGCGAGCACCCATGTTGATGCAGCTATGGCGCTTTTTTCGGATGCATAAGACAAATCAACTACTTCTTGCACGCTCGCGGGGTCAGACGCTTTGATCTTCGACGCTTTTTCCATCAGCAATGTGAGCGCATCCCAATCAGCCTCAACTTGCAAAGGTGCAACTTTCTGCAGATTCTTGAAATGCTTGACTGTCGATTTGATCATCGCGGGGGTCGCTGGTTGCTCAGCAATGCCCGGCATTTCGAGCGCCAACTGACGGCAAAAGTTGGTGGCGGTTCGTTCGGGGGAAGCGCAGCCAAGTAGGCCAATCAAGATCAACGCGCCTAACAGTGCCGAACCTGCACGGAAGCGTGTTGAAACTTGCTGACGAATCACCGTTCCAGTATCTCACGCCAGATTCTCGAAATCTTGCGTTCTCGAAATCTTGTGTTGTAGCAACACATTGGTGAGTGGCGCCGTACACATTGGTGATCATGACCTTCGCTTCGGTACGTTCTTCAACATTGCTGGGGGTGCAGGGCAAGGCTGTCGACGTAGAGATACATGTCGGCATGGGGCTGCCCGGCTTCACCATTGTTGGTCAACCAGACGAAGCGTGTCGAGAGTCGCGCGACCGAGTGCGTGCTGCGTTGCTGTCGTGTGACTTGCCATGGCCAAATAGGCGCATCACAGTGAACCTCGCTACAGCCGTGCACGAACGTAAAGGCGGTGCCGGTCTCGACGTAGCAATCGCTATTGGTTTATTGATTGTGCAAGAAGTTTTGCCACACGAAGTTGCGGAGCGATATGCGTTTATCGCCGAGCTTGGCCTGGATGGAACTCTTCGACCTGTTGCTGGAGTAGTACCGCTAGTGGCCGCAATTGACGATCGCATCGTGGTTGTCGCTCATGAGAGCGAGCGCGAAGCTCGAATTGCTGCTCGCAACGAAGTCGTCTGTGCTCAAACCCTTGCTCATTTAGTGCAATGCCTGGTTGGTGAATCTGTATGGACGCCCGCAACAATTCGAACAATGGTCAACGTCGCAATTCCAAGCGTTGATATGAAAGATGTGCGTGGTCAAACTGCAGCGCGCCACGCACTCGAAATCGCCGCCGCTGGAGCACATCATTTGTTGTTCGTTGGTCCACCGGGAGCAGGAAAGTCGATGCTTGCACAACGCATCAGTGGCATTCTTCCTGCATTGACCGATGCCGAAGCTGTGGCAACCACGATCGTTCACTCTGCTGCACAAATTCCATTGCCAGCAACTGGGATTATCACGTTGCCTCCATTTCGTGCGCCACACCATTCGACCTCGCTCGTAGCGATGGTTGGGGGAGGAGCGACCACGATGCGGCCAGGGGAAATCTCGCTCGCTACAAATGGCGTGTTGTTCCTGGACGAATTGGGCGAGTTCGCGCCAACAGTATTGGATGCATTACGCCAACCGCTTGAAGATGGGGTTGTGCGTTTGGCTCGTGCAAAATCGAGCGTCACGATGCCGGCCAAGTTTTTGCTTCTTGCAGCAACTAATCCGTGTCCGTGTGGAGAGGGAATGCCCGGAGTGTGCGTTTGCGACGACGGTGCCAAGAAGCGTTACTTACGTCGATTTTCTGGACCGTTGCTAGACAGGTTTGATTTACGAGTTGCAGTAAGCCGTCCTCATGTTGATGAATTGCTCGCAGATACTCCAGCAGAATCCTCGGCTGCAGTAGCTCAACGCGTGTCGCGAGTGCGAGAGATAGCGATGCTGCGCAGCGGATGTTTAAATTCTGACTTATCACCCGACTTGTTAGATGAATATGCTCCACTTACTACCGCTGCTGCAGCACTGCTGCGTTTTCACTTGGAACGAGGACGCTTGTCGGGGCGTGGCTATCACCGAATTCGACGCGTAGCTCGAACCATTGCCGACTTGCAGGACGCATCCGATCACTGCAGCAACAACATTTGTGAGCAAATTGATGAAGCTCACGTCGCTACCGCGCTCGCACTTCGTGTTGGAGTTCATCCGCAATTGAGTGGAGACAGACTGTGAATCAAGAGCGTTTGTTTGCAGCTGCCTTGAGTGCCGTGCCGCGACTGGGCACAAGACGGCTTGCTGCAATGCTCGCGGTGCAGCAACCGTCTAAGGCGATGGAGATGCTTGGGCGAGATGCGCCAAACATTCACGACATTGAAGCAATGAGGCAAAAACTTGACGACGGAGAAATGTCAGTCACATATATAGGTGCCGACGATTACCCAGCATTGCTGCTTGACGATGTTGCTCGACCGTCCGTGTTGTTTTACCGCGGCGATCTTGAAGTATTGCAACAACGTCGTGTCGGCATTGTTGGCACACGTTCTGCGACTGCGGCAGGTCGTTACATGGCATCACACTTGGCCTATGACCTCTCCGAGCAGGGGGTTGCCATCGTGTCCGGGTTAGCGCGTGGAGTAGACGCATGGGGTCACAAAGGGGTATTGCTCGCACTGGATCGTAAAGACAAATATGTTTCTGCTCGCGACTCGCACTGCGGACAACCGATTGCGGTCGTTGCTTCTGGTCTTGATGTGACATATCCAAAAGAAAATGCAGACTTGTGGCAATTCGTTGCCGAGAGCGGTCTGCTTATCACTGAGTCACCGCCAGGTACACGGCCCGAAGCATTTCGGTTTCCGTTACGTAACCGCATACTTGCGGCACTATGCGAAGTGCTTGTGGTGATCGAGTCACATGCAAAGGGCGGATCAATGATCACTGTGGAAGAAGCACAACGCAGAGACATCTCGGTAATGGCGGTGCCAGGTTCACCACGCTCGTTGTCATCGGCTGGTACAAACTTGTTATTGCAACAAGGTTGTGCTCCGGTTGTTGACGCGACCGATGTGTTGGTTGCGCTCGGCTTAGACAACAGGCGCAATCATCCACAAGTTTTCGATTCGCGTCGTACGCCAAGCGTCGAGGATCAGACACTTCTTTCACACATGCGAGGAGAGGCGGTCACGCTCGATCAATTGCTGATACGCACAAGCACTGATCTTGTGCAAACGGCACTTGCTCTTGGTCGGCTCGAAGCCGAAGGGTGGGTCTTCAATAACGCAGGATGGTGGGAGGTGCTCGGCCGGAGCACTGAACAGGGGTACGGTTTTATTGATGGCAACTGCAGATAAGTGGAACATCGAGGGGTTCGCGACTTCGCTCACGGCCGCCTCCGACAACACGGTGTCTGCGTATGTCAGTGACGTTTCGATATTTGCGCAATGGGTTGAACGGCAGCAAATAGTTTCACCAAAAGAAGTGACGAAAGATGTGGTTCGTCAATACATCAGTTTTCTCACAACCATGAAACAAGCCAAACGCAGTGTGAGTCGAAAACTTGCAGCGCTTCGCAGATATTTTGCGTGGCTTGTTCGGGACGGAAAAATCAAAGTAGATCCAACGCTTGGCGTGCGTTCTCCAAGCGATGCGGGGCGACTGCCAAAAGTGTTGACCAACGAACAGCTTGGTGCATTATTGGAAACCAGTAATAGTGATGAGCCGGAATGGAAGACTCTGCGCGATACGGCAGTGATTGAGATGTTGTACGGCAGCGGCTTGCGAGTGAGCGAGCTTTGTGCACTCGACATCGACAGCATCAATGCAAAATCGAATGCTGTAACGGTGATGGGCAAGGGGTCCAAGGAGCGACGTGTGCCGGTAAGCGAACCAACAATCGACGCCATCAAATTGTGGATGAAGGTTCGTCGCGAGGTAGTCGTGGATGGTGATCCAAAATCTGACGTTGTTGCGTTGTTTGTGAATAGTCGAGGCAAGCGAATCGGCACACGTGATGTGCGCCGAATATTGGATGCACGCTCGCTCGCGCCAACTCACCCGCACGCACTGCGCCATACATTTGCTACACACCTGCTCGATAATGGGGCAGATCTGAGGGCGGTGCAGGAGTTGCTAGGCCACAGCGATGTTGCAACTACTCAGCGCTATACCCACGTCAGTAAAGAGCGCCTCAAGTCGGTATACGGGGTCAGTCACCCGCGGGCATAATTGGAGGGCATGAATGCCTTGCCCGTCCGTCTCTCTGTCGATCAGGCATGGCAGCAATGGCACGACGATAAAGATGCCGTCGCTCGCGAATGGTTGCTGGTTCACTACGCATCATTGATCAAATTCGTTGCGGGTCGTTTGGCGGCAGGTTTGCCAAAACGAGTTGACACTGGTGACCTCATCTCGGCTGGAGTTTTTGGGTTGATGAATGCCATTGATCGGTATGACCCAATGCAAGGTGCAAAGTTTGAGACGTACGCGATACCGCGCATCAGGGGTGCAATTCTTGACAGCCTTCGCGCGCTCGATTGGGTCCCACGATCAGTACGGTCTCATTCGCGTTCAATTCAAGATGCAATCTCGCAACTTGAGCATGAGCTGCAACGGTCACCAAGCGACGAAGAGATTATGACCAAGCTGCAGATCACTGAAGCTGAGTACCACAAGAGGCTTACTGATATTGCTGCTGGTTCGGTTGGACCACTCGATCACATCGTTTCCGAAAACACTTCTCCATCTACACATACAGACACATACAAAGCAACGGCACCCGATGCGGTAGTCGAGGCAGACGAATTGCGCAAAGTGATGCGCCAGGAAATCAAAAAATTACCCGAGCGGGAGCGCACTGTGTTGGTGTTGTATTACGACGAAAATTTGACGTTGTCGGAAATTGGCGACGTGCTCGGCGTGACTGAAAGCCGCGTTTCGCAGATTCACACCAAAGCGGTGTTGCAATTGCGTTCACGGCTGCACGCAGCCGAACTTGACTAGCGCAGGACGCGTTTTTACATCTCTGCTGATTGGAATAGCGCTTGCTTTGTGCGGGGTGTCAATCGGCTCTGCCGCTTGCTCTGATTTCGGCACGCCGATCAACCTGCCAGTTAACTTGCCGGTCATCGATCAATTTCGCTCACCAGCATGTAGTTGGTGCGCCGGAAATCGGGGTATCGAATACCGAACAGTTCCCGGTTCTGATGTATCGGCTGCCGCAAGCGGCATTGCGACATTTGTGGGAAGCGTGGCAGGCACCAACTATGTGGTGATAAAGACAATAAAAACGAATAACAACCTGCTGATAACTCATGGGCGCTTGCGCTCAGTATCGGTCAAATCTGGCGCTGTAATAGCCGCCGGTCAGACCATCGGCACAGCAGGAGAATCCCTCTATATAGGTGTAAGGGTAAATGGCCAATACACCGACCCTCAGCAATGCGCAAGCCTCGAATCGACTGGCAAGCCTCGCGCCATTCTCGTTGCAGGCTGAGACCCGCCCGATACACTTCGTCTTTCAATATTCACGTCATTCACGTGAACCCCATCCTGTGGTCGTCAAAAGCGCAGGGGTTCACGAATCAACCACAGGGGAGGAGAGAATCATGGCCATTATCAGCATGCGTCAAATGCTTGAGGCAGGAGTCCATTTCGGACACCAAACCCATCGTTGGAACCCACGAATGAAGCGGTTCATTTTCGGAGAGCGCAACGGCATCTACATCATCGACCTTGAGCAGACGCTCGATCGCGTTGATACCGCTTACAAATATGTTCGCGACATGGTTGCAAACGGCGGAACGATTTTGTTTATCGGCACCAAGAAGCAAGCACAAGATCCAATCAAGTTCTTCTCGGAGAAGTGTGGAATGTCGCACGTCAATGAGCGTTGGTTGGGCGGCATGCTCACCAACTTCGACACCATCTCTAAGCGTGTCAACAAAATGCAAGAGTACGAGCGCATGGGAACTTCTGGTGAGTTTGAAGTGATGCCAAAGAAGGAAGCACTGTTGATCAGTCGCGAGCTCGAGAAGTTGCAAAAAAACTTGTCAGGTATTCGTTCGATGAGCAAGTTGCCAACTGCTGTGTTCATCATTGACACCGTCAAAGAGCACATTGCTGTAACCGAGGCAAACAAACTTGGTATTCCTGTCATCGCCATTGTTGACACCAACGTCAACCCAGACCTCGTTCAATTTCCAATCCCAGGTAACGACGATGCAATTCGTGCCAACGAATTGATGTCACGCATGATCTGCGAAGCAGTAATTGAAGGTCAGTTCATTGCAGAAAAGACATCTGGCCGCGCAAGTGCTGCAGCTGCATCCGCAGCACCAGTAACACGCACAGCCGAAGAACAAGCAGCATTTGATGCATCGCAAGATGCAGCACGTGCAGCAGCAACAGCAGCCCAGGCCGAGCGCGATGCACGTGTTGCATCTGCTGGCGAGACGAAGTCGGAAGGCTGATCTCGATGTCGTTTACTGCAAAAGATGTGCAGGCCTTGCGTCAAGCAAGTGGCGCAGGAATGATGGACTGCAAGAAGGCCCTCGAAACAAACAACGGCGACATGGAAGCTTCCAAGTTGTGGTTGCGCGAGAAAGGTCTTGCTGCAAGTGCGAAGCGTGATGATCGCGAAAGTGCACAAGGTCTTGTTGCGCTATTGATCAAAGGCAATATTGGAGCAATTGTCAAACTCAAGTGTGAAACAGACTTCGTTGCGAGCAGCGAACATTTCATTGCTGAAGCTGACGTCTTGGTCAACTTGGTGGCAGATAAGGGTGTTGAGGCAGTGAACGAGCGTTCGGCTCAATTCGATGACCTCAAAATTTTGCTCAAGGAAAAAATCGAAATTGGCGATGTAGTGCGCTTTGAAGCAGCGGCTGGAAACCTTTTGGATTCGTACATGCACATGCAAGGCGGACGCTGCGTAAATGGCGTGCTCGTCGAGATGAGCGGAGCCACCCAGGAATTGGCTCATGACATCGCAGTACACATTGCTTTTGCCCGACCAAAATACATGGCCAAGAGTGACGTTCCTCAAGAGGTCATTGACGCTGAACGCGCGACTCTTGAAGTAGTGACTCGCAACGAGGGCAAGCCTGAAGCCGCCATTGGCAAGATTGTTGATGGCCGGGTACAAGGTTTTTTCAAGGACATCGCATTGCTCGAGCAGCCATATGCCAAGGACGATAAGCAGTCCGTAGCGCAGATCATTGGCAAATCGACGATCGTTCGTTACTCACAGGTGGAAATCGGCTAAAACTAATACCTAGATATGGCATCCAAACCAACTTCAACTCCGCGATGGAATCGCATCGTTCTTAAGTTGTCTGGTGAGGCATTGGCAGAATCAACAGGTTTCGGATTAGACAACGATGTTCTGCATCAAGTTGCAACTGAACTGTATGAGGCGCGTCAAGAATTTGGTGTCGACATCGCGGTCGTTGTTGGCGGTGGAAACTTTTGGCGAGGTGTCAAAGGTGCAGGTCAGGGTATGGACCAGGCGCAAGCCGACTACATGGGAATGATTGCAACGGTGATGAATGCACTCGCGTTTCAAGATGCGCTCGAAAGAGTTGGACAGTCATCGCGAGTGATGTCCGCTGTTGAAATGCCAAAAGTGGCAGAGCCCTATATTCGTCGTCGGGCAGAGCGCCACCTTGAAAAAGGACGCGTTGTTATTTTGGCTGGCGGAACCGGTAACCCATTTTTTACAACCGACACTGCTGCTGCGCTGCGTGCAGCGGAAATTTCTGCGCAAGCAATTCTCAAAGGCACGCACTCTGGGGTTGATGGCGTGTACACCGCAGACCCAAAGCTTGATCCAACGGCAACAAAGTATTCGCACATCTCTTACTTGGACGTGATCAACAAGGGTCTCAAAGTGATGGATTCGACGGCGATTACCTTCTGTCGTGACAACAATTTGCCGATCGTGGTTTTCAACCTGTTAGAGCGTGGAAACGTCAAGTCCATACTCAGAGGTGAGGAAATAGGTACGCTGGTCGGGTGATTGAAGAAACGTTGCTTGAGGCCATGGACGGTATGGCCAAGGCTCTTGAGCATGTCCAGTCCCAGTTTTTAGGTGTTCGCACGGGTCGCGCAACTTCCAACTTGGTGGAAAAGATCGCCGTTGAGTACTACGGCGCAACTGTTCCGATGGTGCAACTCGCTTCTTTTCAGGTTCCAGATGCCCGAACCTTGGTGATCAAGCCCCACGATCGTGGCTCCATCGCCGCGATTGAGAAGGCAATTCAGTCAAGTGATCTTGGTGTCACGCCCGGCAATGACGGCGTAGTTGTTCGTTTAAGTTTTCCAATGCTCACCGAAGAACGTCGCAAGGAATATGTGAAAGTTGTTAAGAACATGGCAGAAGACGGACGTATTGCGCTGCGCAACGTTCGTCGTGATGCGCGAAAGGCTCTGGAAACAGCCGAAAAAGCTGGAGATATTTCAAAAGATGATCTAGAGCGAGCAGAAAAAGAGTTAGAAAAACTTACGCATGACAACGTTGAATCAATCGACAAAGCATTTAGCCGCAAGGAAATAGAACTACTCGAAGTGTAGGGAGACAGCTGATGAGCAATGACAACAGAGGCAATTTTTCCGATGATGACACCAACGGTGTCGACCGAACAGTTGATCCGACGATTGACTTTGGTGATGAGTTCGGAGTGATCAAATTTGCTGAGACGGACGACAGTGGTCCTGCACTTGCTTTTGGCACAAATGACACTGAACAACTTCCACACTGGACCGAGCCTCCGACCGGCGAAGTACCCCGTTTTAGGAAAAACGATGCGCAACCAACTCGACGAATAGTTATCGGTTCAAATGACGAAAGCGAAAGCGACAACACCGACGTCTGGTCTGCATATAACGAGCCAGACCCGAGCGCACCAGCCGCGACTCGTCGTCAGTCGTTTGAAACTACTACGCCACCTCCAGTGAGTTCACCTCGCCGTGAAGGTCGCATTGTGATCGGAACAGATCCAACAGATGAGCGCCGTCGACCAGTTGCACGTGATGCATCTGGTGCGCAATCTCGACCAGTTTCTCGACCTGCTTCACGGGGCGGATCGCGCAGTGGTTCGTCTGCGGCTTCAACTGGGTCTTCTTCTCGCGGAACACAAGTGACTCGCGCGCAACGTCCGTCTTCTGGCTCTGCCACCGGGTCAATGTCGCGCGGCAGAAGTAGTGTCGGCGGCGGAAGAGACTTGCCAACCGCAACTGCGGTAGGCGCATTACTCGCTGCAGTATTTATTGCATCTTTGATGTGGAGGCCGGCAGCGGTGATGTTGTTAATCGCAGCGCTTATTGGTGTCGCAGCTTTCGAATTCTTCACTCAAGCAAACGTGAGCGGCTACCGACCTTCAACGGTCATTGGTGTTGTTGGATGTGTTGCAGCGCCACTCTGCGCATATTGGATCGGCGATGCGGCACTCCCGCTTGTGCTCGTGTTTGGGTTTATCGCGGCAGTCATTGTTTTCGTAGGAAGTGACGGAATTGAGTCTGGTCCTGTGCCAAACACGGCAATCATGATGCTTGCAATTCTGTGGATCGGTCTGATGAGTTCATTTGCAGCACTGATTCTTCGTTTCTCCTCTGCAAATGGTCCAGCGTTCGTGCATGTTGGCACCGACACGTTGTTCATCGTCGTCATTGGAGTGATTGCAAATGATATTGCCGCGTACTTCGCTGGTACGGCTATGGGTCGAACACCCTTGCGTGACTGGATTAGTCCTGCGAAATCAATTGAGGGCTTGATTGGTGGAACCATTGGAACATTTTTGGCAGTTGTGTTGGTTGGAATGCAGAGCACAACATGGAACAGTTTCGGAGATTGGTTCTTGCTCGCCTTAGTGATTTCGGTCATGGCGCCACTCGGTGATCTTGCCGAGTCGATGTTTAAGCGCAACCTCAACATCAAGGATTTTGGCACTGTATTACGAGGCCATGGGGGAGTTCTGGACCGTTTTGACAGTCTGCTGTTTGTCTTACCAGCTGCTTATTACCTCACTCTTGTCATCCAACCTTGGGGCTGATTTACCCATTTCGCTGACAGACTAAAGAGATGTCGGTCGTACGCGTTGCAATTGCTGGTTCGACGGGTTCGATTGGAACGCAAACCCTTGATGTAATTTCGCGTAGTGGTGGTGAGTACGAAGTAGTTGGCCTCGGAGTTGGAAGCAACGCTGATGAAGTTGTTGCACAGGCAAAATTGCACAAACCGAAAATGGTTGCAGTGCATAGTGAAGAGGCTCGCAAGAAGGTCTCGCATGCGCTGCCAGGCGTTGAAGTAGTTGCTGATCTTGCAGAGTTGGCGCGAGATGCAGACGTAGTAGTGAACGGAGTGGTCGGTTTCGCCGGTTTGTCCGTAACGATGTCGACTCTGCAACACGGTAAGCGGCTCGCACTGGCTAACAAAGAGAGCCTGATTGCAGCAGGTCCAATTGTGCAGCCACTGCGAAACATTAAGGGCGCCATAATCGTGCCAGTGGATAGTGAGCACTGTGCAATTCATCAATGCTTGCGATCATCAATTGACTCGCAACGTGAAGTAAAGCGCTTATTGTTGACTGCAAGTGGTGGGCCATTTAGAGGTCGTACGGCGGAGTCACTACAAGAGGTGACGATTGCTGATGCACTCAAGCACCCAACGTGGTCCATGGGTCCGAAGATAACTGTCGATTCATCGACGCTAATGAACAAGGGTCTCGAAGTTATTGAGGCACATGAACTGTTCGGCGTGGCATTTGACAATATTGATGTTGTAGTACATCCGCAATCAGTAGTGCACTCAATGGTCGAATTTACCGATGGGGCGGTCATCGCACAGCTGTCACTGCCCGACATGCGACTACCGATTGCCTATGCGCTCGGATTTCCGGCACGTGCAGATATCGCATTCGGAGCTATTGATTGGTCACAATTGAGTCGTCTCGATTTTGAAACCCCAGATCGTCCTACTTTTCGATGTCTAAATCTTGCTTATCAGGCCGGTCGTGTCGGTGGAACTGCACCCGCGTGGCTGAGTGCTGCCAACGAAGTAGCAGTGGAAGCATTTTTGGATGGACGTATATCGTGGTCAAAAATTGCCGTCGTAATTGAGCGGACAATGCAACATCATGATGGTGTCTCACCGACAACAGTTGGCGATATTTTGACCGCCGACGAGACATCTCGCAGATTTGCTGCAACGGAGTTGAAGAAATGAGTTCGTTTTACAATAAGTTTCGCGATGAAATCGTTGCTGGTGGAGACACCACAGATCAGCCAAAGCGCATCAACGATAAGCGCACAAGTTTGGTTGCTGGTGCCGCACTATTGTCACTGATTATCTGGCTGGGTGTAGCGAGCCCTTGGACGTTTGTGTTTGTTTTAGGCTTACTTATTTCGGTGTTTCTGCATGAGTTGGGTCACTTTGTGACTGCTCGTCGTTCGGGTATGAAGGTCACACAATTTTTCATGGGGTTTGGTCCTCGATTGTGGAGTGTGCAGCGAGGCGAAGTGGAGTATGGAATTAGGGCGTTGCCGCTTGGAGCATTTGTTCGCATAGTCGGAATGAACAATCTGGACGAATGTGATCCGGAAGATGAACCTCGTGCGTATCGAGCACAGTCGTATCCAAAGCGGTTACTCGTGATCACCGCAGGTTCATTGATGCACGGAGTGATTGCGTTGGTCCTGTTCGTTGGGGTCTATGCAACCTCTGGTCGGTACAGCGAAACGGGCAATGTGCTTGTCACTTCTCCACCTGCTGCCAACTCACCGGCACAACAGTCTGGTGTGATGATGGATGACGTTGTGCGAGAGATAGACGGCATTGTTGTTACAAATCGTGAACAATTTGTTGAACAAATTGTTTCGAAGAAACCTGGCCAGACTGTCTCTGTTGTTGTTGATCGTGCAGGAAAACTCATTTCACTACAAGTCACGCTTGGGAATAATCCCATAGACACTTCACTCGCTTATTTTGGTGTTGCGAGCTGGTCGCTCGACTATGTCCGCGTCAATCCGATTTCGGCAGTCGGGTATGCATCGAAGGATTTGGTAGTTACTGCTCGCAGATCTGTTGCAGGAGTCTTTGTTGTTCTCAACCCACTCAACATCATCAACAGCGTGATTGATGAAAAGGCCGACCCAGCAACGCGCCCTGGAACAGTGGTTGGTGCAAGTCAACTCGGCGGTGAAATTGGACGACAAGACGGACTCAAGGGCGTCTTGTTGCTGCTCGCGAGTGTCAATATTTTTGTTGGAGTTTTTAACATGTTTCCATTGCTTCCTTTTGACGGCGGTCATGCGGCGATTGCTACCTATGAAAGGTTTCGTTCGCGCCGCAATAAGACATATCGTGCCGATGTGGGCAAGATGGTGCCAGTTGCCACGATGGTCGTCGGATTGCTTGCGCTTCTATTGGTTGTTGGCCTATATCTGGATCTCACACAGCCAATTGGCTGAAAATCACAGCACCTAAAGCGTTGCAAAGCTACACCGTGCTGACAAACTGGTTCTTATGAGTGCATTTGCAAGACGCGAGACGAATCAAATTTCGGTCGGCAAAGTAGCTGTTGGTGGCAATGCGCCGATCAGCATTCAATCAATGACTATCACCAAGACGGCCGATGTTGAAGGCACATTGCAACAAATTTATGCACTGGCTGCTGCCGGATGTGACATCGTGCGCTGCACGTGCAATGAGCCAGAGGCTGCGGAAGGTCTTGCACAAATTGTTCCCCGATCACCTGTGCCGATCATCGCTGATATCCATCATCAATACAAAATGGCGCTTGCTGCAATGGAGGCAGGAGTGCATGGCTTACGACTCAACCCTGGAAATATCCGCAAGCCGGAACACATTAAGGCTGTTGCTTCTGAGGCCCGTGATCGCAAAGTACCAATTCGAATTGGTGTAAACGGTGGTTCGCTTGACCCGGCGCTGTACGAAAAATATGGTGGATTGACCGCAGAAGCGATGGTGGAGTCTGCACTCCAAGAGATTGCATATTTCGAAGAAGTTGATTTTGACTTGATCAAGATTTCCGTCAAGGCGTCCAATGTTCCGCTCATGATTGATGCGTATCGACAACTCAGCGAAGTGACAAGACATCCATTGCACCTTGGAGTTACTGAGGCTGGCCCATTGCCTGGTGGATTGATTAAAGCAACGGCTGGAATTTCGACATTGCTCATGGAGGGCATTGGTGACACGATTCGATACAGCCTTACTGCTGACCCAGTCGAAGAGGCGAGAGCGGGTAGGCAGTTGCTTGAGTCGCTCGGGCTGCGCGAGCGCAAAAATGTTGACTTGATCGCTTGCCCAAGTTGTGGCCGTGCAGAAATAGACGTCATCGATGTTGCCAATCGTGCTCAAGCTGCATTTGCTGACAAAAAAATTCCTTTGCAAATTGCTGTGATGGGTTGCGTTGTTAATGGACCGGGCGAGGCCCGAGAAGCGGACTTGGGAATTGCCGCTGGCAACAAGCGTGGTCACTTATTTGTCAAGGGGCGCAACGTTGCTGTGGTGCCAGAATCCGAGATGGTGGAAGCGCTTATCGACTGGGCTACATATATCCATGAACACGGTGTAGATGCTGCTATTGCGAGAGTGGATACCGCGCTTGCTGAAAGGGAAGCGACAAAAGATAGAAACATGTTGCTGAAAGAGCATGGCGATGACGTCAACCACGCTGATGAAAAAATAGTAGAAATTCGTAAAAAGGTTGCTGGCAACTAACCGACAACAGTCGTTGTTGTAGTCGTAGTCGTCGAAGTTGTAGTAGTTGGCATAACCACATTCCATAGATTTTGCGCGAGTTCGATATACAGACTGGCACGCGCTCGGTATCCAACTGGTTGTAAGTGCAATTTGTCAAAAGCAAACCATTTTGGGTTTAATGTAATCATTGCGTTCCAGTCAACGACTGAAACATTGGGGTAGTCGAGAGCAACTCGACTGAGCACGGTGTTAAATACTGCGGATGCACGAACGTAGTACTTGCTGTCGACACGCAACACATTGACCCAAACAATCGGAATATCACCGATCAGTGTGAGTAGTTCGCGAATTCGAGATTCGTAGTACTGAATTTTGATCGAACCTTGCAAGTCGTTGCTTCCAAGTGCAACGATGACAGCAGAGGGTCGTATTTTTGCCTTGATGTACTTGGCGTAAGTTTTGACTCCGTTATGCAACGTGTTCGCGGGACCGCTGATATTGCGGGAAAATGCCCCGTCCACTATCACTCTGTCAAAAGTATTGAGTTCCTGCAGTTTCGGCGTGACGTTTCCAAACCCTTTGTAATTAGCGCCCCATGTGATGCTGTCGCCAAGAATGAGCAGCGTGTGTGTGGGTTCGACAGCGCGTGCATTGCCAACGAAGATGCATGAAATCAGCGTTGCAGCGACAATTGTGAGAGCTCTGCGTACCCGCAGGTTCAATGCGTTCCCCACGTACGAAACACTGTTGCGCTGCCGGTGAGTTGTATCGATTCGTTATTGCGCAACACACATGCCTGACCACGACGGATTGAGGTGGCATCACCAGCAGTGCAGACCAAGATTTCGGCTTGGTGTGTCGCCTTGATCGTCGTTTCTCCAGCGACTTCGATGCGTTCGACTCCAAATCGGGATGTCGAGACAGGGTATGAGAAGCGACCAGGACTCGCTTCGATTGCGTTTACGACCGGTGAAGAAATCGATTCAAAACGCGCAATAGCCAAAAATTCATCAACATCTGCATGCTTTTTGGTGAAGGCCGCACGCACCACGTTGTCCGACGACGACATAACCTCAACTCCGGAACCGCTGAGGTATGCGTGTGCATTGCCAGCACCTAGAAAAAGCGCCTGACCAGGGGACAGTCGTACGTGGTGCATCAAGAGAGCAACGAGTACACCTCCATTGCCTGGGTACATGCTTGCCAAACGTCCAGCCCATGCGGGCATTTGTGGGGGTAGTTGGTGTGGTCCGGTAGTCAATGCCCAGCGCACGCATTCGGCGAGTCCGTCATTCTCGAGGTGCTCTGCAAGTTGCGACCAGCCAAATCGTTTGCACAACTCGAGCGATTCTTCTATCGAGCGAAATCCGCAAATTGCATCAAACGTTGTGAGAGCGATCAGCAGTTCAGGTTTCGCCGAAGCATCGCGGTAGATGCGTTGAGGGGCATCAAGCGAAATGCCAATCTCGTTCTCTTGCTGGAAGCCGCTAGCTGCTTGTTCGTCGGTGGGGTGAGTTTGCAAAGAAAGTGGCTTATTGGCAGAGATGATCTTGACGAGGAAGGAAAGATCACCTGAAAGTTGTTCGAGTGGCTGACTTCCTGTTTCGGTTTTTACAAGAGAAGGTCCACCTCGATGTGTGCCAAACCACAATTCGGCCCACGGCCGCGCATCAGCTTCTGTAGAGAGAAACTCTGGAATGAACTGTTGATCGCCCCAGTCGTAGTGCTGGACAACGCCTCGCAGTAAGTGCATCGCTATCTCGTCGCGCAGGCGCTTTGTATGTGTGCTGCGGCATCTTCAATCGCGACTTCGCTAGCAGTGCCAGTCAAGCGGTCGCGAACTTCGACGACACCGTTGGCTGCGCCTCTGCCCACGACGACGATGATTGGATTGCCAATCAATTCAGCGTCTTTAAATTTGACACCAGGTGAAACACCAACGCGATCATCAAGCAACACGCGAATACCAGATGAATCAAGAGTGTGGGCGAGGTCATTTGCGGTTTTGGTGATGAGCTCATCTTCTTTGCCGGCCATCACTATCTGTACGTTGAATGGAGCAATAGCGTGTGGCCAACGCAAGCCAATGTCGTCGCATGTTGCTTCAGCAATTGCGGCAACTGCGCGCGAAACACCAATGCCATACGAGCCCATCGTTACGGTTTGAGCCTTGCCATTTTTGTCGAGCACGCTCAAACCCAAGACTTCTGCGTATTTGCGACCCAATTGAAACACGTGACCAATCTCGATGCCTCGTTTAATGATCAGCGCAGAAGCGCACGATGGGCAAGTGTCATCATCGCGTACTTCGGCAACGTCAATTACTCCATCTGCGGTGAAGTCTCTGCCATGCACAAGATGAGCAACATGCTTGCCAGCAGCATTTGCTCCAGTAATCCACTCGCTGCCGTCGGCGATGCGTGGGTCGAGCAAGTAGCGGACTCCTGTTGAATGAGAAAGACCTAAGGCATTTGGTCCGATGTAGCCCTTGACGAGTTTTGGATTTGCTGCAAAGTGGGTGTCATCAAATGGCACCACTTCGGCTGGTGACACTTGTGCTTCAAGACGTTTCATGTCTACTTCACGATCGCCAGGTACGCCGATAGCGAGTGCTTCGATGCGTCCGTCGGGATGGCGCAAATTGACTACGACGTTTTTGAGTGTGTCTGCTGCAGTCCACTGTCGGTCTGATCGTTGTAAGTCTGCACGTGAATTAAACAAGTCAACAAGAGTCTGAATCGTTGGTGTTGCTGGTGTATCAAATATTTGTGCAGGAGGAGTGTTGGCGGCATCAATGGAAACCGGCGCACCAACTCTCACTGCTTCAGTGTTGGCCGAGTAATCGCACTTTGTGCATTGCACGAAAGTGTCTTCACCGATCTCGCATGGAAACAAAAACTCTTCGGACTTTGATCCGCCCATTGCACCAGACATTGCAGACACGATTGCGAAAGGCAACCCAAGGCGTTCGAAGATACGAACGTAGGCATTGCGGTGAGCGTCGTAGCTCTGCTGCAAACCTTCATCGTCGATGTCAAAACTGTATGAATCCTTCATTGAAAATTCTCGTCCGCGCAACAGGCCACCACGTGGGCGCGCTTCATCGCGAAACTTGGTCTGAATCTGATACAGCGAAAGTGGTAGGTCTTTGTAGCTGGAGTACAAATCTTTTACGAGCAATGTAAACATCTCTTCGTGGGTTGGACCGAGGAGGAAGTCAACTTTGCGTCGGTCTTGGAGTCGAAACAGGTTGTCGCCATAGTCGGTCCATCTTCCGGTGGCTTCGTATGGTTCACGAGGCAACATGGCAGGAAAATTGACTTCCTGTGCACCAATGTTGTCCATCTCTTGCCGAATGATTTCCGCGACATGTTGGTACACACGCCAGCCAAGCGGAAGCCATGTGTAGCCACCAGGTGCTGCGCGGCGAATGTAGCCAGCCCGCACCAGTAGTCGGTGGCTTGGAACCTCAGCATCAACAGGGTTATCGCGCAATGTGCGTACAAACAGGGTGGACATTTTGTTGATCACGCGCGATTACTTCGTTTCGTTAGGAGTTGGATTTTTGGCTTACTGATAACTGAATTTAGCCTGTATTTATCGTCTAAATGCCTTTTGCCTGTTGGGCGAGCCGTGACGAACCTTAGTTCGCGGAGATATAATGAAGAGGTCCTTTATAGTTCGTCGAGCTGAAGGCGTGGGTCTCGACCCACGCCTTTTGTTCATTACAGGGACTTGTTTTTGAGGTTTCAAACCCTTAAAACAAGCCAAAGTTTTACCGGAATCCGTCAAGAAGGGAGAGAAAACATGTCAGTAGCACGTGGAAGCACCAAGTTGAACCCTGTCGTTGATCGTGTCTCTGCTCTCATTCTTCCAATCGTGACCGATCTGGGTCTCGAGTTGTACGACGTCGAATATCAGGGTGGCATTTTGCGCGTAGTTGTCGACACCCCAACAGGTGGTCCAGCGGGTGTCAACATGGAATCGATCGCATTGATCACTCGTCTGATCTCTCGTGAGTTTGACCACAGCGATCCTGTGCCCGGTCATTACACACTCGAAGTAACGAGCCCAGGCCTCGAGCGCTCACTTCGCGTTCCAAGACACTTCATTCGCGAAGTCGGAAAAGTTGTTGCTATTCGTTTGACTGCTGCCGTCAACGGCGTGCGTCGCGCGCAAGGTGTGTTGTTGTCGGCTGACGAAAACAACATTGTCGTTCGACTGAACGATAAATCTTCAACCAAAACAACTGAAGTAACTGAGATGACGATCGGCTACGACATGATCGATCGCGCTCGCACAGTGTTTGAATGGGGCCCAACTCCAAAGTCGGGTGCAACAAAAGTGAATACCAAGACGCAATCGGAGGTTAACGAATCATGAGCAATCTCGATATGACAGAAGCAATCCGCATGTTGGCAGGGGACCGCGGTATTTCCGTTGATTCTCTTTTGCAGGTGCTCGTTGAAGCACTCGCGACCGCGTACAAAAAGCGTCAGGGAGCGGCCGAAGAAGTAATCGTCGGTATCAACCCAGAAAACATGGACATCACATTCACTGCATACGACGTGGATGACGATGGCAACTGGATCAATGAGCGCGACGACACTCCAAAGAAAGACGAGCTCGGCCGTATTGCTGCGCAAACTTTCCGTCAGGTGATGAGCCAGCGCATTCGTGAAGTAGAGCGCGATCGCAAGTTTGAGGAATACGCAAACCGCGAAGGCGACATTGTTTCCGGCATCGTTCAAAAGACCGACACCAAGTACACATTGCTCGACCTTGGCCGCGTAGAAGCGCTGTTGCCACAAGCCGAGCAGGTGCAGGGCGAAGTGCGCGAGCCAAATGCACGACTCAAGGCATACATCGTCGAAGTTCGCAAGACTCCAAAGGGTCCACAGATTGTCGTAAGCCGTACGCACCCTGGTCTCATCAAGCGTTTGTTCGAGCTTGAAGTGCCAGAAATTGCTGACGGTGTTGTTGAAATCAAGGCTTGCTCACGCGAACCAGGACAACGCACCAAGATTGCTGTCTGGTCAAATGATCACAACGTCGACCCAGTAGGCGCCTGTGTTGGTGCTCGTGGTGGTCGCGTACGTATGGTCGTTACCGAGTTGCGTGGAGAAAAAGTCGACATCATTCCGTTCAGCGAAGACGTTCGCGACTTCATTGCCAAGGCAATGTCGCCAGCGAAAGTCACCGATGTTCGTTTGAGCAGCGACGGTACACAAGCCGATGTCATCGTTCCCGACTTCCAACTTTCGTTGGCAATCGGAAAGATGGGCGTGAACGCCAACCTTGCAGCACGACTTACTGGTGTGCGTCTCGACATTAAGAGCGAGACTCAAGCCGCTGACGAAACTTCTGGCTACACAGCAGTGGTAACTGAAGATGCACCTGCAGCCGACTACGCCGAAGGTGAATGGGTCACTAATGCAGAGACCGGTGCAATGGAATGGCATGCAGCAGATGGTTCTGTTGTGAGCCAAGAACAATGGGCCGAAAATACCGGTGGTTCAATTTCTGACGCTGCAACAAATGGTGAGGGGAAATAACACTTGGCCAAGATCTTGCGCGTTCATGAGCTTGCTAAAGAGCTCGGCATGTCCAATCAAGAGACCCTTGATTTGTGCGGCAAGATGGGCATCGGTGTAAAAACACAATCCTCAACGATTATTGAGCAACAGGCCGATCGTGTGCGTACAAAAGCACAGCGCGAAGGTCTTGTGCGAGACGTACAGCCCGAAGAACCAAAGCCAGTTAAAAAGGCTGCGAAGAAGGCTGCTGCAAAAAAATCTGAAGATGGAACCGAAGATAAGGCGCCAGTAAAAAAAGCCGCAGCTAAAAAGGCTGTTGCGAAAAAAGCCGTCGCAAAGAAAGCTGTTGCGAAGAAGACAGTTGCTGACACAGACTCATCTGATGCGAGAGAGACAACATCAACAACTCCAACTGCAGAGGTGGTTGACGCACCAAAAGCTCCAGTTGCGCATGCTCCAGTAATTTCATCTGCACGCCCAATCCAGTCAACTGCGCCAACTGCACGCGTAGTAGCTACGCCACAACCTGCTCCCGCACCAACAGCAACGCCTGCACCAGTTGATGCAGCACCTGTTGCGCCTGCGGCTGCAACAGAACCATCTCCAGTTTCGCAATCAGCTCCAACTGCGCCGAGCGCACCAGTTGCGCGCACTGCACCAAGTGGTCGTCCAATTCCTCCGCCGCCAGGCAGTAGTCGTCCAATTCCGCCTCCGCCAGGTGGCGCACGTCGTCCAGGAGACAGCGGTCCACGTCCTCCACTCACTCGTCCAATCGGTCCTTCAACGGGCCGACCAGGTGGTGGCGCAGGTGCACGTACAGGTCGTCTGTCTGGCACTGCGCTTGGTCGTGGTCCAGTCGGAACTGGTGGACCAATGCGTCCTTCTGCTCCAGGTGGCGCACGTCCGGGTGCTCCAAGTGCTCGTCCAGGTGGCCCAGGCGGTCGCCCTCCATTTGGTGGTGGTGCTCGTCCAGGCGGTCCAGGCGCTGGCGCAGGTGCTCGTCCGGGTGGTCCAGGTGCCGGTGGTCCTGGTCGTCCAGGTGGCGGTCGCCCTGGTGGTCCAGGTGGTGGACAACGCCGTGCTCCTAAAAAGAAATCACGTGCTCGTCGTCGTCAAGACTTCGACGAAATGTTGCCGCAAACTCCAACGAGTTACACGGCAAGCCATGCAGCAGTTCCTGAGGGCATCATCATTATTGAGCGCGGCTCGTCCGCACAAGAGTTTGCTCCAAAATTAAATCGCACGTCTGCCGACGTGGTTCGTTTCTTGCTCGAGCATGGCGAAATGGTTACTGCAACCATGACACTTGCCGATGAGCAGATGGAATTGTTTGCACTCGAAGTGAGCGCTGAAATCTTGCTCGTTGATCCAGGTCAACAAGAAGAGATGGAACTGCAAGCCATGTTCGACGACTCCGATGACGA
>Ga0214919_10002083_pt1 | contig 31910 bp, 41 predicted proteins | sample LL1503_MetaG_FD_177994 | JGI IMG/M metagenome (GOLD analysis project Ga0214919, IMG submission 177994) | Freshwater microbial communities from Lake Lanier, Atlanta, Georgia, United States - LL-1503 | ecosystem: Environmental > Aquatic > Freshwater > Lake | place: USA: Georgia | collected... | reverse complement strand
TATATTATCATTTTCATTTTTTGAACGTTCATCAATTGTGAATATGGGATTGACAATAGTTAATAATCCTTCTTTTCCGGTAAGATCATATTTTATAGTAGTATAATCACTTCGATTAATAATTCGTTCAACCCCGTCAAACAACTGTAATATCTGTGGATTTCCAATATGTTTAAATTCCGTTCGATCTATTTTAAGATTATGTTGTAAACATCTTTTTTGTAAACCACTGTCTTCCCCACCCCATCCCCAACAATTTGGAAACCCATTTATTTTTTCAAAATCTTTTCCTTTAAATACGACAATTCCTCCTAAAGCATGAGTAAACCCATAATAATGTTTTACGATTCCATCTGTTGTTTGGTAATCAAAAATAGCATTAAAGGGCAATGTGTCCACATCGTTAAAGACAATATTCATGTCTTGATAATGTTCTGGATACTTTGTTTTTATGGCAAGAAAGCCTATATTTTTCATTGCTCCTCGATTAAAACTTCGCGCGTCATTTTGATGAACAAAATATATTTCATATTTTTTATCTCCTAGTAATTGAGTCATGTAATTACTAAAAAAAAACTTTTGTTCGGCTCTATTACGATATGGAACCAAAAAAATAATTAAAGGGATCATATCTTGATATAATAGATTAATTATTCTAAACATACTAAAAAATTGATTTATATAAATATATTTTGTCTCTTTAAAAAATGAATGCGATTGTTGATTGTTTAAATGACATTATTGTAAAGGTAGAAAAAAAAGAAAAAAGAAGGCAATATTATTTAAAAAACAAGGAGTCAATTATTATTCGTCAAAAGGAGTACTATGAGAACAACAAAGAAAAACGAACCGAGTACCAAATTCGTTACCAGAATGGAAAACAAGAAGAATTGCAAAATTACAACAAGGAATACTACAAAAAGAACAAGGAACGGCTAAAGCTCAAACGACAGACTGACAAATCATAATTTCGTTTTCAAAAAAATTGAAAACGAATTTAAATGTTACATGCAATTAAAAATGAACGTTTCCGACGAAAGTTACTGTATAATGAAGAGTGCCATTATCATGAGTGTAAAAGAAGCATTAGGGGTTGTAAGATCATTTGGATTAAATAAAAACCAGATAACAGAATTCGATATGAAAGAATGTAACAGTATGATACAATGTTGTTTGGCATTTCCCAGAGAGGCTGACGAATTGATTGAATTACAATCTAGTGTTTTTGATAGACATTGTATACTTATGAATATTCACGATCAATTACAATTTGTGTTGCGTTGGACTCCACGATGGAGACGTTAATTCATCGAACGTGTAAATTTTTGTAAATAGGAAGATATTTTATCCCACCAATTTTGGGGTTCATTCACATTAAAACCACGCCAAACACCCGTGTATTTTTTGCCTTTAAAAATATATGTTCCTTCGCCGTGTTGAATATCATTTTTACACAAACCTCTATATATACCATTTCGCCATTTTATTTCACATTCGCCATTTAATTTGCCATTTTTAAATGTACCTATTCCTATTTTTTTCTCCATTTTTTTAGTTTTTTTACTACGATAAACTCCAATTTTTTTACCTTTAACAAGCAAATCATTTTTACATAATCCTTTTTCTAAAGCTCCACTTTTCCATTTTGTTAAACAACTTCCATTTAATTTACTATTTTTGTAGATACCTTTCGCAGTTGCGTTGTGCCATCTTTTTTCACCCTTTCCATCTAATTTTCCATTTTTAAAACTGCCAAGGTGGATTTGATTATGTATTTTTTTAGATTTTTTGCTATAATAAGGATAAACCTTTTTACCTTTAACAAGTTCATTGTTTATCCATTCACCATCCATTATGCTTGGGTTGGTTATATCCGATTTTTTTATCTTACGAAAAAATTGACATTTTCCTTTACCATTCAATTTGCCATTTTTAAAAGTCCCCGAACATTTTGATTTTTTTGAACGAACCGTATGAATTCCGTTCAATAAAACTCCATTCTTTTTAAAATTTTTCAAAGACATATATTATAGTTAGAAAAAAGTTTGTAATGCTTCCAAATTATAACTAGCAGTTACCATGATAAGCATTGTGCAAAACCTCCATAAAAATGTCAAATAATTATTTGGATAATAATAACGAATTGTATACACACCCAATGCAACAACTGTGACAATTCCGAGCCATGTCTGCAGAAAATCTATTGTTAAGACGTGTAATACAGCAGCAGTAACAAAGGTTATGTTTTTGATGATTGTTATAGATTGGAGTGCGTAATATTCACACATCATTGCAACAATGAAGAACGCGTTTATTATAAAATGATTGAGAAAACACAATGAGATGAAAAATATACAAAAATAATCGAGATATAGAAACAAAACACCTTCGTTACAAAAACAACTCGTTATTATTAACAAGAAATTCAATAGTTTCCACAATTGGTTTTCGGTATACAATGAGACAAAAAAATTGATGGTATATAGTAGGAAACTTAGGTCCATTTCATGTATTTATTAGAATTATTTTTTTATTATATTATATGAGAACAAAAAAAAATGGTGGGGGGTTCGGTAAAAAAACTTTAAAAAAAATAATGGAAAAAATAATGGAAAAAATACGTCATTTATTTTATCCAAATCCAAATCCAGAATTAGATGAAAAAAGAAACGAGTTATTATTGTTAGAAAAAGATTTAGAATGTTTGAATGTTGCTCCGCTTACAGAGAGTAAACTAAATACCCTAATTGAAGAAATGGATCATGAAATCAATGAAATTAATGAAATGTTTGATAAAAGAGATGCTAATAAAATAGACTTAACATTAGAAGAACTTGAAGAATTCTACAATAAGAAACAAAAAATAATGAATAATAAATTTATTATAGAAAAATTACTAAAACAAATCAAAAAACTATTTGATAAATGTCAAGGAGCTGAAGATTATTTTAATGATAAAAAAAATAAATTTAATAAAACTTTCAATAAGTATACTCGCAAAGAAGCTTCACAATATAATTCACAAGATAATGTGATCTCTAAAAAGGATCTTAGTCTTCGACAAAGACTTAAACTTCCACAAAGGTTTTATGACGAGAATTATGAAAATTATGGATTTGTTCCCCCATCCCCATCTTCGCCCGCTCCTTCTGCAATTCCTATTGAATTTCAGATAGGCAAAGGAAAATCTAAACGGACGAAAAAGAGGCCCAAATATTTTAAAAAGAGATAATATGGACCTCAAAGAAATGGTAGATATTTTACATTCAAAAAAATTCAAAGAACATATGAACAAAATATTTATACAACGTGTAAAGAGTGGAAATTATTCAGAAGTTTTTAAACATAAGTTGATAAGAGCATTAAATAGATCAATCGACATTTGTCCAAATGACATTAATATTGAACTATTAAAAGATGAATTAAAGAGAAATGGTGTTGAATTTAAACCATATACTGATGTATATAGTGCAAATTTATCATCGTTATGGGCCTTTTTTTGCGGTGGAATATTTGTCATACAGTATGACGATATTCTTAATTATATTGAAAAGCCAAGTTTTGTTGAACAGCCAAGTTTAGATGCAAGTGTCAAGGGAAATATTATACGCAATATGACAAAAAAGATACGTAGAATATTGAAAGAAATATATGCCAAATATGTTCAAACCAGAAAAAAATCAAAAACCAAACTTTCACAAATCCAAAACCTTTCACAAATCCAAAATCTTTCACAAATCCAAAACCTTTCACAAATACCAAGTCATCCACAAAAACAGTCTAAGCGTTCGAGAAGAATGACAATTACCTTAAAACCCCATTTTAACCAATTAGGAAGTGGTAGAGAACTTATAAAAAATGTTGGCGAAGCACATATACCAACTTGGTATCCTTTGTTTCAAACACTTTTTACAGTGAAAAATGACAAAGAACTGTATGGCACATCAATACCATCAAATAATCCGACGGCATTACTTGAAACATTAAAATTTTATATGTTTACTCTTGGAATCAAACAATTGGTCTCAATACAATCGTGTGAAATTTGGGACGAACAACACAAAAGATTTATGAATAGTGATCCAGCGACACTATTTTATGACAATAATGTCGATAATTGGAATAATTACAGATGTACCAAAGAGTATGATACAACTAGGCCTATTAATGCGGAAGAAAATACGTGGGAATTATTAAAAGAAAATAGTGAAAGGCGATTTGATAATGAAATAAATTATTTTGCGATACCGATCCAAGATATGACGGCTGGAAATATAGTAGAATGGATCAATTTTACTAAAATTAAAAAAAATATTCCCACCCTTGTACACTGTTTTGGCGGATTTGGTAGGACTGGTGCATTTTTATTATACGATAGTTTGAATACAGATTTTTATGATAGATGTCAGCAACCATTTTTAGGATATGAAAGTATTGATGAAATGTTTGGACAAATGTTGGTGGATTTTATGTTTAATATAAGTTCGGTAACTTATAAGGGACCAAGAGAACACGAAATAAATCATAAAATAAAAATCTCCAACCCACAAGCTACCGCAATAGAAGTATTTTCATGCAACGATGTTTACTCAAAAAATTTGTTGTTACAAAGACTTAATAGAATAATATTGACTACGATTTTAACTCGTAAGTTAAATTTGCCGCATATTTATTTATTTAATATTACAGCAGACATGAGTTTCACACAAAGGTTGATTGATTTAAATAATGTACCATATCTTTTTGATTTGTTTAACAGTAATGTTTATTAATTATATGAAAAAAGGCGGAAATGCAATTACGCGGGCTTTAAGAAAAAAGGGGTTGTGGTGGGGGAAAAAGAAGGATAGTGAATATGAGATGGCTGAGTTAAGATATGAGCATAAAAGAAAATTAACTCCGCGAGAACTTATTAGGAATTGGATCGCCCGTGGAAGAAAAGGTGGAAAAACTAGAAAGTATAGGAAATCGCGTTCTAAAAGACGCAAGGCTTAACATATTTTAAAAATAATCTTTTTATAATATATGAAATCTAGAACTATGCGAGGAGGAGGAACTTGGTACGATAGTTTGCCATCTATCCCAAATATGGGATTTTTTAAAAAGAATGATAAATTAGATGTATCTACAACAAAAAATAAAGAATCCGGAAAGCAACAACTTACTAATACTGTATCTCAGTTAAAACGTATATTAGAAAGCTTAAAAAACATACAAGTTGATAACCGTGATGGATTTGCAGCTCAACAAGCCATTGTAAGTGACTACACGACCAAATTACAAAATGCTACTATTGAACTTGCAAAAATTAAAAACGATGATGAAGAAATTAAAGTTGAAATTGATGCTATATCTAATTATCTAAATTCGGCCATTGGTGTAGTAGATGCAAAGAATCCACTATCAACACAATCATCAACACAACCATCAACACAATCATCAACACAACCATCATATCCACCACCAACAACACCATATCAACAGTTAGCATCAACCAATAACATTGTTAATGTTGGTGGCAAAAGATCACGCAAATCTAAGAAATCGCGCAAACGTAAATCCAGAAGTCGTAAAATGTAAATTATTCAATATTTTTCTGTATTAATAAATTTATTCTAATTTTGAATATTTAAATAAAATAATATTATATGAGACGTTCTTTAAAAAAAGGTGGTTCGTGGTATAGTTTAGATACAGCTGGTATAAAAAGAGCAGTTGGTAATATTTCCAGTAATATTTCCAATAGTATTTCAAAGCGTTTTAAATCAACTCGAAAAAAAGAAGATATAAGTCGTTTACCAGAAGATTTAGAAAGCGATCAAGTTTTTGAGCTAAAGCCAATTAAAAATAATGAAAAAGAATGGCAAGAGTTTCTAAAAAAACATAAAAATCGCGAAAACGTTGATGAAAACGGCGCAAAAAAAATTTTTGAATCTTATAAAGAAAATGAAAATAGAATAGATTCTAACATAAAAAAGTATCAAGAAGAAGAAAAACACTATGAAAACTTAATGAATGAAGCATATTATAAATTAAATAATGCAAAGAATGAGAAAGTAGAGAACGATAAATTACTTGAAAATTCAATTAGTTTATTGAGTAATACTATTGGCGGCAAAAAATCACGCAGACGCAAATCCAGACGATTTAGAGGAGGCTGAGGAGAAATACTATAAATTGGAAAAATAAACGGAATGACTGGTTACTCCAACTACGATAAGATTATTTTTCTGAGTGTCAGAACCTCCAAAGATTAAAACGTTAATTATTTTTCAATAATGGTTTCTTTCGATATTATTTTAATTATTTTTTGGTTGTTTTCATCCATTTCTGCAACTGATTCCTTGACAATATTCAAGTAATCTGTGTTTTTCACGCTTTTCGGATCGGCGTAACTCGGATTATTGTGCGTCCAGTTGGTGATCTGCTTTAAGTTCTTTTGGGCAATGTTTTTAATTGCCAAAGTTATCTTGGTTCGTTCAACATCGCGTTCCCATGTCTTGTCCTTGATATAAAGGATGTCGCGTTTCAAATCGCAGCAATGAATCGGGCGTTTTGTAATGTCCAAATTTCGCAACCCCTTTAGAAATATATTGGAAATGCCTTCCACAAACCCATTCTTACCCACATATTCTAAATCTGTCACGCCAATTGGTAACGTATTTATAAACTCTGTGATGGAAATGGCTTCCTTACACGTCTCATTTAAAAAAACATTTAGATTAAATTGATTGATGATCGGTTTCATGTTTATAATTTTTTCTTGTAACAATTTATTTTCGCGATTTTGTTCGAGCAGTATTTCACGAAACTCTTTGTTTTGTCGAATAATTTCGTCCACTTTATTAAACAACAAGCATTCTTTTTGGTGACGCAAAAGGCTCGGCAAATGTTTGTATATTTTTCCACACGAACACGCATGCGGTTCTTTTTCGTTCTTTTTTGTTAGCATTGGAACGCTTTTTGTGACTGAAACGTGTTTTATCGTAAGGAGGTGTCTTTCATAATTCGGTTTATGTGACGTAGTAAAGTCACACTTTTCACAAAAAAAAATGCGTTCTTTTTTGTTCTTTTTGTTAGCATTCTTTACCATTTTACGACTTTCGTGAGTTTATTTTAAGTTTTTTTACAATAACAAAATTTTTAACATTTTTTAACAATTAGCAGCAATTCAATAACAAGTGAACTTTTTTTTCAAATTTCAAAAAGTTTTTCAAAATCCTCTTTTTTGGACAATTTTAAATTGTCCAATTTTGAAAAATCCAAAATACTTTTGTTTTTTCTCAAAATTTTCTCAAGTAAAAATTTCTACATTAATGATATCCACGAATAGACCATGTTCGGCCCTAACATCTCGCGTCACTTGCTTGAATTTGTGTGCTAGATCGTTGTCTGTTGATTCCAACATTCTGTTATGTGTTCGCAACAACAAGCTTAGTATTGATTCGCCAACAAACGTATTTGTTTTGGTAAATAGTAACCATTCGATGATATAAAAGCAGATGCAGTCTGGCAATCTGAAATTTCGATTCATAAAATGGAACCATAAATCTCGAAAATACAAATCGTGGTGTTTGGCTATAACGCGAGCGCGTAAAGGATCGATCCAGAATTGTTGAAGTCCTTGACGTAAGTGCTTGTAGCTTTTGGTTTCCAAAAATCTGTCCAACAATGAAGCTTCGATGCGAAGTGCCAAGTAAGGGTATTCGTGCAAGAGTTCATCTACCCTTTCTATGTATCTGCGAATATGAAAAAGGGTTTCGTCCTTTTTAGCTTCTCCTTTTGGGTGCGATTTTAAGTAGTCTTCGTCAAATAGTGTAAAATAATCAAACGCTTGTTCGTAGAGAAACAACAACAAATGTTCCGAGTATTCTTTGATGAGCAATATGCTTTTGAAAGCAATCGAGTACATTGTTTTCAAAATATGAAGTTTGCGAAATTGACCAGTCGTGTCATTCCTTTCGTTTGTATGTACAAAGAACAATCTGTCGAACTTTTCTTCAAATTCGTCTGGTGTATAGGGTCCATACTTTGCGTGATATCTTGCAATGGCTTCTGCGTCATCCGTGTGAGGATATCCAAGAACTTCTGGCATGTCCGTTACATCTTGTAATGCGTGTACTTCAATCATAGTGGTTCCTTGGTGTGGTAATATATTTCGGAATAAAAGGCGCGTTCTGTCGAAAATCATATCCCCAGTAATATTCTCTGAATAAATTAGTTGTACTTTAAAATCTCTGCATCTGGCTCCATACTGGCGTGTCGTGTTTTTCACAAGAGGGTTCATGTTGTGCAAATGAAGAGATTCAAAATAAATTTCAATTTTTTTTGCAATTTCAGAAATGATTAAAATGATATTTTTCAAACAAATCACATATATCTAACAATTTGTTATTTAATGATCTATATTTTTCTGGTATTGTCATTTGTATTTGGGCATTAGAAAATGTAAACGTATAAGTATATGTTGATATTTCTTCGTGATATTGTTCGTCGTAATCTTGTGTAAATTCTTCAAAAGTATGAAGATCGGTTGGTTTAATATTTCTAAGATTGTGATCATCAATAACAACATTAATATTAATATCATGATTTGGATTGTTAATCTCACTATTTAAAAAATTGGCCAACTTTTTTTTGCTTTATATAAGGTGGGGTTGTCTACTTTATCTGCGATAGGCTTCAAAAGCCAATGCCCATCAATAGGACGTTCTGATGTTGTTTTAAAAAAATTACGTAAAAAAAGGGCCACTTTATTATCTTGGGTTCGATGAAAACTCTCGGCGGCAGTTAAAACCGTTTTTAATTCGGTTGTTGTATCAGACGGAGATCTACTTTTTGATCTACTTTTGGGTCTACTCTTTCCCCTTTTACATTTTGTTTTACGTTCCATATAATTAACGTATAAAAAACTTAAATAAAAACATTTGAATAAAAGGATGAGAAAAATAACAATACTCGCTTATAATGTGAATCGCACAAAAACTCCATTTGTCACTATTGGAATGATTTATGGTGATGCATTTGATTTGCCTATTATAGAATTGGACGAAGACATTCCATATGAAGAATCAGTGATACAATTGAGCGAAGAATATTTACAAACAATGTTGTCTTCTTATTTAAACGTTGAAATAAAATTTATAGACAAAATTCACGAAGACGAAAATCTTCTCTTAATTTTTGAAGTAGATATGAATCATATGAATTCATATATAGTTACAAGTATAACAAAAATATGGTTTGCTTCATTGCACGAAATAGTAAACACAAATCATTTGTGTAACATTTCTTTTTCAGAAAATAGTGTGAACATTATTAAAACCCATTTGGATTGTTTTTCGGACTTTAACGTTCCTATTATCAAATATGATGGATCATACACGAAAAAAATCACCTTTGAATCTTTGTTTGGTAGTTCTAAAAGAGATGACAACGATGGCAAGGGAAATATTTTTCGATATTATGATTTTTTCGAAGCATATGACCGCGCAAAAGAAACGAAAAAGTCTTCTGCAGTATTAAGGTATGCTATTTTTTCAGAAGACGTAACAGAGGACGACTTTTTACCACTAACACTTCATCCATTGCCATTAAACCCAGATAATTATTTGTTGGCATAAGAGGATTTAAATAAATTGAATTAAAATTAACAATATTTACATTTAAAAAATGTTTGGAAAAGTACCAGTGTTAGTAGCACGCGAAGTTGTTGAAAACAAAGTGGTCCATATCTTTCGTGAATTACCATACAAACGTCATTCTCTTCAAGAAATGAGCGAAGAAAATTTTACAAATCTTGACGAAGTTGCGCAATTTTTAAAAACACTGCTTCATAGGACGAGCATCGACGCCATACAAGGGAATGCGCAAAGTCTGCTAAATATTTTAACGCAAATTCGAAACATATACACAAGAATATGTATGTCTTTAACTACGATGCAAGAATACATGCCAAGATCATTAATAAGATTTTATGAAAAAATTAGTAGTTTTCAAAAACAGCTCGCAATAAACAAGGCCAATTACAATTACAATGATGCGGTTATTGCAGAAATTGAACGCATGGAAGTATACATGGAGAACATACGAGAAAAAATAATGACATTTTGGGAAAACCACCCCGCCTTTTTCCTTCGAATGCCACCCACACTTTACTGGAATCTGAGTCCGTCGTTATTCTTGCGCGAGGACTATTTCCCATATACTATGGGAATAGTGGAATTGCCTACATGGATGGATCCGATTGTTATAGAGATGATGAACGAAGCGCGAAAGATATACCAGACAAATGAACAAACAGTGGCGCACCGAAAAAAGTATATCAAGTATCTTACTTTATTGACGCGAACAAAACGCGGGGTTTCTTCCGAGATCATTGAGATGATTGCGGAGTATATGCCAATAAAGATTATTTTTGATTTAATTACAAGCATGAGTCCTTCGCAATTTTTAGAAGTTGATACCAAAAGTGAAACGGTCCATTGTCGTGACTCTATTTCGGTTTATGTCTTTTAGCTAATAAAAACGCCCTCTTTTTATGATCACATCCTTTTTCGATAATATGATAATCGACCGTAGATGCGTTTCCAGACGTTATAGCACTTGCCAATCTTGCCAACCCCCAAGATTGAGGAGTTTGGTTTGGTCTTGATCCAGATGAATAGTAGGCACCTTCTCCCTTTCTGACAATTTGTTTCAAAGCAGAAATAGAACATCCAGTTCGTTCTGCTAATTCTTTGCTCGGTATAATGTTTGTATTATACATCTTACGAGCCTTTATTATATGTTTTGATGTTTTGTGTGGATAATTGACATGTTTGCGTGTATAATATTTGTGTTGTTTATACAGTTTTTTTGATTTTAGTAACATTTTCAATTGTTTTTTTCGATCCGATCTTGACAAACTTTTAGGTAAATATTTCGGATTCATATATTATAACAATTTAATTTCCAGTCAAAGGTTATGAAATCAGTATACTCTTCTTTATTGGTATCCATTATTGTACAATTTATAACGGGTATTATTGAAATAGCTGCATTGTTTATTAAAGTCCCATCGCGTTTTTTAATTTTACGACAAATGATGATTTTAGAAGTAATCGTGCAATTTATAGAAGGACTTTTTTACCTTTATTGGTTTTACAATTTCAAGAACATTTCTAATATAACTCCTAAACGATATATGGACTGGGTTGTAACGACTCCAGTAATGCTAATAAATTTAATTTTTTATATGATCTTTTTAAAATCAAACAAAGATTTGGACTTTCTTCAAACATTTAATGAAGAGTTTTATACCATTATCAAGGTTTTAATTCTCAACTGGGCAATGCTTCTTTTTGGTTACTTGGGAGAAATACGAGCTATACCAGTGTTGCTCGGCGTTTCATTGGGGTTTATACCCTTTTTACTTTATTATTACATTATCTACAAAACGTATGGAAATAGCGATCTTCTCATCTATTTTTTTGTTGTATGGTCTCTTTATGGTTTGGTAGCAGTGTTACCGTATAAGATAAAAAATATGTGTTATAATATTCTTGATCTTTTTGCCAAAAACTTTTTTGGTTTGTTTTTGACATATTTATTGTTGAAAAACAAAACGTAAAAAGGAAAAAATAAATATAAATGTTACATTATGTTATCATTTCTTTTAGGATTATTGTTAAAATTATATGATGAAATTTCTGATGGTATGATAAGCGTATCGCTATTAAATGTTGAAATTATAAAATATTTCATAATAGGGTTCGCTACTATTCTTTCCATTCACAATAGTAATTTTTTGGTATTATTGACGGTTTGTATGCTCGCTTCACTTGTCTCTGATACAAATTTGTTTAATATTGTAAAATGTGAAACAAAAAATGTAGCATTTAATGATAATTTTTGGTATGCAAGTCTCGCTTATTTTATTTTTCTCACCATTTATTTATCAAAAAATATAAGTTTTCAATGTATTTTTTATTGTGTACCTTCTTTTTTATTTACGCTATTTGAATCACAATTTTTTCCAAATGAAAACGATACAAAAAAAATAATATTTCGTGTTATTTCAGTAATAACTTTAATCATTATTATACTTTTCAGAGATACATTAGTAAATATAAAATTATTCAATATTCCTATTTTTCATTGTTTAAATCTTGAATATTTGATCATTTTAGGTTATAGTTGTTTGGGGTACGCTAGTTTATCTGTATTACTTTTGATAAAAGACCGTATTAAAGAAATCAAGCAACCCGAACCAAAAGAACCCGAACCAAAAGAACCCGAACCAAAAAATTCAAAGAACAAATCGACCGAAAATCTATCAAGTAAATATTTGAACTAGAATCTTACGCGAGTATACATAACAGTTATTAAAACGATATTTTTTATTCATACACTATATGGAACTGAATGAAAAAGTTTTGCGATATTTTGAAGTAGAACGCAAAAAAAGAATGCCTACTTGTACCATTTTTATTGATGCACATGGAAGCGAAAAATTAGCTAAAAATTGTGAATATGATACATCGGTTGTTTATTCATTAGCTGGTATTTTGGGTGCTTGTGCATATGCTTATAGAAAAAATGGTCGTTCTAATACTTTTCATTTTATGGATATGATGAGAGAACATCCTCCAACTACGACAGAGACAATAAAAGAAAAGGCTGCCGTCATGGCAAATTCTTTGCGCCCAACAGTATTGGAGTATTTTCGTCCGCTTGAAAATGACGATAAAATAGATAAATGGGCTAAAAAACACCAAGATTATGTTTTGACACCTATGCGACAAATGTTAAAGAAAAAATATAGCTTTGTTAATAATAAAGGAGACGATCCGACCCGTTTTCATTTTGGCATTTATATTGTAGATATAAGTTATTTGACAAATCCAGATGAAAAGTTGGAACAATTGCGAGATGTAAATATTATATCTCCAGAGTTTTTAAACAATCCAAATTTTCCATTGGCAACGGAATATTTACGAGAATTAATGCATAATAAAGAAAATTTCAACGAACGTGAACATATTACTGATAACACTTGTTTGGCCGTAATTACTTTTGAAGAAATAATCACTTTATTATATAAATTAGGTTTTGAATATAGTTATATTTTTGATAGTTCTTGTCGTTCAAATGAATTAGTTACCGAAACGAATTCGCCAACGTTAGAATCACAACAACTATTTGAAAAAATAGCAAAAAAGGAACGAAAAATATCACTAGAAAAAATCAACCAAAAAATGAAAAGCGCGGATCCAATAACGCGGAAAAAAAGGCAAGGAAATTCTCTTCCCTCGCCTAAAAAATTGAAAACAATGAAAGAAACAATTTCAAACAAAAAAAAACAAGAATTTTATGAAAACATCATTCAACGCGTCGAAGACGCAAAAGATGTTTTTACATATACTCCAAATATAGAGACTTCTATAAATAAAAATAAAATAGTCATCACATTTTGGTTAGAAGATTTTACATGGTTCGAAGTAATAATTAAAACAAATTTTTTAAAAATTGAATCAATAGAAATCCGTAACATTGAGTTCGATGTTTATAAAAAAAATGTTTCGGCCACCGAACAAGAAGAAATAAACGAGGAATACAAAGAATTTGTTTCTATTATTAGATCAATGTAAAAGATTGACGTCATTATAAATCATTTGACAGAAAGATTTTGTTTTTCTAAATATTATACATTTTTTATCTGTTGTGCACGAAGAATTGTAACGACTTGGATCTTTATCTGGGTCGATACACCCGCTTGTTCTACACCAATAGCATAAACTGCCAGTATTGTCATATCCGTTTAAACAACTAGAACAATTTTTCGTTCACTACACGATGAACTTTCGCTATTCTTCAAAAGTGAAAAATTCTCTACTGCGTAGCCAATACTTAAAAGTACTAATAGTAAAAAGAGACCAATTATTTTATGTATTTTTTTATATAATAGGTGGAGTTTTTAATTGGATTGTTTGAATTTGAAGATCGCGATTCTGTATTTCTAATTTATAGATACGCTCATTTGTTTCAGAAAGGGTTTTGTATCTTTCCTTTTCACTAATTTCTTCTTGAAGTTGTAATTTGAATTGTAATTCTTTGGTTTTTAATTCGTTTGACAAATCCTTTAGTTCTTCTTTTAATTTTACAATTTCTTCTTTTAGTTCAGTACTATGACCTTCAAATTCTTTTCCAATTCGCCCGTAATTCTTTTTTAAATGAGCAATTTGTTTTTCGTTCATAACAATTAATTCGTTGTGACCTTCTGTTTTCAATTTCAATTCATACGCATTACATTCTTCGCGGATTTCTGATTCTGCTTCAGACGTGTATTGAGGATCGATCATTTGAAAAGAGATAAGCTCAATTTTAACACCAATCATTTTTCCATAGCTGGCTTCATGTTCTCCGATACGACGTCTCAAGTCATCTGTAAAGCCATATTTGTAGACACATTTTTCATTGGACACACTTGCATCTATCCGAAATGTTGCGCGCAATTGAGCGACCGTACCAAGTTTTATTAAATAGATACAAGGTAATTTGTTTGCGTATTTTGAAAAAACAGATTTGAATGTATTTGGAGTTATTTTTAGGATGGCTGTCCCCACCTCTATTTTTGCTTCATTCGTTCCCATTTGAATGGTGAATAATTTGTCTTCGGCCCAATCTTTGAATTTCTGGGCAGTCCCGGTTCGCGATGAGATTAGCACTTTTAAAAGACCCGAGTAAGTGAGATAAAGCTCTTTTTTAATCGTGCCTTGGCGAAGATTGTCCGCCGAGACATGAATAAAAAAATATGTGTAATGAATAATTTTTTCATACGTTCCGTCATTGCACGATAATGTGTCATTTAAATAAGGCATCTCAAACGCCGTCATAACATCTTTCAATCTAAAAAAGATTTTGTTACGATTTCGTTCGCCTCTTGTCTCAATCTCCACGACACCTTCTGAATCTCGAAACTTTTCTTCTTCTTCCAATAAAAGGAGTTCGGGTGCTTCTTTTTCTGATTCTATCGGTTCAACGTCATTCCTTTCCTTACGAAAAAAATGAATATCCACCCACGAAGCAGAAAGGAGCAACTGTGCCTTTTTACAATCTGCATTCGAAATATTCCATTCGCCCGATTTTAAATTTGCGTAAATATATTCTTCTGTTGAAATCTTTTTTTTCTCAATAATTGTTCTTGGTTTTGATTTACATCCGTAATAAAAAACGGGGTTGTAAGCCATCAAATCCTTGGAATTGTAATACTCAGTACCAGAGATCGTAAAAGGTTGAGGCAATTCCATCATTTATTAATATAACGTCATATATTTAAACCCTTTGCGGGCGATTATATATTAACATATATTAATATATAATCGCTCTTATTTTGAAAGTAACCCTTCAATTTGTTTTTTAAAGGAATCAATCTCGTTATCTTTTTCAATCAATTCCTTTTTTAGCCTTTCAATTTCGTCATCTTTTCTGCGCGCCTCTTTTTTTATCTGATAAACCATTTGTTCGAATTCTTCCATTGCAATCACCTCCATTTTACTTTTGTAACAGAATAATTTTAATATAATTTATATAATAATTAGATTTCTATTAACTTCACTGAAGTGTCCCATCAGTTTAGTGAAAAGGGGACTTAGGATCTTGCAGCAACTGAATTTGCATTATTAGCACGAGGTAGTGGGTTCGAACCCCACCAGAGGTACTAATGCCTCTGTAGCTCAATTGGTTAGAGCGCGTTTCAACGGATCCTAGCATTTTTTTGTATAGATTGTATTATGTATCTTGAGTATCTCGAGTAAACAATCCAGATCCTATTTTTTCAAAATCATTTAATAATATATCATTGCTATGATTTTTTATAAAATTGAATAAATAATCTGTATTTTTAATAGTTATTGGTAGTCCATAATTGTTTACAAAATAAGAGACAATGTCATTTTTTGTTCGTAAAATAAAGGTGTTTTTTGGCTTTACTCCACGAAACGGGGCTGGATTGTAAACAATTGTTTCTTTTCCTTCATCTCCGTATAAATACGCATAAATGGCTCCTTGACTAATTCCTAATGTTGAAAGACGGTTTTTTAAAAACGCGGATACGGATCCGTATTTTTTCAAACAAGAATAAAGTAATAGTTTCATATATTTTAAACTTTTACTCTCTTTCGATTCAATAATGGTTTGAATATTGGTTTTCATTAATTTTGTTAAATATTCGGTTAATGCTTCGTGACCCTTTTTAGCCCTTTCTTGACGATATGTTTTTGGAGTTTTATCCAATTTATATGTCAATGTATTGCGTATATTATTCGTCCAATCTTTTACTGCGCCCATAAATCTTGACACATTGTCTATAACACCTTTGTGTTTTCGTGTTCGAAATCCTCCCGGACCAATAGATCCTCTATGGATGGCAACGATTCGTATACTTTTTATATCTTTGCGAAACTTTTTTGAGCGCAAAAAGGCGTCAGTTATTTCCGACGGTGGTGGATTAGATAAAATGTATACATGAAATTGATTGTTATAAAGATCATGTTGTTTATCGAGGATTTCAATGTTTTCAAAGGGCATTGTTTTGTAATGTTGATCTTTTGTAAAAATATTAAAAAAATTCATTAATTGATTTACGGTAAACGCACCACCTTTCATATATTAAAATAATATTATATATTATGTTAAGATTGCCTCCACACGATCCAGCCAATTATGAAGAGTTTGTTGCCGAAGTAGAGAGAAGTAAGAGAGTACACAGATTTCCGTCAATGGTTCCAGAAAGAATGGAAGGAAAAATTGCAAAAATCTCATTCATTTGTGGTTGTCATGCAACAGTAATTCATTTAATCCATTTAAAAAAAAAGTTTTGAATGAACGAGATAAAAATCTTATTCGCATGATAGACGATTTTGCACGCCGTAAAGGTATTTCTTACGGCGGAAATAAATTCAAAAGTGCAAAAAGTGCAAAAAGTACAAAAAGTACAAAAAGGTAAAAAAATTGAAATTTATTTTTTATTGTTGAAAGAGTACAAAAAATGGAGTCACAATCAATTGTCTCGGAAAGAATAAACAGTATGAACAGAGATATCGGCGATATAAGGAAAGATTTGGGCTACAAATTTGGTACGACGCACATGCGAATAGACACATTGGAACTAAGATATAATCAACTGGCTTCTGACAATAGAGCATTCGAGGAAGCACTGAATACATCCTTTGACGCATGCAAGATAAGATCAGAAAAATACAAGGAAACGTTGAAAAACACGGCTACATCAATCTATCAAGAGTTGGCAGTACTTGCAAAGTATCATCGAGCAACCGAAAGCAAATTCGAAGATAGGTTCAAAGAACAAGAAGAAAGACATGCAAAAGATATGCAGAGTTTGGAAGCTAGAATGGTTGCTCAAGAAGAAAGACATGCAAAAGATATGCAGAAAATGGAACGCTTACTCCAAACCGCGATGGAAATGAACAATCATTCGGACAAAATCAAAAGGGGTGATTACGAGTTGGTTTCTGACAATGAGTCGCTCAGTTCCGAAAATTGGGACATTGAAAAGAACGAATTTTTGGCGGAATTTTGCCAATTTGAGAATAAAGAGGAATGTATTTCTGAAGATAGCGAAGACAGTTATGCATCAACGCGAGAAATATTGAATAGTTTCAAGGAGCCAAAGAAAATAGATTTGCCTATTGCACAATCGTTGAGTGAAATGCTCTATGAAAAAAATTATCCCACGCTTTAACTTGTACTTTCAACAATTTTAATAATGATTTAATATTAATAAAATGTATTATGTAAAATGATTGGTATTATTTCTTTTAAGAATAGTTTTGGAAAAAAAAATGGTAAAACAGTTTATAAATTCACACCAAAGGGCAACGATCCTTTTTTAATTACCTATTCATTGAAACCAACTTTTTCAAAATTAAAAGAGGATTACTATGCAATTGCTAGAAAAATAGATGAAAAATATGGCGTCATAGAAAATTGCATTGGGTCTGTAAACAACCTTGAATCATACTATGAGTTTGAGTTATATCGTAAAAATTTGGTAGGTTCATTAAAACCATTTTTTAATCGTACTAAAATGGTTCAAGAAGAAACGTCTGGTGAAGAGAGTGAATTTATCTTTACCATTGATTCCGAAACAACAACAGACTTTGATGATGCACTAAGTATACATGCATCCGAACCAATTATATCTGTGTATATTGCAAATGTTCCGGCAATTGTCGAAAAGTATGGTTTGTGGGATGCCTTTACAGATAAGGTTTCTACCATTTATCTTCCCGATAAAAAGAGAAGTATGTTGCCGTCTCCACTTGAAAATGTGTGCAGTTTAAAAGAAGGATCTTATCGTTCTGTTTATGTAATGGAAATCGGACCCGAAGTGAAATTTTACACAAAGTGTGTAAAAATATCAAAAAATTATATTTATGAAGAAAAGAATCTATTAAAATCAAAACATTATAAACGCATGTTAAAAGTTGTTCAAGAATTATCCCAAAAACAATCTTTCATGATGGATACCCCAACCGATAGTTATAGCATGATAACCTATTTAATGATATTTATGAACCATGAATGTGCAAAAAAATTGAACGCACAAAACCAAGGAATTATGCGTATTGTAACAAAGATTGCACCAACCGATCAACCATTTATTTTTTCATCGTGGATGCATTGGTTTGGTGAGTATACCCAAGAAAAAAAAATGCATGAAATGTTGAATGTCGAGTATACTCATGTCACATCTCCTATTCGTAGACTGGTGGACATTGTGAATTTGGCCTTTTTACAAGATATAGGAGAAGATTTTTGTAAAAAATGGGTGGGGCGTATAGATTTCATCAATGAAAAAATGAAGTCTATTAAAAAAGTACAAAATAATTGTAAACTTATGAACATTATTAAAGATGAACGAATATTTGATGGATTCGCATCAAATGGTTCTATTTATTTATCCGAATTAAATATGATTACAAAATGGAAAGGAGAGGACGGTCGCTTTAAGGTAAAAATATTGTTAATAGCCAATAAAGATGCGTTTAAAAAAATACGTGTTGTTAGTGTTTAAAATGAGGTTTAACTATTTGAATGACAATTGTAGTGACGATAATTATACCAAAACTATACCAAACTACATATGATACATAGAGTGCGGTTTCTAGATCCATTACCACTTTTTATATGATTGTTTTTAAATTTCATTTTTAAAATTATTTTACCAACATTTTGAATAAAAATGATTGCCAAACCGTTTTTCAAAATTTTCATTTTTATAAAAGAATTTTTGGGGTAGTAATAACATTTTTTCGGTAACACGTGAAACTGCTTCGCCAAATAATCTAGGCCCAGAATGCATGTGTATATCTTCTGTATTTATAGTAATATAATTACATAAATTACATGCGTGTTGAAAAAGAGGATGATTTGGTACTCCACCAAAAAAAGCATTTATTACATATTTCCATGTCAAGTCCAGATCATGACATATAACTGCTTTTGTATATAACAATGGTTCTAAAGAACGATTTGGGGTAATATCACTATCCATGTAAAACCCGCCATATTTTTCAATAATAAAATAACGCATAATGTCCGCTTTTTGAGCCCCTTTCACGCAAAGATTTATTTTATCTACAATCATTTCTGGAAAATGTTCTACTGTTATATCTTCATTTCTCCAACTACGTACTTCCCAATGAGGCATTAATTCCTTCCATTTTTTTAAATGAATTTCATAATATAAAGGTGGTTCATTTTCCCCCACCCAAATTAAATGAACAATTCTAGGAATTTCTACATTTGCTAAACATTCTGTAAACTCATAATCATCAGAACAAAAAATAATATTTTCCGAAAAAGGTAAATTTTTTGCACAATCTGGAGTTTCGATATCCATTAATATATTATAATATTATTTTTTCTTTTGTCAACGTATGAGTTTGGAAAAATTAGTTGATAATTCGAAAACAGACAAAAACACTGTACATTCATATTTACCTTTATATCAAAAATTATTAATAAACAAAAAGGAAAGTGCCAAAAATGTTTTGGAAATAGGTATAAGTAAAGGAGGAAGTATAAAATTGTGGAGTGATTTTTTTACAAATGCAAATGTCTATGGAATAGATATAATGAAAAAAGAACGGGTTTGGGATAAAATAAATAATAATAAAATAATATTGTATACAGAATCAGATGCATATAGTGAAAAATTTTTTAACAATTTACCAAAGGTAAAGTTTGATTTTATGTTAGATGATGGGCCACATACATTAGAAAGTATGAAACAATTTATACGCTTATATACACAATTAATGACAGATGATGGAATATTCATAATAGAAGATGTACAAAAATGGGAGTGGATAGATATTCTTAAAAATGAAGTACCAGAACACCTAAAACCATTTATTAAAATTTATGATCTGCGAAAAAATAAAAATAGATATGATGATATTGTTTTTACTATAGACAAATCAAACAGTTTGGAAAACGCGAATGGCGGCAATAATCTTTTCAAATAATTCGTCATCTAACCGTTCAAATTCTTCTTCTTCCGAGTCGTATTCCTCGACATCCTTTAGCATAGCCTTTACAAAATGCTCAATTGTTACTCCTTGTTCTACTAATTTCTCAGAAATAAATTCTGTAGTTGGCTTTGTAGAAGAAGCTACCAAATCCAACTCTTCTTGAAGGTCTTCTTCGTCATGTGGTTCACCGTCAAGGTTGTTATAGAACATTCTCATTCCCCGTAGCGCATAATCATTGTCTTCTTCTTCCTCTTCTTCTTCCTCTTCTTCCTCTTCTTTCTCTTCTGCCATTACTACGCGACAATATGGACATCCAAAACCATTAAAGGATACATTTTGCATAAGACAGCTTGTGTGAAATGCATGATTACACTCAGTAACCAGACAGTTTGTATTACCAATACTTTCAAAGCAGATGGGGCAATCTTTTAAGATTTCTTGCATTTTCCTTGTTCAATTCTCCAGTTATGTTAATTCTTCTTCTCCAAATCTATTTCAATTTTTTGTGCTGTCAATGGATATTTATAAATTGTGTTCATTTTTTGAAAAAAATGTAAAATATAATAATCGAGATACGAAATGATATTTAATGGTGTTTTGTAATTAAAGGATAGTAAGGAAGATTTTTCTTCCATTAAAATTTTATATCCCCAGTTTGGAGGTATAAATAAACAATCGCCTTTTGTCAAAGTAATGGGTAGTATTTTTTCGATGATTGGTTCTTCGCACAAAAAACTCATTTCATAGTAATCGCTAGATACCATTTTTGTTTGAGTTGGTGGTATAAGATTAATTGTTGTCGAACCTTGACTAACTAAATAATATTGCCTATGTGATATATGGTATACATAATTTTTGAAAGAAGATAAAATAATTGAATAATTAGGGTAACATATAGAAGAAGGTTGTAAAAAATTTGTTTCAAAAAATGGTAAAAATCCTTCTTCCTTTATAAGATTCATATCATATTCTTTGTCTAAAGTATCATGATTGCACTTTTTGATCAGTTCGTCTTCGCTGTTAATTTGAAACAATATAGGTTGTTTAAACCCACACATTATTTCCAAATTATTTTTTGTTCCATTAAACATAAGAATCTCCATATCATTCGATGTTATTCTATGCTTACGAATATGTAAAAAAATAAGAAGAACAATGAAAAAAATAACAATATGATACATTAATTAGTTGCTATAATAAAATAATAAGTATTTAATGTATTTTTAAAGTAAAATTTTTAAAATTAGATGGATACTTTTTTACCACGCTTTTTTTTCGGTTCTACATATGTTTCAATGACATTGGGATTGTATACCAATGCTGGCGGCAATACTTCATTTTCGGGAGATACCTCGGGCGATACTTCAGACGTTTCTGAAACAGATTCTGGTAATTCTAAGTTTGTTTCTGAGGTTGGTTCCGATGTTGTTTCATTCTCTATCAAAGGGGTGGATGTTTCTATCTCGGTAGTCTCATTAGGAGTTTTTGACTCATTTTCTAAATCCCACACATCTTTCTGAAAATTTTCAATAAAAGAACTGATATCGTTTATTTTTTTTGTCATTTCTAAAATAATTGGCTCCTCTTGAATATTAATGGCTTCTATTTCCTCGTTTAAGGTAGAGACAACTTGGCGATTTTTTTCAAAATCTACACGCAAATTGTGTAATGTTTTTTCCATGTTATCTAATCGACTAACAATCGACATAAGAAATTCTTTATCTACACCAGACTCCCCCGAAAGAACTTTATCTCCCATTTTATTTTCATTTGCCATAACTTCTAATCTTCCTAGTCTTAATGTAATTAATGTTATGGCTTGTTTAATCGATATCTTTATGTTACGTGACGTTTCGTCCGGATCATAAACAGAAGAGGATGCAATTGATGATTGTTTTCTTTGTATATTTTGTGAATGTTGTGGATATTGGCCTTTAACTATGGGTCTTTTATGCATATTTGCGTATGCTTGTAGTTGTTGTTGTCTATTACCAGATCGAAAAGAATTCATAAAAATTATTTATATTATATTTATTATTAAATTACGCGATTTTTTTTATTATTATATTTTATGAGCGACACTGATTTTTTAAAATTTATATTTAACGATGATACAAAAAATTCTATAAGCAATGTTACACAATTTTCTTTTATAGCTTTTATTCCCATTGTTTTGTTAGTTCGTCTTATCGAAATTATTCCAGAAGCAAGTGATAAAAAAGGTATACTAGAAAACATTTTTGAAATTATTTTACATTTGTTGATTTTAATTATTGGTATTATACTCATTACAAAATTTTCTCTCTATTTTAAACCATATAGCGGGGTTCCTTATCCGGAATTTACAATCTATCCACTGATAGTAGGTATGATAATTGTTGCATTAAGTTTTCAGACAAAAATAAGCGAAAAAGTTATGAATGTAAAGGAAAAAATATTTAATAAAATAAGCCAACCTTCCTCAAAAACACAAACTCAAAATACACAACAGACCGCACCACAACTTGCACAGATGCAACAAATGCCACAGATGTCACAAATGTCACAAATGACCCAAATGTCACAAATGACGCCAATGCCTCAGATGCAAACACAACAACTTCCAAATTATAATCAAATGTACGAAAATCAACCCATAGACCCCATCACAGAACCTTTTGCAGCAAATTTATTAGGTGGATCATTTGGTTCTAATTTCTAACTTAAAAAAAAAACCACTAAAAATAAATGGATAAATTAAGGGGTTATAAAATTATTCATGAAATAGATAAATTGCGATACGGATCATACATAAGATGGATATATAAAAACGACAATGATGAGAAATTGCAAAAGGGTATGGTTGTTTGTGATATTATTATTGGTGATGAAGGAATTAATGTAAAAGGAAAAACATTTAACAATCATTTCATAACGATAAAAATAGATGATTGTATCATTTTTCAAAAAATGTCAAAACAAGAATTAATAATTCATAAAATAAAAAATACAATTTAATTATGAAACTTTTTATCCAATATCGACCCAAAATGCAGATAAAACGAAAGTTAAAAAAAAATTTTGAATTTATTGACTTATCTACTAGTGGTAATATTCCCAAAAATCTTATAAATAATACATTTTCGGGATTTAATACGATTACTATTACACATGAAGATAAGTCGATAAAATTAATGAAAATAATTCAATATTTATATGAAAATGGTGGAATATATGTTCAAAAATTAAAATGTAGTCCAGAGATATTTATTAAAAATAATGAAATGGTTATTTATGATATTCATTATTTTTCTTCTATCAAACACTCTCCTACTTTAAAAAAGATTTTGGACGAATTGGGGACTACACCAGATACAAAAAAAATATTAGATGTTTTCAATAAACATACAAAGGATAAACATCTGTTTAAATTTAATCACAGTTTTTCTTTATTAATAGGATAAATATCTAATGCTCTTGCACTCGGATCTTCTGTATCTGTAAAGTTTGGTTTCCAGAAATGTGGAATTATTTTTGTATTTGTATACTCTTTTTCAAAAATACTTCTGTAATATTTTTCTTCTTGTGTTTTGGGATAAGGAAAAACATCCATGATAGGCAAATCCATATCTTTGACATGCGAGTGAATTATGTCAACGATTGAATCAACCGATACACCATCACTGAATGCCTCTTTGGTCCTCCATAAAATTTCATCCGGCAAAAGCCCGGAATTCTGAAAAGAAGAACGCAATAATAATTTTTCAATGCCATCTTTAGGAAATCGGATCGTTGGATTTATGGATAGATAATATTGTACAAAATGTAAATCTAAAAAGGGAGTTCTTGCTTCTAACCCATTGGAAGAAATAGATTTATCTGAACGCAACACATCAAAATAATGAATATTCGATAATAAACGTCTCGTTTCTTTATCAAATTCAATTGCATTGGGACATTTGTGCATATAAAGATACCCTCCACATAACTCGTCTGATCCGTCTCCATTAAGAATTACTTTTGCATCGCTGACAGTTGCAATGTATTTTGCAACAAGATAATTGCCAACGCTTGCACGAACTGTTGTCGTGTCATAACTTTCTATTGTTCGAATAACATGTGGGATCGCATCCAAATATTCCTCTTTTGTGATAATTACTTCATGATGCCGCGAACCAATATGATTAGCGACTTTTCTCGCCATTTTCAAATCTTCTGAATTTGAAAAACCAATACTAAATGTTTCAATATCGACATATTTTTTTGCAATTGACGCAATCAAACTACTGTCTAATCCACCAGACAATAGACAAGAAACTGGGCGCTCTGTACACAAACAACGTTTTAATACGGCGCTTGTTAAATAAGTACGTATATTATTATAAATGGTATCTAAATCTTCTGATTCGTATAATGAATAAAATGAAAAAAGATTTTGGTGATAACGAGTGCTCTCACAATATCTCCAGATTTCAGAGGAATTGTATTCGATTGTATAATTTTCATAAGTTGATAATGTTCCGGGAGGAAAATGGACAATGACAAATTGGTCATTCAGACTTTTTTGAATTTCAGACAATTGTTTTATTTCAGAACTAAACGCATATATTAAATTTGGCGATTTTGTTCGAAACATGTACAAAGGTCGAACACCATATGGATCTCTCCCTATATACATTTTTTTCAAATTATAGCGAGCATCAATTAAAATAAAAGAAAACTCGCCGTCTAACATTCGTATTGTTTGTTCGATTCCGTATTGTAAATATAAATGAACAATCACTTCACAATCAGATTCTGTAGTTGGTTCGACATCTAATAAGTCATACAATTTTTTATAATTATATATTTCACCATTGCAGACTAAAAAAACATTGTGAATATAAAATGGTTGACTCGATGTTTTTTTCAGCCCATTGATAGAAAGTCGATGAAATCCAAGCATACAATTCATGATGTAAAGATCTAAAATATTGGAATCGTCCGGACCACGACTTTTTCCCTTGTTAAATTGTTCGATAATAAAATCTTTTGCAAGATATTGTGTGATATTATTCAATATTGCAAAGATTCCACACATGTTTAAAGTAATATGTAAACATGTTTTTATATTCATTTCATAAAATTGTTACCATTTACAACACGTGAATGGTAACAATAAAATCAATTTACCAGACAAATGATCTGGTATAGGAAATGTTAACAAGTTTATAAAAAATAATATAGTTTAATTATTATGAATACAGACCAAATGACCGAATCAATAAACCAAAGGATGTTGGATAGGAATATTCAGCAAGGTCCTCCTCCTCTTTTATCTTTTTATCCAAAGTCTACAAGATATATACAAAATCAAGTAGTGGATCCATCCACTATTTCCATAGAGCCTCAATTAAACAAAAAAGAATGGTCGGGATATTCTGTAAACATGGAATCAGAATTGAACAATCAGTTGTTCCAACTTAATTCATCTGATCAAAACGTTTATGTACCAAGCAGTACAAGCGATCTATACAATTATCCTTCTAATTCAAACTTTTCTTTTGTAGACCAGCCTCCGCAAAAAATGAAACATGAGCATATCTTTAATAATGTCACGCGAATGTTAGATTGATTTAAAAACCCCCTTTAGTTGTTCTATTTTTTCCATTTCTGGATCTATAGCCTTTTTCTTCTGTTTTTTACGCATTCGTTCTTTGGTAGCTTCTAATTTAGAATTCTGAGTCATTTTTGTAGCCAATGCTCCTTTTTGTGAAGGTTTCAAGTCGGTAAAATTTTCAAACATTTTGAAAAAGTTTCCCATATCACCCATACCGGGAATATCTTTCATTTTTTTCATCATGTCTATTCCTTCATTCATAATTTCGGATTCATCAATATCCCCAGATTTCATACGTTCTTCTAATTTATCGCCCATATTTTTGACAATATTCATCAATTTAGTGGGATCCTTTAGAAGATCCAACATACCATTTGGATTTTCGTCAATGTTTAACGCTTTTGCCGTTTCTTCTGCAAGCTCAACGGCTATTTTTCCAATTTTTCCACCAGTCATCTCTTTAAATTTTTCTTGAAAATCGCCACCAACCTCTTTTTCGTCCGTGTATACATTTTTCATCATTTCACTCAGTTTTGATAAAAGAGACGGATTATCTATAATTAGTTGATTATCCAATTTGATAGAACTTAAAAGAGATGTTAAAATGGCGTTCAAATACTTCCATATGATTTTTCGAGTATTATCGGAAATTTCACTTTCCCATAAATAACAGAATAAAATATTGGGTAAAAATTCAGTGTTGTTGTGTTTTTCAAACAATTCCACGTTTTCGTTTATAATTTCAAACGTTTTTAGTGGAAATATTTTCATGCAATGATCAAAGACGAATTTTGTCTGTTTATCCTTGTCTTCGTCATTCCACCATTTTTTAATAATAGAATCGTATTCTGGAAAGGTAACATGAATGTCATTTATAAAATCATTAATGATAATGTAAAACCCATCTGGAGGTTGAATGTTTTCTAAAAACTCTTTTTCTTTAAATTCTTTCAAAGCGTCATCTAGTATCTTTTCAAGATCCATTAATGATTCAAAATAAATTATATTTAAATTATAAATGCATTAAATTTAAAATATTTATTTAATTTATGAAGTTTAGCAGAAAACCTAAGAGAAGGGGTGGGACGCGGAAAATGCGGGGAGGAAATATATTTAGACATTTATGGGAATGGATAAAAACATTATGGAAGAGAGTATTTGGCGAAAATATAACTTCCAACGAGGCCCAAGTTATTACAATTTCCCTCGTAAATTCAAACAACGTAGATACGTTGATTAACGCGAGTGAACAAAATGATGTAACCACGATTCGTGGTGTTCTTACAGAAGCTTCGGCAGCAAAAAGAATTCAAAATTTAGTTAGAAAAAAAATAAATAAAACTCTACCAAAAAATATTACTGAATTTCTTAAAAAAATAATGAAAACTTGGAAAAATAAAAAAGAGGACAGATTCTGTTTTTGGGATGGTGTCCAATGGTTTGACCTTGGAATAATAAATAATATTGAGATAGATTCAATAAATGATTTCATCCAAATCGTATTTCACACACAAAAAGGTGAGATGGAAAAATCATATAATAAAAATTCGGATAAATCGCCAATTATTATAGATTGTAAGAATGCCACTAATATTATGCCTTTTAGAAATGAATCTTTAATGAATATTTTTTGGAAACACAACGAGATATTATAAAACAATATTATCTACATATTTTGTTCTATTCTTGTAAATGTCATCATATTCATTCGACCAGTGTGGCAAACCCGATATCAATTGCTGACTACTCCTCCGTTTTTCATCTTGATAATTTTTAATTTTAGACAAAATATACTGCTCTTTTTTTTGCTGACGACTTTTTATCTCAGAATTGCTTAATTTGCCCTTGTATCTAAAATACAAAAACAAAAAAATGAAAAGTGTTAGGAATAATAATAATCCCCAATTATACAGTTTACTCATATACTCAAACTTTGCTATTTTACATTTTTTTAAAGTGTTTACTAAAAAATATTTAAATCCAGTTTCTACTAAATTTGGATTCATTAATAAAAAGTTATAATTTAATTTATTAATTATAATTATGTATTCATTTTCTTCTTGGGCATTTATCATTGTAACATGTATTTATTTTTGGTTGAAAAATAAAAACAATAAAGGGTTATTCGAATCAAAAATACAAGATAACCAACTCATAACAAGTTCTGATTTAAATGTAATTATATATTTTTTTATCTATTTGTTTGTTATCTGTAGTATTACCTATAGTGAAAATATATTAGTATTGAATGAAACATGTCCAGACAACAAAATGAATTATGTCACTGTTCTTTATGGATGTTTTTGTGGGTGGATATTAATTTTTTTAGTAATGGTAGGAGTTATATTTTGGACAAGTGGTAAGAAAATAAATATAGTTGCTGGATTCTCAGATGTACTTGGATGCTTTATGGTATCTGCAGAAATGAATAAAATTTTTAGTAAAATCATGTACCCAACCTCAGAATTAAAAAATAAAATAAATAGTGAAAATGATAAAATTTATGAAACTACTGCAGAGCTAATCATGAGAACAACAAATAGTTATGAATTATTTATTAACAAAATTACACCATTCAATTTTTCAGATTGGTGGGATAAACTAAAACCAGTCATGAAAATAATTGATGACGAAAACAAAGAAAAATTATTTTATCAAGTATTGTTACGTCATAATATTGGAGAATGTTTTTGGTATATTTATACGGGAATTTTTGTTTGTTCTTTTATATCTTTTCTTGTTTTAAAATCTAATTGTGTTAACTCTGCTAAAGAACTTGCGGATCAAATGTTGGATGTACCTACACCAAATAATGGAGGTCCAAACACTACAATAAAAGATTATGATGGATCATTATAAATATTTTCCAATTATTAATACAAAAATGTACGATAAAATGCCTAAATAAATGGCAAAAAGCCAGACGGGGAATATTGTCTTGTGTGTGTATCCCATGCCAAATTGTTTTATTGAACCGTCAACATCATACAAAAAGGGTGGTTTAAAATATTGAACTATACAAAATATAGTAAGAAACAAAAAAAGTGATATATTTAATTTATATTTTTGAAAAAAAAGAGACATTTAAAAAATATAAATATTTTATTTATTCGTCTTGATCGTCTTCGTCGTACTCTGGTAATTCGTAGTCGTTTTCTACGTCACTATCTTCCACGTCACTGTCCACATTTTTAACTTCATCTTCATGTAATTTTTCGGCTTGTTCCAAAAGGTTAACTAATTGGTCATCATTTATATCTACACTATATTGATAAACAGATTTGCTTGTTCCTTTACTCCATATTCCCAACCCAGCTTTTCGCAATTCTCCGTCAACCTCTCTTTCTTCTTCGGATAATACCTCCAATCTTTTGCGAAACGCTTGTTTTTCGGTCTGTTTAAGAAGTAAATTATTGTCAATAATATTTTGATAACTTTTATTCTGTAAATCCTTTGCGTCTTTTATGTAAATAAAATACTCTGCGAGCAAAGATGCAACCACCTCTTTTGTTTCTTGTATATTTCTATTTGCGGTAAAATGAAGAGCAAAGTTTTCGTCTTCCATTTCTGGATTTTCTTCAATCGTTGTTATATATTTATGTAAGATCATTAAAAGATAGTTTACATTTAATAAAATGGTTGAATATTCCTCGGCCATATAAGGCGTTTTCATACTTATTTCATATATATTCTCTGTTTCTATCATGACTTTTTCTAATAAATCATTTATTTTTGATTGAAATTTATTCAATGGTTGATAATAGTGGAGACAAAACTCGGAAATTTTTGTAGAATGTGGCAATGACAAATTCCAATAAGAATGAATGAGATTATTTTGTTCTACTTTATTAATAATAATATTTGGAAAAACTTTTGAAAAAAGATAAATATATTTTTTAATAAAGGAAATATGATTGACAAAAGAACCTTTCCATTCCATTAAATCAGTTAATACGGATACGTTCTTTTTTACTGATTTTGGGAGTTTACTTTCATTGATAAACTCAATAATGGCAGACATGTATTTTTTGTTTTCAGTAAAAACTGCATTATTCAAGTTTCTGTCATTGTCGAGGTTGTCTTTAATGATTCTCATGTCTGGTTCTAAAAGATCCTCTAATTGTTTTTTCATACTCACGGGCGGTTCATCTATAATTATGTCTATTGTTAATGATTCTCCAATCATCCCAAAGAAATTTTCTTCCGTAAATTGAAACGCCCCTACTTTTTTATCTAATTTGATTTTGTAATCCTCCTCGCTATCTGTTATATTTGCAAATTTATTGATAAACATTAAATATCGGATAATAGTTGATTCCGAGTATTTCAAATTATTTGTTAAGATAATCTTATTTTTTGTATCAATATCGCTACAAAATAGACTACTTTTAGAAAGATGATATATATGATTTATTATCTTTTTTAATTCCTCCGACTGTTCATTTAAAAAATTTATTTCTTTTCCTATTTCTGGATCAATGTTTATAAAATACGACAAGGTTGTTTGGGTATGTTCTGAACTACAACAAGCGTTATCTAAATAAGGGATGTGTTGTTTCGTGTAAAATAATAATGCTTGATTAGAAACGATTTCTTGAATCTTTTGTTGAAACATGTACGCATAAAAAATGATTTTGGATTTAATCATTAAAATGGTATCGGTTTGTCTTTTATTGCCGGACTTTACATCTGCTGAAAGTTGTGTAATACGTATATTCGCAATAGGTGATAATGTTTTTATTTTAAACGGAACAATTGCTGGTAAGAAATGTTCCCATTTTATAGGACGGTATTCGTCTTCTTGTGGTTGTTCAATGTCTTCTTTTTTCTTCTCAATTCTATCGGCAATTACATTTTTGATTTGAGACGACAAATTAGAAAATTGTGTAATATTAAATTTTATACCTTCTACAATTTTTTCCTTGGGTGTTTTAGACAACACATTCCATGGTTCGACCATATTTGACATTTTTTTAGCAATGCATGCAATATAATCTACAAGTTTCTCTTGGTCTGATATTTTACCTTTAAAGCTACATCCCGGAACAGACCGAAATCTCACTGTAGGAATATGAACTTGAATCGCAAATACCATCGCACTTAAAGTGTAATACAACGTCATTGTGTTTACCCGATTTTTATAAGTTTCGACTTTGATTTTAGGATTTTTTTCTTTTTTTAACCGCATATTCTCTGTAAACTCTTCTTCAGAAGGCACAAATTCTAAAAGACCTTCTACGATACTTATTATTAATGGATTTTCATCTAAAAATATCTGCATTGTCGTTTCCATTGCATTAATAATATTAAGTATTTTTTTTGGTTGTCCGGATATTTTTTTCACTACGGGTTCTACGCGAATGTCAAAATCGATTGTTTCTTCGGTACCATATTCTTTTGCAAAATCAATATTACGAATAGTATACCCACTAAATTTATCTACATATTTATCACCATCGTCACTTAATTTACCAATTCCATTACACAATCTATCTAGTCTCAACAAATATTGACTAGGAGTGTCTACAAATGTTTTTGCCAATATATAAAAAAATTTAGGAAGAAGTTTCGTCATTGTGTCTTTGCAAAATAACCAATGTGAAAGATCGTTTTTTTCTTGGATATATTTTGAAAATTCGTCATCTGAAAATTCATGATCAACCATCTCAACGAATTTATATCGTTTATTTTCCTCTTTTTCTTCCTTTTCTTCCTTTTCTTCCTTTTCTTCTTTTTCTTCCGAACCCCTTTCCGAACCCCTTTCCGAACCCCTTTCCGAACCCCTTTCCGAA
>Ga0214919_10002082_pt1 | contig 31911 bp, 24 predicted proteins | sample LL1503_MetaG_FD_177994 | JGI IMG/M metagenome (GOLD analysis project Ga0214919, IMG submission 177994) | Freshwater microbial communities from Lake Lanier, Atlanta, Georgia, United States - LL-1503 | ecosystem: Environmental > Aquatic > Freshwater > Lake | place: USA: Georgia | collected... | reverse complement strand
GCAATGCGCTCAGATGCGCCCCGCAACCCAGCGCCTCGCCAATGTCCTGCGCCAGCGTGCGGATGTAGGTTCCCTTGCTGCAGCCAACGGTCATTCGCAGCGAAGTCGCCGCGGCCTCGGGCCCGACCTCGATGCGCAGCTCAAGTTGCCGGATCGTCACCTCGCGCGCCTCGCGCTCAACCTCGATGCCGGCACGCGCGTATTCGTACAGGGCCTTCCCGTCCTTCTTCAGCGCGCTGTGCATCGGCGGCGTCTGACGCAGCACGCCGACGAAATGCGCGCGCACCGCGTCCACGTCAGCCTGCGTCACGCGCACCTCGCGCCGCTGCACCACCTCGCCTTCGGCGTCGCCGGTGCGGGTCACCGCGCCGAGCCGCGCGACGGCTTCGTAGCGCTTATCGGCGTCCAGATACAACTGGCTGAACTTGGTGGCGGCGCCGAAGCACAGCGGCAGCACGCCAGTCGCCAGCGGGTCCAGCGTGCCGGTATGACCGGCCTTTTCCGCGCGCAGCAGCCACTTGGCTTTCTGCAGTGCGTCATTACTCGACAGACCCAAGGGCTTGTCGAGCAGCAGCACGCCGTGCACTGCACGGCGTGGCACCTTGCCCTGTCTGCGATCAGTTTCCGTCGGATTCACCATAAGCTGGCTGTTACGGCCAGTTACCAAGTGCGAATTGGAATCTGACCCGTTTAATCTAGTCCTCGTTCTTGGAACGCGAGGCCACCGCCTGCGCGATGAGCGCATTCATGTCGGAGGCGCGCTCGGTTGTCCGGTCAAACTGAAAGTGCAGCGTCGGGACGGTGTGGATATGCAGCCGCTTGAAGAGCCCGGCACGCAGAAAGCCGGCCGCCTGCTGCAAGCCGGCCTGGGTCTCAACCGGATCACCCTTGAGCAGGCTGAAAAAAACCTTGGCGTGCGCATAGTCCGGCGTCACCTCGACCGATTGGATGGTCACCATGCCCACGCGCGGATCCTTCAGCTCGCGCGCGATCAACTCGGTCAAATCACGCTGGATCTGATCGGCGACCTTAAAAGCCCGGTTGGGCGTTGCAGACTTTCTGGCGGGCATAAGAATGGGCCGGACGGGCAATACGGGACCCGTGCCACTCTGGCGCCGACCGCAAGGGCGGAAGGCTGACAGCGCGGCAAGGGAGCCTGTTTCGCCGATCAGAGCGTGCGGGCGACTTCCTTGATCTCGAAGAACTCCAGCACATCGTTTTCCTGGATGTCGTTGTAGTTCTTGATGTTCAGGCCGCACTCGAAGCCTTCCTTGACCTCGCGTACATCGTCCTTGAAGCGCTTGAGCGACTCGAGCTCGCCGGTGAAGATGACCGTGTTGTCGCGCAACAGTCGCAGACGCGCCGAACGCCGGACCAGACCCGAGGTGACCATACAGCCGGCAATGGAGCCAATCTTGCTGACCTTGAACACCTGGCGGATATCGGCCGTACCCAGTATCTCTTCGCGCTTGTCGGGTGTGAGCATGCCCGACATTGCGGCCTTGAGGTCGTCGACCGCGTCGTAGATGATGTTGTAGTAGCGGATGTCGACGCCGTTGTTCTCGGCGAGCTTGCGCGCGCCGGCGTCGGCACGCGTGTTGAAGCCGATGATCACCGCCTTGGATGCGATCGCCAGGTTGACGTCCGATTCGCTGATTCCGCCCACCGCCGTGTAGACCATCTGCACCTTGACCTCGTCGGTCGACAGCTTGAGCAGGCTTTGTGCCAGCGCCTCCTGTGAACCCTGTACGTCGGCCTTGACGATCACCGGCAGCATCTTGACCTCGCCGGTCGTAATGTTGCTGAACATATTTTCCAGCTTCGCCGCCTGCTGCTTGGCCAGCTTGGTGTTGCGGAACTTTCCGGCCCTGTAGGTCGATATCTCCCGCGCACGGCGCTCGTCGAGCATCACCATGAAATCATCGCCGGCCTGCGGCACTTCGGTCAGGCCCTGTATTTCCACCGGGATCGAAGGCCCTGCGGTCTTGATGGTCTTGCCGTTTTCATCAAGCATGGCGCGTACCCGGCCATAGGTCGAACCGGCGAGCACCACATCACCGGCCTTTAGCGTTCCCGACTGCACCAGCACGGTGGCCACAGGACCGCGTCCCTTGTCCAGCCGCGCCTCGATCACCAGGCCCTTGGCCATCGCGTCCACCGGAGCGCGCAGCTCCAGTATTTCGGCCTGCAGCAATACCTGCTCCAGCAGCGCGTCGACGCCTTCGCCGGTCTTGGCCGACACCGCCACGAAGGGCGAGGTGCCACCGAACTCTTCGGGTATCACCTCTTCCACCACCAACTCGTTCTTCACCCGCTCGGGGTTGGCGTCGGGCTTGTCGATCTTGTTAATCGCCACCACCAGCGGAACGCCAGCGGCCTTGGCGTGCTTGATCGCCTCGCGGGTTTGCGGCATCACACCATCGTCCGCAGCGACGACCAAAATCACGATGTCGGTGGCCTTCGCGCCACGCGCGCGCATCGCGGTAAAAGCCTCATGGCCTGGCGTGTCGAGGAAAGAAACCATTCCGCGGTCGGTCTGCACATGGTAAGCGCCAATGTGCTGGGTAATCCCGCCCGCTTCGCCCGACGCCACCTTGGCGCGCCGGATGTAGTCGAGCAGCGATGTCTTGCCGTGGTCGACGTGGCCCATGACGGTCACAACCGGCGCGCGCGGCAAGAACTCGGATTCCTGCTGCGCCACCTCGTCGTCGGTAAATGCCTCAGGATCGTCGAGCTCGGCGACGACCGCCTTGTGGCCCATTTCCTCGACGACAATCATCGCCGTGTCCTGGTCCAGCGGCTGGTTCATCGTCGCCATCTGACCGAGCTTCATCAGGTGCTTGATGACCTCGGAGGCCTTGATGGCCATCTTGTGCGCCAACTCGGCGACGGTGATGGTTTCGGGAACATGCACCTCAAAAATCCGGGCTTCAACCGGCGCTGCGGACACCTGGTCGTCGCGCTCGCGTCCGGTACGCCTACCGCGCGGGCCGCCGCGCCAGTTGCCGCGTCCTGCACCGGCACCGGTGTCGCCGCGGGTGGGGATGGCCTTCTTTTTGGCCGGGTCTCCAGCCCAACTGCTGGAGAGCTTCGCCGACTTGACCTCCTTGCCAGCGCCTGCCGCGCCGGGGGCGCCCGCTCGGGCAGTGGTTCCCGCTGCGGGCTTGTGCAGCGTTCCCTTGACGCCCTTGGCCGCGTCGGCAACAACGGCTGGCTTGGGCTCCTCGGGCTTCTTGGCAACCAGCACCTTCTTGGGCGTGGACATCATGACGCGAATTGCCGCCGCCTCCGACTCCGCCTTGCGCCTGCGGGTTGCCAGGTCGGCCGCGCGGGCCGACTCTTCATCGGCACGCGCTTTGGACTCGGCCGCCACCTTTTGGAGCGCGTCGGCACGGGCCTGCGCCACAGCGGCCTTGGCCGCCGCAGCCTGGTCTTCCTTGGCCTGCACCGCCGCCGTGTCGTCTCCTGCCGCAGCAGCCTCAGGCGTCTTCGCCACCGCTTCCTGCTCCTGGGCTGCGGCGGAATCGGCCAGGGCGCGCGCGCGCGCCTCCTGTTGCTGGCGCTGCAGGCGCGACTGCGCCAGTTCCTCTTCTTGGCGACGGATGAATTCCGCCTGTCGACGCGCCTCTTCCTCGCGGCGCGCGAGTTCGGCATGGTCGATCAGCTGTACGGGGGGGGCCGGCTCCGCCGCGACAGGCGCTACGAGCTCCGCAGCGACCTCGTCTTCGCGACGAACAAAGGTGCGCTTCTTGCGCACCTCGACCTGAATCGTTCGGGCCTTGCCGGTCGAGTCGGCCTGCTTGATCTCGCTGGTCGACTTCTTCACCAGCGTGATTTTCTTGCGCTCCGCCGGCGCCGTGCCGTGGCTCAGCTGCAGGAAGTTCAACAAGCTGTGCTTGTCGGAATCGGTCAGGGTGTCGGTCGCGGCCACCTTGGCCACGCCTGCCGACTTGAGCTGCTCAAGCAGCGTGGCGGGAGACTTCTTGAGTTCGCTGGCAAACTCGGCGACGGTCGTACTGGACATTTGTTGTGCTACCTTTCATGACCATTACTCGTGAGAGACGGCTTCATTGGCAAACCAATGGGCGCGTGCTTTCATGATCAAGGTTTTGGCTTCGTCCTCGGACTGGCCGGTGATTTCTGTGAGCTCGTCGACCGCCAGGTCGGCCAGATCGTCGCGGGTATGGATTCCACTGTCTGCCAGTTTTCCGATCAACTCGGCGTCGAGGCCTTCGAGCGTGCGCAGGTCCTGCGATACCGCATCCACGTTTTCCTCGTGCGCGATCTCCATCGTCAGCAAGGCGTCCTTGGCACGGGTGCGCAACTCGTTGACCGTGTCCTCGTCGAAGCTCTCGATCTCGAGCATTTCCTGCAGCGGCACATAGGCCACCTCTTCCAGGCTGGTGAAGCCTTCCGCAATCAGGATATCGGCAATTTCCTCGTCGACGTCGAGCTTTTCCATGAACAGCTTGCGACTGGCATCGGTTTCAGTCGCCTGCTTTTGCGCCGACTCGGTCGCGTCGAGTATGTTGATTTTCCAACCGGTCAGGTCCGATGCGAGCCGAACATTCTGCCCCCCGCGTCCGATCGCAATCGCCAGATTTTCCTCATCCACCACCACGTCCATCGCGTGGCGCTCTTCGTCAACGACGATCGACGAGACATTGGCCGGCGCCAAGGCGCCGATCACGAACTGTGCCGGATCCTCGCTCCACAGGACAATATCGACCCGCTCACCGGCGAGCTCGTTGGTGACGCCGTTGACACGCGTTCCGCGAACGCCAACGCAGGTGCCGATCGGGTCCACCCGCTTGTCGTGCGACAGCACGGCGATCTTGGCACGCGAACCGGGGTCGCGGGCGCAGGATTTGATCTCCAGCAGACCCTGCTCGATCTCCGGAACCTCGTTGCGAAAGAGTTCCATCATGAACTCCGGCGACGAGCGCGACAGGATGATGGGCGCGCCGCGCAACGTCAGGTCCACCTCCATGATCATCGCGCGCACCCGATCGCCAGATCGCAGATTCTCCTTGGGGATCATGTCGTTGCGCCGCAGGCGTCCTTCGACGCGGCCGCTCTCGACGATGATGTCGCCCTTATCCATGCGCTTGACGGTACCGACAAAAATCTTCTCGCCGCGCGACATGAAATCGTTGAGCAACATTTCACGCTCGGCATCGCGTATTCTTTGCAGGATCACCTGCTTGGCCGCCATCGCGCCAATGCGGCCGATTGGCACCGACTCGATCGACTCTTCGATGTATTCGTCAACCTCCACATCGGCTATCTGCTCCTTGGCTTCAAAGAGAAGAATTTCCTGGTCCGGCAGCTGCAGTCCCGCCTCGTCGGGAACCACGTGCCAGCGCCTGAAGGTCTCGTAATCGCCGCTGTCGCGGTCGAGCGCAACCCGGATGTCGACGTCGCCCACGTACAGCTTCTTGGTCGCCTGCGCCAGCGCTGCCTCGACAGCTGCAAAGACAACATCCCGCTCCACGCTCTTTTCGCGTGAGATGGCGTCCACCAACATCAACATTTCGCGATTCATGCCATTACTCTCCTTGGTCAGTCCAATCCAGCCGCCGCCATCCTGCAGCAACGCCGGCTCCCGCTACCCTACAAACCGGTTCCATCCGTTCGCTCCTCGCCAGTCGCCTCCCCGGGCTCCTCCTGCGGCGCGCCCCCGCGCCCCTTGAAGCTGACGATAGGTGCCAGCCGCGCCTCCCGCAGCTCGTCGAGCAAAAATCCCAACGCGTGCACCGGTGCCGGCAGGCGCTTCTTGCTAACCCGTTGCCCCGGTTTGACCGCCAACGGATCGCTCCAGACGATCTGCCAGGACGGCGCCTGACCGGCCTGCGACACCCGCTCGAGCGTGCCGCGAAATTTCTTGCGGTTGGCGTTGACCTGTCCCTGCGACGCCGATCCCATTGGCGCCTTGAGCGTGATATCGACCACCGCACCGGCAAAGCGCTCAAAATCGCGCTCGCCGCGCAACGGGCGGTCTATACCAGGCGAGGACACCTCCAGGCGCTTGTAATCCACCGCCTCCACTTCCAGCAGAAACTGCAACTGCCGCGTCACCTTCTCGCAATCTTCCACATGAACCGACTCATGCAGAGCCCCGACCGTCTGCGGCAGCCATGGCCGGTCGATCGTGATGCGCAGCAGGCCCCCCGCCGTACGCTCGATTTCCACCAAGTCGTACCCCAGACCCGTCACGGTTTGTTCAACAATCTGCTGCAGCGCCAATCGATTTGAGTCCCAAAACCAGGGTTTTCAATAAGGTCGAATTCCGTTCGACCAAAAAAAACGGGCGGTGTGAACCCGCCCGTTTGGTCGTGAAGCCAGCATTCTAGCGTAAAAACCGGCCCGCTGCGGCTTTCGCGTCGCCGCCAGCAGCGGGGGCTTTGCCCCTGCTTTCAGGAACCCGCTGCCACCAGGGTTCGGGTATAAGCGTGCTGCGGCGCGTCAAGCACCGCCCGCACGTCGCCCGCCTCGACGATCGCGCCATCCTTCATCACCAGCACCTGGTGCGCCATCGCCCGAATGACGTCGACGTCGTGCGTGATCAGCAAATAGCCGAGGCCACGCTCGCGCTGCAACCGCTGCAAAAGGTCCAGCACCTGCTTTTGTATCGTCACATCCAGCGCGCTGGTCGGCTCGTCGAGAACCAGCAGTTGCGGCGAAACGATCAGTGCGCGCGCAATCGCTATGCGCTGGCGCTGGCCACCCGAGAATTCATGCGGGTAGCGACTCAGCAGGTTGGGAAACTGCAGCTCCTCTAGGCCGACCTCGCCCAGAATCTGCAGCACACTTTGCTGGCGCATCGACGCGTCGAGCCCGGGGCGGTGCACCAACAGGCCCTCACCGACAATTTCCTCCACCGTCATGCGCGGCGACAGCGAGGAAAACGGATCCTGAAAAACAACCTGCACGCTACGGCGCAGCGCCTTGTCCGACGCGGCGCCGCTACCCCAGCGCTGACCGTCCAGTTCCAGCGCACCGGTGAATGCCTGCAAACCCAGCGCGGCCAGCGCCAGGGTGGACTTGCCGGAGCCCGATTCGCCGATGACGCCCAGGGTCTGACCTGCAGCGATGGAAAAACTGGCGTCGCGAACCGCGACGAAAGCGCCCTTGCCAAACCAGCCACGCAGCCCCGGCAGCGACACCGGATAGGAAACGCCGATGGCCTCGGCGTCCATCAGGCGCGCTGGCGCGTCGGCGCCTGCGATCGCCTCGACGACATTGCGCACCGGCCGGCTGTCGATCAGCTTACGGGTATAGGTGTGCTGGGCGCTGGCGAACACCTCGGCGACCGGCCCGTGCTCGACGATATGACCATCCTCCATCACCGCCACCCGGTCCGCAAACTTGCGCACCAGATTCAGGTCGTGGGTGATCATCAGCACCGCCATCCCATACTCTTTTTGCAGGTCTGCCAGCAGCTCGAGTATTTGCGCGCGCACCGTCACATCGAGCGCCGTGGTCGGCTCGTCAGCGAGCAGCAGTTTGGGCTTGCACGCCAGCGCCATCGCGATCATCGCGCGCTGGCGCTGCCCCCCGGAGAGTTGGTGCGGGAAGGACTTGGCACGCCGTACGGCCTCGGCAATGCCGGTGCTCTGCAGCAACGCAACAGTGGCCCCAGCGCAGCGCGCGGCGTCGAGTCCCTGCTTGAGTTGCAGGACTTCGGCGATCTGCTCACCGATCGTGAACAGCGGATTCAGCGCCGTCATCGGCTCTTGAAAGATCATCGCGATGTCCTGGCCACGGATCGCACGCATTTCCTGCTCGGGAATCGCGAGCAGGTCGGTGCTTGCGCCGTCCCTTTCGAAATTGGCCGCGCCGCTGCAGCGCGCGTTCATCGCCAGTCGCAGCAGGCTCAGCGCAGTGACCGTCTTGCCGGAACCCGACTCGCCGACCAGCGCCAGCTTCTCGCCGCGCGCAATCGAGAAGTCGATTCCCTTGACGACCTCCTTGCCGTCGAAAGCCACCCGCAGGCCGCGCACCTCAAGCAGCTTCATGCTGCTGCCTTCGCATCATGAGCCGGATCCTGATCGGCCTTGCGCGGGTCGAGCGCGTCGCGAAGCGCGTCGCCCATGAAGGTCAGCAACAGCAGCGTGAGCACCAGCACCACGAAAGTCGAAATCGATATCCACCAGGCGTCGATGTTGTTCTTGCCTTGCGACAGCAACTCGCCCAACGACGGGGTCCCGGGCGGAACGCCCAGCCCCAGGAAATCCAGCGAGGTCAGCGCCAGAATCGCGCCGCTCATGCGAAATGGCAGGAAGGTCACAACCGGCGTCAGGCTGTTGGGCAGCACATGGCGGGTGATGATCTGCCAATTGCCCACGCCCAGCGCCCGGGCGGCGCGCACATAGTCGAGTTGACGGTTGCGCAGAAACTCGGCACGCACATAGTCCGACAGGCCCATCCATCCGAAGAGGCTCAGCAGCAGCAGCAGCAGAATCAGGCTGGGCGAGAAGATCGCGCTAAAGATGATCAGCAGGTACAACTCGGGCATGGATCCCCAAACCTCGATGAAGCGCTGGAAAGCCAGATCGGTTCTGCCGCCGAAGAATCCCTGCAAGGCGCCGGCGAGGACACCCAGCAATACGCCGGTAGCGGTCAGCGCCAGCGCGAACAGCACGCTGACGCGAAAGCCATAAATCAGCTGCGCCAGCATGTCGCGGCCACGGTCGTCGGTGCCGAGCAGGTTGGCCCGCGTCGGCGGCGAGGGGTTGGGTTCGGAGGCGAAATAGTTCAGCGTCTTGGGCCCATAAGGGTTGGGCGCGAACAAGGCCCAGTTGCCCGGGCGCGCGAGACGCTCGCGAATGAACGGATCGAGGTAATCGGTGGCGGTTTCAAAGTCGCCGCCAAATGTCCTCTCCGAATACTCCTTGACCATCGGGAAGTAGGTCTTGCCCTCGTAGCGGACCATCAGCGGCCGGTCGTTGCTGATCACCTCGGCGAACAGGCTCAGCAGCAGCAATGTGCAAAAAGCCAGCAGGCTCCAGTAGCCCAGCCGGTTGCGCCTAAAACGCAGCCATGCCCTGCGGGCCGGCGAAAGGCTGGCGACGCGAACCGCCGGCCCGGCCTTGTCCCGGGCGTCTGTTGCAGGGCTTTTTTCGGCTGCAGCCATATCAGTCAAATCGAACTCGCGGATCGACCCAGACGTAGCACAAGTCTGAAATCAGCTTGGTCACCAGGCCGATCAGGGTAAACAGGTACAGCGTTCCCAACACCACCGGATAGTCGCGCCGGATCACGCTCTCGTAACTCAACAGCCCCAGCCCGTCGAGCGAAAAAAGCGTCTCGATCAATAAGGAACCGGTGAAGAAAGCACCCACAAAGGCGGCCGGAAAGCCGGTCACGATGGGTATCAGCGCGTTGCGAAACACATGCTTCCACAGCACCTGGCGCTCACCCAGACCCTTGGCCCGGGCGGTCACGACATACTGCTTGCGGATCTCTTCCAGGAAGGCGTTCTTGGTCAGCATGGTGGTGACGGCAAAGCTGCCCAGCACCATCGCCGTCACCGGCATCGCAATATGCCAGAGGTAGTCGACGATTTTGGCGCCCCAGCCCATGTCTTCCCAGTTGCTCGATATCAGGCCGCGCAGCGGGAACCACTGCAACTGCCCACCGAAGATGACCAGCAGCGCGACGCCCAGCACAAAACCGGGAATCGCGTAGCCCAGCAGCACCAGCAAGGTGGTGAAGAAGTCAAAGCGCGATCCGGCGCGCACCGCCTTGGCCACGCCAAGCGGCACCGCCACGAGGTAGCTTAGGAAGAAGGTCCACAGACCGAGGCTGATCGAGACCGGCAACTTCTCAACGAGGAGCTGCCCGACATCCTTGTTCTGGAAAAAGCTCCGTCCGAGGTCAAAGCGCGCGAACTGGCCGAGCATCTGAACGAAGCGCTCGTGGGCCGGCTTGTCAAATCCGTACAGCGCCTTGATCTGCTCAATGCGCTTGGGGTCCACGCCCTGCGCGCCACGGTAGCTCATGCCGCCGCCCTCCGCACTGGCACCGGTCCCGGTCTTGGCTTCTGCCATGTACTGCTCGACCGGCCCGCCAGGAACGAACTGGATCACCACAAAAGTCAGCAGCAACACCCCCAGCAGTGTGGGGACCATCAGTAAAAGACGCTTGAGGATGTAGTTGAACATGGCTATTTCGCCCACCAGGTGTCGATAGCCCAGGCCTCGCCCAGCACATAAGGCGGCATCAGCGCCGGGCGCTCCAGCCGCCAGGCATTGTGGACGATGCGGTGGGTGGATGCGGTCCACTGCGGGATGAGCAGGTGGCTATGGCTGATGACGCGTTCGAGCGCGCGGCAAGCCGGCAGCAGCTCGGCCTTTGTCTTGGCGCCGGTCATGCGCACGATCAGGGCGTCGATCGCCGGGCTCTTGACCCCGGAAAAATTGCCCGCGTCCTCTATGTCGGCGGCCTTGCTGCCGAACATATCGGCGTATTCCTGGCCCGGGCTGTGGGTTCCCTGATAGGCGATGGACACCATATCGAACTCGAACTTTTGCAGCCGCTGCTGGTACAGCGCGAAGTCGACCGGCCGGAAGTTCAAGGTCACGCCGATCTTTTCCAGGCTGCGTGCCCAAGGCGTGATGACCCGCGCGCCGCCGTCGTTGCTGTCAAGGTACTCGATCACAAAAGCCTCGCCGGCGGCGTTGCGCAGCTTGCCGTCGCGCACCTCCCAGCCCGCATCCTTGAGCAGCGCCTGCGCGCGGCGCAGGTTGGCGCGCAGCGAGGAGTCGCCGTCGGTGCGCGGCGGTACCGTCATCGGGCCAAAGACCGCCGCGGGAACTTCCTTGCGCCAGGGTTCGAGCAGCGCCAGTTCCTCGGGTGCGGGAAGCCCCTTGGCCTGGCAATCGGTGTTGCCAAAAAGGCCGTTGACCCGCTGATACGAGTTGTAAAACATCTGGCGGTTCATCCACTCGTAGTCCATCGCCAGCCCGAGTGCCTCGCGGACCCGTGCGTCGTTGAGAAGCGGGCGGCGGGTGTTGAGCACATAGCTCTGGAAGCCCGAAGGCAGCCGGTGCTTGAACTCGGCCTTCACCAGTTCGCCGCTGTCAAAGCGCTTGCCATTGACCCGGCGCGCCCAGTCGCCCGCCGAAAAGAAACGCATCAGGTCGAACTCACCGGCCTTCAGCGCCTCCAGCCGCGCGGTGCTGTCCTTGTAGATCTTGACCGTGATGCGTTCGAAATTGCTGGTGCCACGGCGGACGTTGAGGTCGCGCGCCCAGTAGGTGGGGTCGCGCAGGTAGGTGATGTCGCGGCCAAACTTCACCGGCCCGATACGGTAGGGCCCGCTGCCGATCGGGAAGTCCATCACCACCTTGTCGAAAGACTTGGGCTTGCCGTTCTCGACGCCCCACTGCCGGCTGAAGACCGGCAAACCCCCGACCGTCAGCGCAAGCTCCCGGTTCGGCTTCTTGAACCGGTAGCGCACGCTGCGGTCGTCCAGCACATCGAGACCCGCAACGTCCTCGAGCAGGCTCTTGTAGGCCGGCGAGGTGTGCGGCCCCATCAGGGTGTCGTAGCTGTGTTTGACGTCCGCCGCCAGCACCGGGTCGCCATTGTGAAAGCGGGCCTGCGCATGCAACTGGAAAGTGACAGAAAGCCCGTCGGGCGCCAGCGCCACGTCGCTGGCAAGCAGCCCGTAGCCGGAGCCGGTCTCGTCGAGCGAACCCGACAGCAGCGAGTCGAACATCAGCGCCGAAAGATAGGCCGGCGCGTTGCCCTTGATGGTAAAGGGGTTGTACTTGTCAAAGGTGGAGACCCGCAGGTTGCTCACCAGCCGCAGTTCGCCGCGCTTGGGCGCCGCCGGGTTGACATAGTCGAAGTGGCTAAACCCCGCCGGGTACTTGAGGTCTCCCCACAGCGCGTAGCCGTGCGCGGCCCAGCCCGGAAAACCGGCGAGGCACAGCAGACAAAGCATCAAGTTGCGCATGCGACAATTCTGCAATACTTTTTCCAGGGTGCTTCCATGGGCTTTTTGGCTGGCAAGAAACTGTTGATCACCGGCGTGCTGAGCAACCGCTCCATCGCCTACGGCGTCGCCCGGGCCTGCCATGCCCAGGGCGCAGAACTGGCTTTCAGCTATGTCGGCGAGCGCTTTCGCGAGCGCATCACCGAATTCGCGGCGGACTTCGGCTCCCATCTGATCTTCGATTGCGATGTCGGCGATGACGCGCAGATCGACAAACTGTTTTCCGACCTCGCGCAGAGCTGGCCCAAGTTTGACGGCCTGGTCCACAGCATCGGCTTTGCGCCACGCGAGGCCATCGCGGGGAATTTTCTGGATGGTCTGACGCGCGAGAATTACCGCATCGCGCACGACATCAGCGCCTACAGCTTCGCCGCAATGGCCAAGGCGGCCCTGCCCTACCTGAGCGACAAATCGGCGCTGCTGACGCTGACCTACCTTGGCGCCGAGCGCATCGTTCCGAACTACAACACCATGGGCCTGGCCAAGGCATCGCTCGAGGCCTCGGTACGCTACCTGGCCGAGGCGATGGGCGCGCGCGGAACGCGTGTCAACGGCGTCAGCGCGGGCCCGATCAGGACGCTGGCGGCCAGCGGCATCAAAGACTTTGGCAAGCTGCTGGGCGTGGTCGCCAACGCCGCGCCCCTGCGGCGCAACGTCAGCATCGACGACGTCGGCAATGTCGCGGCCTTCCTGCTCAGCGACCTGGCAGCCGGCGTCACCGCCGAGATCACCCATGTCGACGGCGGCTTCAACAAGGTCGCGATCGCGCAGGTCGAGCCGGGCGCAGCCTGAAGGCGGATCGGGTCAGCGCGCCGGCGCCGCTTCACGACGGGGCAGCGCGGCGCACGCAGCAACCGCATCGGGCAGCACGCAGTCGGCGTAGTAACGCAGCCGGCCGGACTCGTCCTCCTGCGTTACCAGCCCGTGAATGTCGGTACCGAAGCCCGGGCACTGGGCGTTGAACTCACGCGAAAACTTCAGGTAGTCGACGATCTTTCGGTTGAACACCTCGCCCGGTATCAACAGCGGGATACCCGGCGGATAGGGCGTCACCAGCCCGACCGTCACCCGGCCCTCCAGATCGTCTATCTCGACCCGTTCGGTCTTGCGCCGCGCAATCTGGGCGTAAGCGTCGCTGGGCTTCATCGCCGGTGCCAGATCGCTGAGGTACATCTCGGTCGTCAGCCGCGCTATGTCGTAACGCGCGTACAGCTCGTGCACGAAATGGCACAGATCGGCCAGCCCCATCTTGTCGTATTTGGGATTGTTCTGGCAAAACTCGGGCAGGATGCGCGCCATCGGCTGGTTCTTGGCATAGTCGTCCTTGAACTGCTGCAACGCCGTCAGCAAGGTGTTCCATCGGCCCTTGGTGATGCCAATGGTGAACATGATGAAGAAGCTGTACAGCCCGGTCTTCTCGACCACCACACCGTGCTCGACCAAAAACTTGGTGACGATGCTCGCCGGAATGCCGGTCTTGGCGAACTTGCCGTTCAGATCCATTCCCGGCGTGACGATGGTCGACTTGATCGGGTCGAGCATGTTAAAGCCGGCCGCCATCTTGCCAAAGCCGTGCCAGTTCACGCCGGCCTTCGCGTTGCGCGACTCGCCCTTGATGATCCAGTCGTCGGCGCGACCGATGCCTTCGTCAACCAGCCGCTCGGGGCCCCAGACCTTGAACCACCAGTCGGCGCCGTACTCGTCGTCGATCTTTCGCATCGCGCGACGAAAGTCGAGCGCCTCGGCGATGCTCTCTTCCACCAGCGCGGTGCCGCCCGGGGGCTCCATCATCGCTGCGGCCACATCGCAGCTGGCGATGATGCTGTACTGCGGGCTGGTGCTGGTGTGCATCAGGTAGGCCTCGTTGAACAAGTGGCGGTCCAGCTTGGTTTCCTGCGCGTCCTGCACCAGCACATGGCTGGCCTGGCTGATTCCGGCGAGCAGCTTGTGGATCGACTGGGTGACGTAGACCATGGCCTCTCGGGGCCGGGGCCGCTTCTTGCCCATCGCGTGGTACGTGCCATAGAACGGATGGAAAGCCGCGTGCGGCAGCCAGGCCTCGTCGAAGTGCAGGTTCTCTACATAGCCGTCGAGCATCCCCTTGATGGTTTCGGTGTTGTACAAGACACCGTCGTAGGTCGACTGGGTGATCGTCAGCACGCGTGGTTTCACCGTCCCGGCGTCGACGCCCTTGAGCAGCGGATTGGCGCGGATCTTGGCCTGGATGGCCGCCGGCTCGAACTCCTCCTTGGGTATCGGACCGATGATGCCGAAATGGTTGCGCGTGGGCTTTAGGAATACCGGCACCGCACCGGTCATGATGATCGCGTGCAGGATCGACTTGTGGCAATTACGGTCGACCACCACCACGTCACCGGGCGCGACGCAGTGGTGCCAGACGATCTTGTTCGAGGTGCTCGTTCCATTGGTGACGAAGAAGCAGTGGTCGGCGTTGAAGATACGCGCCGCGTTGCGCTCGGACGCCGCGATGGGCCCGGTGTGGTCCAGCAACTGGCCCAGTTCCTCCACCGCGTTGCAGACGTCTGCGCGCAGCATGTTCTCACCGAAAAACTGGTGAAACATCTGGCCCACCGGGCTCTTGAGGAAAGCCACGCCCCCAGAGTGGCCCGGGCAATGCCACGAGTACGACCCGTCCTCGGCGTAGTCGAGCAGCGCCTTGAAGAAAGGCGGCTGCACGCCCTCCAGGTAGCTCTTGGCCTCGCGGATGATGTGGCGCGCGACGAACTCTGGCGTGTCCTCGAACATGTGGATGAAGCCGTGCAGCTCGCGCAAGATGGCGTTCGGGATATGGCGCGAGGTCTTGGTTTCGCCATAGACATAGATCGGAACGTCAAGGTTCTTGCGCCGCACCTCCTCGATGAACTGGCGCAGACTGAGCACCGCGGGATCAAGGTCAGGGCCGGGCGTGAACTCCTCGTCGTCAATCGACAGGATGAAGGCACTCGCGCGCGACTGCTGCTGCGCAAACTGCGACAGGTCGCCGTAGCTGGTCACCCCAAGCACCTCGAAGCCCTCGCTTTCGATCGCCTGCGCAAGGGCGCGGATTCCCAGCCCCGAGGTGTTTTCAGAACGGAAGTCTTCGTCGATGATGACGATTGGAAAGCGGAATTTCATTGGGGCTCCCTGCCTTGCGGCCAAGCATAAAAAGTGCAGACAGGCGCGCAGTGTAAGGAATTCGGAACATGGCGTGCGCTACGCCTTGTGGAATTGCCGCAAAATGCGGGGCAACCAAGACAAAGGATCGCGATGGACGAATCGACGCTTTGGTGGATGGCAGCCGGAGCTGCAGTTGCGCTCGAGTTGTTGAGCGGCAGCTTTTACCTGCTGATGCTCGCCTTGGGCCTGGCGGCGGCAGCCCTGTCGGCGCACCTGGGCGGCGCGCTAGCGCTCCAGTTTGTGGTGGCAGCAGCGGTCGGCGGCGGGTCGGTGCTGGGCTGGCACCTGCGCCAGCGCGACCCAAACGGTGCCCCGCAAGCGGGCGCCAACCGCGATCTCCACCTGGACATCGGCGAGATGGTCCAGGTGGACCATTGGAACGACGATGGCAGCGCCACCGTCCATTACCGCGGCGCTGACTGGGCCGCGCTACATCGGGGCGATGCGGTACCGGCGGGCGGCGCGCACCGGGTCGTCGAGATCGTGGGCAGCCGACTGCTGCTGGAAAAAATCTAGCGGCTGCGCCCGCCCAGAACAACGGACCTACCCGCACCATGGAACCCATCATGACCCTCGCCATCATCGTCTTCGTCATCGCCGTCATCTTCATTTCGCGCTCGATCAAGGTGGTCCCGCAACAGCACGCCTGGGTCGTCGAACGCCTTGGCAAGTACCACGGCACCCTGACGCCAGGACTCAACATACTGGTTCCGTTCATCGACCGCGTCGCCTACAAACATGTGCTCAAGGAAATACCGCTCGACATACCGAGCCAGGTCTGCATCACCCGCGACAACACGCAATTGCAGGTCGACGGCATCCTGTATTTCCAGGTCACCGACGCGATGCGCGCGAGTTACGGTTCGTCAAACTACATCATGGCGATTTCCCAACTGGCGCAGACTTCGCTGCGCTCGGTGATCGGAAAGCTGGAACTCGACAAGACATTCGAAGAGCGCGCGATCATCAACTCACAGGTCGTCGCGGCGATCGACGAGGCGGCGCTGAACTGGGGCGTGAAGGTGCTGCGCTATGAAATCAAAGACCTGACGCCGCCCAAGGAAATCCTGCACGCGATGCAGTCGCAGATCACCGCGGAGCGGGAAAAGCGCGCGCTGATCGCAGCCTCCGAGGGCCGGCGGCAGGAGCAGATCAACATCGCCACCGGCGAGCGTGAGGCCTTCATCGCGCGATCCGAGGGGGAAAAGCAGGCGGTCATCAACAAGGCCCAGGGCGACGCGCAGTCCATCCTTGCAGTGGCCGAAGCCACCGCGCAGGCCATTGAGCGCATCGCAGCGGCCATCCGACAGCCTGGCGGCGAGCAGGCGGTGCAACTCAAGGTGGCCGAAAAGGCCATCGAGGCCTACAGCCGAGTCGCCACCGAGGCCAAGACGACGCTGATCGTACCGAGCCATATGGGCGAGGTAGCGACGCTCATCGGCTCCGCCATGCAAATGGTACAGGCCACCAAGACGGCCTGAGCGCCGCCCCGCTGCGAAGGCGGCGCCAGCCCCAAAGCGCGGGAGCGCGCTGATACAATTCCCGGCACCGGAGAGGTGGATGAGCGGTTTAAGTCACACGCCTGGAAAGCGTGCGAGGGGTAAAACCCTCCGCGGGTTCGAATCCCGCCTTCTCCGCCAAATATCAAGTAAACACGGGGCTTAGCGGCCAATTTTCGTTTTTACCCACCAATTTACCCACCACCAAAATCATGGTGCCTTGGGCAAGTGGTTAGGCTTCTCGGTTTCACTTCCCCGCACGGTTTCCGTTCCCATGTGTCCTTCGCTTTCGCTTCGGCAACGTTGTGTCACTGCATATTTTGATGGAGCATCAGCCCCGTGATCACCGATGCCACGAGCAGGGGAAATTTCATTGCGCCATCGTGCGTCTGGCGGCACGCCCCACGCTTTCACAAACACATGAGCGTCCAACCTGGTCACAAGACCGTCGCTTCGAGGCGGAAAACGCCTGCGGCCGCTCGAATCTCTTTCATGTGGCCATGACCTGGAAGAGGCTTGGTCTCAATCGTCACAAGGCCAACTTGTGCCAACTGGTCTACATCGCGTTTGACAGCGCTGCGATCGCGCTGCAATCGCCCGGCGATGACTGTGATCGAACCCGGTTCACCCTTGACGCTGCGGAACACTTCCAGTCGACTGGCAGTCAGCAGGCGCAGCAGATCGGCAGGATCTTCAAAGCTGACAGTACGCTCCTCTGGCATCGGTTGACCAGCGTCAGCTAATCGTGCCAACACCTTCCCTCTGCGAAAGAAATCTTGTTCGTTACCGGCCTTGAGAGTGACATTTTTCATGCTGTTCCCCTGAGTGTGGCCCAATCGGCCTGGAACTGATCTTCTATGTCGTCAAGACTCGTGAATTCAACCGCAGCCACAACACCGAAATAGTGCCGGTGGTGATACCCATGCTGGTTGTCATAACCCACCACGCGCCCGTTGTCGCCAGCGTGCAGTGCATGGTTGATGTACGCAAGGTTGTACCGAGTCACCTGACCTTGAGCATCAACCCAAACTTCACGTCGAAGCTGGCCATTTCCACGCTTTTGCGTGATGTGGTGCGTATCGTCGATGACTTTTCGATCAGCCATGATGCACTTTATCATGGCTGCCTCCCTGCTGGCTTGCATTGACTCGGTCCGAGGCTGGATTTGGCATCGGCGGCCGAACCCTTGCCAAGCCGGGTAGCGACATCCTAGCGGGGGTACGCCTGGGGGTACTTCTGATTTCCAAAATCAGAAAAGCTTTTTCCATGCGGGTTATCGGGCATGATGTGAAAGACGCATTCCCACCAGACCGCGTTCGGGGATGGCTCTTGTTTTGGCCCTGATGTGAACCATGCGTACTCGGCCAACTGGCTCTCGTTGTCGCCAAAGCTCCACTTGGTGTTGCTGCCAGCTCTCGCCGCGTACTCCCTAAACTCTTGAAAACGATCTGCTTTTCTCCAGCAACAACTATGTTTAGGACTTTCTGGCAGTCTTCTTCTTGCTGGTCTGCGACGACTTGGCAGCCCTTGCAGGATTGGTGCGAGGCTTGGATTTTGGCTTCGATGGTGGCGTTGCCAGAGTAGGTTCGGCCATCTCAATGCCAAATACATCAGCGAGCAGAGAGTCGTCGAGCAATTTGCTTGCGGCGGGCGCCCGCTTCGCCTTGGTCAGGCTAACTGTCGCTTCGGCAACAAGTTCCTTGGCATCGACGCAGCGCAGTTTGAATAGTAATTCCGGGTCATGATCTAAGCGTGCACCAACCCCATAGAGCACGGCTGCGACGTGCTTACACATATCGGCCCAGTCAGGACAACTGCAGGAAAACTGCATACCTGCGGGCTCCGGGAAAAGTCCCGAGCCTGGCTTGCAAATGCGCTCCATGACGGCGTTCGAGAGTTTGCCCTGCAGTAGTTCCACCAGCGAGTCGATGGAGTTGGAGCAATCGGCGCGGATCGCCTGCCATTGCTTGTCAGGAACCGCGACTACGGTGACCGCGACTTTGTAAAGACTTGACCCAACGACTTGGGCGTGCACGCCGCCCGCTGATATTTTCAGGTCGATAACTGATCCGTTTCGCACGTAGGTACGACCACGCGGCAGGCGATTGGCATAGTCGCTGTAGCGTTCCAAGTTATCGCACCAGGCCTTGCCCCAGAAGGTCTTGGCGACGGCACCGCGATAGGCGGTAATGGGCGTCAGCGCAGCACCTCCTTTTTTTGCTTTTGCCGCAGCTTTTTCGGCTTTCTTGCGTCGCTCTGCAACCGACACATAAGGCGTCCAACCCCAGTAATCCATTTGTTTTCCCTTTAACGCTCAGTTTTCTTGTGCGCTATGAATATCCAGCTTGACCAGATCGAGCAGATCTTTATCGCTCATTTCTGTGAGCAGTAACTCCGCCCCGCCCTCCAGTACATCTTTAACCAGCTGTTGTTTGGATTCAATCAGTTGATCGATTCTGTCTTCTACGGTGCCACGGCAGACGAACTTATGCACCAATACGTTCTTCTGTTGGCCGATTCGGAATGCGCGGTCGGTGGCCTGATTCTCCACTGCCGGATTCCACCAGCGATCAAAGTGAATGACATGTGATGCCGCGGTCAGATTTAATCCCGCCCCGCCGGCTTTGAGCGAGAGAACAAAGAAGGGAGTTAATTCATCCTCCTGAAAGCGCTGCACCAGCGCACGACGCTTTGCGACAGGGGTTCCGCCATGCAGGACCAGGCCCTCTTTGCCAAAGATGGCGCCCAGAAAAGCGGCGAGCGGCTCTGTGGTTTCGCGAAACTGTGTGAAAACCAGTACTTTTTCCTGCTTGGAACAAATAACCTCCGCCAATTCGCGAAGACGTGCGAATTTTCCACTATCTTGCTCTTTCCAAGCGCCGTCCCCCAACCATTGCGATGAATGATTGCAGATCTGTTTGAACCGCATCAGATAAGACAGGACGATTCCTTTGCGCCCGATGCCCTCGGCATCCTCCAGGGCAATGGCGAGGTCTTTGACCGCACGCTGGTATAGCGCGGCTTGCGTCGGACTGAGGTAGCAAAAGGCTTTGATTTCGCTCTTGTCGGGCAGATCAGAAATCACGCGCTTATCGGTCTTCATCCGGCGCAATATGTAGGGGCGCACAAGTGCGCGTAGCGGTCCAAAGTTTTGACGCTCGGCCAGGCGCTTGGCAAAGCTGGCGAAGATCTTGTCCGAACCGAGTAAACCCGGATGGGTAAAATCAAAAATAGACCACAGATCGGAAAGCCGGTTTTCAACCGGTGTTCCAGTGAGCGCGATACGTACGTCGGCGCGTATCTTCTTGACCTGCCGGGTTTGCTTGGAGTTGGGATTTTTGATTGCCTGCGCTTCGTCTAGCACGGCCAACCGCCAAGACATCGTTTCTGCAACCGGCAAACGCAACAAGGTGCCATAGCTGGTGATCACAAGATCGACGTCAGCCAGACTTGATTTATCCAGCGCGCGTAGTTCGACGGGGGGCATGGCAGAGGGGTGCGCGATTAGCAGACGCAGTCCCGGCGCGAAGCGTTCAGCCTCCGCGGCCCAGTTCGCGATTAACGATGCCGGGGCAACCAGAAGACTGGGGCGGGTTGCGCCTGAACCTTCTCGCTTCAAGACCAACAAGAGTGAAAGCACTTGTATCGTTTTACCCAGGCCCATGTCATCCGCCAGACAGGCCCCTAATCCGAGTCGGGTCAGCAAGTAGAGCCAGCGTACGCCGGCTTGCTGATACGGGCGCAATACCGCCTTGAGATCAGTGCTCGGGTCGACCTGCGCCAATCCCTCCGGTTGACGCAAATCGCTGAGGATTTCAGTAAGCCAGGGGCCGGCGCTCAGTTGTACCCAGTCCGCGTCGTCAGCCGCGGCCGGGTTGTCGAGCGAGGCCCCCGCCATCAAGCGCATGGCCTCAACAAAGGGCAGTCCGTTTTCCCCCGCAGAGCGTTCAATGGCTTCGAAGCGTTCGAGCAGGGTTCCCAGCTTCTTGTGGTCGACTTCAACCCAACGACCGCGGATCAACTGCAAGCCCTCGACACTTTTGAGCAGCGCCTTGACTTCGGCCGCACTCAGACGTTCGCCGTCGAGAGTGAGTTCCATTTTAAAATCAAGCAGCGCATCCATACCGAGGGCGGAGGGGGGGCGGGCTCCGATGGTGCTCTTTATTTGTGGGCGGGCTGGCCGCCCGCCCTGCCAGTTTCCCGGTGCACGTACCAAAATACCGGCTGACTCCAACGGCTGGAAATCTTTTAGAAAGCGCCATGCATCGGCGGGCGTCCAGCGCAATGGATGGTAGATCTCACCAGACTCAACCATCTCGCGCAACCATTCGCATTGTTCGGCCGCACGCTGCACGGGAAGTAGCAGGGAGAGTAGTTGCGGTTTGCTCTTCCCATCGGAATATTCGGCCAACGCTTGTTTTAGAGGAAGGTGTTGAGCCTTGCCGTGCGCCGACAGGCGCGGTGTGTAAGTGGCTATAAAGGCAAACGGTGCTTCCGCATCTCTGCGATTTTCCGCCAAATTAAAGTGCACTCTACCGACCAGATTCCAAGCTGGGTGACGCGACTTGAGAAATCCCTGAAGCGTTAGCCCGGATGCGGCCAACTCAACTCGCAACGCAGTGTCGATTTCAGTCCAGATTGCGATGAGAGTTTTCGGTGTCAGGTACTCGCTCCCGGGAATGGGAGGGGCATTGCCGATGATCACCTCAAGCGTAGCATCGCTAGGCGCGGGCACGACGATTTCAGCATCTTCGGCAGTCGCGCATAGCGCTGTAACGTAGCGGGTTGCAAACTCGCGCAACCAGGCCAGCGCAGACGGTAAAACCGTTCCAATCTCAGCGGCCCCTAATTGCAGCAGGCCATGTCCGACGCCGGAATCGAATGCGGCAATCAGCCTCCCATGAAGCGCCGTCGGCAGGTTTGGTCTGTCCAAATCCTCTACTAAACGAAGATGACCTAGCGGTGTGAAATGAGCAGAGAGCGCACCAGTGGTTCTAGGCGTGGCGCGCAAGGTGTCGTCGTTGTTCAATTGCATGCCGGATCATTCATCGGATAAGGGGCAAGTGTAGGTTCTGTCGGTCGTAGCGAAACGCACTGTGCAGATCGCAGTCGTAGAGCAGCTTGAAGCCGCCGTGGTCGAGGATCACCAGACGGTCGGAGCCGTAGTTGACGGGCTGCGCCGCCTTGCTGCCACCTTCGCAGGCGCACAGAAGCGCTGCGCAGAGGACTCACGATAAGTTTAAAAATAAAGACCACGCCCGCCGCCGGCCAAGCGGCCAACCAAGGCGAGCGTGGGCTACGGGGCTCGCCCCATGCCCCTGGACGCACCCTCTTGCACACCCGTACCATCGTTGATGAGACGGCTCTGGAAGCGGTGGTGCTGGCAAGACGGAAACCGTTGTTGTTGTTGCGGTTATCCGGGGTGTTCCTGTTGCGGTTGGCCGAGCGCAGATTCGTCCGGTTGTTGTTCCAAGAGCCGCCACGGAGCACCCGATTTCTGCACTCACCACTTTCCCATGCACTGCCATTGCCAGGTGCTCCAGAGTAGTTGGCATTCCAGAAGTCCTGCGTCCACTCCCAGACGTTGCCGTGCGTGTCGTATAGCCCGAAAGCATTGTGTCTTCTTTGGGCGACTTGATGGTCCAGGGCTGACCCGGCATCATCTGCAGCGTCGACAGCGAGCCCAGAGCAATGTCGTGCAGGTACGGGGCGGTTCTTCGTACTCGACCCCAATGGCGCTGGGGTTCGGCGCCAGCGATACTTCGCGTTCTATCACCAAGGAATCGTATGTCTTTCTCTGTATTTGACCTCACCAACCGCGTGGCCCTCATCACCGGTTCCCAACGAGGGCTTGGCTTGGCCATCGCCCGAGGCCTGGCGCGCGCAGGTGCAACCGTCGTCCTCAACGGACGCAGTAGTGAGGCTGTCGCCGCGGCTGCCAGGACCCTCACCGACGAAGGCCTTGAAGCCGGACATGTCGTGTTCGACGTGGTTCAGCACGGCGCAGTGAAAAAAGGTGTCGACGCCGTGCTCGAGCAGTTCGGCAAGATCGATATCCTGGTCAACAACGCCGGCATACAGCGGCGCGCCCCGATGGCTGAATTCACGCAGAAGGATTGGGATGACGTGATCGCCACCAATCTCACGGCGCCTTTCGCGGTGTCGCAGGCGGTGTTGCCGGGCATGATCGCGCGAAAAAGTGGAAAGATCATACACATTGCATCGCTACTGAGCGAGCTAGCTCGACCGGGCGTCGTGCCCTACACCGCCGCAAAGGGCGGGGTGCGGCAACTCACACGTGGCATGGCGGTGGAACTCGCGCCACACAATATCCAAGTGAACGCGATTGCCCCAGGCTATTTCGCCACGGAGATGAACCGTGCGCTAATTGACAATGCCGAGTTCAACGCATGGGTGTGCAATCGAACGCCGGCTGGCCGCTGGGGTCAACCCGAAGAACTGGCCGGACTCGCATTGTTCCTGGCGTCGCCCGCTGCGAACTACATGACCGGCCAGATGGTGATCATGGATGGCGGAATGTCGGTGGCGCTGTAAAGGGCCGTGCGAGTCGCTCGGGTTGGCTCCCGTCTGGCGCTGGACGCGGACGCTGACGCGCGATCGTCCATTGTGTTCGCTTCAGCGACTGAGCGAAGCCAGGAGTTCGTCGCGCGCGCCTTCACAGTGTCGACGCGCGATCTCTCCGGCCTTGCGTTCGTCGCGTCGCACAATCGCGCGCAACAAAGCGCGATGCTCGGCGATCACGGTATCGGTGCGCCCCGGACCATAGCCGAAACGCACGCGCAAGGCCTGTATCAGGAGACGGCCCCGCCCCAGTACATGCATCGCCTCGGGATTGTCGGCCACGCGATTGATGGCGTGATGCAGGCGCAGGTTCGCATTGACGACCGCGATCGAATCCTTGCGCTCGGCTGCAGCCTCGAACTCCTGCGCCAGTTCATTGAGTTCGGCCATTCCGGCTTTGTCGATCAACCTGGCGCAGCGCTCGGTGAGCATGACCTCGACCGCGGCGCGAAGCTCGAGCATGTTGCGTACGAAGCGCGCATCGACGCCGCGGATCACCGCGCCCCGATGCGGATACAGATCCAGCACGCCCTCCGCCTCGAGTTCCTGCAGCGCAACACGCACCGGCATGTGACTGACCGCACACAAGGCCGCGATCTCGTCGATCTTCAGGCGCTGGCCAGGCGCAAACTCGCCGCGCAGAATACGTTCGCGCAGGTTGGCCGCCACTTCCATTGCCGTAGTGCCACCGGTATCGCTTGCAAGCGCTCGCGCGGCAGGCAATGGCGGTGGGGCGAACTGTGTCGAGAACGTTTCGCTCACTTGGAAATCATCCCTGGTTGCGGGTTCCACCAAGAACAAGCCAGCTCTCGCGAAATCACCACTTGCGTGCCGGCTCGGCTTGCCCCTGCGCTCAGACAAGTCATGTGGAATCCAGAGCCCAATGGTTCATAGGTAGCGTTTTGCCTTTGTCGTTTGGGTGTCTGCCGCTCGATTCTGAGCTTATCCGTCGGACAAAGTGAATTATTTGATCAAAACCCTATTCGACTCGTGAGGCGCTGTCGCGCCAGCCGAATGGCTGCAGGGCGCGCGACTGCAAGGGCAAGCACCGGGCCCTGCAATTGCGTTGGATCCCATGCGACGGCCCGCCAAAAACATGGCTTGCTCGCCATGCACTCATCCCCGCAAAGTACGCAGCACCTGCGTGGCACCTGCGCGAATCATGCGCGTGTCTGCCATTACGGTCAGATAAGTGAAGCCTTGCGCGATCCGTTGCTTCGCATCGTCCAGACTAACCGCATGGACGCCAGCGATCTTGCCCGCTGCCTGCGTCGCGGCGACGATGGCGGTGATGCCAGCCTCCGTGTCTTCACCCGGCGCCGGATCATCCGGTGAATGCCCAAGCGAGATGTTGAGGTCGGCCGGCCCAATGAAACAGCCATCCACGCCATCCACCGCAAGGATTGCCTCTGCGTTATTCAACGCCTGCGCCGACTCGAGCATCACCAGCGTCAGGAGTTGGCCGGCTGACTGTGAAAAGTAATCCGGGCCACCGTAGATCGCGCCGCGCACCGGCCCCCAACTGCGTGTGCCCTTCGGGGCATAGCGCACGCTGGCCACCACCGCCTGCGCTTCGGCCGCAGTGTTCACCTGTGGAACGATCACGCCATAGGCGCCAAGATCAAGCGCACGCTGGATATACATCGGCACGTTAGCGGGTACCCGTACCACTGGCGTCGCTGGCGTAGATGACAGTGCCTGCAGCATCATCGACAGGTTGTCCAGATTATTCTCGCCGTGCTGTAGGTCTACCACGACGAAGTCGTAACCCGAGTGACCGAGCCACTCCGCGATCAGCGGGCTGGCCGCATTGCACATCGTGCCTAAGGCAGGTTTGCCTTGAAGGGCCAAATTCTTGCTTGAGTTGGGACGCATGACAATCCTTCCAGGTTAAGTGAAATTCGGCAGATTGCGAGGCGCATGGGCGATCCTGAGCCTTGCTGGGGCAGCGGTTTCGGATGCGGATTGGAGCCACATCGCATTCCGCAGCCCCAGCGGGGCCCCCGCACCAATGCACAGATGATGGCGTAGCGATGTACTGACCCGAGGCTTGCTGCATAGCGTCGTCTTCACGTAGCGGCTTGCGCAACGCCGGCGCCTATTCGAACTGGATCCCAGTGTCCTTGGCCAGCTTTTGCCAGCGCATAAGCTCATCCTTGAGCAGCTTCTGCATCTCTTCCGGAGAACCGACATTCAGGTTGCCTCCAATGATAGCAAGCTTGTCCTTCACCTCGGACGAGGCCATTGTCTTGCGCAGTTCCGCGTTCAGACGGTCGATGGCCGGCTTGGGCGTGCCCGTGGGTGCGACGATGCCATACCACAGCGTGAACTGGTATCCGGGAATGCCACTTTCGGAAATGGTCGGCACATCGGGCAACGAAGCCAGACGTTTTAGGCCAGTAACGGCTATGGCTTTGAGCTTGCCGCTCTTCAAGTGCGCTTCGACCGGACCCGTCGAGGTGAAAAGCAATTGGACGCGATCCGCCAGAAGGTCGATCATTGCCGGGCCGTTGCCCTTATATGGCACATGCGTGAGTTCAATGCCAGCGGCTTGTTTGAAAAGCTCCCCGGAAATGTGGTTGGTGGCGCCGTTGCCACCCGACGCAAAGTTGATCTTGCCGGGCATCGACTTGGCAAGCGCGATCAGTTGCTGGATATTGTTGGCCGATACGTTCGTATTGGCCACCAGCACATGCGAGTAGTCGACCACCATGCCCACCGGGACGAAGTCTTTCAACGGATCGTAAGCGGGTTTGGCCTGCAGGCTGGGAATAAGAGTGAAGTCGGACGGTGCAAGCATGATGGTGTATCCATCCGGCGCCGCCGCCTGCACCGCTTGCGTGCCTATCAGGCCGGATGCGCCGCCCTTGTTGTCGACGACGATCGATTGGCCGAGAAACTCGCCGAGCTTGAGCGCCACGACGCGGCCGACGAAGTCGGTAGTGCCGCCGGGCGGGAATGCCACCACCAGTCGCACTGGCCTGTTAGGAAATGCCTGGGCGTTCGCCAGTGGCAATGCCAGTGTCGCAGTGGTCGCGGCCAGGCCGTTCAAAATGGTACGTCGTTTCATGGTGTCTCCGTACGCCGGCACGCCGGCAAATGATTTGAATGAAAGAGTCACGTCTTCGAGACCCGGTCCGGTACGATGCGGTCGGCGCATGCGTGGGGCAATTTCGGCGCCCCATGCTTGATTTGGCCATCCTCGCATTCTAAGAATTTTTGATCAAATGTCAACGCGATGTTAAAATTCACGAGGAGCGTTGGACACTAAGGAGTTTTTCGTGCGTCCTGACCTTCTCCTTATCGGTCCCTTGTTGCCGCACACGATGGCGCAACTCGATGCCGCCTACCATCTCTACCGCTACGACCTGGCGCAGGACAAAGACGCACTGGTGGCAGCTTTGGCCCCCAGGCTGACTGCCATTGCGACGCGCGGCGATTACCCACTCACTGGTGCGCTGATGCAGCGCTTTCCCAATGTGAAGCTAATCGCTTCGTCCGGCACCGGGTATGACGCCATCGGAATCGAGGCGGCGCGGGCCCTTGGCATTACGGTGACAAACACGCCGAGTGCCAATGCCGAATGTGTCGCCGACACCGCGTGGGCACTTATCCTTTCCACCGTTCGCCGCACCGTCTTTCAGGATCGGTATGTGCGAACCGGTCAATGGCGCACGGGACCGGTGCCGCTGACCGACAAGGTCAACGGTGAGGCAATCGGCATTCTTGGTCTAGGCAATATAGGTAAGGCGATCGCACGCCGTGCGCAGGCATTCAACATGCATATCGCCTACCACGGACGCAGCCGGCAGGATGGCGTGCCATACACATATCATCCCGACCCGGTGTCCCTCGCGCGCGCGGTCAAGATACTGGTGGTGGCTATGCCGGGTCGGCAGGAAACACGTGGCTTTGTCAGTCGCGCGATCATCGACGCGCTCGGCCCGAACGGCTATCTCATCAACGTATCGCGCGGAACCTGCGTCGACGAGCACTATCTGGTCGACGCACTGGTCAAGCGCCGGCTCGCGGGCGCGGGCCTCGATGTGTTCGCGGACGAACCGCATGTTCCCGAGGTATTGTTCGAACTCGATCACGTGGTGCTACAACCGCATACGGGAAGCGGAACCAATGCGACGCGTGAAGCAATGGGCAATATACTAGTGGCCAATCTCGCCGAGCACTTCGCCGGAAGGCCGCTGCTGACGCCCGTCTAGCGCGCGTTCGCGCAACGACGATGCATCGCTATTCCCTACTGTCGCCGGCCCGCAACGCCTTGTCGAAAATAGACCTACCCCGGCCGATTGTGAACACTACAGCCCAGTTTTGATGATCACCGCCGAACATCAGCCTCGGATTCAGACAAGCCGACTCAAGCCCCCTAACCTAGACCGTGGTGGGTGGGTTGAGCACTGGGCGCAGATGCTTCTGATTTTTTGACCAGCGAAGGGATCAGCGCACACTGACTCCCGTGGGCTATCGACAGTTTAGACTGTAAGTTCTTCCAGTCGCACCGGTACACTACGACTCCAAAAATATATACCTCGTCAACTCAGCGAACAACCTGCGAGTTGCGCCCATGTTGCCCAACTAGCTTTTGCCGACTCCGGCGCGTCGATGCCGACCATTGCGATGTCGAGTTTATGTTCTAACTTTTTTTATGCCAATGTGTCGCTTTGATGTAGGATTCGCATCGCATGCTAAACGCCCAAGACAACCACCTGCTAACTGAGACAGGCGCGCAGACTCCCATGGGCCGGATGTTCAGGCAGTTCTGGATACCGGCGCTTCTCTCCTCCGAACTCCCCGAGCCCGATTGCGTGCCGGTGCGCATCAAGGTGATGGGCGAGGACTTTGTCGCGTTTCGCGACAGCCACGGCGTGGCGGCGGTGGTCGAGCCGCATTGCCCTCACCGCGGAGCCGATCTGTTCTTTGGCCGAAACGAGGAGGGTGGCATCCGTTGCGTTTATCACGGCTGGAAGTTCGACGCGCAGGGGCGGTGCCTGGACATGCCAACGGTAGAAGAGGGCCCCGGTCGCGACCGTATCTGCGAGCGGATGAGGCTGCGCGCGCTGGGCGTGGCGGAATCGGGCGGCATGGTATGGGTGCACTTCGCGCCCGAAGGCGACCGGCCGCCGATGCCGCAACTCGAATTTCTTACCGTGCCCGGATCGCACCGCTTTGTCTCCAAGAAGCTGCAGGAGTGCAACTGGGCCCAGGCCTGCGAGGGCGGCCTAGACACAGCGCATTTCTCTTTCCTGCACATGTCCATTGAAGGCGGTGACCATGCCGACGCCGCGATCGGCAATTCGGCCTTGGTGACCAGCGGCAATCCCAACCTGATTCGCTGGTGCCGCGAAGATGGCCGTCCCCGGTTCGAGGTTCTGGACCACGAGGCTGGCCTGGTCATCGGCGGCGCGCGCAAGGCCGACGACAGCGAGCTCTACTGGCGCATCAGCCAGTTCCTCCTGCCCAACCACGGCCTCACACCGGCAGCCTTCCCCGGCGAGAACTACCATGGCCAGACCTGGGTGCCGATCGACGACCACTCTTGCTGGATCTATTGCTACACCTGGAACCCGGTGCGTCCCCTGACCGAAGCCGAACGTCAGAAATTCAGCGGCAGCCATGCGGTGCACGCGGAAACTGACGCGAACCGTGTGCCGCTTCGCAACCGCTCCAACTGCTACCTGATAGACCGAGAGGAGCAAAAACACAGCAGCTACACCGGCATACGCGGCGTATCGGAACAGGACGCCTGCATCCAGGACAGCCAGGGCAGGGTCGCCGACCGCACGCGAGAGCACCTCGGACCGACCGACATCGGCATCGTGCGATTCAGGAAGCTGGTCCTGCAGGCAGCCAAGAGTTTGGCCGACGGCACCGCCACACCGGCGGCTGTGTCGCCAGAGAGCTACCACGTGCGATCTGGCAGCGCGATCGCAGCCGGCGGCGTGCCGTTGGAGCAGGTGATGCTGCAGCGCTTTGGCGACCGCATCGGCCGCGTCCAGAAAAATAGCGACAAGGAGACAGCATGAAATTTGATATCACCCAGCGTATGTCTGAGGTCAACGATCTGATGGCCGTGACCGACAACCCGCTTCACTGGTCCATCCTCAACAACTACGTGCGCCACGCGATTCTGGAGTTGTGCGGCGACTGGCGCCTGATCGTCGCGCCCGACATGATGGTGCCGCACCCGATTTACCGATTTCATGAACCGATGGGACTGCGCTTGCTCGACGGCATGGAGGCGGTCTGCGCCGAGTACGCCAGCTACGTTGCGCGCGAGAACGCAGTGATCTTCCACACCGAGGGCCACGTGGCGGTGGGAAATTTTGGCTTCATCACCGAATTCAAACAGCACCGCTTCTGGCCAGGCAAGGAACTCAAGACCATGGGCGATGATATCGATGACGAGAACGCCACGTACCTGACCACCCTCACGCAGATGATGTGCTGGCTCTACGACGACAAGGCGCGCCTAATCGAGGAGCGCGTATATCGCGGGCGCGACCGCTCGGTGCGAAAATGTCTGCCAGAAGAAGTCGTGTCGACCAAGGAGTGCCGCGACAAGCTAATGCCGCTGCTGCCCGAAGTGTCCACGCCGGGAGTGCGCAAATGAGAACGGCCATCCACTTTTTCTCGCGCACCGCCTTTTTTTTCGTTGCCCTAATACTGACCTTTGCCGCCGCGGCGCAGGACTTCCCCTCGAAGACGATTTCCATTCTGGTCGGCAATCCGCCGGGCGGCCCCACCGACGCGGTGGCGCGCCTGCTCGCGGACAAGCTCACCTCCAAATTCGGCCAGCAGGTGATCGTGGAGAACAAGCCCGGCGCCAACACGGTCCTTGCCATCAATACCGTGATGGCGTCGCCGCCGGACGGACATAGGGTGATGGTGATGGCCTCGGGCGTGACGTACCAGTCGGTGATCGACAAGAACATGAAAGTCGATTTCCTCAACGACTTCGATTCAGTCGGCATCATCATGTCGGGCGACTACGTTTACTTCGCCCCCATAGACGCGCCGTACAGGGACATGGAAGAGTTGATTGTCTGGCTCAAGGCCAACCCGGGCAAAGGCAACTACAGCAACGCCAGCGGTGACCTGGTGTCCATCACGTTGTTCAAGGCTATGACCGGCACGCAGTTCGAGGTGATTCGCTACAACGGCGCGACCCGCGCGCTGCAGGCCGTGATGGCGGGTGAAGTGGCGTTCTCTGGCGGTGTGCCCATCAGCGTCGTCAAGTCGCTGCACGACGCGGGCAAGATCCGCATTCTTGGCATGGCCGGCCGCGCGCGTTCGCCATTGGCGCCCGACATTCCGGCCCTTGGCGAAAGCCGGATGGAGGTGCTGCGCACGCTGTCGCAGTACGGCGGCTTTGCGGGTTACTGGCTGAGCATCATCGCGCCAAAGGGCACACCGGCGCCGGTAGTGGCACGCTGGAACCTGGCTCTAAAGGACGTACTGGCCGACCCCGACGTGGCGGCCAAGGTTCACATGCTGGGCATGACGCCGACGGTCACCACCCCGTCTGAGATGAAGCAGCGCATGACCTTGGACATCCCGCGCTGGATTAAGGTGGCGCGGGACAACGGAATCCAGCCGGAGTGATGCTTGCGCGCAGGCCCTTTAAAAGAAGTTGATCAGACATTACCAACCACCATCGTAGCTGCGTAAGCAGTGTCTGTCAGATCAAGTTGTGGCTAGAAAAATTTATTCCAGTATCCCCACAGTATGATTTTCCGTGAGTCACCTCTGCGCTTGACACCCCCGTCAACTCAGCGAACAACCTGCGAGTTGCGCCCATGTTGCCCGACTGACCTTTAGCGACTCCGGCGCGTCGATGCCGACCATTGTGGCGCCGAGTTTGGCTTCCAACTCTGTGATGCTCACCAAGTAGCTGTCCAGCGAAGCCAGGTCGCTGCGGTTGGGGATGTACCAGGCGATGGCCCTGTCGGCACTCAGGATCACCTTCCAGAAGTACTCTGGCGTCGGTATGCCGTGGCTAATCAAGAAATAGTCGTTCGCGCTGTCGCTATAGACCACGCCACCTACCACCCGCAGCGGCGTCAGATCGCGGTAGCACTCGGCGACGTTCTCCGCAGCCAGCCAGATGCCCTGGTTGAAGGTCGAGGCCTGGGGCACGATGTTCGTCATGTAGTTGGCCCGCAGGATGTACTCGGCGTTGGTGTCCATGTGGTTCGATGTAACCAGGTGGCCCCGATCCCAGCCCGGAACCACGCTGGCATAGCTGGCGGTGCTGGTCTGCTGCGCGCACCCTGCGGGCAATGTGGGGTCGAGCTTGAAACTTGACGGCCGCGCTGCGTTGCCGGTGTCCTTGTCCAGCGTGTAGTCGTAGCGCAGCGTACTGCGCAGGTCGCAGTCGTAGAGCAGTTTGAAGCCGCCGTGGTCAAGGCTCACCAGACGGTCGGAGCCGTAGCTGACGGGCTGCGCCGCCTTGCTGCCACCCTCGCAGGCGCACAAGAGCGCTGCGCAAAAGGCTAGCGACAGGCGAAGGGTGACTCGAATAGCCAGGTTGATCGGTCGCTGAAAAATGGTAGACGGCACCTTGAAGCGCTTAACTTTCAAACTCATGGGGTTGCAAAAATCCGGGCGCGTACAGACTCCATCAGCCAAGCGTGC
>Ga0214919_10002081_pt1 | contig 31911 bp, 33 predicted proteins | sample LL1503_MetaG_FD_177994 | JGI IMG/M metagenome (GOLD analysis project Ga0214919, IMG submission 177994) | Freshwater microbial communities from Lake Lanier, Atlanta, Georgia, United States - LL-1503 | ecosystem: Environmental > Aquatic > Freshwater > Lake | place: USA: Georgia | collected... | reverse complement strand
GTAGAAGATGAAGAAGATGAAGACGATGAAGAAGATGATGAAGAAGGTGAAGTTGAATGTATTTCTGAAAATGCTAGAACATGTACAAAGTGTAAAAAAAATCGAGATGTAAAATGTTTTTCAAAAGATAGAACAAAAAAAAGTGGATATCATACAACTTGTAAAGTTTGTGAAAAAGAAAATAAAATTGAATATCAAAAAAGAAAAAGAATGGAATTCGTTGCTTTGAAAGAAAAAAATTGTACAATATGTAATACAGTAAAAGATATTTCATTATTTTCAAAACATTTATATAATAAAGATGGATATGTGAACAATTGTTATGAATGTATTAGAAGTATTACAAATAAGACGCGAACGACTGATAAAGAATCCGGTATTCGATATAAGTGTAATAATTGTGATAAAGATTATGCACGAAAGGATTCTTTAGTTAAGCATGTAAAAACTGAATCATGTCTTAAGAATAAAGAATAATTACATAAGTGTATTTTTTAATACTTAATTTGTTTGTATTAAAAAATAGAGTATGATTTCATTTTTTAAGATGTTTGTAAATGAAAAAAAATATAAACATTATGATGAATATAACAGATATTATAAGTGAATTTGAATGTTTAATCACTATTATATGAATTAAACCGTATTTATGTTTGATTGTTTTATTTATATCAATATATTCATTATAACTACTAAGTTTTTGTATTGTATTATCTAAATATGTTGCTCCTGGTGCGTGTAAAAAAAATGGAAATTTTTTATTATAAGAAATTTTCTTATTTTCGTCTATATTTATTATATGGTCAATTTCATGAAGTGGGTGATCAATTGTTAAAAAAATATCATTAGAAACATCAATGTAAAATAACGAATCATTTGCATTACAAAAATTAGTTAGTAATTGTTGATCATCAGCTTTATCATCGCTGTTAACATCCAAAATTTGTTCTATAATTTCCAACAAATCTTTTGCATATCCAATGTAAGTTCCTGCGTTTAATGAAATATTTTTACAGGTTCCAAAATAATGTTTTATAATAAATTTATTAAGAACATTAGTGTATTTTATATTATCATATCCAACGATAATTTTACACTTCTTCACATTGTATAACTTTAAAAAAACATCTTTTATTTCGTATAAATTTCTAGTACATATAACATCGTATCCGTCAATAAAACAAACAATATCATTTGGATTTAAATTTTGTAAGTATTCAATCATTAATTTAAATCTCCAATTGAAACCTTTCCACTTTTCTCCATATCCAAGTACTTCTAGTTCTTTTCCATATTTTCTGCAACTTTCAACTAAATAAGGAAAATAATACTTACTTTCAGTTGCAACAGTTACTATATGTAAATCATCCATTTATTCTTTTTTCTTATGTAAAAATTATTTTTTTAAATTTTTTAGAATTACTAAAAATGGAAGTTCAAATGTTTTGAAGATTTTAAATTTAAAATATTTTGTTATTTAATAAATGAAAAGTAACTGTATTTTTGTTTCTATTGCATCTTACAGAGATACAATTTGTTCCGATACCATAACATCCTTATTTGAAATGGCTCATAATCCTGAAAATATTTTTATTGGAGTATGTCAACAGAATAAAGAAGGTGATTATGATTGTGTTGAACATATCAATGAAAAATGGAAAAAAAATGTAAAAATTCTTCGTCTTTCTCATAATGATGCAAAAGGGCCTACATATGCAAGATACTTGTGTAGTACATTATGGGAAGATGAAGAATTTTATTTTCAGATTGATAGTCATACAAACTGTGTAAAAAATTGGGATATTAAATGTATAGATATGATAAATGAAATAAAAATGAAAGGATTATCTAGAAAACCTGTATTGAGTTATTATCCACGTGAATTGGTTGATTATAAAGATTATAAAGAAGAAGTTGAACGTACAGTGTTACCAAGAATTTGTAAACCATTTTTTAATTTAAGAGGTATGATTTCATTTATGGGTAGTGAATTAGTTGATTCTAAAGGTGAATATCACTTAACACCATTTTCTGCGGGTGGAATGATATTTTGCGAATCATATTTTTTAAAAGAATTACCTTATGATCCAAATTTACCTTATGTATTCGTCGGAGAAGAAATTTTACATAGTATTCGTTTTTATACAAATGGTTGGGATATTTTCACACCAAAAGAAAATATAGTTTTTCATAAATATACAAGAAAAGATGAACCTAAAATTTGGACTGATAATCCAAGTTATTCTGATATGGATGGTTTTACTAAAATTAAGTATATTATTGGACTTGAAAAGGATATAAATAAAGTAAAACCTGATATGAGAAATGATATTGAATTATATGGTTTAGGTAAAGTAAGAACTATTGATGACTACTATAAATTAACTAAAATAGATATTGAAAATAGAACAGTTTCAAGTAATTTTTGTAGAGACAATGATATAGGTTCATTAGAAGACATAGAAAAATCGAATGAAAAAAAATGGAAAGTAGAAAAATATAAAAATTTTCGTAGTGTTTTTAAAGCAAATAATTTTATTTATATTCTAATATTGTTATTGTTATTGTTATTGTTAGTTATTTTATTTATATTTATAAAATTATAAAACACCAATCGCGTTTTATAACTTAAATTTTAATGATTTTCATCCTTTGATAAAAAAATAAGCGTCTTCTTCTCTCTCTTCTTTCTACTAGTTGGATTCCACCAACCATCTTCATCTTTTATATAAAATCTTGTACTAAAAATTGGCCATGGAACTGGATAAGTAGTTAAATAGTCGTTGATTTGTTGAGGCATTTATTCTAAATACTTATAAACAATTCTTTAAATCTATTTTTTTGATTTCCTTTTTGATTTTCTTTTTGATTTCCTTTTTGATTTCCTTTTTGATTTCCTTTTTGATTTTCTTTTGAATTTCCTTTTTGATTTATTTTTTGATTTATTTTTTTTGCCGTCAAACATTGATAAAAAATCACCAATATCATCATCTGAAGTTTCCTTAGTCTCTGAAGTTTCCTTAGTCTCTGAAGTTTCTAATAACTTAGATTCAAATTTAATTTTAGATTTTTCTATAATATTTGTAATAAGATCTTCTATTGATTTCAGCATAGTATAACTATAATTTGTAAAATTTTCACTAGATTTAATATAATCAGTAATTAAATCGCGTGTTTCTTCTGAAATTTTTCTTTCAGACAATGGCGGTTTTTCAAGTTTTTTTACTATTTCTTTTAATTCACTAACAGTAACAAACTTCTTTTTTTCATCATCCCCACTTTTATAAGGACTTTTAGGACATTTTGATTCAACTGAACTGTCTTCAATTTGTAAACGAGTACAATTAGTTATTATAGATTTGTCTTTATCTTCAAATAATTTACAATAATTTAAATTAAATTTGTCAGTGTCTACTGACTTGGTATCTGCTATTTTATGTTGAAAATATATTGATTTTCGAACTTCGTCATTTTCTATGTGATTGCTTGTAAAACATGTTATGTTTAATGGATGTTTTCCTGTAGTAAATGGACAAATTAAAAATATATTTTTTCCTTTTAGTTGTTTATTATCACCTACAATTAAATTTAATTGATTTCCTGAATATACCATATCATCACATATTATAATTTGATTATCTTTGACATGTTCAGGCATTTTTTTTATTACTTTAGGTTTTTTGCTCATTAAATGATAAACAATTTGAGAAACCCATCCATTTGATTTTTCTTCAAAAGGAGGAATGTACAACAAAAGTTCTGTCAAATTTAATTTAGAAGCATGTTTTTCAAATTTTTCTATACTTTTCTTTAATGAAAATAAAAAATCATATGTACTTATATAGGTCGTATTCATAAAGAATAATAACATCTCTTCAAATTTGTTTAAATCGCTAGTTCTTGAGTCTTGTAAACAAAAATGACCATCTTTATTACTTAAATGAATATTTATATATTCTTGTATGAATTCGTTATTTATAGGATGATTTATTTTAGGTAACGGAATTTTATCATCATCTGCGAATATCACATCGGATGATAATGAAGAATTTTCAGTCTTTCTTTTCTTTGTTGGTGGTGATTCCATTTTTATTTTATATGAATAAAATAAAAATTTCTATAATTTGTTTTCAATCTTTTTTAATTTACATCTTTTATGAATTTGAATAGATTCTTCTTTTTTGTCATATGGTACAATTTTTAGAATACATTTTGATTTTTTTCCATAGAATGGTTTAACACATCCAGAATGTTTTTTAGATTTTTTGCAAGATGACTTCTTTTTTCTTTTTTCAACAATACATTTTGAACGAAATATTTCAAATCTATCTCTAACATCTTCATATGTCAAATTTGATTTCTTTTTTAGCATTTTATTGACAACCTCATGTAAATTATAAACATATCTAGAAAATGTTTCACGATTTTTCATTTCATCCATGGTTATAGGTAATTTTTTAAAATTAAGAGCCAGATTATCTCTGCAGTATTTACATGGTAAAATATATTGTAAGCTTAGTATAAAATCTCTATATTGTTTTTTAGTTTCAATACTTGGATTATTTGGGTATTTAAAACTCATCGTGTGTAAAAAAAACCAAAATATTGGACCCCATACAGATGTTAACATTCCATCTTTACTATTATAATCTTCATGTGAAAAAATAGAATTGTTTTTAGGTTTAAGTTTAGGAGATTTTTTTTTCATCTTTTATTATTATATAGAAATAATAAAAAATAAAGTTTTTGTTTTACTTGTTTAAATCTTTATAAAATCCTTGTTTTTCTTTTTCTTGTTGTTCAAACATCATTTTGTTAATTGTTGCTCTAGTTTCTTGATCTAAATCAGATATATTTGCGTTTGGCGGACGTACAAGTGATAGGTCAATTTTAGGTTCACCTTTAATAACAACATCCCACCATTCATCAAATTTCTTTTTGTCTAATTCTACAATCAGTTCTCTTTTTTCAATATACCAAGTACAATTTTCAACTTTTATTATACTAAATAATTCTCCTTCGAAAATAACAGAACCGTTCGTTTTAACTGAAATTTTATCTGGATTCAAATCAACCGAAATATTCTTACTTTTTACATTCTCAGCTATCGGAAAATACAAAGTGACATCTTTTGCTGCCTGAGTCCATTTATAGTGTTCAAAATCATAACCATTATCTTTATTTGGTGGCAAACCTTTCGATTCTTCTTCTTTTTTTTCAGAAGGTTCTTCAATTTTATTTTCATCTTCTTCAATAGTTTCGATTTTCATTTGTTTATCTATAATTTTTATTTTTAAATCTATATTAATTTCATTTAAAAGGAATAATAATTTAAAAAAACAAATAAAAATGATATCGTCTCATTCTCCAATTTTACAGTATGTTTTAGATAAAATTGGTAAATGTAATATATTCGAATATGGAATGGAAATGTATAGTACAAAATTATTTTCAGAAAAGGCTAATAAATTGATAGCGGTTGAAATGCAAGATGAAAGTTGGTTTAATAAAATGTCTCAACAAAATGAATTTGGAAGTAATACAGAATTACAATGTATGATTGGTAAAGATTCTGCAATTGATTTTTTTAAAAGTTTAGATTTCAAATTTAATATTATTTTCGTTGATGGACATAATGAAAGTAGATGGAAATGTATTAATGAAGCTTTTGGAAAATGTGATATAATTATTGTGCATGATACAGAAAAGGAATCTCCGTACAATTGGAATTTAGTGAATTTACCAGAAAATTATTTATGGTTAGATATTAAAATGTATAATCCATGGACTTCAGTCATCACAAATAATAAAGATTTAATTTCAAGTTTATGTAAAGACATGAATGCAAAAAATAGATATTTTTAAATATATTCCTTTATTTTGTCAATTGATTTTATTAGTTGTTCCTTTATATTTTCAATATTGGGTTTATTAAATGTTTTACAAGAAGATACCGCTTTTTCAAATGATGTATTATTATCTAACTTTAAATCAGGTGATTTAAAATCAATATCGAAAACAGAATAATAATCTCTAAATTTAAATGAACCTTGCATTCTATGAATTGCAATATCTGTTTCTCTTGCTGAAAAAATAGAATTATTTATACCAAAAGAATCTGAAATTACAGCACCGTGTAATGAAGATGAAATAATATTTTCACAAGAACAGCATTGTTCTATAACTGTTTCTATATAATTTCTAGGATCAATAAGAATTGTGTCTGGATTATTGAAAATATTAAAATTTTCAATTGGATTGTCTCTCATATTAACGATATCAACATAGTTTGGAAAAACTCCTAATTTATACCTTTTTTTCTCCTTATTTCGTGGTTTGTAAATTTTGTCTAAAATTAAGCCTCCATCTCCAAGAGCTGTATTAGTTGTATCATTAACAAACTGTTTAGCAGTTAATTTACCTCTTAGAGCTATTGGGTCGTATTTAGTATGCAACATATGAACATTATACATCATGGCTGAACTCCAAATTAAGGCACTCGTATTTCTATCTATTGTATGTAAAATTGAGCCTATTCCATATAATTGAGGATTATTTTGTTCGTAAATAGCGTTAATCCCGAATGGATAAAGTAAATAATTTGTGAGAGTATCGCCTACATTTGTAAATCGTCCATCAGGAGTTGTAATCCAAAAAGCTTTTATTGTTTTCATTTTTAAGTCAGTGAATTTACTTTTTTAAATTCAAAATATATTTTACAAAAAAATGTAATATATGATTAGAATAAATAATGAGAAAATCAAAGTCTTTAAAAAAAAAGCTTAAGGATGTCGATGATGATATGTTAAAAATACATACAAAGAACGAAAGACAAATGAATAAATTAAGTAGTCTATTAAATGTTGAATTAGTTCCAAAAAAAGCTACATTTCGAGAACCTGACATGTTTTTTGATAAGAGTTGTTTCCCTGAGTTTGACTGCTCAATAACTAAAGATTTTTGTTCTGCTAAAATAAAAATAACAAATTCTCTATTAACAAAACTATCAAAGCTAAATCTTGACATAAAAACAAATTATGTTTGGTATCCAAATCGTCCAAAAAATGAACTTGAAAATATGATGTATATCACTACGAAAACTGTAAATCCTCAATACCCTGTATATATAATATCTAAAGGACGATATGAATCTAGACTTACGAGTATAGCTCTTGAAAAAATGAATGTGCCATATAAAATTGTTGTTGAACCTCAAGAATTTAACATGTATGCTAAATATATTGATCCAAAAAAAATACTTGTTTTACCTAATAAATATTTAAACAAAAATCAAGGTTCTATTCCAGCTAGAAATTTTTGTTGGGAACATGCAATAAAAAGTAATGCCACACATCATTGGATACTTGATGATAATATAAGACGTTTTTTTCGACTAAATAAAAATGCAAAAACAGAAGTACGAAGCGGAGTTTGTTTTAGAGTAATTGAGGACATGATAAAACAATATAAAAATGTAGGTATGGCAGGAATGCAATATTCGTTTTTTATTCCTGAAATGAATTCTTGGCCAGTAGCTGTACGAAATACGAGAATTTATTCATGTATTTTAATCAATAATAGTATAAGTCATAGATGGAGGGGAACTTATAATGAAGATACAGATTTATCATTGAGAGTTCTTAAGGATGGATATACAACTTTTTTATTTAATAATTTTCTTTGTGATAAGCAAGCAACTCTAAACATGAAGGGTGGTAATACTGATACAATTTATAATGTAAAAAACGGTTTATTAAAAAAAGTGCAGTCATTGGTTAAACAGCATCCAGATATTGTAAAACTTGGTGAAAGATTTGGTAGACCACATCATATTGTTAACTATAAATCTTTTGCGGATAATCCACTTATAAAAGTAAATAATTTTAAATGTAAAATGCCAAAGGAATATTATATGAAATTAGTTCCAAAATTAGATGAAAAAGAGATTAAAGAAGTAAACGAATTATTTGATAATAATGTTTCAATTAGGGATATTGCAAACAAATATGATGTAAATATAAGTGATGTTCGAAAAGTAAGAAAAAGTAAATAATTTAAAAACCTTTTGACGTTTTTTAAATTATTATTACATAAAAAGTTTCCATGCATCTGATCTGCAGAAAACGCAAGATGGGTTGTATTTTAACCATTTTTGAATACATTCTGTATGAATGGCATTTTTACATTCTGGACATCTTGAAAGATTTGTAGATAATTTTTCATAACAAACTGGGCAATCATCGCCTAAATTTCTTTCTTCATTTGTAGAAATAAAAATACTCACATCTTTTTCAAACATTACTTGCAAAATATCATATAATTTAATGATATCTACATCGGATAGAATAAAATTTGTGAAAAAATTCAAGTCCTTACTTTGTAAGATTTTGATAAATATAAAACATATGTGTTTACAATATATACTTTTAGAAGAATTTATTTTACAATCCATACAACTACACATCATATGATTGTAATTGATTATAATTTTATATATATTATTAGTTGAACCTGATATAGTAATTTCATTTTCATCTTTTTTAAAACCAAGAAGATAATATTTTTCATTATATAATTTCCTAATTCTTTTTTTCTGTTGTTCAGATATATTTAGATTTAGTACATCTTCCATTTTTCTGTAATAACTTTTTTTTTATTTGTTCCTTTTTTCATTTTTTTATTTCTTTGAAACAATAAAAAATGTCTGATGGTAATATATCTTTTATAATTGCAATTGCATCAAGTATTGGATTAATTTCAAGTGAAATCTTACCTTTTATTCCTATTAAAGGAAATGGAATTTTACATTCTATTTTTTTCTATCTTAGTAAATTGAATGGTGAAAAAAAAGATAACCACGATGATGATGTTACTAAAAAAATAAATATTGAAGAAGATAAGGAATTTTTAGATAAACTAGATAAGATTGAAAAGAAAATAGATAAGAACGATAGATCACATTCTTTGCTGATAAAACAAATTAAAGAGAAAGTGGACAGTATTCATTTAAAACTAATAACTTAAAAAAATTCGAATTTAAAGAAAAAATATATTTTAAAAAAAGGAAATGTCTGAAAATAATAGAGAAAGTTCATTAACAACACCAGAAGATAGAGATAGTGTAAACAAGTGGAAACCTGATCAATTTCAACCACCACTAACAAACGAGGAATCAGTAGAGGCAATTAAAACGTTAAATAATACTGCTTTTACTGAAAAGTTTCCAAAGATTGATAGAACATATGCAGATCCTGCAATTGCTTTACAAAATATAGGATTGATATCTTTTGTTCCAGCTCAAGGTGCTACGCCAAATTCAAATGGTATTTTTGGATTTGCGAAACTTAGAGGAAATTTTGCTTCTGAAATGGAAGCTAATCAAAGAGCTGAACATTTAATTAGAAATGTTGATTCATATCATCAAATTTATCACACTTATGTAGGTAGACCTTTTCCTATTACTGTTAGTAGTGATTATTCTGCTGAAACAACAGAAATTGATATTAGAAAGGAAACTACTAAAACAATTTCAAATAGTATTAAAGAGAAGAAGGAATTGGAACAGCAACAAGTTAAGGATATTAAGGAAAGAGAGGAATTACTGTTAGCAGAATCTAAGAGAGAGTCACCAGATGAATATGAAAATTATATTACTTTGAGAGTGAAGAAGGCACAATTAAGTTTTACATATTTAGAACATTTGAAGAAGTCGGATGAAATTAAAAATATCATTTTGAAAACTCGTCAAGAGGTGATTCAAATGGATGTGGATAATCCAACTTTTAAGGATACGTATTATGAAAAATACATGAAGGCGCGAGAAGATGCAGGTATCAAGGAATCTAAGGAAGAGTCACAAGATAATTTTATTAAGTTTCTTGTTGAAGAAGCAGTATTACCAGGTATCGATGACGTATAAACATATATTTTATTTAAAATTTTATATACCAAATAAAGAATATAAAATTTAATTGTATAGAACATTGTTACCCTATTATTATCAAATAATTTTAAAATTTAATAATATATAATAAAAAGGACATGGAAAAAAAAAGTACACCTAAAATATTTTATAATGAATTATTTTGTGCTGAATTTTTTAAAAAAATAAAATTAGAAGATCTTGAAATTGAAACATCTCCTAGTGAAGATAGTTTAAAAAAAATAGAAATTGAAGAATATTTTGCATTATTCAATGTAAATTTGTCAAATATATATGAAGCCAGAGAAATTTTTTTGGAAGAATTTAAAATAACTCACGAAGATGATATTAAAAAAAAGTTTCAACAAATATTCGATGAAAAATCGTCATTATACTTTTCAAAAATAACAGATTTTGAACTATTATTAAGTACATATTCATTGTCTTGTTTTAAAGAACCGAAAGTTTTTTTTAAATTTTTATCTGAAAATAAAAATGAAAAAAGCGACTGTTCATTTTTTTCAGATATACTTTTTTTTGGTTTCGATAAGTTTGTATTAAGAATATATAATTTTTTAGGAAATGAAAATTTTAATGCTTTGACAGAATTACTTGAAACTATAAATGAAACTAAAAGTAATTCTGTCAAAATTATTCTTAGAGAAACTTTTAATTCAATTTGTCCAAATTTTATGGCTGAAAAATATTTTAAAATTATAAACTTTTGTCTTGATAAAAATGAAAAACTTTATCTGTTACAAAATTCACAAAAAGAAAATATTTTAGAATGTATTCTTCCATTTAAATTTAATTATGATGATATCGCATATAATTTGTTAATGAAAGATAAATTTAATGATACCTTACAATTTATACTGTATAAATATTTTGAGTATCAAATTTTAAAAAACAGAAAATACAACTTACTCAATGTAATAAACAAAAATTCGATAATTATAATTACAGCTAATAAAAAAATAAAAAAAATATTCATCCATTTTATTTTATCTTTATTTGATAATAATATTTATAAAAGTAGTAATGATTCTATTTCTAAAATTTTGTCATTTATACTCAATACAGAAGTTGAAGAAATTTATATACCTGTTTTAATAGAACATTTCAAAGATAAATTTAATAAGAACACTATTAAAGATAATTTAACTATGGTTACAAAATATCAAACATTTTTCCAAGATAAATTAAATCAAGAAATTAAAATAGATATTTATAATTCGTTGAAATCATTTTTTTTGGAACAAATTAATTGGTATTTAACAATAGATTTAAATTGTTATGATGAATATAAAAAAATTTTAGAATCTTTAAAATTTGAAAAAGACTTTTTAAATTCAGTTCAAAAAATATATAATGATAAATTGGAAATTGCTACAAAATCCGATAAAAGTATTGAAGAACTTTTATCAGAAATTGAGGGTCCATCTGAATCTAAATCTAAATCTAAATCTAAACCTAAATCTAAATCTAAATCTAACAAGAAATCCGAACCTAATCCTAAAAAGAAATCTGAAGAAGTTATTATATCTGAGTCTAAAAAAGAAACTAATCTCTTTGTAGAAGAAGAAGAAAAACTAAGTGAATTTAAAAATATCATTTTGTCTAAATATGAAAAAAATATTAAAAATTTTATTGATGGAAAAAAACTTAAACCTAAAGAGTCTAATTTTAGTGAAACAAATTTATGTGGAAAGTTAGCAATACAATTTTTCCCTGAACAGAAAATTCACGGTTTATTCCCAGACGAAAAATTTTTCGAAACAAGAGAAAGTGAAAAAATGAAAAAAATAAGTGACATTCCAAATTCATTTTTTTCTGGAAATTTCGATGATTTCAAAAACTCATATTCATCATCCTATAAAAACGTAGGTGGATTTTTATTTCATCAGTATAATAAACATGGTATTTATTCAAAACTAAATTTCAAAGATTATTTTGAAAATATAACAAGAGTTAGTGAAGAACCTCTTAAAATTATAAAAGATATTTACAATAATTATAATGAAATTCGAATTAAATTTAATACATCCGATGAATGGCAAACAAAATGGTTTGATAGTTATAAAAGTATAATATCAGACATATTTTCTAAAGTTGGAGGTAAATTAAAAGTTCCTGATGGAATGGAAGAACTGCATTTAAATATTTATTTTCAAAATTCTAAATGGGACCTTGAATATAAAAAAATGGATGGAACATTTAAAATAAAAAAAGTTTTAAAAAAAAGAAGCCGAAAAAAGTCGAAAAAAAGAAGTCGAAAGAAATCGAAAAAAAGAAGTCGAAAGAAATCGAAAAAAAGAAGTCGAAAGAAGTCGAAAAGACCTTAAATAAGTTACTTTTTATATATAACAAATATATAAAAACTCTTGGTTACAAATCTTCTTTCATTTTTTGAAATATGTCAATTTGATTTTCATAATATTTATTATGTTCTTTAAAAATGGTATGAGTTTTTGTATAATAATTTTCATCTACATTTTCTTCAGAATATCCTAATAGTTTGTTTATATGGTCTTGAATTTTTACTAGAATCATATTCATAAGAGTTATAGTAATTTCAGGTTCTTTTTTTATTTTTTCTGAAATTTTCATAAGATTGGTATTATAAAAAATGATGAGTTTAAAATATTTGAGCTGATCTTTTAAATATTGTTCCGTTTGGATTTTTTTAAAATCTTTTGGATTTTTTAAAACTTTATTCAAATATTTTATATTGAATTCATTTTCATTTATTATCTGAGAAATAATTAGTTCGTCATCTTTTTCCATTTTATAAAAATAAATATTCTATTTTTAAATTATAAAACTTTTTACCAATAATATAGATACACATATTTTGGAAAAAATATCAGAGGATTTGCATATTATCAATGATTTTTGAAAAAATATTATAAATTAGATTTAAAAAAATGTGTTTTTACATAAAAATATATGTTTGTTGAAAATATAAGTCAATTTGTGATCGATTTTATAAATAATAATAAAAACCCTAATATTATTGAAGCTTGGGGTTCAAAGAAAAATCAGGAACAGTTATTTAGAACTATAAAGAAAAATAATATTGTGATTAAAGATCCTCATAAACCCAAAAGAGGAAAATCTGGTTATCTATTTTTTTGTGCGGAATATCGTGAAAAAATGAAAAATGAAAATCCGGAATTAAGTGTAAAAGATATCGTTTCAAAGTTAGGAATTCTATGGAAACAATTGAAAAAAGATAATAGCCCGGAAGTAAAAAGATTTGAAAAAATGTCATTGGAAGATAGAAATAGATATAAAAGCGAAATGAACGGATATGTACCATTAATACGTAAAATAAATAAAAAGGAAAAAAAAGATAAAAAATCAGATGAAAATATTACGACTTTAATTGAAAATGAAAAAAAGAAGGAAGAAGAAAAAATTATCAAAAGATCAAAGAAAAAGGAAAAGGATGATGGATATTCAAAATTTATGAGAAGTAAAAGAAACAAAACAAAGAAGACTCATCCAGAATTAGATTCGGAGGGTATTCTAAGATATCTAGCAGAAAAATGGGAAAAATTTCCAGATAGTAAGAAAGAAAAATATAGAAAAAAGTAATTTTCTTAAACACATTTTCATGTTTAAGAAAATATAAGTACAAAAAATAATAGATTTCAAAATTATTATTTCAATTGAATCTTGTTGCTATTCCTAATACCATCTTTTTCTTGTTGTTTGATTATATTTGTTTTAAAAAAAATATGTTGACTTTTTCGTTTTTCTTTAAAACAATCAGTACATATAGATACAAAACTATAACATTTTTTTTCACAAAACCAACAAAGTTTAAAAGACTGTTTCATGTTTTTAGGATAATTTTTTATTAAATAGAAATAAAATTTAAAATCAATTTTTTTATTTTCAAATCTATATTCATCTTCTTCAAATAAAAACTCATTTAATTAAAACAGCTTAAAGAAATATCCTAATATATAAAAACATAATGTCTGAAGTAAAAAACGTAAATGATTCTTCTGTAAAGAAGGTTAGAAATTCTAAAAAGGTTAAGGAAGGTCCTATTCGTGCTAAATCTGGTTATTTAATGTTCTGTGTTGAAAATAGACCACTTGTTGTGGCTGAGAATCCAAGTATTACAAATACTGATATTGTTACTGAATTAGCAAAGAGATGGCAAGAAGTTAAGAGTGCAGGTGGTGCCGAACTTCAAAAATATGTAGATTTTGCAAAGTTAGATAAGGAAAGATACGAAAAAGAAAAGATTCAATTTGATGAGAGTAAGTCAAATTCAGAAGAGTCTAAAGTTGTTGAATCTGTTGCTGATCCTAAAAAGAAAGCTGCTTCTAAGAAAACTACAAAGAAAGATGCAGCTCCTGAACCCGTTGCAGCTCCTGAACCAGAACCCGAGGAAGTTTTGGAAGAGGAGGGAGAAGAGGTTGTTGTCGTAGAAGATGTTCCAAAGGTAGAAGAGAAGCCAAAGAAGGGAAAGGGTGCTGGAAAGGGAAAGAAGAAGTAAAAATAATAATATAAATTTTATAAAACATTTTGTATGTTTTATAAATATTCTTCGTAAAGTTCGATAAACATTTTTTCAAAGATATAATCGTCAATCTGTTTAATTTTTTTATATCAATACCATGTTCTTGTATAGAAAATATACTGAATAGTTTTTTTACAGCATCATTAAATAAATATCCTTTAAACAAACTTATTTTTTTTCTTTCTATGTCATATAAAGCGGACATATCAAAATCAAAAAGTTTAGGTTCTCTATAATCATCTGAAAATCCAAAATTATCTATTTTCCAATCAATATAAAAAATTCCTAAATTTTGCAGATGCTTTTTAACATCAAATAACTTTTTATAAATATATCTCATTTTTCTTTCGTTATTCAGCCAATCCATATAATCAATATTAACCATTTCCATTTCAAAATACAAATTTTTATCTTCTTCACATACTTCTAAAATATTTACAATATTATCATGAGGATTGTTTTTTAACATTTTAACTATACTCAATTCATCAAGATTTGTAGAATATTTACGAAATACTTTTTTCTTTTCTTCACCTTCTTCTATATCAACGATATCACCATTCATTTGTAATACTCTAGTACCATCTTGACTTTTTTTCTTCTTCTTACCAATAAATCTTTTCATTTATTATAATAAAAAATAATTTAAATTCGTTTATTTAATAAATGCCGCAATTTGATACTTATTATTTATTAAGAAATGCATATGGAGAAACTGTTGAAAATTTTAGTCCTAAACCCGCAAGATCTATGAAATTTAATAGTTCTTGGTCAGGAAAAGGGGGAAGTAGTTCACCTCCATCATCACCTCCATCATCACCTGGTCGTAGACACGACGACCATAATAGACCTTACGATGATGACAGAAAAAGATATAACAGACCATATTATTATGATTATAGTAATATGTATTACCCACCAATTCCACAGAATAATTACTATTCATATCTTCCTTATTTCTACAATATGTACACATATTCTCCTTATAATTTAAATTATTCCCAATATATTCCTACTATGAATATATTCTGGGATTCAATTAATAAAAGTGTTTTAAATTATCCAGAATATCCAGGTCTTTCAGATATAGACAGAATGAAAAGATTTATAATTGATTTGCCTATTTTTATTCCATGTAATGACGCTTGTAAATCTTTTATGAAAGTTTACATTCAAGAACAAATTTCAAATCTAGACTCAATATGTCAAAATAAAAAAATATTGAATGATTTTTTTCAAAATTTAAGACACCAATTCTACATCAAATTTGATAATTATAATATTATTTAAAAACTCAAGTATATTTACTTTTATATTTACTTATTTTAACTTATTCTTCCAATAACTAATAATTCTACTCGAATATTCTTGTATCTTACAACTTGGAAACTTATCACTACGAAGATATCTTAGTAAACAAAGAACATCTGATTTTTTCAAAATTTCAGTTGTTACATCAATCTTTACCATTTCTTTGAAAATCTCCTTGATTTTCAAAATATTCAATTCTTTTGCATTCGCTTCAAGTGACAATTTTCTCTTTAGTAGTATAAATTTTTCTTCATTTGTTCTTTCACTAGTTCTAAATTCCTTATGAACTTTTTTAATTGCATGAATATTATCATCCTTATTAATAATTTGAATTATTTCATCAATTTTCATTCTTGTAACTTTTGTTATTGGTTTACCACATGAAAGTTCTTCAATAACATTCAATTTTGAATCATGCTTCTCAAATATTGCCTTTTCAATTGCAGTATTTCCTGTAAACATATAAATATTTACAATCGGAGCGACTTGTCCATATCTCAATACTCTTGCAATTGCTTGTTGAGTTTTACCATCATTCCAGAAAAAATCAAGTAAAATTACAGTATTACTTGACTGTAAATTAAGCCCTTCCGCACCAATATCATATGTCAAAAGAAGAATATTCCCTTCACCTTTACCAAATTCTGAGATAACTTTAAATCTTTCTTCTGATGACATATTAGCAGAAATAGTAAATATACTACGATCTTTTGGTAAAAAATCTTTAAAAATCGTAAGACATTTACGAAAGCACGAAAATATAACCAAGTTTTCATTCAAATGTTTATCGACGACTTTCAAAGCCTCCTTGAATCTAGAAGATTTGATAGAATTCTCATTATTCAACCAATCACCTAAACCTTGTTTTTCTGCTTCATAAATTAGTTTTTTAGACAGTGATGAATTTTCATTCTTAAGAGGTAAAATAGGGCAAACCAATGACTGTCTTAAATAACAAAACAGTGTAAGAAGAACACTTGATAATTCTTTCGTTTTTTCTTTATCTTTCATTGTTTTTGCAAGTTGTTTCCGAGATTCCAAGATATTGAAAACAATCTTCATCGATTTGTAAATAATCTCCTCTTCCTTTGTCAAATTATGCGATATAATCTGCTGATTTACTATAGGTTTAATAAAACTTGGATTTTCTTTTCTTTGAATAATTGTTCTATCAAAACCTTCAAATCTTGAACTATCAACAAATTTCTTAGCTTTTGGAATATTATTTGGAAACTCAGAATCTTGGAGAATTACATAATAACCAAGAATTCTTTCAATTATAGGCTCGCTAAACATCGTTCCGCTAAGAACCCATCGATGATGAGAACAAATTGCACCCATTGCTTGACAACGAATGTTATTAATATTTGTATATTTCTGAACTTCATCGATAACTAAAACACTCCATTTCGTTGAAAATATATTAGCAATACCAACACGATTTTTAAGAAATGGATTCTCAACATCATCCTTTAGATAATACTTGATATAATATTGATTAAATTGTCCTTCATTTTGTACTACTTTTTTTGTAAACTTATCTTCAATATTATATTCATTATATGCCTTTGTGAGAACTTCAGGCGTTGTTATAATCATCTTTATGTCTGATTTAACTTTAAAATTATCAATATGACTCATGTAATTCTTATGTAGAACTTCAAATTTTAACTCTTTTCCAAAGAATTTCTTGATTTCATAAATCCAAGATTCAATCAACGTCTTAGAACAAACAACGAGAATAGGTTCAGTCGACCCAATCTTTTCTTGCTGACGAAGAGACAAAACAATACTTAAAATTGTTTTACCATAACCCATCACAAGACTTAATCCACCAGAACCTTTTCGAATGCATTCGTGATAAACTTCCAACTGACATTTTGTGAGCTTTAATTTTAAATTTTCCATATTTCTGAAAATTTTGAATAAAAATTCCCAATTATTCAATTTTTTTGCAAAAAAAAATATAAATCTAAAAATTGTATTTACTATAAATAATTCATAATCTCAAACACATTAAACCTTGAACGACAAAGAGAATCGTGAAAATCATAGTCAAATATTACTACTGGTTCTCTGGTTATTACTTTTAGTAGAACCGAACTAATATTGAATTGAACACGCAAATCATAATCCATTACAGAATTAGAATATGAAATATCCAAATTATACATATCACAATCATCATCAACGAATGAAATGTAAGAATCTGTATTATCAGTAACTCTATCACAGTATAAATTCTCAATATCTAACGATTGTCTTGCTAATTTCAATTCTTTAAGAAAAATTTTTCTTTGAATTACAAAATCCATAACAAAGGAATAAGTATTGTCTGAATCAATAACACAGTCCTTGAATTCTTGTAAAAACCCTTCAGATGAAATGTCATAACAGTAAACAGATAAGTCAAACAAACTAGAGTCCATTTTTGATAAAACTGATTTTTTATATCAAATTTTTAGTATAAAAAATCAATTTTTTTTCGGAATATAAAATATCTTTAGAATTGAGTTATAAAATACAAATTTGTGGACAAAATGTTCCGGATGGACAAATTATAGGGGGTGAATATTTATTAGGACAATAATATCCAGATGGACATTCTTTTGGCGAAGTCATATTTTTATCTGAACAATATGTTCCAATAGGACAACTTATTGGTTGAGAAAAAACATCGGGGCAATAATATCCTCTTGGACATTCTTTTGGCGAAGTCATATTTTTATCGGGACAATACGAACCTAATGGACATTCTTGAACACTACCATCCAAACAAAAATTACCAGGTTCGCATACACAATTGTTATATATTTTTGTATAATAATAATAAACCGATGCAGATAAAGAAACTAATAATAATATTAAAATTATAAACAAAAAACTCATTTATTTAAAAAAAAAAATATTTTACTTAATAAAAAATAATGAGATCGGAAATATTAATAATACCTTTCATATTTTTTATATTCTTTGTAGTAATGCTAATATTATACAATAAAAAATGTGAAAAAACTCAACACAAAGTATCATGTAAAGAAAACTTTGAAGAAAAATTAGAACCATTTGAAGAAAAGTTTGATATTAGTAATCCAAATAACAATTGTAAAATTACTCCTTTAATTTGTCCATCTGGAGGATATTGTCCAGCATCTGGTTTAACTAGTTATGTAATATGTCCTACTGGGAATTACTGTCCAGTATTAGGTTTATCTGACCCAATAAAATGCGACTCTGGTTATTATTGTAATACTACAGGATTAACTTTACAAACACAATGTCCTGTTGGATCATATTGTCCTACTGTATCAGGAAGTCCTTTACCATGCTCTCAAGGAACTTATTGTCCAACTAAAAGTATAGCTTCTAATGCTTGTACTATTGGTTATTATTGTGAAAATCCGACTAAACAGACACCTTGTACCATTAGTAACTATTGTCCAACTGGAAGTTACACTGAAAAAAAATGTATTATTGGTTCTTACTGTGAAACACCTTCCAGTCAAGTTCCTTGTGATAATACTAATTATTGTCCAACTGGAAGCACGTCTCAAATAAAATGTAAAGGTGGTTTTTACTGTTCTAATCCTTCATTACAAATTTCTTGTACTCCTGGTACTTTTTGTCCTACTGGAAGTATTGAGAAAATACCATGTCCTGCTGGTTCATATTGTTTAGCTGAAAGTAGTTCAACTAAAGAATGTCCTGCTGGATCTTATTGTCCGGCTTCAACTGGTATTACAACAACATGTAATATTGGAAACTACTGTCCACCTGGAAGTTCGACCGAAGTATTATGTTTAGCTGGTTCAATTTGTGAAACTCCATCATCACAAGTTTATTGCCCACCTGGATATTATTGTTCAACTGGAACTAGCAAAGCAACTAGATGCTCTTCTGGATATTATTGTGAAAATGGAAGCATCAACCAGAAACAATGTCCTAACGGCTTTTATTGCCCTGGATGGACACCTATATTATTAAATGTTTATGAAGATACTAATAATCCAGGAACATTCACCTCAGCAGGGGGTACATCTACTTGGGATTATGAACAAAGTTTAGGTACAATATCATCTAAAGAAAGTTATTCAAGTTCTTATGTATCATTTAAAACAAACACACCATCAAAAAAATTTATGGTAGGATTATCCGATATAAACACAGGTAAAAGTTATAGAACTATTAAATTTGGTTTTTATATAAATGGTGAAACTGAAACCATAGATATTTATGAATCAAATACTCAAAATGGATTAGTTACTGTGACTAAAAATGATACTAATTATAAATCCCTTCCATCAATTCCATCATTAACTGATACTTATTTAATTACACATGATGGTGTATATATTAGATATTATCAAAATAAAAATTTGTTAAGAGAAGTTAGTTATTCTGGAAAATTATACTTAGGAAACGCTTTTAATAGTGGTGAAGCAACTATTACAAATCTCGTATTTGGTCCTATGAGTAGTAATTCGGTGGTAGGACAAATATTATGTAAATCTGGAACATATTGTCCACCTGGAAGTTTTACGGAAAAACCATGTGAACTTGGTTATGTATGTACTACACCTTATGGACAAAGTCCTTGTAGTACAGGTAATTATTGTGATTATGGAACCGTAGTTGAACAACCATGTCCAAAAGGATTTTACTGTCCTAATCCATCAACAAAAAATCCTTGTGACAAAGGATATTATTGTGAAACTGGAAGTATTTCACAATCAAAATGTTCAGCTGGTTACTTTTGTCCAGATGCTTCAACACAAACTATATGTCCATCTGGTTATTATTGTCCTATTGGAACTACTGAAAAAATTGTATGTCCAGTTGGTTCATATTGTCCAACAGATGGTATGTCATTTCCAAGTGATTGTCCAACTGGTCATTATTGTCCATCACCTACAATAGCATTACCATGTACGCCAGGAACTTTCTGCCCAACTGTTAATACATGTTCATATATCACAACTAATCCATCATCGATTAGTAAAATTAATGGTCCTTTTAAACTTGGAAATAGTGAAAATAAATTACAATTTCTTGATGCTGGTTTATTAACTTCAATGGAAGCCTATATAAATATTAAATCAATAACTACAAAAAATACTCCAGTACAGTCTAGTTATATATTAGAACTATATATTGATGATGAAGGAACAAACTCAAAAATAACGCTAAACCTTAATACAAGTGCATTTACAACTAGTGGAACTAATTCTGTTTATAATAATACTAATATAACTAATTTTACTTATACAATAAATTTGTTACAATCGAAACTAATTACTCTATCAAAAACATTTTATTTTAAGAACACCACAAATGATGATATAATAGATGTAAGCGCTACCGGATATTTTAAAACTACAACAAATCAAAATACTATTACAATTATATGATCGATAGAAATTCGATACTTTAAATTATATTACAGATTTATTTTTTTGTAATATAATCATTATATGAATGTTATGAAAAATATACAGGAACTGATACTATTCTAAATACAATTGTTAATAATTTTACAAATCTTAGTGAATTGAGTTTAGTTGAATGTCAAGAATTTACTGATGTAAGCATACTTGGTAAACTTGAAGAATTAAATTTATCTGATACACTTATCAATGATGTAAGTATGCTTGGTAATGTTGAAGAATTAGATATAAGTGGATTATTAATTGAGAAAGAAGTTATAAATAAATTGAGAAGAACAGTTAAAAGGTTGATTACCTGATTTTAATCTACTCAAACTTTAGATTATATTACAATTATGTTTGTAATATAATAAAAAAGTTATAAAATAAATTTGTTTGTTTCTATCAATACAGTATTACGAGTATTATCAATAATCGACGAATGAATTTTATACAACAGAGACAATGCCTTATCTCTCTTCAATTTTGATTTTTTTTCCAAATTTTTTGATTCTTCTAAAAGAGCTATCGCCTCTTGTAAATTTGACATCTTTTCATATTGTTCTTTTTGAATTGTATATGCAGTTTTTATAAAATTAAATTTTTCTATTACATCCTCTTCATCTAAACTTGATATGTAAGGTTTAATTACAAACCTATTTTCTTCATAATTTTTTTTCACAAGATATATAATATAGAAGATCATATCATCATAGATAACATTATTTTTTTCATTTTCAAAAATTGGTTTTACATCAGAATAATAAACATCCAGTGCATAATTTTTATAAATCATGAAAACTTTAAACTCTGTTTCTGATTTAGAAACGTCCCTTATTAAATCCATTATATTTACATCACTACTATTACATAAAAAAAAGTATTTCAATAATAATTTTAATGTATTGTAAAAAGGATTACTTTCGCAAATATCTTTTCCATTTTCTATAAAACGTTTATCGATCATCTTTTATTTTTTATTAAATTTTTTTAGAAGAAATCATTTTTTGTTTTAAGTCATTTCTTGAAAAAAATGATTTTTTTCAAAAAAATTTATAATAAAAATACAAAATGGATTGTTCAATATGTTTTGAAGAATTTAACTCTAAATTGAAAAGTGTTCAATGCCCAGCAAATGAAAAATGTTCATTGGTTTGTACTACATGTTTTCTTAAATTTGCAACTGATAACCTGGTACCAAGTTGTATGTATTGTAAGTCTGAGATAACGAAAGATTTTATTAGAAGTATTGTAAATAAGAAAAAATTTAGCGAATATGAAACTTCTAAATTTTTGGTTGTATTTGATAGACAAAAGAGTCTATTACCCCAAACTGCAGATATTATTGAAAAAGAAAAAGAAATCTCGCGATTAAAATATGAATTATATGAAAATAGAAGACTTTTGATTTCAACAAGAATCAGTAGAAAAATGTTTAAAGAACGACATCCGAAAATATTAAAACCCACTAAAAAAAATCCTGAAAGATTGGTTATTTATAATAATTATAATAAACTGGTAGATAATGAAAAAATGTTGAAAGAAAATATTGCCAATTTAGTTCATTTGATTTCATCAAGCGAGCGCAATAAAGGAAAAGAAGTTGTAAAAAAAGAGTTTATTATGAGTTGTCCGCTTGATGGTTGTAGAGGATTTTTATCGTCATCTTACAAATGTGGTTTATGTGAAAATTACTTTTGCAATGATTGTAATCATAAAAAGGATGATAGAAGTGATGAAAATCATGTTTGTGATGAAAATGACAAAGCCACTGTTGCATTCTTAAAAAAACAAACAAAAAAATGTCCTAAATGCGGTGTTCATATATCTAAAATTGACGGATGTGATCAGATGTACTGTGTAGCTGAAAATTGCATGACTTTCTTTTCGTGGACGACAGGTAAAATTGATGAGGGACCAAGGCATAATCCTGAGTATTTTCGTTTTTTAAGAGAGAGGGGTCTAACAATTCCTCCATCTCAACCAAATGTGAATAACGACAATGAATGTGTTAATTATTTTTCAATTCTTAGAAGAGATAGACATCGACATTACCATTATTTTAATTTACTTAATTCATTGAATGCTTTTAATATTACTCATGGATATTGGGAGCGTTATTATAGACGAGGTGCGGAAGCTGTTGCACGGATTATTGATTTACCGACCACAATTGGCGATGTAGATGGTGAACAACTTAGAAGGAATTATTTGTTAAAGGAAATAGATGAAGACAAATGGAAAAAAAATTTAAAAAGGATGTTAAAAAAGAATGAAAAAAATTATGAGATTCGACAATTATTGGAACTTTTTACGATTGGTTTGAATGAAAATTTCAAGCAGTTTATAAGAAATTTGCGTCAAAATAAAGAAGAAAATGGCGATGAAGGAGAAAAGAAAAGTGAAATAGTACGTGATTTTAGAATAAGTAACGATGGATTGATTAAGTATATAAATTTGGAAATAAAAAAAGTTATGACAAAGTACGATAGTGTAGATGGGAAATTTTTAATTAGGTCTTAAATAAAAAAAATTGATAATTCGTGTTCTATAAAATGTAATTCTATAAAATGTAATTATTAATTACATTTTATAACTGAAAAAGTTCTTTAAAAATATCTATAAGCTGCAAGCAGTTTTAGGTGGTAAAGGAATTTTAGATGACGGTAATGTTACTTTATAAACTTCATTTATCAAAAACTTAAAATTTTCAATTACACACTTATTACTTGCACTTGTAGTAGGACGTGAATAAAAATCTTCTAAGTAATTTAAAATATCAGTAAGAAATTTTGTCTTTTCACTATCCTTAATTTTTTGTATAGTAATTGCAAATGTTGTTATAAAAAATTTAGCGTCAGGATCTTTTGTTGTAAAATATAATCCGGTAATTAATCTATTCAATAAACTTTCAGGTCCACAACCATTTGCAGTACATTGAGTTTGAGTTTTTATTGTTGCTTCTGGTGGCGCTGGTTCACATTTTATACCTTTGTTATCAAAAGGTGTTGTCAAAACCCATTCAGTTGTAATAGTTCCATAATTAGTACTATTTGGAGTGCATGGCAAACTTGCAGGTTTATTAGGAATACACCTATCTCTCTTCTCATATTTACAATTTGGATTAAAAGTAAAATTTTCTTTGATTTGTTGTTTTACATTTGATAAATATGCTTTATTTAAATTTAAATAATCAGATCTTGACATTTTATTTATTATAAATATAATTTAAAAGAATTTTTTTTAAAAAAATTGATTAAAAAAATATACTTAAAGTCGTTTTTTCTATTAGTTAAAATGGAAACTTTTAGTAAAAATCGAAAAAAATACAAAGATATCAAAAATATTGTAGACCAAAATGAAAATTGTAAATATCATGAATGGCTAGAATTTGAAAAAGTCTTAGACAAACCAGGCAAGCAAGGAGTTGTTGGATTATTTCAAATCAAAAAAACAAAACATCAAATAATTTTTAAAATATCTCAGTATATCAATTATTTGGTTTTTCATGAATTACAAGTTATGAACGGATTAAATAGAATATCGTCGTATTGTCCACATTTTTGTAAAAGTTTAGGTATGATAAATTGTGAGATTGACGCAAAGTATCGTAAAAACAACGAGAATCCTTTTTTAATTGAAAATAAATATCCGATAATGAAAGATATTTTATTGAGTGAGTATATCGATGATAGTTGTAAATTTTATAATTATATTAGAACTGATAAAGTTTCTGAAGAAGTTTTATATTCAATAGTAAAACAAGTTTTATTGGCGATTAGTATTGCTCAGAAAAGAAAGAGATTTTCTCATTATGATTTACATTCATTTAATGTAATGATTAAAAGATGTGATAAAGATTTAGTTTTTTTGTATAAAATAGATGATGAGAACCAATTTTGCGTACCAACACTTGGGTATTACCCAGTTATAATAGATTTTGGGTTTTCATATATATCAGATATGGATGACGGACCTCTATGGCCAAGTTTGGCACATACTGATGTTGGATTTTTAAGTGATCGTTTTGATTGGGTTGCAGATCCAAAATTATTTTTGGTAACAGTATCGGATGAAATAAAAACGAAAAGAAAAACGAAAAAGTCAAAGATTTTTAGAAAAGTTGTAAGGAATATATTTCATCCATTGAATATTGATTGGGAATCAGGTTGGGACGATTATGGTGAAAAGGGAGCATCTGATTTTGTTTTAGAAAAACTTGAGAATTATAATAAGGTATCTGAACTTTTCAAAGATTATGATCATTATTGTATAGATATAATACAAACATTGGTGATACTACCTTTACAAAAACAAGAATATAAAAATTTCGAAACATCCTATCAAGCATTTTTGAATGAATGGGTGAAAATCGAAAATGAAATTTCCAATCCTTTTTATAATTTATATATTTTGAAAGGGTTGATTGATGTAGCTAGGGATGTTCGTCATTTATACATATCTAAAGATACTCGTCAAGAAGCATTGAAAAATTTTAGACTTTCGATATATAGTATAATTGAAAAAGTTAGTAAATATTGCATACCTAAAAATATTCATTATGAAAAACTTTTATGTTCTCTTTATGTATTTTCAAGATCATTAGAAGGATTTCTTTATGATACAATGAATAATATTACAAAAATAAAAGATAAAGAATATAAAAAATTACCTTTGAAATCAATAGATCAGATTTATGGAGTTATAACAACAAATTTACCGGATGAATATGTTTATACGAGTAAAACTACAATTGTAATTGTTGACAATGTTGAAGAAAATATGAAAGAATTTAAAATATCAGAAAATGAGTTAAAAAGTGTAAATGATATTACACATTTAGCTAAGGGAACTTATATTAACGATTTAATTTTACATCGTTCTTTGTAAATTTTATATTAAATATATTAGATATAGTATAAACAAAAAAATAAACAAAATTTAATTTTGTTTATTTATAATAAAAAATGAGAACTAGTGAATACTCAACTTTATATAAAATATCTTTAGATATAGAAAAATATAATAAAATTAATTCAAGAGAAAATTATTCTCCAGCCGTGAATGCTCAACCTCCTGTCATGAATGCTCAACCTCCAGCCGTGAATGCACAACCTCCTGTCATGAATGCTCAACCTCCTGTCATGAATGCTCAACCTCCTGTCATGAATGCTCAACCTCCTGTCATGAATGCTCAACCTCCTGTCATGAATGCTCAACCTCCTGTCATGAATGCTCAACCTCCAGTCATGAATCCTATGATGAGTTCTGAACCAATGAATCCATCGTTTCCAATTATACCTGATAATGTTAAATTTAATTCAATGCCAATTGGTCCAAGTGACAAATGTTCTGGATCTGTCACAAAATATTCAATGCCAAAAGGTATTCCCTTAAATCAAGAAAATCCTTTTATTGATAAGGATGGAACAGTAAATGTATGCAAGAGTACTACAGAAGGTAAATTTTTTGTAATTCCATTAGACAAATTAAACATGTTTTCTTAAATATAATTAAAATATTTAAGAAAAATATAAGGGTTCTACTTACGAAAAAAAGTTACTTTTTTCTTCTAATACTTTTTTTTCTTTTAGACGATTTCATTTTTTTTTTCAAACTTTTGATTTTACTTTTATAAAATTTTTTACACTTGCTAGTTTTGCATTTTTTTAACTTGAAATCCAATTTTAAAAATTTATCACAACTTTTTGAAATAATACCCTTTTTTATACATTGATTATAAGCTAATTCGTAAATAGATTTCTTCATTTTTTTATTATTTAAAAAGATTTTTTTATATTTTCAAATTACTGAAAATATTTTCTAAGTTATCATTATTTATTTCTATTTCTTCCGAAATATTAAATAAACTTTCTATATCATGAGTATGAAAATGTATTATAGTCCACAAACCACTTTTAATAGATTTATTACATAGAATTTCCGTTTCATTTTTGTCGTATTTTCTAGATAAATTATCTTCACCATCAGTTATAATGAAAAAATTGTGATGAACATTTTTGTCAATGATTGTTGAAAATTCATTAATAATTTCACATATCGAATCATATAATGCTGTTAACCCTCCAAAAAATGTTAAGTCGTTAACTGATATAGGATTTATTATATTATTCACATTTTCCATTTTTTTCAAACAATATAATTCATTGTTGAAATATGTTATTGTAAAATAAATTTCGTGATTATTTTTTTTAGATGAAATATAGTTATTAAGGGAAAATATTATATTTTTAATTTTATCATTCATACTATGTGATGCATCTATAAGAATTATATAATGTGTTATCATTTTTAAAACTAATATTTTTATTTTTAAGCTGTAAAGAAATTATAAATCATGGTTTTTTAAGAACATTCCACATCAAAAAATTCCCCGAGATTTAAATTCGGCCACCAAGTTCACTATGAAAGAGACTCGTATCGTCAATACGATCACAACCAGTTAAATTTAAAAAATAATTACCTTTACCAAGTGCACTTACATCTTCAATTAGATAACAATTAGATAAATCTAAATCATAAACTCCGCCAAGTGCACTTACATCTTCAATACGATCACAACCAGATAAATTTAAAGTGTGAACTCCGCCAAGTGCACTTACATCTTCAATACCTTGACAAAAAGATAAATTTAAATCATAAACTCTGCCAAGATCACTTACATCTGTAATACCATTACAATAAGATAATTTTAAAGTATTTACTCTACCAAGTGCACTTACATCATTAATACCTCTACAATCCATTAAATTTAAAGTATTTACTGCACCAAGTGAACTTACATCTATAATACCTTGACAACCAGATAAATTTAAAGTATGATTACCTTTACCAAGACCACTTACATCTTCAATACGTTGACAAAAAGATAAATCTAAATTATGAACTCCGCCAAGATTATTTACATTTATAATACCTTCACAATAGGATAAATTTAAATTATGAACCTTACCGAGATTACTTACATCACTAATAAGATAACAATAAGATAAATTTAAATCATTATTACCTTTACCAAGTGCACTTACATCTGTAATATATAAACAACAAGATAAATTTAAAGTGTGAACTCTACCAAGAGCACTTACATCTACAACACCCCTACAATAAGATAAATCTAAAGTGTGAACTCCGCCAAGTGCACTTACATCATGAATACCTTGACAATCAATTAAATTTAAAGTATTTACTTCACCAAGTGCACTTACATCTATAATACCGTCACAATAAGATAAACTTAAAGTGTGAACTTTACCAAATGCACTTACATCGATATAATCAGGCTCAGCATCAAACAAGTTACTAGTTATAATTAAAGTATGAATTAAACTATAATTAGAATATTTACTTGGATTTTTATTAAAATAATTAATGAAAATTTCTGATAATTCGTCAGGTATTTCTTCAAGTATAAATTTTAAACTAATTTTAAAATTTTGTAAATATTTCATGTGTTTCTTTTTTTCTTCGAGAGATAATTTGTTAAAGAAAGAAATAAATTCTATAGAACCTTCATAACTATAATTTCTATCAAAGTCTACTTCGTTACGATATAGTCTATTTGTAGAACTAAGTGACATTTTATCTGAATTTCCTAAAAATTTATTTATTTCATTTTCTTTTATTTCTTCTGGTATTTTAGACAAAGTACCTTCTTTTGTTTCAGGTTCAGAATGATCCATACCATCATTCATTTTTCTTAATCTCTTTCTCAACGACTTTCTCAACGATTTTCTCAATGATTTTCTCAACGACTTTCTTTTTGTCTTTCTCAATGACTTTCTCAACGACTTTCTTTTTGTCTTTCTCAACTACTTTCTTAATGACTTTCTTTTTGTCTTTCTCAATGATTTTCTCAACGATTTTCTCATTTATTAAAGATTATTTTTATAAAATTTATAAAATATTTACGTAAGTGACATTTTAATTAAACCAATGAATCAAGTCGAAAATAATAATTAATTAAGCTAGCTTGAAAATACTATTTCAAAATCGTTTTATTGAAAAAAATCGTCGTTGATATCGTTCAGATAAAAAATTGTTCGTTTTTGAATCAAAACGCTTCATTTTTGAATCGATTTCCAATTTTTTTTGTCGTTTTTTTGTCGTTTTTTCATGATATTTATATGAACAATGAATAATTCATTTATAGACTGTAATATGGGTTTCTAAAGTTATTTTTTTCTTCTTTTTTTCTTTTTTTTTAGAATTTTGCATATAAAACGAAATTCTATAAAAATCGTCTACACACACACAATTTTTTTTATAAACATCAATATACACATTATACAAGTTAAAGTCACCCTGTAAAAATAAAATATAATCAAATTGTAAAACAGTTTAATTTTTTATTTTCGTCCGATTTTTTTATTTTTTTTAGATTTTTTTTATAATTTTTTTATCTGATTTTTATTTTATTTTTATAAAAATTTTTAGTTTTTAATCAAAATTTTTACATTGACAATGTTTTCAGGCTCTCTTAGAAAAAAGTTTTTATAAATTTTTAATAAAAAAATCAGATTTTTTATAAATTTTTTATAATAATTTTAGATTTTTATAAAAAATTTATAAAAATTATTTAAAGAGTCTTATTATATAAATAAAAATGGATTGTCAATTTTGTAAAAACAAACTAAAAACCAAATATAGTTTACTTACTCATCAAAAAACAAATAAAAAATGTCTAGATATACAAAAAAAAATAAACAATGTAATAGAAAATAAACTAACAAATTGTATTTTTTGTGAAAAATCTTGCTCTATTCCAAATTTAAAAAGTCATTTATTAGTTTGTAAAAAAAAGAAGAAGTTTGATATTGAAAAAGAACACGAAAAGAAAACCGAAGACATTATAAAAGAATATGAAATGAGAAATGAAGAAATCAGAAAAGAATATGAAATTAAAAATGAAGAAATTAGGAAAGAAAATGAAAAGAAATTTGAAGAATATGAAATGAAAACCGAAGAAATTATAAAAGAAAATGAAATGAAAACCGAAGAAATTATAAAAGAAAATGAAAAGAAAACCGAAGACATTATAAAAGAATATGAAAAGAAAATCGATGAAATTAGAAAAGAAAATGAAAAGAAAATCGATGAAATTAGAAAAGAAAATTTTGAACTACGAAAAGAATTAGAAATAAAAGATGAAATATATAAAGATGAACACAAGACTATTAAAAAACTTGCTTTACAATCAAAAAATACTACAAACAATAATATTATTGGAAATTTAAACCTTGATGATACAAAAAGAATAAAAGATATATTAGAAAAAGAATTTACATCAAATGATATTTTAGATGGACAAAAAGGTCTGGCTAATTTTGCTTTTAACAAAATTCTGAGGGATAATGAAGGAAATCTTGTTTATGTGTGTGGTGACTCGGCTAGAAAAATTTTCAGATATAAAGATCCTGTGGGAAAAATTATTAAAGATGTAAATACTCAAAAACTTACTGAAGCTTTTATAATGTCAGATATATCACAAATTACAAATGTAAAATCACAGGAATTTTGGATAAATGAAGATGGCTCACAAGATCATCGTAAATATAATATTATTTCAAATCCTGCTGCAGAAATAATGAATTTAAAATATAATAATGTTTCATTCAGAGAACAATTAGTCAATTTGACATCTTCATAAAAATACTGTTTTTTAAACTACAAAATAAGTTTAAAAAATTAATTTATTTTAATTATATTATATTTCAACAACTTCTCCAATTATTTTAGTTTTACCTTCACATAAAATAAATCTTGTCCCTACTTTTAAAAACTGAGGTCTATATTTAAATTTAAATTTTACAACTGCAGAATCTCCATTTCTTAAACATAAATCATCTTCAATATCAATACTTCTTGCATTTTTTTTATCTAAAATTTGTGTAATTTTTACAACTTGTCTTATGGCATATGCATTTAAAATTGGTTCATATCCAACTTTTACAGTTGTTGAATGAGTTCTTAATACACTAATCGATGCTTTAAATTCTTTAACTACTAATGGAGTGTTATTCGTTGAAATGACAACATTTCCTCTTTTTATTAAAGATCTTTCGATTTTTTTAACTCCTATACAGATGTATGAACCATATTCTACCTTTTGCATGGGAATTTTTTTACAATATATTGATTTAATTTGAATAGATTCATATTCACCATTATTTGGACCAATGAGAAGCTTATCACCAATTTCCACTGTTCCACTAATTAAATGTCCCCCAATAACTGTTCCAAATCCATAGACATTAAAAATATGATCTATGTGAAATTCTATAATATTTTCATTTGATTTTTTGTAATTTTCTTTATTTTTTCCTATTAAATTTAAAAAGATTTTTAGAGAATCGATACCTTCACCGGTCACATTCGAGACATGAAAAATTGGTGTAATATTTCCAGAATATAAATGTTTACAAGCGGTTAGAATATCATCATTATTTTTAATATTGATTGGTACTCTTCTAACACCTGGATAATTTAGAAATTTATTTACACCTTTCATATTTTCATCAAAAATAGGTTTTCTATCTTTACACAAGTCAATTTTTGTAATGACAATTATAAAGGGTATTTTTAGTGTCACACAGATAACTATATGTTCCTTAGTCATTGGTTTAATTCCATTATTTCCATCAATTACTATAATACAAAAATCAGGAAAAGATGAAGCTAATCCTAGAATAGTT